>Ga0334882_1004093_pt1 | contig 12709 bp, 11 predicted proteins | sample GraSluR1_MG_5_FD_207226 | JGI IMG/M metagenome (GOLD analysis project Ga0334882, IMG submission 207226) | Sludge microbial communities from methane-producing bioreactor in Wageningen University, Netherlands - Granular Sludge_15_04-R1 | ecosystem: Engineered > Bioreactor > Anaerobic >... | reverse complement strand
ACCACCATCGCATCAAGGCTCGGGTTATCCAAGGATTGCGTCCGTTCCTTCTGCAGAACCCACAATCTCAGGGGTAGGAGATCTCCCAGCCATGTGCCTCAGGATCTGGGAAAAGATTATTGCAAGACCTGTGGTAAACGTTTGGAGCATACTCCCGGCAAAAGGAAGAAACAGTACTGCTCGGATGGCTGTCGCATGGACTGGTGGAATGCCCATCAGGATCAGGTAAAGCGTAAGGCCTTCTACCAATTCACCTGCGTTTGCTGCGGCAAATCATTCTCGGCATATGGGAATGCCAAACGCAGTTACTGTAGCCACGAGTGCTATATCAAAACAAGGTTCAAGAAGGAAGTAAGCAAATGACAAAAGAGCAGTTCAAGGCAGAGGCCGATTACCAGATGGCTCTTTTACTCATCAAGAATCTGTTTGCTCAGGGCTTGTTGACTGACGAGGAATTCAAGACTGTCCAAGGAAAACTCATTGTTAGATACCAGCCAATAATAGGCAATCTATCTCCTTGATATGACTTGATTTAATCTCAATTCGTAGGGATGTATAGACCAAGGAGGAACCAGTGAAAACAGTTAAGCTGATACAAAAACCAAAGCAACCGGCAACCAAAAACCGAAAAAAGCGAGTTGCAGCCTATGCACGGGTCTCTACGGTACATGAACGACAAGAGCATTCGCTTGAATCCCAGGTCGATCATTACAAGAGACTGATTCAAGCTAATCCTGAATGGGAATACCAGGGGATCTACATTGATGATGGCGTCTCTGGAACACAGATATCTGGCAGAACGCAATTCCAAGAACTCATCACCAAATGCGAGCAAGGCATGATTGACATTGTCCTGACGAAATCGATATCGCGATTTGCCAGAAATACAGTCGACTTGCTTGAGACTGTAAGGCGGTTGAAGGAACTCAACATCGATGTCAGGTTCGAGAAAAAACACTTCCGTACACTAAAATGCCCAAAAACATGCAACAGAACGCCTGATTCGCAGTTTCAGGCACACTGTTGGTGTTTGTCTGGTGTTTAAATTTACTAAACGATAGTTAACAGGAAGAATTGATTCACTACAGTTTTACTATGCCCGCTTCAGACCAAGTCTTCCGTATCAGCTTCTGCCTTCTCAAATGCCAAAACATCTTGCTCTTCGGCTTCTACATGAAATTCAACCTTACTTTGGAGGATGATCTCTTTCACAACTTTATCCCCATTACCAGAGTCAAGTACTTCTTCAAAGATTTCCATTAGCCTTGGAATATTTATAATCTCTTCAACCGACTCAATATATTTATTCACAATTTGTTTTATCTGAAATTTTTCTTCTGCTTGTGATTTTAGCCGTTTCAATATTTCACTATTTGAGTCATAAGTTTTGACTACGAAAGTTATTGGATATCGCTGAACTTTATCAATATCAAGAAAGTATTTTCCTGCATCTATCGTTTCGGTTACTTGGAAGAACCTCCCTAATGGGCGCATCACAAAATCTATGCCTCCATCATTTGCATTGGTTCTGCCCGTCTTGTATAGAATTAGAGTTTCCTCTATTAGATCCTCAGGAGACCACCCCCAATAGAGGTGCTGGTCAGCATAGTATTGCTTAAGAACAGAAAAACTGGCAATTTCAAATATTCGCGCGTCTACATTAGGCTTAAATAGGTCTCTTATGAAATTGACAGCCTTTTCGGGGCTTTTATCTTGGATACTAATTATCTCCTGGCAATACGACATAAATTCAGAAAATGAAGCTCGTCTGGCATCAATATAAGCTTCAATTATCTCTTTGATAGCTTTTGCAAGATTATATATTTTTTCATGCACTTCTGTTTTTATAAGATTCTCATTTATCCAATATCGATTACTTTCAGCATCTCTGATAATTGGTAAGTGAGTACAGGTGGGGAAATATTTCTTAAATTCTTCGTTCAATCGATGATTTAGCGCATGGTTCTGTAGCTTACTCCCAAACGGCAGTTGCCTCTGTCTCTGGAAAAGATCACTGAATCTTGCCCCTTCATACTCTGAATGCATGACCAGGTTGAAACCGCTCTTCGTGTCCTCAAGTGCAGAGGCGACCATGTCCATGGCGAGGGCTTTGCTTCTCAGCTCATAATCCCTCTGGATGTCAGCATCTACGGGAAGCAGGTAGTTGATTCCCTCGTACTGCACCCCGTGCCCGGCATAGAAGAAAAGAGTCGTGGACGCCTTTGCATCCCTTGCCTCCTTGGAGAACTCCCTGACAGCACCCTCCATCCGACTGAGGGTTGTATTGGTCTCGAGTCTCACCTTGAAGCCAAGATCTGAGAGCATATCTGCAACATCACTGGCGTCATTGACCGGGTTGGCAAGCTTGGTTGTCTTCTCATAGGCACCATTGCCCACAACTAGGGCGTATCGATCAGTCTTGCCAAGTTGAAAATCAAGGGAACCCATAGGACCTAGCTTCACAACAGATTGTGATTCAGTTTTTTCAACTTGAGCATCTATCGGGGATAAACTTTTTGTTTCGGCTATTGGAATAGTTTCTCCCCCTCTAAACCAAGAAGCACATCCACCCAGCATCGTCAGTAAGACTAACGACACGATCATGACAACACCGATTCCCAATACCCTATGTTTTTTCATCGACCTCTCCACAGATAATTCTTATTAATGAAAATAAACCATTGTATCCTTAGGCAGGGGAGTCTACCCCCCTGCACCCCCTTAATGGTTGAATAGTTGAATGGCTCATCAGAAAGCCCGTATAGGCCTGACCCTGCCTACGTAGTACCGATCGTCGCCGCTCTGTTTCCCATTGTTGAAGTTCTGGTACCACGCGGCCGCGAAGTTCGCAAAAAACTCCGCGGAACTCCAGTAGGCGTCAGAAAAACCACCCAGGTTGTTCTTTTTGAGATTCTCGTACATCAGGTTCAGTTCATCTTTGCTCGGAAGGAACCAGCCATCATACCCTCCCCCCCGATAATCAGCACACACCTTCGCTGCATACTGTGCTGTCGTTGTGCTTCCATCGTATTCACTATATGCAGCACTCCCCATTGCACCAACCAACGATTGCGTGTTCGCCTTCCCCCTCCCTATCCCTGTTCCAGTTCCCACCATCATATTGCTTCCATTCGCACTGGTTCGATGATATCCAAATCTATACCTGGGATCTTCTGATCCACCGCTCCAGCCAGCTGGCGCTGCCTCCAGATACCTCCAGCCATCGCTATACGAGCCCTTGTCGTAAAAAATGTAGCCTCCAGAGGGGCCAATATAGGGAATGATATTCCACTTCGCATACAGCGTCTGATATCCTGTCATGGATGCAATTGTTGAAGATTGCACATCCTTTCCTTTGCCACCAGGTTCAGTCCACCAGCCTGCAAATCTGTACCCATCTCTAGTTATACTAGGTAATGTTCCATAGCTCTGTCCGTACACCACGCTCTTGCTTCTTGGGTTCGGCTCACTTCCTCCCTGGCTGTCAAAGCTCACCGTATAGAGATTGCCCTCAAACTCCGGCACCAGCTTGGTGGTCGAATCCTTGATTATCTCCACCATATGCACGGCCTTTCGACCGGGAACCCGTATCTCAACCGTTCTGCGTCCAGCATCAACATCCCTGATAAGGCCGCTTCCCACCGTCCCGATCCTCACCCCGTCTATGTACAGCTCCGCATCAACTTCGCAGTTCTGGATGAATAGGTTCCCCTTCTCCTGCTCAAGCACCATCGTCAGTTGGTTGAAGCCCTCATTAACACGATAGGTCTCTCTTGCCGACATCGTCCCCAGCCGGGCCTCAACGGCCAGCAGGGTCCCGGCCATCACGTCATCCAAGAATATGGGCGTCTTGCCCTTCGCTCTTCCATCGATGGTGATGTCCGCCCCCAAGGGGCTGCTCTCGATGAACAGCTCAGCATTTTGTCTTGCCGCTGCACTCTGCAGGGGTGCCTTCGGTTGCACGACGGCGGGGGGACCATTCTCCCCCAGACCAGTTGTTTGGCTTCCAAACAACGTCTTCTTTCCGAAGAACTGGCTGTAGATTGCTGGAATCTGCCTGCCTGCAGTCCTCTCCTGCACAGCCTGACCGGTGAGACGGAAAAGCTCGGAAACGTCAATGCCCGGAATTGCAAGAATGCGTAAAAGCTCTGCGGTGAAGATGCCGTTGCGCCCGTCCCCGTCCCCCGCAACACTGCCTGCGCTGGTCGCATACGCTATGATCGACCCAGGTGGCTGGCTCGCTACTACGCTCAAACCCCTTTGGCCCGACCTCGCCCAGCTAAACGGGTTGTCCCTGCACGCATCGAGTACCACGATGTTCAGCCGGTTGCCCGCCGCCTGCATCGTGTCCAAAACCGCTTGCGCCGATATCGAGCGGGTGCGCAGAAACACCTCCGAGGCTATCTTTGCACCGGCGGGTATCAAGTAGTTGCTGCCGTTGTGCTGCACCCCGTGCCCTGCATAGAAGAAGAACCCCACAGAGTCGACAGAGCCCGACAGCCTCTGGCCGAAGCGCACGATAGCCTCCTCCATCGACACCACATCGGCATCGATGAGCGTCTGCACCTCGAAGCCAAGGTTGGAAAGTGCTCCGGCCATGTCGGTTGCATCGTTGGCGGGGTTCTTCAGCATACCCAAATCCTCGTAGTTGCCGTTGCCTATCACCAGAGCATGGCGTGCCTCGGCTTGGAGAGATGAAATCAGGATGAACAGCAACAAAACCATGAGAATGAATCGGTTGGAAATTGTTCCTTGCCTTCTTTTCGTGTTGCTGTATTCTTTCATCTCTCCGTCTCCTTCTATCCTGAGTCTTTTTCTCTCGTTATCGTCCGGACTTGAACGAGACAAACGCCTCGCTTCTCTTGATTTCGCTTGATGCCTCTTCAGATACCCTCTTGATGTTCAACGCCCTGGTAAGGCGCAAACCCTCCTCGGGATTGTCCGAAACCAGGTAGTAGTCCCTGGTGGTCCTGAAACCGGGCACCGAATCGAGGAACTTCTGGTAGTCCCTTTCGGTGGAGGCATAGACCTGCAGCATCTCAACCCCGAACGGCTCGATCACCTCGATGGGCATGACCTTGCCCCGATATATGGGATTGATGATGATCCACCTGTTCACTTCCTCAGGCGACACCCTGCGTACGAACATATTCTTCCCGCTTGCATCAAGGCTGAGGGGGAAGAGGTAAGCGAATTTTTCATTAAGCTCATTGAACACGTACCCGACCACATAGAAGTAGCAGGGCTCACTCGCCTTCACCTCTATGGTCAGCTCATCCCCCCTGTGGAATGACAGGTAGTCCTTCATGCCGTTCATCCTGATGTCCACCGAGAAACCGGTGTCGACCGAGTCTCCGCGCTCGAGCTGCTTCTGAAAGTCATAGGCCACAGGGATGAACCGCTGTCCCCGATACACCGAGGGAGGAAGCTCGGCAGTCGAGGTTGTTATTACGGTACCTGCTTGGTCCTCCAGTCTATAGGTCACATACATCCCTGTTTTCCCGTCATCAACGAGGGTGTAGGAGCCGAAGAGAAAATGGGATGCCTTCTTCGGGTCGGAGACAGCCTTTGCCCCCAGGGCTTCGCCCATGGAGAAGGCAAGCTGCTCTGCAAACTCGGTGATCGCGCCACTGTTGTTGAGCTTGGCCGGATATACATACACCCCGGTCCTGTCCATACCCTTGGTCAGGTTGCGTGCGGCCTTTGCATAGGAGTCTACCACCTTTTCCATTTGCCGTAACTTGGCATCAACGGAGTAGCTGTTCTGTATCAGGGTTGGTATCGCCTTTGAGCCGAGAGCCCTTGAGACATACGAGAGCCTCTCGAATTCAAGGTAGGCATCAAGCAGTCTCTTGAGTGCCGACTCCTGAACCAGGGAGTCTGCATATGAGGGATACTCCCGTTCTGCACTTTGAATGGTGGCAGCCAAAGATGCCAGCTCCCCCTCATAGAGGGCAAGCGATACCGAAGCTTTCAGCACTGCCTCCACTTGGTTCAGGTATGCCTTGCGATTCGGATCGTACACCGTCCGTGGCAACAGGGAAAAGGAAGCACCCAATATCGGCAGGTCTGTGGATACTATGGTATGTTCAGAAAAACTGGACGCACTGGCGACCTCGATGCCTGCAATCTCATTGACTTTGTCCCTTGTCTCGATCGTGCTGGAAACCTTCGAGTACAGGATTCCTGACAGGGCGGCAATTGCATCACTTCTGGCTTCACTCTCCGTAAGACCGGTTCCCACCGCCTTGAAAACCAAGCCTTCGGGGACAGTCGCTTTCGGCTCTGGAACTGCTTCCTCCCTCACTAAAGCAGGTTCGATGACCACTGGTTCCTCAAGGGGAGCCGGGGGGATGCTCTCTGGTTTGACAGCTTTGGCAGGCACCTCTATGGATTTCGAGAGCATTTCTTCCACTTTTTGCTCGAACTTTGTATCATCGAGTTTGTCCAGCATCGAGGAGGCCTGGAATACAGGAATCTCAACCTCCTCTACGACAGGGCTTACAATCACAGGTTCCTGCTGCGCTGACGGGGAGGTGGTCATACATCCACCCAAGACAAACACGAGCAACAAGGCAAAAACACCCACCACGGTTCTTTTCATCAAGATCCCCTCCCCTTGAGTTGACAAATGCCAAGCTCAACAATTTTTGACCACCGGCTGGGTTCAATGCAGTCCATGGCCGTCATCACTCAGATGTCTCTTCTGTCAGACCGGACTCCTGAGTAGTCTTGCAAAGCCATCCTTCATCTTCTTGATTGCCGCATCGGATGCATCGTTTTCTGAATATGCTTGGGCAACTGCATCTGCGGCTGGAGAGAAGTTCTGCTCAACATCGGCCAAGGCAATGGTGCAAAGCACCCAGACCCCGCCTTCAGCATCAACCCACATCTCCTCGGTCGTCACCCCGGACAATGTAGCCTCTGCAATCTGGAGGCTGATTGCTTCCATTACGTCAAGTGCTTGTCTGTCATCCCCGCTACCCGCGTCATTCACATAGGTTACGATCACTTCCTTCACCTGGGTGCTGAGCCATGCTGCAATCTTGTTCTTGGCCTCGACGGTTGCCCGCTTGATTGAGTTCTGCTGGTTCGACATCTTGCCGTACCCGCTTTCATAGTGCCGGTCTGAGGATGTCACGCTCTTGTAGACCCAGTCAGGCTGGGGTATGCCATGCATGCCCAGGACCACAGGTCGGGCAGGCGAAACAGGCTCAACGACACGACTGGTGGTACATCCACTCAATACCACAACCAACAAGAGCAACAGAAAACCAATCTTTTTATTCATAACCTTACCTCATAAGTTCTTTCCAAAAGCCCAGATATGCTATTCTAGCCTAGAAATATAGCAAGTACAATTTTTTTTACCCTTTACAGAAATTAAAGGGGGCATCGGCACCCCAATTTCACCTAATTTTTCCAGCTGTGCCAATAATTTAATTGTGTAACCCTCTGAGCACCCTGAAAAGAAAACATTATAATGTGCAGTCTGCAAGGTACAGCCGGAAGTCTTTACCGAAGCAGTGAGACAACGAGCAACTGCAATCGTGGTTGCCCACAACCATCCCAGCGGCAATCTCGAGCCGAGCATGGAGGACAAGGATGTAACAAGAAGGCTCAGACAGGCAGGAGACATCCTTGGCATCAAGATATTGGACCACCTGATCTTCGGAGAGGAAGGATTTCTTTCCATGCTGGAGGGTAATTTGTTCTAACAAGGAAAAGCTTTTTACCAGGTGCAACTCCCACTGTTGCCACAAACCACCTCTTTTTATGGTGGGGGTTGCACCTGGTTTTCTTGCTGGTGATCAAGAAGTAACATGACGTCGTAGACTGATAATGGCAGCAACCAAAAAAAGAACGGATTATTCGTCTGGATGGAGCTGTTGAACAATATAGCAGCATGTCACTGGGAAGCGTCTGAACCAATGAAGAGGAATTTTTGGATTAGCTTCCAGGTACCCTGTTTCAGTTTATCATTGCTGGAGGAGCCCTTTTATCATTCCTGTGGAGGATGTGGATTTTGTTCCTGGTACCGATAATCCGCAATACAGTCAGAAAACTCAGGGAACTGGGCATCTCGGTGCGCTTTGAGCGTGAGAACCTTGATTCGCTCTCACCCGACGGGGAGCTGATGCTCTCGATCCTGGCCTCCTATGCACAAGAGGAGAGCCACTCGATCAGTGAGAACGTGAAATGGGGCATCCGAAAACGATTCGAGCAGGGAGAGTTCCCGGCTTACAACATCTACGGATACCATTGGACAGGCGAGCGCTTTGAGATCATCGAGGAAGAAGCCGAGGCGGTGCGTTTCATGTACCGCTCATTCGCCGATGGTTTGATGCTCACCGAGATTTCAGAGGAGCTGGCAAGGCGGGGCGTCCTCAACCGAAAAGGCAAGCCTTTCGGCAAGACCTCGATTCTCAGGATCCTCGACCAAGAGAAATACCGCGGCTTCAGCATCCTCCAGCGTACCTACGTTGAGGATCACATCACCCACAGAAAGAAAATGAACCACGGACGGCTCCCCCGCTTCGTGGTGGAAGGCACCCATCCGAGGATCATCGACGATGCATTGCACCAGGAAGTGGAAGCAGAGCGGGAACGCAGGCGAAAGGCGGGTGCTGTAAAATGGAGGGTGGCATCCTGCTTCACCGGAAAGCTGGTCTGCGGCAATTGCGACAGCTCTTTCACCTACACCCCGGCAACCGGCACCAACAAGGATGATATCACCGAATACCAGCAAGGCCAGTATCGTTGCTCGAACAAGAGGAACAACGGCATCAAGGCCTGCAATGCAAAGAACCTTCCGCTTCGTGCCCTGCGCCAAGCCTGCTGCTCATCCCTCGGTCCCCTCTTCGGAGCATCCGGGGATGCAGCATTCGACCCTGCATGGATCGATGGACGGGTCAAACAGATTGTGGTATTCGCCGATACCTTGGAGTTCCATCTCCATGACGGACGTATCCTTACGACGCCTTGGAAGAGTACCGCAAGACGTGATGCATGGGTGTTGAGGCGACAGAAGATGGCAGGAATGCAAGAGAGCGAGGAGAAGCAATGAGAGAGGTACGTGTCATCCCGGCCATCCGGGAGTTTGCCACAGGACAGGGGGTCGATCAGCTCAGACCAAAGAGGAAGGTTGCGGGCTACGCCCGCGTCTCCACCGACAGGGACGATCAGTTCACCTCTTACGAAGCGCAGGTGGACTACTACACCACCATGATAAAGGCCAATGCCGAGTGGGAGTTCGCAGGCATCTACACCGACGAGGGCATCAGCGGCACCAGCACCAACAGGCGCGAAGGCTTCAAGCAGATGATCGCCGATGCTCTTGCCGGCAAGATCGACCTGATCGTCACCAAGAGCGTCAGCCGCTTCGCACGCAATACCGTGGACAGCCTCACCACCATCCGAAGCCTCAAGGAAAGCAAGGTGGAGGTATTTTTTGAAAAAGAATCCATATGGACGTTTGACAGCAAGGGAGAGCTGCTGATAACCATCATGAGCTCGCTTGCCCAGGAGGAGTCGCGTTCCATATCCGAGAACGTCAAATGGGGCCGACGCAAGCGTTTTGCAGACGGCGTTTTTTCACTGCCCTACTCCCACTTCCTCGGGTATGACAGGGGACCTGAGGGAACCTTGGTGGTGAACCCAAAGCAGGCGAGAACGGTGCGGTACATTTACGCCCTCTTCCTCCAGGGCATGAGCTTCAACAGTATTGCGGCAAGGCTTACAGCAGAAGGTCACGGCACCCCCGGAGGTCAGGCGAGATGGCACGACACGACCGTTGCCGGCATCCTTTCCAACGAGAAATACAAAGGGGATGCACTTCTTCAGAAATACTACATCCCCGACTTCCTCACCAAGAAGGCGGTGGTCAACAAGGGCGAGGTTCCCCAGTATTATGTACAGGGCAACCATGAGGCGATCATCGATCCGGAGATCTTCGAACTGGTGCAGCAGGAGATCGCAAACCGTCAGGTGCTTGCCAAGCCACTCAAGGGCGACCATCTGTTCTCACATCGCATCCGGTGTGCGGAATGCGGAGCGTTTTACGGCCCCAAGACCTGGCACTCCAACGACCAATATCGAAAAGTGGTCTGGCAGTGCAACAACAAGCACAAGACCAAAGGAAAGCCCTGCCCCTCGCCCAAGTTCAGTGAGGATGAGATCAAGACACTGTTCGTCAAGGCGGTGAACAAGCTCATAACTGACAAGGACGAGATCATAAAAGCTTTTGAGGAAATCAGGGACGAGGTGTTCAGCACAGCCGAGGAAGAAGTTCAACTTACCAAGCTGAGAAAAGAGCGGGCAGAAATCGTCAGGATGATGGAGCAGCTCACAGCCGAAAACGCCTCGAGGGTTATGGACCAGGATGGTTATAAGGCTCGGTTCGAAGAGCTTTCACAGCGGTACATCAGGGGCAATGACGAGCTGGCCGCCCTGGACGAGGCTGTACGGGACAGGCAGTACCGAAGAACCAAGACGGAACTGTTCATCAAGGAATTGGAGAAGCTCGATGGCTTGGTTATGGGGTTCTCTGAAGAGCTGTGGTATTCACTGGTCGATCATGCAACAGTGTACGGCAAGGATGATGTCAGGTTCATGTTCAAGAATGGGGTGGAGATCACAGGGTGAACCAAAATGGTTTCCCCTGAGTGTACAGCATCCAATGATTCGATTGCTTTGAGATTCTGTCATTGTCCCATCTTCTTCAGAACTTGGTTATCACCAATTTTCTCTTATTGCAATCGGTACGGAAGAATCTTGCCCATCGCTTATCCAAGGTGCCAAGAATTCTGTATCGGACCCTATAGGTATCATGATGGGCCAGGATGCCCAGATATGAATTCATTGAGGACCGAAAAGCCAACCGTTCTTCCCTTGTAGGTCTATGATCCCCTATCAGGAGATTTTCCCTTTCAATCACTTTCCTCCAATTCCTGATGCATCGATTGCCACCATTGATATGGCCGACCTGCAACGACCACCCAAGGAAAGAGACTCCCTCACTGATTCTCTGCAGACGCATCTTCTTGGGATGAAGCGTAAGATACAGACGATCCTGGAGAAACTGACGTATGAGTATGACGCACTCTGACAGGTATGCCCTGCTTTCATGCACCAATACAAAATCATCGACATACCTTCCGTAGAATCGGATGCCCAGGTCGTGCTTGATATAATAGTCAAGTGGCGAGAGATAGAAGTTGGCAAGCACCTGGCTGGTAAGGTTGCCGATGGGAAGCCCGCACCCTTACCTTGCATGAAACAGGCTTTTATCTTTCGGCAGCATGCCCCAGCTGTAGGCCGGAGACCTGAAGATGCAGTCATGGGTGGGATCGTTGAATACCACAAGCCGGCAAAGCTGCAGCAACAGCTCCCTATCATGTTCGAAATAGGAGTCCCTGATGTAGGCAGAAAAGGCATCGAAAAGAAGATGCTTGTCGATGGACATGAAGAAACTTCTGATGTCCAATTTCAAGACCCACCCTTCCCTCTGGTAGTTGCAGGAACAGCTTCTCATGAAATGATCCAGCCTCTCTACTGCCAGATGGGAGCCTTTCCCTTCGCGGCAGGCATAGACATCATGGACTAAGCGTTTCTCGATAACGGGGTTCAAGGCGTTGATGATGAGGTGATGCACGATGCGGTCGCGAAAGGAGGCTGCGAAAATTTCCCTGACCACCGGCTGCTGTACGATGAATACCGTAGATCTGCCAACCATGTACGTACCATCGTTCAACTCTTTCCAGAGCTCTATGAGATTCTCTTCGAGATCCACCTCGAACGCCATGGCTTCCCGTGTTTTCCGCTTGTGCTTCCTGCACGAGTAATAGGCCTCGAACACCTGCTCGAGGGATATCAGGCAGGAGGGAAAAAGCTCAAGCTGCGTGTAGTTGCAAAAAGGTGCCGGATGCGGCTCTTCACCCTTCTCCGGCACCGGCTTGTCCAAAACCCCGTACAGGCCTGACCCTGTTTTCGTTGTTCCGATTGTTGTTGTTCTGAGTCCCATTGTTGAAGTTCTGGTTCCACGCGTTGTTTGCATTGTTCTCGGAGGAACTCCAGTAGTTGTCTTCAGAAAAACCACCTTGTTTCGCAGAAGTGTATTGATGGAATCCAAACGTTTGAAACCCATGCCCCTTACCTGCATGAAATGCAGACCTTCCGCCGCTTTTGGACTAAGCCTTGCACGCTCCCACAACCCTTGGGCCATGGGATTCCGGCATTATCGGCTGGCATTGCGCCAACCGGTAATTTGTTTTCCGATACCCGAGAGTAGGAGCGTCAACTCGGCCTGCTGTTTGATTGTGATCAAGCGCAGGTCGACCGCCAATCTGATCTCAAGTTTCAATAGTTCGAAGTCATCAAGGAATTGCTCGAGATACGGCTCCTTCTCCCTTGCCTTGTTTGCCCGATAGATGCTCCGCACCAATACGATGCCGTCCCGTTTCATATCCTGACCCAAGGTGAACTTGTATTCACGGGGGAAGTTGGTTGTGTACTGGAACAGGAGAAGCACCAACCTGTACACATCCTGAAAAACGGGAAGGTCATAATACAATGCCATCTTGATTCAGCAGGGGGCATCCGCCCCCTGCACCAATGTCATTAAGTTAAGAATGACAAGCTGAATAAAAATGAAGCTATCGATGAGGAAACAAGATTTCTGGTTCGATAGCTTTCATTTTCAGCCTTGCAG
>Ga0334882_1004092_pt1 | contig 12710 bp, 8 predicted proteins | sample GraSluR1_MG_5_FD_207226 | JGI IMG/M metagenome (GOLD analysis project Ga0334882, IMG submission 207226) | Sludge microbial communities from methane-producing bioreactor in Wageningen University, Netherlands - Granular Sludge_15_04-R1 | ecosystem: Engineered > Bioreactor > Anaerobic > Unclassified... | reverse complement strand
AGTATTTTCTCCTGGTAATCGTTGATGATCTGCAATGCTTCATCAATTTTCAGGTTAAGCCCTGAATATCGGTTACCTCCCGGGATATCTGCAATCAGGGTTTCGGCATTATTATAGCTCTTAGAAAGAAAATAACTGTCGTCGATCCTGTTTTTGGAAACATTCAAGGCAAGCAATGCGGAAAAGACAGAAATGAAGACCAGGAGCATAAGGATAAATACAGTGTTGTAAATATTAAAATTCCTGATTTTTGAAGTTACGATCAGGTATACCGGAAGAAAGACCACATAGGGCAGGGGAAGGGATACGATCAGTAAAATACCGGCCCCGGGCCAGTGCATTATTTTGAAAAGCATTGAGGTGAACACGACCAGAGAAGTCAGGTATGTTACAATGTAAAGAGGAAGGTTGATCCGGCTTCCTTCAGCCTTATAATGGTTTGCCAGCGCAAGCGGCAGAAAAACAAGCACGAATGTTATAATGCCTGTGGATATCATTATCCCTGCTGCAGGCCAGTGATTTAGCTTGAATATCAGTCCCAGCAATACTACCAGGAGAGTTATTAGTCCGAGGATATAAATCTTTTGCTTCATGATAGGATGTTTTTAGAGTTTACCTGTTTGCCATCAGAGTGTTAAGTATATTTGCCTCGACTGACAGCAGGCTGTTTTTCAGTACTTCAAGCGTGTGCAGTCCAGACATAAGTGAAGGACTGGTATATTCTGAAAAATCAAATGGCAGAATTCCTGACGGGTCAGTGATGTTGAATTTTTCCACGCCGGGTAGTTCGGTGACAATACCGGATATTAAATTCCGGTAATCAAGAATAGCTTTATCAAGCTCCAGGCGATCAGGAGATCCCGGCTTAAGGAAACTGATCACCGGCCCCGGATGGAATGGCCTGGAGAGAATTCTGTACTGAATATCTGTCCCTGTTTCGCCCCGGAGAAGTTGATCCGTGGCGGCAGCAGGGAAACCGGGTGAGCCTTCTGCCTCTTTGACCATGTTAACCTGAATTGCGTCAACAAGCATAATAAGTTTGTTTGTGGCTGAATGAAGTTCTTCAATCTGCTTATTGTTAAGGGAATCCGTGTAGCTGATATCCAGCTGGTTGTTGTTGTTGAGTAAATGCCTGGATAGTACCTTTTGCTGTTCCTGATGCTGATAGAACCCTTCTTCGTACGAATACTGAAGATTCAGGTTAAGCAATGTTGCAGGAACCATTACTGCCAGGGTGCCGATAGCAATGTAGAGGTATGCGGAACTGATGTGTTCTTCATCTTTCCATGTGATCCATGTATACCAGGGAAATGCAATGAAGAAGATCAACGGGATTCCTGAAGCCATAAGGATCGATGCAAGGGGCCAGTGCATCATTTTAAAGAATAACCCGGCGGACAGGAATATTAATCCCAGGGCCCCGATTACATAAACAGGTCTTTTTTGTTTGTTTTCCTCATATCTGAACCTGTTCACCAGCAGGGAAGGTACAAAAAAGAATATGGCAAAAAAGGCTGCCAGCGTTAGTATGAGTCCTGCTGCCGGCCAGTGCTGGACTTTGAACAATGTGCCCATTATGAAGAAACCTCCTGCAAAAAACGCCGAAAGGAAAAGTACAAGTTTATTCCCGCTTCGCGTTTCTTTCCAGAGAACCCCAAGGGCTGATGGCATGAATACAAATGCCAGGATCAGGGCACCAAGTGTTAGCATGATGCCAGCTGCCGGCCAGTGCTGTATTTTGAACAGCGCTGCAAAACCTAAAAGTACTGTACCGGCAATACCGGAAATCTTCATTGTGTTTTTCATTTTTCTGTATTTAGTGTCAACTGCATAAAGTGTTTCTTCCTGGATCTCCTTCAGCCGCCTCAATCCCATTTTCTGCTTTACCTTTCTGTATGCCTCGATGAATGTGAGGCCGCTATCCATTTCAGATTCGATATCACAGCAGAGATGATCGATAAGCTCATCCGCAAGATGGGAGAATATTATCTCCTGCTTCCTGACGTCGCGGGTGATCCTGTCAATATGTTGCAGGGTCAGCTCAGGCATAGTTGAGTCCGGCTTGAGGTTCTGCTATCTTTTGCAACGATTCAATGAATTCCTTCAGTTCCCTTATCTTTTCTGCTGCAACAGAATGGCCTTTCGGAGTAAGTGAGTAATATACTCTCACCCTGTTGTTAAACACCTCCCTGGAGGTAACTACAGATTTATCCTTTTCGAGTTTATGAAGGATAGGGTAGAGGGCTCCATAGGTAAGTTTAATCTTGCCCCCGGTTATCTTTTCCACTCTCTGCGTTAATGCATATCCATGCATAGGCCCCTCTTCTTCAAGGAGTTTCAGTACTATGGTCTTAAGTGATCCGCTGTAAAGTTGGTTTGATATCATGGTTTATTTATATAAAAGTAACTTATATATAACAAAGATATAATATTATTATTTTATAATATGCAAAATTTTTATTTTTTTTCGGGCACTGTCCGATTAAAAGCAAAAGATTACCTCCAGTGAGCCACCCCCTTATTATCCCACAATTAGTTCCCTGTCATCCTTACCGGAGGGCAGCGGAATGAAGGATCTCGTCAATGAAGTACTGCGGCAGTCCGGGTTTCAGTTTGTTACATCGCATAATCGGAATGAAGAACCGGAACCGGCACAGACGGGCTTAGCGCCGATGTTTGGCATTTGTCCCCCGGAACGACCGGGGGTTATTCATATTAAGCTGTTGCAGAGCAGGATACCACGTTTGAGTACACAGAAAACCTATTTATCCCCTAATAATTCTCTGTGGTCCTCTGTTATCCCGATAGTATCGGTCCTCTGTGGCTCTCAGCGTTAGTTTTCTTTGTGATAAACTTCGCATACAGGAAATTAATTAATTCAGATAGAAATTCAGAATCTTCCAATAAACTCCAGGGTCACTTTATCGGTATGGATCGGAAGACTGCTTCTGAAATAGTTCTCATAATTAAGCCTGATCTCAGAATAGAATTGTCGCGGCTCGAAACCGAAGTTAACTCCCAGAGTGAGCCTGCTGGCATCTGCAACTTTGGTGAATACAGAATTACCTATCAGATCAAATCTTACAACAGGAGACACCATGTAAATTAATTTGCTCTCCCGCATGAAGTTATAATAGGAGTGAATGTAAAATCCGTCATCATATTGGTTTATTGATAATGTGTCGGTCCAGCTTCTCCTGATATATTCAGATTCGATGAAATAAGATCCGTTTGCATACCTGAGTTCTCCGCCGATCATGGCAAGTTTTTCCCTGTCAGGAGCTTCACCGTAATATAAGTTGCCGATTATCCTGATCCCTTTTTCAGGGCCGATAGTTAACCTGCCTGCCAGATTGGGTTTACTGATCCATTGCGGATTGTTATTTCCGGTCCCGTTTACTGCCCCTATAAGTACATTAACAGGTATCTGGCCGGGTATTTTATACTCTGCATAGAACCCGATATCACGCATGCCATCATTTATATATTTTGCTAAAAATGAGCGATTTGCGAAAATATTTTCGGCAGGATTACGCATATAATCTGAACTGAAGGGAATCTTTCTTTGTCCGAGATAGAATCCGAGATTATTGACCGGCGTAATCTTAACATAAGCATCAAGCATTTTCATCTGGCCTTCATCTGAAAGATCAATCTCAATCTTGTACGACATGTAATCATTGATCCTTCCCGTAGCGCCAAATCTCGCATTCCTTACCTCAAAGCGCATCAGGGAATTGTCAAGGTCATATTCAACTTTCGTTTTCAGTATACCGAATATATCAGGAAAATATCCGGAAATGTTTTCTGTAGGTTTCTGCGACAGGACATTAAAACATGTCAGGAATACCGATATAAAGGAGAGTTGAAGTATTTTTTTCATTTACGGGTGTTAACATTATTATTTTTGCATGAACGAGAATCTGATTAAATAATGAGCTATGAAGATTATTATCGGAACAGTTTTTGGCGAGAGAGAGAGCTTTTTTCTTCTCCGGCTGGCCTATGGGGTGGCTCCTGTTAGTGGATTTTATACCGGCCAATTAGTCTTAATAGCTTATACCAAAGCCAAAAGTATAATCATTACCATCCCTGTCGGCGTAGACATAATCAAAATCCTCGGCGTAACCAGGAACATCAGATGCATTTTTCGAAACGGCTTCCTGATCTTTTGGAATGGTAAACGGCAGTTTCCCGGTCGGATTAAAGCGGCCATAAATTATGTCAAACAGGGCTTCGCCCTTAACCCCGAAAGTAGCCAGAACAGCTGCAGCCCCAGGCTCAATTTCATTGATAATCCAAGGATTGCTAAAGTCTATTATTAAGATAGTTGGTAATGCTGATTCAATCTCCTTGATCCTTTTAACATCAATACCTGTGTTTTTATCGAGATTTACAGATACGCCTTCTTCTGCAGAGATTTCATAAGTATTCGGCATGGCCCATACAAGTGCAACGTCAGCTTCCGAAGGGTGATCGGTTACAGTTACAGATTTACCGGCTAATTCTTTGAAAGATCTGGTAGCAGTCTCGCTGCTGTTGCCGCTGAAAGCTTCAATATAGACTTTCTTATTATCTGCAAGTGGGAGAATGCCGGAATTACGCAGGAGTACTATTGATCTTTTATGAGCCTCATATGCGATTGCCTGTGATTCAGGGTCTTCGGCAATTTCCCGGGCAAGTTCAGGATCAACATATGGATTCTCAAATAAACCCAGGGCAAAGATTTCTTTGAGTAAAGATTTTACAGCCGGATTGAGATCTTCCTCTGAGAGTAAACCATTCTGAACAGCGCTGATTAGGGGAGAGGGATCATTAACATCTGAGAAAAGCGCTGACCCTGCGCCAACTGCCTTCGCATATCGTTCTTCCATAGATAATTCCTGAACCCCCCAGGCCATACCACCCAGTATTCCGCTATCAGTATTCACGTAACCGGTAAAGCCCATCTCTTTTGGAAGATCAGTAATAATTGCCTTATTGTATGCACCGGCAACCTCCTCAAAGGGCAGACCCTTAAGTTGAGGTACAGATAACGAGTTATTCGGGCGATTGTAATAACTCATAAGAGAACTTACACCGGCATCAAATGCAGCCTGAAATGGTGGGAGGTGATATTTATAGAGACTTCCTTCAGTAGGATAAACAGCCCACTGTCCAGCTTCGCCATGGGGATCAAGCCCTAGATGTACAGGGCCATCTCCGGGAAAATGTTTTATCGTATGCACAACAGACTCACTATTGATTACAGGTCCCTGAAAACCACGAACAAGAGCCCATGTATATTCAGCGCTCAGATCAGGACTTTCGCCAAATGTGCCGCTGATGCGACGCCATCTTGGTTCAGTGGCAACTTCGACCTGATAACCGTAAATTTTCCTGATCCCGGATGCTCTCCATTCTTTTCGTGCAATTTCTGCAAACTGCCGTATTAATGATGAGTCATTCGCTGCGGCCAGCCCAAGTTGCCCGGGCCACAGTGAAAACTGGCCGCTGGCCTCAGTGATTCCAAATTCTATCCGGCTTACGTGATTACGTGGATTTGAGGTAAATACAACAGGTATCCCCAGACGGGACTGTTCCGCAATCTCCTGATATTTGTTGTTTCGTACAGCCAGGGCGGAAGCAGGAATATTGTCGCGAATAACGAGATAACGAAGGTGTCGGTTATTTATATAATCGATCGTTGCGGGAAATGGATCTTCAGGCAGGTCTTCTGCAGAATCTCTGGAAGGTTCACTTCCAACAGCTCTGCCAGGCTCAGCTCCCGGAGCTCTGCCAGGGAAAGCACCGCCGCCGGGTACACCGCCCCCGCGCCTGCGTTCTGAAGTAATATGCATCAAACCTGCTCTTTCTTCAAGTGTCATCCTTGACAGCAGGTCCTCAGCCCGCTCTTCAGATGTTAATCGCCAGTCCTCATATGGATCGACTTCGCCGTTCTTGTTAAGATCCTTAAACTGAAGTCTGTTTTTTTCGATGACAGAAACTGACCTTGTCCCCAGCGCAGGTTGTTTCGATCCTTTTTCTCCGGCACATGAGGCCAGAAGAACAATAATCGAAAGACCAGCAATCAAGATGTTAAAGCTCTTTTTCATAAGTAGACTAATTACTGATTGTTAATTCTTTCTATAGCGAACATCAACATTGTAAAGTAGCCGTGGAACGCGGGGTTACTACATTTCTTCATAAAATCCGGAAAAACCTCGTTTTAGAATCAGTAAACCTCAAAATCATGTTCCCCTGATTTCAGTGAGATCCTGAAGATATCACCTTCGCTTCTGACTACTTTAATAGACCTGTTATTCAATATGTCCAGACCCCCCAGCTTTATCCCGTCGCCCTTAAGGTAGAGTACTGCGGTGCTGTTAGCTGGGACCGACACATGATATTTTACCATATCCTGAGATCTTTCCCATTTCGAGACAATCCTGCCGTATGGCCCCTCATGTTCAGCCTCAAAATGGTCAAGGCCTTCAACGAAATTGGGTTTCAGGATGACATTTTTGAATCCGGGTGCCTTTTCATCGGGGAAGATACCGCCGAGGGCCTTGTAATACCATGCGTTTATCTCCCCGAACATTATATGGTTCATCGATATGTCGCGGGCAGCGTCGATCGGCCAGTTCTCGTAGAAGGTTGTTGCACCGTTCACTATCCACCATCCCCACGACGGGAAAGTCTCCTGAGCCGCCACCCTGTAGGCCAGATCGGGGTAACCATTCTCACCGAGTGCATTCAGAATTGTTTTTGTCCCAAGCAGCCCGACATCAATATGTTCATTATCAGCAACTACTCTCGCAGCAAGGTTTTCAGCCACACGTGAGATAAATTCATCGGGCACCAGTCCCCAATGAAGCGCCGCGCTCAATTCAGTCTGAAGGCCTGTACCGTAAATGGCCTTCTCCGGGTCGAGGTATTTATCATTGAAGGCTTTTCTGATCTTCTCTGCAAGCGCGGAATACTTTTCAGCATCATCATATCTTCCCAGAAGTCTTGCTGTCTTTGCCAGGATTATGGCGTCAGTATAATAATATGCCGTTGATGTAAACTCTTTGGGTGTCCTCGATTTTACCGGTACCCAGTCACCCAGGCCCCAGTCGGTGATTCCGTCCGGACTTCTTGAGTCGATCTGATCGACATACCTTTTGATATTGTCATAACAATCTTCCAGTAATTTCGAATCGCCGTAAAACAACCATATATTCCATGGTATCAGTGCAATGGTGCTGGTCCAGTCGGGACCATTCGCCCAGTGGTAGCCCCATCCGCTTGTGGGTATTATTGCCGGCAGGACGCCGTTTGAAAGCTGTTCGTCGCGGTGGTCGGCCAGCCACTTTTCATAAATCGTAATGGCATCGTAGTTGTAAAGCCCGGTTTCGATATTGATATGTGCGTCACCTGTCCATCCGTTTTTTTCCCGTTGGGGGCAGTCGGTCGGATAACCGAACAGGTTTGAGAGATATGAGGCGTTTGATGCCAGCCATGTCCTGTTCAGAGTGTTGTTTGAAGAGTTTATTTTTCCTGCCGGAGGAACGTCGCTATGCATAAAGTATGCTTTTATGCTCTCTTGTGTGATATTAACCGGTTTATCAGCAACGACTTCCACATACTGAAATCCCTTGTAATTAAAGCGAGGCATGAAAACATCCTCTTTTTCCCCGCTGAGGACAAGAATATCGGTCTGGAAGGGATCGCTGTCGTCGGTGGGACGGTAATGGACATCTATGTTGGACAAGTCAGCATGTCCTTTCGTGTCGAGTCTTTCAGCATGTATAAGCCTGATCTGAGTGCCCGTCTCTCCCGAAACCCTGATTTTAATCACACCTGATATGTTCCTCCCAAAATCAAAGAGGTAGTTTTTATTGCTGAACTGAACCATTTCGGCGGCGGGGATCTCCTGCACGTTGCGTATGGGGTGCAGTACCTGTGCTGTGATATTTGCTGAAGGAGCTCCGGTGTTAAGTGAATTTCTCCATTTCGAGTCATCAAATCCCGGAGTATCCCAGCCCTGTTGTTCAAGCCGGGCATCGTAATGTTCAGCGGTGTAGATGCTGTTAAAGATTACCGGAGAAGAAGAGGTTTTCCAGTCATTGTCTGTACCAATAATCTCTTCGGTGCCATCTTCATATACGATCCTCAGGTCCATGCAGAATTTCGGCCGGGCACGCCAGGGAGCCTTATCGAAATACCACACGGCTGTAGATTGGTGGTTGTACCATCCGTTCCCAAGCAGTACCCCGATGGCATTTTCCCCCATCTGCAACTGACCGGTGACATCGTAGGTGACATAGAGAGTGCGGCGGTCGAACCGTGTGTACATGGGATCGAGACGATGATCTCCGGTTTTCCGGCCGTTTAAGCTGAGTTCATATAAACCTGCCACGGCTATGTATGACCTGGCAGACCTGACTTTTTTTTCAATATTGAATTCCTTCCTGAAATATGGAGCAGGCTTCAGATTGTAATCATACGTATCGGTTATCCAGTGACCCTTCCATGGGGCAATATGCATATAACCGGTCTCGAAGGCCGCGGTTTCTGACAGACTTGTCCAGCCCCCGTTTCTTTGCCGTATCCTGACGTTCCAGAAATACCTCGTAAATGGTTGAAGCGGAGGCCCTGAATAAACTGCCGGGATTGTTGAACTCTTTACTTTACCTGATTCCCAGACCTCGCCCCGGCCTGATGCTACCAGTGCGGAATCTGTTCCGACATGGATTTTATATGCAGATTGTCCGATGCCAGGAATCTCAGAGGTTATCTGCCATGTGAACCGGGGATTATCAGTATCTATCCCTCCGGGATTGACCATATATTCGCACCTTAGATTTTGTATATGAGTTACATTATCACCGGTGCATGAATATATGGTCACCAGAGAAATTGCAAAAATGATTCGTTTCATTTTACAAAGTCCAGCCGTTGCGGTACTCGTAGTGGAAGTAATTGTTTGCTTCGGGCAGGTTTGTGATCTTCATGTTTTCTCCGTCGTATTCAAGCGTGGTGTTTGAGCGCTGTGTCAGAACGGCGATGTTTGTCAGCAGCATTATCTCATTGACTTTAGCTGCCCATGAGAAGTCGTTAGCTGATTTTTTGCCCTGTTGTATGGAGCTGATCCAGTCCTCAAAATTATTACCTGTTCTCTCCAGCCATGGTTCGGGACCCGTGAAACCGGTATCTGCCGGCACCAGTGACGGCATAACGGCATTTCCGCCCATCATTATTCCCTTATCGCCATAGAATACTGTTCCCACGCGGCGTCCGGGTTCGAGCTTAGCCGGTCTTTCCGGCAGAAGACCTCCGTCGCACCATTTGACCCTAACCGGTGGCATATACCCGATGCCGGGTTCAAACCGTTCAGGGAACTCATAGGTCACTGTCTGGGCAAGAGGCAGATATTCATTATTGTAAGGAGTGGAAGTAGCCTGGATGGTTTTAGGCCAGCCAAGGTTGAGGGCCCAAAGGGGAGCATCGTATATATGGGCTCCCATGTCGCCCATGGCGCCTGTTCCATAGTCCCACAGGCCGCGCCATACGAAGTGGCAGACCTCGGGATTGTAAGGTTTCTCAGGGGCTGGACCCAGCCATACATCCCAGTTCAGGTTTTTGGGTACTCTTACTCCTGCAGGTCTCTGTATATCTCCCTGCGGCCAGAATCCCACAGGGCGGTCGGTCCACATGTGTACCTCCCTGATATTACCTACAACACCGGCGCGAACCCACTCAACGACCCTTCGTGTAGCTTCGCTGGCATGTCCCTGATTCCCCATCTGTGAAACGACATCATACTCCTTTGCAAGCTCGGCAAGCTTACGACATTCGTAAATGGTCTTTGCCATGGGCTTTTCAACATAAACATGTTTCTTCTGCCTCATAAATGCAGCAGCTATTGGAGCATGGTTATGGTCGGTTGTTGCTACCATTACAGCATCGATGGATGGTTCTTTATCCAGCATCTCGCGCCAGTCGGAATAGACTTTGGCTTTCGGATACCTTGCGAACACATATCCTGCATAGTCTGAGTCAACATCACATAAAGCATAGATATTGGCAAGCCTCACCGGTTGCCTCTGCTGCTGACCACCTCCTGCCGCCTGAGGGGGCCTTGCCTGCTGCCCTGCTGCAGGAGCCCTTTGCTGCACCTGTGCGGCACGCGCGGCAGCTGCCTGCTGCTGAGCTTCAATCTGCCCCCGGCTGAGAGCCTGACCGGTCCTTGTCCGCTGCGGCCTGTTGACCTGTACCTCCGGGTCACATAAATTACTCAGGTTACCTGCTCCCTGTGCTCCTATACCGATACCGGCAACATTCACCATATCGCTGGGCGCCTTGCGCCCGCTTCCGGCAATCACATGCCTCGGGACAATAGTGAATGCAGCTGAAGCAGCTCCTACCGTACCAATGAATTTTCGTCTTGAAAGGTTTCTGGGGTTATTGTTTTTCATCATTCAGGATTTAATGGTTAATATCAGGATAAAGGTATAAAAATACTTTTACGGTAAGCAATGCAAAAGAGCTTTCAGTTCCCCTGACAGCTGAAAAGGTATCTCAGATTTGAATAGAAGTAATTACCCACAATCCAGCTACGGTATTTCTCTGGTAAAGGAATGTTGTCAATATCCTCAGCATTCTGGCCGGCATCTTTTATCTCTCTGACAATACGTTCCAGTTCCTCAATATAGTCTGCCATTGATCTTATCATTTCCGTACCTCCGGGATCTCCGTGTCCGGGCACAATAATGAGGGGTTTCATTATCTCCAGTTCAGCCAGCCTTTCTTTAAGTTCTTCGGTATACCCATAACCCAGATAAGGATGAGCCTCGTTGAACAGAAGATCGCCTGCAAACAATATTTTTTCTTCCGGAAGATACATTATCAGGTCGCTCTCCGTATGACCCTTTCCCTTGTCGACCAGAACGACCTTCAGCCTGCTGCCGTCGAGCCTCATTTCCTCAAAGATGTATGTGTCGGGCACCCTGGTCCTGATTTTAATATGGCTTTCCGCCAGCTCCTCAAAATAGGGCTTCATCAGTTTTATTGTCATGTAAAAGGCTGAAGATGTGTCTCCTTTAATTGCACTTTCCAGCGAGTCGTAGTATTCAACCTGTTTGGGTGCATAGATCCTTTCCGCAGCAATAGCCTTCGGTTCCTCTTCTGCAATCAGCTCTGCAGTCCGCTTGGTTGATATTATTCTCACATCGGGCGGAAATACCTGGTTGCCCCTGATATGGTCGTTGTCAAAGTGGCTGTTAATAACATATTTAACAGGAGACAGTTTCAATTCCCCTACAAGCCTTAACATCTCTTCTGCCGCATCAGGCGACAGAAACGTATCGAAAATTATTGTTGCCTCTCCGTTATCCACTATTCCGGAGTTGCCAATAGCCCTTCCGCCGGGTTTATGGATACATGCATATACGCCTTCGGCAAGCATTATTACATGGAAATTTTCAGGTGAATAATCATTATTGCGCTTTTCACTGCATCCACAGATCAGAGCTATGAGCAACAGCGGCAATATTCCTGCTTTCATTATTTCTTCTGTTATGGTTGAATTTCTTTTTCACGAGTCGCACAAAGGATCACTCTAATGAACCATAAAGTCAACAATTTAAAAAGTAATCATATTTTACCAAATTTAAACCATAATCATTTTAAAAGCAATAATTTATGAGGGATATTCAGGTTCCGGGGTATTAAATTTCAATCACTGCATAATCAAAGTACCCGGCAAACCTTATTGTAACAGTCCCTTTCAGGCTCGCCGCGTTTCTGAAGTGAATTGGCGGGTATATTATCCCAGGGGAGAGGATTTTTTGTGGTGTAAAGATGAAAAAGGTCATTACACATCAGGGCATTTATATTTTGTTTAAACTCACTTTCTCAATTAAACAACTATTTACTTTAAATGTTTTTTGGCGCATAACTTATTTCAGTCACGGGCACGGATAATTGTTCCCTCCGTGGCCCTCTGTGTCCTTCCTCTGTGCTTCTCTGTGTAAACTGTAAAAAAGAGCAGGAACTTACACTGAGAACCACGGAGATTTTACACGGAGAACAACAGAGAGGATCTTCCCGGGAGATGTAATCTACATCATGCCGGCTTCACCTTCCTGTACAGCCTGTTTGTGACGGAATCGGGATTTTCGTGATGATAGATATAGGTCGGGTCGTTGATCTCCGCCATGGGGATCATTCTTTTCCGGGCCCTTTTGTAGAGGTCAAAATCCGAGCCCAGGGTGATCTCATTGAATCCGCCGAGAGATAAGAGGGTCTCTCTTTCAAATACGAAGGTCCCGCCAATCATGCAGTCCCTGAGATGTACTCTTGCTGACGGATCATCTTTATCCGGGACATACTGGTTACCGATAATTTCTGCTCCTCCATACAGGAATCTGATGTCAGGATTCTCAAGCAGGTACCTTTTCCTGATTTCTAAATGGGAGGGATGATATTCATCGTCAGAATCGAGAAATGTTATGAATTTTCCGCCGGAAGCCCTTATACCCTGGTTTCGCGAAGAGATCCATCCGCTGTGAGGCTTCTGCAGATATTTAATCTGCGGGTACGACTCTATATATTGGATTACCTGTTTATGAGTATCATCCCCGCTGCCGTCATTAACGATGATCGCCTCCCACTCTTTTTCCGTCTGCCGGATAAGTGACTCCAGTGCTCTCTTCAGGAGCCCAGCCCTGTTGAAAGTTGCGATA
>Ga0334882_1004087_pt1 | contig 12726 bp, 11 predicted proteins | sample GraSluR1_MG_5_FD_207226 | JGI IMG/M metagenome (GOLD analysis project Ga0334882, IMG submission 207226) | Sludge microbial communities from methane-producing bioreactor in Wageningen University, Netherlands - Granular Sludge_15_04-R1 | ecosystem: Engineered > Bioreactor > Anaerobic >... | reverse complement strand
TGTATAAGAGATGTGGGAAGAGCTATGAACTATCCTTATGGTGAAGTAGACAGGATAGCAAAGATGATACCAGCCATATTGAATATAACTATAGACAAGGCACTGGATATAAACCCTGAATTCAAGGAAGCCTATGATGGTGAACCCAGAACAAGAGAACTTATAGATGTGGCAAGATCCCTTGAAGGTCTTCCGAGGCATACTTCCACCCATGCTGCAGGAGTGGTAATAGCATCTCAGCCTCTTGTAAATTATGTACCCCTCCAAAAAAATGATGATAATGTAGTAACACAGTTTACAATGGGTACATTGGAGGAACTGGGGCTTCTAAAAATGGATTTTCTGGGGCTTCGTACCCTGACCGTACTTAGAGATGCAGTTGCAATGATAAGGCAGAATAGAAATGTAGAGATAGATCTGGATAATATAAATTATGATGACAAAGCTGTTTACAACATGATAGGAGAGGGAAAGACGGTAGGAGTATTTCAGCTTGAATCTCCCGGAATGACCGTATTCATGAAGGAATTGAAGCCTGATTCCCTGGAGGATATAATAGCAGGAATAAGCTTGTATAGACCGGGTCCCATGTCAGAAATACCAAAGTATATAAGAAATAAGAATAACCCTGATGATATAGAATACATAACTCCAGAGCTTGAACACATTCTTTCGGTAACCTATGGATGTATGGTATACCAGGAACAGGTAATGCAGATAGTAAGGGATCTTGCAGGATATTCCATGGGCAGAAGTGATCTTGTGAGACGTGCCATGTCCAAGAAAAAGCACCATGTAATGGAAGAAGAAAGGCACAATTTTGTATATGGAATAGTAGATGAAGCGGGTAAAGTTCTTGTTCCGGGATGTATAAGGAACGGGATATCAGATAAGATTGCAAATCAAATATTTGATTCCATGATAGATTTTGCATCCTATGCTTTTAACAAGTCACATGCCGCCGCATATGCAGTGGTTGCATTTCAGACGGCCTATTTGATGTATTATTATCCGGTAGAATTTACGGCAGCCATGCTCAACAGTGTAAAGGGTGACAGTGAAAAAGTTGCCTACTACATAAGATTTGCCAAGGATATAAATATAGATACGCTTCCGCCTGACATAAATGAAAGCTATGCAAAATTCACAGTTGAGAACAATAGTATAAGATTTGGGCTCTCTGCACTTAAAAATGTAGGAGAAAATGCAATAGACAGTATAGTGAAATCACGAAAAAAACACGAAAAATTTAAGGACCTTATGGATTTTTACAACAATATAGAAATAACGTCTGTAAACAAGAGGGTCATAGAGAGCTTGATCAAATCGGGGGCTTTTGACTGTTTCGGTGTATACAGGTCCCAGCTTATAGAAGTATATGAAAAACTGCTGGACAGTGCAAGTAATTCGAAAAAAAGGAATATAGACGGACAGGTGAGCCTTTTTTCAACCATAGATGACAGAAGTATCAGGATACACTACCCGAATATAAAGGAATTCAAAAAGAAGGATAAACTTGCAATGGAAAAGGAAATGACGGGACTTTACCTGTCAGGGCATCCGCTTGATGAATATGAAAAGACGCTGAAACTTCAAACAAGTGTAAAGGTTTCGGATATACTCATGGATAAGACACTTGAGGAGGGAATGCTTTCGGAAGCCAAAGTCAAGGATGGAGACAAAGTTATAATTGGAGGAATATTGGTTGAAGTTTCCAAAAAAATAACAAAGAATAATGACATGATGGCGTTTGCCAGGCTGGAGGATTTGTATGCTTCCATAGATATAATAATATTTCCGAAGACTTTTCAGAAGTTCAAGAACTTCATTTATGAGGACTCCATGCTCATCGTAAAGGGCAGGGTAAGTGTCAGAGAAGAAGAAGAGCCAAAGGTTTTATGTGAGACTTTGGAGCCGCTTGTAAGAATTGACACTGAAAAATTATATATTTTGATAGAGAATGAGGTAGAATTGAAAGATGCCACTTTGAAATTTAAATCCATTATAGAAGGATATAAGGGGAATATTCCTGTATATATATGTATAAAACATGGAAGAAAGAAATTCAGATTGAGCAGTGAATTGTGGATCAAGGATGAGGAGAATGTTATTGACGATATAAGAAATATTTTTGGAGAAAAAAATGTAAAACTGATCTGAATAATTTAAAAAACTAATGGTTAAAATTTTAAGTAGAGAAAGTAAAATAGCCTTATAATGTAGTATAATTTATGTTATAATAAATTTTATAAGATGATTGAAAATGAGCGTGATTATTATAATACGTGTGGGACAAAAATGTCCCTGTGGTCATGGGAGGTATAAATGTATGAGAACAATAGCTGTATTAACAAGTGGTGGAGATGCTCCTGGTATGAATGCCGCTATAAGGGCAGTTGTAAGAGCAGGATTAGATAAAAAATTTAATGTGATGGGTATACTTAGAGGATATAGCGGACTGATAAGCGGTGAAATAATACCAATGGACAGGAAGAGTGTGGCAGATATAATTCAAAGAGGCGGAACAATTTTAAGAACTGCACGCTGTGAAGAATTTAAAACGGAAGAAGGAAGAAAAAGAGGAGCCAATATACTTAAAACTTTTGGTATAGATGGATTGGTTGTAATTGGAGGAGATGGTTCTTTTAGAGGAGCCCAGCTGTTATCAAAACTCGGCATAGATACTATAGGAATACCTGGAACTATAGATAATGATCTGGCTTATACGGATTATAGTATAGGTTTTGATACTGCTACAAATACTGTACTTGATGCCATAAATAAGTTAAGAGATACTTCCACATCACATGAAAGGGTAAGTATAGTTGAAGTCATGGGAAGAAACTGTGGAGATATTGCCCTTTATTGTGGACTGGCAGGAGGAGCTGAAAATATAATTATTCCTGAAAAAGGATATGAGCAGGATAAACTTTGCAGAACCATACTTGAAGGGAAAATGAATGGTAAGATGCATAATTTAATAGTACTTGCAGAAGGAATTGGCGGGGCAGAAGAACTTGCAAAGCATGTTGAAGAAATAACAGGAATAGAGACAAGGGCTACAAAGCTTGGACATATTCAAAGAGGTGGAAGCCCGACATGTCAGGATAGAATTTTAGCTTCAAGGTTTGCTTTTAGAGCTGTAGAACTGTTGGAAGAAGGCAAGTCATCAAGAGTTGTGGGAATTAGAGGAGGAAAAATAGTAGATTTTGATATTGATGAAGCTTTAGAACAAACCAAACAATTTGATGACAAATTGTTTGAAATAGCCAATGCATTATCATAATAGTTTTCTGATATTAATAAAAATTATTGTTTAAGGAGAGTAATTATGCAAAAGACTAAGATGATTTTTACAATAGGACCTGCTAGCGATACGGAAGAAGTAGTGTCAAAACTTATTGAAGCTGGTATGAGTGCTTCAAGACATAACTTTTCTCATGGAAACCATGAGGAACACAGAGAAAGAATAAATATGATAAAAAAGCTTAGAAAAAAGTATAATAAGTCTATAGCAATTATATTGGATACAAAAGGACCTGAAATAAGAACCGGAGATTTTAATAAGGATAAGATTGAATTAGAAGAAGGACAGAAATTCACAGTATATTGCGGCGAAGAAATTGTAGGTGACAATACAAAATGTTATATAACCTATGATGGGCTTTGTAAAGATGTAAAAAAAGGTGACAGCATACTTATAGATGATGGATTAGTAGGTATGGAAGTAGAAAGTGTAGATGGAAACAAAATTAACTGCATAGTCAAGAACAGCGGTGTAGTCAGCAATCATAAAGGAGTTAATGTACCGGGTGTTGCTATCAATCTTCCAGCTACTACTAAAAAAGATGAAGAAGACTTGAAATTTGGATGCGAAGTTGGAGTGGATATTATATCGGCATCTTTTATAAGAAAGGCTTCAGATGTTTTGACTATAAGAAAGATTCTTGAATCCAACGGTGGAAAGGACATACAGATATTTTCCAAAGTGGAGAGCCAGGAAGGTGTAGACAATATAGATGAAATAATAAAATTTTCTGATGGAATAATGGTGGCAAGAGGAGATATGGGAGTTGAAATCCCAATAGAAAAAGTTCCACTGATTCAGAAAACTATAATTGCAAAATGCAACAAGGCAGGCAAACCTGTTATAACAGCTACACAGATGCTTGATTCAATGATAAGAAATCCAAGACCAACAAGAGCAGAAGCATCTGATATAGCAAATGCTATATTTGATGGAACGGATGCAATAATGCTCAGTGGAGAGTCTGCAAATGGAAAGTACCCTGTAGAAGCAGCTCAGACCATGGCAAGAATAGCACAGTCTGCAGAGGAAAAAATCAATTATGAAGAATTACTTGAAAAAAAGAAAGAAGCTCATATACAAAATGTTGCAAATGCTATCAGTTATGCAGCATGTGCAACTGCTTCCGAGTTAAAGGCAACTGCCATAATTACTGCTACCCAAAGCGGTCATACTGCTAGAATGGTTTCTAAATACAGATCATCTTGCCCGGTTATTGCGGTAACTCCAAATGAAGGTGTTGCAAGAAGTCTGGCTTTAAATTGGGGAGTATTTCCCATACTTTCAAAGAAATTTGACTCTACAGATGAGTTGATAGAAAGTTCCGTACAGATATCCTTGAATACAGGCTATGTAAAAAAAGGTGATCTGGTAGTAATAGCTGCCGGCATACCTGTAAGCTATTCAGGTACTACAAATATGCTGAAAGTTCATGTAGTAGGTGATATATTGGTTAGAGGTACAGGCGCTGGAAGCAGACCTGGATATGGAACTGTAAGAATAGTCAATAGTCCAAAACAGGCAGAAGAAGTTGTGGAGAAGGATGACATACTGGTAGTTAAAAATTTAAGCAAGGATTATATATCTGTGCTTGACAGAGTTGCAGGAGTCATAGCTGAAGATGGAGGACTTACCTCACATATGGCAATTGAATGTATAACCAATGAAATTCCTATTATATGCAGGGCAGGTGGTGCTACTGGCGTACTAAAAACCGGTGCATTTATAACCATGGATGCCACAAGAGGGATTGTCTATAACGGCAGAACGAATATTATGTAGTCTTGAACTTATTAAGAGATGATTTTAATTGACGTTAAAATTGTCTCTTGTTTATTTTGTTAACTTAAATTTAACAAATGTTCCTTGAAATATTATATGAAATTAATGTATAATTAAATAATATATGGATAGAATTATTTAATAAGAAAAAAAGGCAACTGATTCTATATTTCTGCACCTTCACAATAGGTGCTATTTTTTTGGATAATTTATAGATTGGGTAGGTGTTAACTATTGAAAAATTTGGTGGAAAAGAATAAGGAATATATTATAAATATAGATAATATGGGATACGATGGGAGTGGAGTAGGCAGAATAAATGGATTTACCATATTTGTAGAGGGTGCTTTGACCGGTGAAAAGGTAAGAATAAAAGTAGTGAAGGTGAAGAGTAATTTTGCTTTTGGAAAGGTACTTGAAATAATTGAGTCATCTAAATACAGGAGGGAGCCTGTCTGCAGCATATATAAAAGATGCGGGGGATGCCAGCTCCAGCATATTTCTTATGAAGGACAGTTGAAATTCAAGAAAAAGAGAGTTGAAGATTCTCTTGAGAGAATAGGAAAACTTGATCTGACGGATGTAAAAATACATGACACCATAGGCATGAAGGTACCATACAGATATAGGAATAAGGTGCAACTGCCTGTAGAAAGAAGTAGAGGAGAAATAAATATCGGATTCTATGTCAGAAGAACTCATGATATTATAAATATGGACTGCTGCTATATACAAAATGAGACTGCAGACAAAGTAGCTGAACTTTTTAGGCAATGGTTAGCGTCATATAACGTATCATGTTATGATGAATCGGCTAAAAAAGAAGGTATAAGGCATATAGTCATTAGAAAGGCTTTTTCAACTGGTGAAGTGATGATTATAATTGTAACTTCATCTGCAGATATACTACATAAAGATGAATTGATAAAGTCGATGTGTCAGAATATAAATGGATTGAAGAGCATAATTCAAAATATAAATAGTTCCAAAACTAATGTGGTATTGGGTAAGGAAAATATAACTCTTTGGGGCAGTGATACTATAAATGACTATATCGGAAATTTCAGGTTCAGTATATCACCGCTTGCTTTTTTTCAGGTAAATCCTGTCCAGACGGAGGCTCTCTACAATAAAGTGCTGGAATATGCAGAACTAAAAGGAAATGAAACTGTATTCGATGCATACTGTGGAACGGGAACCATATCACTGTTCTTATCCTGCAGGGCAAAAAAGGTTTATGGAGTAGAGGTGGTTGAGCAGGCCATAGAGAATGCAAAAAAGAATGCATTGGACAATAAAGTGGACAATGTGGAATTCATAGTTGGAAAATCAGAAGCAGTTATACCTGATCTGGTAGACAGTGGTATAAAGGCGGATGTAGTTGTAGTTGATCCACCAAGAAAGGGATGTGACAGAACTCTTCTCGCTTCAATTGCAAAGATGTGTCCCGGGAAAATAGTATATGTTTCCTGCGATCCTGGAACGCTTGCAAGAGATCTTGGGATTATGGAGGAACTTGGATACAGGACAGTGGAAGTTCAGACTGTTGATATGTTTTGTCAAACTGCACCTGTGGAGTGTGTTGTGAAGCTAGTGGCATCTGAACTTAGCTGAAAGCCCGCATTACGAAGAGTAGCGGAGTAATGTGTTCCTTTATATCATTTATAGATTTAACTCCATAAAAAGTCGACTTGGATTTAAAATCTTGTACAGAATATATAATCTGACCTTTAAAATTATTAACAACATTTTCCTTATACTTTTAGTATAAACTTTAGTTATGCAAAATAAAAATTAAATATGGCTCACTATTCCTAGTTTTAATGTTAGAATGATGGTGCCAAAGATCCAGGTTGTTTCATATTATGTAAATTGATGAACATTATTAGTTCATTAATATAAAAACAGAGGAGTATAAAATGGTAAAAAGAAGTTATAAATTAAAACCTGATAAGCAAGATATGAGGGACAAAATTTATTATGCTTCTACTATAAAACAAATTTCAAGTCTTCCCAAAACAGTAGATCTCAGAAAATATATGTCGCCAATAGTAGATCAAGGAGAGCTGGGAAGTTGTACGGCTAATGCCATTGTTTCAGGACTGCGAGAGTATCTCGAAAATATATCAAATGAACCATATAAACAACTAAGCCGTTTATATTTATATTGGTGGGAAAGGTTTATAGAAGATACTGTAAATGAAGATAGCGGGGCTTATATTAGAGATGGGATGAAAGTTCTTAAACAACTTGGAGCATCTTTTGAAACCGACTATCCTTATGGTACTAGCAAATTCACAGATGAGCCAACCCCAAGGGCTGTATTAAATGGTGTATCATATACAATTGAAGAATATAAACGAGTAAAAAATTTAGATACCTTAAAAATAGCTCTAGCTGAAAAATTACCAGTAGTAACAGGGATAAAAGTATATTCAAGCTTTGAATCAGATGATGTTGCAAATACTGGAATAGTTCCAATACCAGATATATCTAAAGAACAATTGTTAGGTGGACATGCGATATTAGCAGTTGGATATAATGATAATAAAAATCAAGTTATTATGCGTAATTCTTGGGGAGAAGATTGGGGAGACAAAGGATATTTTTACCTTCCTTATGAATATTTCACTGACCCTAATAATTATGTTACAGATATGTGGACTGGAAAGTAGTTTTAATTTAAAATAAATTAAGAGCTTTGGAGAGATCCGGAGCTCTTTTATTTTTACTTCAAGGGAAAATATGGTAAAATTAAAGTATAAAGATGAATTTTATAAATTAGGAGATGTATTAATGTTATATTTAAATTATTTAAGTGGAATAATTATGATTATTGTCGGAGGTGTATGTAAGGTATATCCGCCTAAGCATATAAATCATTCTTTAGGTTATAGAACACCATTTGCAATGAAAAATATTAATACATGGAATGAAGCTAATAAATTTGCTGGCATGGTTCTTGTGTGTGTCGGAATAATATCTTTATTGATAACTACATTTTTCATTGCACTGGGTGAAGTTAATAGCAGCACACCAGCAAAAATATCTGTTATTTTGCTTATAATTTCTATACCGTACACATGCAAAAAAATAATTGAATAGTTTTATTGGATGTATTCTATTTAACTAAGTATTAATATGATTTTAACAGAATAAAGATAAAATAAAATTGCAAATAGTAAAAGTTTGCCGCAATAATCCCTATATGTATAGTAAGCATTTTATGATAGCGCTTCGGATGCTTACTTTTTTTTATCCATATAATATTTGCACGCAAGCAATTGAAAATTAAAGCTTATTAAGCAGGTTAGAGTATCAAAAAGACTGGTACTTGTTGCCAAATTTTTATTTTAGCAGGATATTGTTATTATTTATAGAAGTTTAATAGATATAAAGATTGAGGAGGAAATAATGTATATGGATAAAGAAGATTTAAAGCAAGAAATATTAGACATATTAGAAAAACATAATTATATAAGTGGGTTGAGCGAATGCCAAATGGCTACTTTAAAATTCCTTTTAAAAATAGATGACGCTTCCCTAATTTATGATGCTTTATGTGAACTTCAAGAAGAGGATAAGGTGATAAAAAGTTTTGAGCAATTTGCTGGTAATCCGAATCAGAAAATTAATACATCAAGATGGTATTTGAAACAACAGGGGAAAGAAAAACATAAGAGCACAGATTAATTTGTATGTAAAAATAACCCTGGTACAAGGACTCTTTTTACATACAAAACAAATGATGTATAAAATATATAACTCCAGCTTAATTTCAAGCTGGAGTTAATTTTACATGAATTTTAATTATTTTTTACAATTATATACTGATCCATTGCAAAGAGATTGGATAAGTTTTGAGCAATTGTAATTTGCGCCATTAGTAGTTACACAATTATTTGATTTTATTGATTTACAGGCTGTATTATAAGCTGCACAAGTTTTATTGTTTATAGTGCTTGCATGAACTGTTGCAGCTATACCTGTATTTAAGAATAACGGTGCTGCGATTATCATAGATGAAAGTAATTTATGTTTTATTTTTAACATTTTAAATCCTCCTAAATTTTGTTATTTTGTTTTTAGCTCATTTTTATATTAATGTCATTGAAATGAGTTTTAAAGTACAACTAATAACTTATGCTTATCAGCTCCTTAATTATATTTTGGGGAATTTAGGCTTGTATATATTCTAACAGTATTTAAGAGTTATATCATTATTAAATTAATGGTAATAGTAGTATTAATTTAGTTAAAAAGAAACTCATTTATTTTCTGGAATAATTAAACTTACATGAATCTGTAATGGCAGCCAGACAATTGGTTAGAGTTGTATATTTTAACTAAATATATCCTTCTCAGATAAAATAAGTTTGCTTTATACGTTAATATGTGTTAACATAAATTCATAGCTTAAATGATTGGTGATTAATTTAAATGAAAATATGTTTCAATGGGTACTTATGCTTATAATATGTATGTTATGAAATTTTATTTGATAGGTTTGTTACAAATAGTTTAAGAAATAAAATTTTAGGAGGTACTTATTATAATGACAGGTACAGTTAAATGGTTTAATGGAGAAAAAGGATTTGGATTTATTACAGGAGAAAATGGAGAAGATATTTTTGCACATTTTTCACAAATAAATTCAGATGGTTATAAGACACTTGATGAAGGTCAAAAAGTTTCTTATGATGAAGGTAAGGGACAAAAGGGACCACAAGCAGAAAATATAACAGTTCTTTAATCAGTGAATATTTTATTCCTTAGATAGTTTTCTGTCTAAGGAATTTTTTAAAATTATTGTACTATTGATAAGATAATGTCATAAATTTTTCTTTGAAAATTAAATAGTATAGTGTATAATAAATTCATTATAGCTTGGCTTCCAAGCTATTTTAGGTGATGGGGTTCACCTTTAACTGCAGTATGCTGATGACTCCTGTATTAAAATAAAAATTACTATTTTAGGGGGGAATGAAAGTGCAGAGATTACTGTATGTTGGAATTGGTGGACTTATTGGTTCATGTCTAAGATATGTTATATCGATAAATTCACCTAAATTATTTGGAGGACCACTACCATATGGAACATTAATTGTGAATGTAGTTGGAGGAATTTTAATAGGTTTTATAATGCAGTTAAGCATAACAACTGATTTGATTTCTCCAAATTTAAGATTGTTTCTTACAACTGGGATGATGGGAGGACTTACCACATTTTCTACTTTTAGTTATGAAACTATAGCTTTTCTCAGTGGGAGCAAATATCTACTGGGAATTCTGAATATTTCTCTAAATTTGTTTTTAAGCCTTTTTGGAGTTATAGCAGGCAAGTATCTGGCAAATATAATTTGACAACAAGTAATGTGGTATAAAAACGCCGTATTATTCCCTTGAATAATACGGCATTTTTATAGTAGCCGGGTATTTGCAATATATTGTTTTTACTGAACTGTTTTGCCAGCATAACCTTGTATGCTGTAAATAGCTTGCTTCAACTGTGTATTTTCCGCCTGAGCTGCTGCAAGCTCCTGCTGTATTTTTGCAACCTGTGCATTCTTTTCTGCTTCTGCAGGAGTAGAATGTCCAAGGTCATTGACTGCTTCCTGGATAAAATCATCAATTAGCTTTTTTTGATTATCCGTTGGGGCTATGCCTATTTCTTTAAGTGCATCATATACGGTTTGCTGTGCGGCTTTGAATTTCTCTTCATTGTTAGTTAAACTTCCTGCGTGATAGAGTTGTTCAGCTGCTTTTACCCCTGCTGCTGCCTTTTTTTCAATCCAGTCTACAAGTGTTGCTGCGGATTTTAAAGCTGGAATGGCCTTTGCCGCCTGGATAAGTGGTTCTGCCGCCTGAAGTACATCACCTGTGGTATTGAGTATTTCTTCCGTATTGATTTTCTTATTTTTCAGATAAGGTACCAGTCCAAAAATTGCACCAATTACGCCTACTAGAATGCCGCCTATTGCTATAATATCATTTATATTAACCATTTTTTATTTACCTCCATGTTTTTTGTCTGAGTTATTGACTTAATATATAATATAATATTTTTCAGACTGCGATCTTGTTCCAGAAATAAAAGAAGTATGGCGGGAAAAGAGGCTGGGTGTAATTTATCGCAAAAATTATGTATAATATAAATATGTATTTTAGCAGATTTAGGCAAGTCCTAATGGATTTGCTCTTGTGTAACAAATATAATTTAAGGAGGATTGAACATATGTATTGTGTTAGAAAAGTAGAAGAAGATCTTTATTGGGTTGGAGGTAATGATCATAGGCTTGCCCTATTTGAAAATATTCACCCGATTCCAAGGGGAGTTTCCTATAATTCTTATGTACTTTTAGATGAAAAGACTGTACTTTTTGATACAGCAGACTGGGCAGTTTGTCGCCAATTCCTTGAAAATGTGGAAGCAGTTCTTCATGGCAGGACTTTGGACTATATGGTAATCAACCATGTAGAACCAGACCATGCAGACAGCATTAATGAGATTCTTCTTCGTTATCCTGAGGTAAAAATCATATGCACACAAAAAGCATCTACAATTATGAAGCAGTTCGGCTTCAAGGTAGATGATAAGGTAATTGAAGTCAAAGAAGGTGATACGCAGTCTTTTGGAAAACATAAAGTTGCATTTGTAACTGCTCCCATGGTGCATTGGCCGGAAGTTATGGTTACATATGATACTACCAGTGGTGTATTGTTTTCTGCCGATGCATTTGGTACCTTTGGTGCATTGGACGGCAAACTGTTTAATGATGAGATGGACTTTGACAGAGACTGGCTGGAAGATGCCAGAAGGTATTATACAAATATTGTAGGCAAATATGGACCTCAAGTTCAGACACTTCTCAAGAAAGCCAGTAAACTGGATATCAAGACTATTTGTCCACTGCATGGACCGGTATGGCGTAATAACCTGGGATATTTTATTGAAAAGTATGACAAGTGGAGCAGTTATGAACCTGAGGAAAAAGGTGTAATGATAGTTTATGGGTCAATGTATGGAAGTACAGAGGCTGCGGCGTCCAATCTGGCGGCAAGGCTGGTGGAGAAAGGAATACACAATCTAGTTATGTATGATGTTTCAAAAACACATGTATCCTATTTGATCTCCGAAACATTCAAATACAGCCATATAGTACTTGCATCTGTAACATATAATATGAACATTTATCCACCAATGCTCAACTATATTATGGATATGAAGGCATTGAACCTTCAAAAACGTACTTTTGCTATTATAGAAAATGGATCATGGGCTCCTCAGTCAGGTAAATTGATTAGGGAACTTCTTGGTGGAATGAAAGATATGAACATCCTGGATAAAGGTGTGTCATTGAAATCCAGTATGAAGGAAAATGACATAAGTTCAGTGGAAGATCTTTCAGAGAGTATTATACAGTCAATAAAATAATTCTAGAAAGTGTAAGTAATTATATGACGGCTCATGTGTAAAAATCATGAGCCTGTTTTTTACTCATCTGCAATTCTGCTTGATTTTATGTTTTCTATAGCTTGTCTTATTTTATTTTCGTTCTGAACAAGAGCAAAACGAACAAATCCTTCACCATGTTCTCCAAAGCTGATGCCGGGAACTACTATTACACCTGTTCTTT
>Ga0334882_1004086_pt1 | contig 12733 bp, 11 predicted proteins | sample GraSluR1_MG_5_FD_207226 | JGI IMG/M metagenome (GOLD analysis project Ga0334882, IMG submission 207226) | Sludge microbial communities from methane-producing bioreactor in Wageningen University, Netherlands - Granular Sludge_15_04-R1 | ecosystem: Engineered > Bioreactor > Anaerobic >... | reverse complement strand
CTGATTGGAGGGTACAAACTTCTAGTCTGCGATATAGACGGAACCCTGGTGGATGATTCCAAGGGGATACCGGAGCTGAACCGCCGTATGATCGCCCGTTTCCGTCAGGAAGGAGGGTTATTTACCCTGGCCACCGGGAGGATAGAGAAGTCGGTGGAGCGTTATGTCCGGGAGCTCGTTATCGATGTACCGCTGATCCTCTATAACGGGGCAAAAATTTACCATCCCCTCAGGAAGGAAGTGATTTTTGAACGGCATCTGGAGAAGGAGGATCTTCAGATTATAAGGGAGCTGCGGCAGAAATACCCCTTCGATCCGATTTTTTACTCCCGGGGGGAGGGGTACATCCTGGAAAGGACCGATGCCGTCATGACTTATGAACGGGGTGACGGTTTCTCCTGTATCCTGGCTGATTCCGTGGACGCCCTTCTCGATGAAACCATCACCAAGGTACTCATGATCGGTGACGGTGCGATGTTTCCCGCCTACCGGGAAGATTTTGACAACCTCTGCGGGGGCCGGGCAAACCTGATTCAGTCGGAAAATCACTTTCTTGAACTCCTCCCGGCGGGGGCGAACAAGGGAACTGCCCTGGCAGATCTGGTAAAAATCCTGGGGGTGAAAAAGGAAGAGGTTATCTGCTTTGGGGATAATCTGAACGATACCGAAATGCTTGCCTTTGCGGGGATGGGTGTGGCCATGGAGAACGCCCGGGAAGAGTTGAAACTTTCGGCGGACAGGATTGCCCCGGCGAATAACGAAGCCGGGGTGGGAAAAGTTTTACAGTCACTTATGGAGGCTCAGCACCAATGATTTTCGACATCACCATGATAGGACATATATCCCGGGACATCATGATCTACGGAGAAGAGGAACAGCGTTTTACCGGCGGGCCGGTAATCTACTCATCCATCGCCGCCGCCCGTTCGGGAAAGAAGGTGCACGTTATAACAAGGTGCTCCTCCGAGGATGACGGGGCCCTGGATGTGATGAGGTCAGAAGGGGTGAAGGTAACAAGACAGGATTCGACGGTATCCACCAGCATCGAAAACATTTATCTTTCCGAAGACAGGGAAAGGCGCCATGTCAGGCTTCTTTCCCGGGCCGCCCCTTTTTCACTGAAAGATTTTCCCCAAACCAGCAGCCGGATATACCATATGGCAGGGCTTTTCAGGGGAGAGCTTCCCGATGATTTGATTCCGTTTCTGGCGGAGCGGGGAGAGGTGGGAATCGATGCCCAGGGGCTCTTACGGTGCAGCGAGGAAGGAAAGCTCCTCTTCCGCAACTGGGATCGTATGGATGACCTGATGGAGTATATTACCTATTTCAAGGCCGACGCCGCGGAGGCAGAGATACTGACCGGCGAAGAAAACAGGGAAAAGGCGGCGGAGATTCTGCACCGCCGGGGTGCCGATGAAGTGATTCTGACTCACAACAACGAAGTGATCGTTCAGACCCGCGAAGGGCTGTTCCGGGCTCCCTTCACCCCGGCCAACTTGTCGGGCCGGACGGGGCGGGGCGATACAACCTTTGCCGCCTACATGGCGAAGCGGCTCGATGCCGAACCCCAGGAGGCGGTGAGCTACGCGGCGGCCCTCTGTTCCATCAAGATGGAAAAGCCCGGGCCCTTCTCCGGAACCGCGGAAGAAGTTCTGGCAAGGATGGGATAGGCGGGGGGCGGCACCCCGGAGAAGTTCTGATCTCTCTTTCGTGAGGCTGGACCTCCGATGGCATTTCCACCGCAACGGGGACCGGTTTGGCCGAATTCCCTCAGATTTTTACGGTTTTCTGCCGAAAAATAGAGTGATATGAAACGTCTACCCTTGGTATATCTGTTTATCGCCGTTGTCGTGGTCTGTTACCCCCTGGGAGCCCAGGTCACCTTTGAGGGGCTTGACCTGGATCCTTCGGGGACCCTTCTCTTTTCAGCCCGCACTGACAGCCCCGTTTTCGGGGAGTACAGGGCTCTCTTCAGCTCCGATCTGGCGGAAAGGAGCCTGTCCCAGCTTACCTATTTTCCTGAAAAAGTGGCTTTGCTGGGCAGCGGGGGGCGTCTGCAGATCCAGAACCGGTTCGGCCTGTTCCGTACCGGGGAGGGATTTAAGGATATATCGCCTCTGACGGAGGTTCCCGCCTTTTCCGGAGGCGGGGAAATCAGCGTGGGGAAGACCGCCGCCATGGCGGCTTCTCCCGATGGACGGTACCTGGTTTACCAGAAAGCCGTCAGCCCCGGATACGCCGACCTTTTTCTCAGGGATCTGGGGGGAGGCAAGGAGATCCTGCTGGTAGAAAAGGTGGCTCTGAGGTACAGCCGGGAGCAGATCAGCTGGTCCGGCGATTCCCGGTACTTTGTCTACACCAAGGGTGAAAACATCTACTATTTTTCCATCAGTCAGTACCTTTCAGACCAGATTCTGCCGGAGGAGTATCGGTCCCTGGGAAAGGGGAGTCTGAAGAGTGTTTTCTGGACCACCCAGGGGGATCTCTTTCTAGTTTCGGGCAAACTGGTTTTCAAGATTCTCGGAGCCGAATTATTTACCTCAACCCTCTACAGAAACCTTCTGGAGCGGGGGACCCTGGTTGGCAAGATCCCCTTCGAGTTCGATGCCAATTTTGACGCCTTTTGGGTTTCGGCGGATGAGAAAAAGCTCCTTCTTAACAAGGGCGACCAGAATTTCTTTGTCTACTACCTGCAGGACCGGGACTACCTCTCCACCGGCGGTTCGGTGGTGAGCCTTCCCTACCTCTACCTGCCCCGGAATACCCGGGTCAGGACGGTGCTCTGGTCTTCCGATGATCTGGTCACGCTGATGACCGAAGGACTGGCCAACGGGGAGCGGGTATCCCATATCTACCGGCTGGATCTGGGCGGCACCGAAACAGCCCTCTCCTTCACTGTCCTGGATGACCGGGGGGTTAAGGGGCTTGCCCTCTCCCCCGACGGGACCAAGGTGGCGGTGAGACTGAGTGACCGGGTGGTTGTCAGGGATTACCGGACCTGGCGGGTGGACAAGACACACCGTCATCCCGATCCTCTTCATATTCTCTGGGCGGATGCGCAGCAGCTGGTTCTGGCGGGCCGCTATTTTACCGAAATCTGGAACAGTGTGAGCGATACCGGGAAGATCCTCTTCCTTTCTCAGGCCGAGAGCTACGGTTACGCCAAAGAGGGACGGAATGTGGCAGCCCGGACCCGGGGGGAGACCTACCGGTACGATGGGGGCGGGCAGTGGAGTCCGCTTCCTTCAGGAGAGTCCCCCGAATTGGGCGAACCGACCGTATCTTCTCCCCGTTACCGGGTCTATCTGGCTCCCAGTTCCGACCGGACCTACACCAACCAGGTCATGGTCAGGCTGGTGGAAAAACTGGGGACCGTCCCCCTTTTCCCCCTGCCGGATAAGCGTTTTGCCCCCTTTCCAGCCGAGGATGATCCTCTGGACCCGTATTATTTCAGCCACGGCTCCCGGGTGCGGCGCCGGGAGGTGTCCCTGGTTTTTAACGCGGTGGACAGCGCCGACGGGCTTACCGAAGTCCTGTCGGTCCTTGATGAATACAGCCTGAAGGCCACCTTCTTTCTCAACGGGGATTTCATCCGCCGCAACCCCGATGCGGCCCGGGAGATTGCCCTTTCGGGACACGAAGTGGGATCGCTCTTTTATACCTACTTTAACATGACCGATTCCCGGTATGTGGTGGACAAGGAGTTCATCAAGAAAGGGCTGGCGCGGAATGAGGATGACTATTTTGCCTCCACCGGGAGGGAACTGACCCTGCTCTGGCACGCACCTTTTTATGTCGTTAATTCCGATATACTGGCGGCGTCCCGGGAAATGAATTATGATTATATAGGCAGGGATGTGGACCCCCTGGACTGGACCCTTTCTGATCCCGCCGCCGGGCTTTCCGGGGGACTGTCGGTACCTGAAATGGTAGAAAGGGTGATCAGATTGAAGAAACCAGGTTCCATTATTCCCATCAGACTGGGTATCAATGACCAAAGATCAGGCGGTTATTTGTACAATAACCTGGATGTGTTATTGAACGCCCTGTTGGAAGAAGGGTATACTGTTGTTCCTGTGTCTGTTCTTATGGAGCACGCCCGTTAAAGGGCCTGCGGTTTCCCGAGAAACCGCTTATCATCGCCGCCGGGACGGCCGATAATTACTGTATCCCATAAGGGAACGGGGGAGAATTTTGAGCAATCCGAATCCATTAAACGCCTATCGCGAAACAAAGATTAAGACCGCCAGTCAGGGCAAACTGATCATCATGCTTTATGATGAGGCGGTCAAGCAGATCAGGGTGGCCGCCGAATCCCTGGAACAGCCCAGGCCGAAGCTGGACCTGGTCAACAATTCCATCATCCGTGCCCAGGAAATGGTAACGGAACTGATGGTTTCCCTGGATTTTGAGAAGGGCGGTGATATTGCCCAGTCCCTCTTCAGCCTGTACATGTTTTTCAATCGACAGTTGATGGAGTCCAACCTGAACAAGGACGCCGCAACCCTGCGCCGGATCGGCGACATGCTGGATGAACTGCGCAGTGCCTGGGCTCAGGTCATTCAGAAAGAGAAAGGCTCCTCCGAAGGGGTGGGCAGTGGCATTAACATCGCCGGATAATCCTTCCATGAACACCGTATCCCACGGCCCGAAGCTGCAAAAGCGGCTCCGGGCTTTCTTATTAGCCCAGAAATCAGGATACGAAAAGCTGCACAAGTTCCTGGAGCTGCAGCGCCGTTCCCTCGAAGCGGGCCAGTATGACATTTTTATTCTCCGTAACGCTGCGGAAGATGAGATTATGGCGGATCTTACCGCCCTGAACCGGGTGATCCGTCCCCTGGAGACGCAGCTGAAGCTTGTCTGCGCCCCAGGGCCGGTCCCTGATCCGGCCGGCCGGGAAGAATCTTCCCTCGCCGAACTGCGCGGGGCTGTTGAATCCGCCCGCCGGGACGCCCTGGAGGCAAACCGTCTCTGCCGGTCGGCGCTGGCTGAAGTGACCCGGCAGCTGAAACAGGGACTGAACCCACGGAAGCGGGCCGCCCGTTTTGCCGGAGGAGATCCGGGGCGGCCGCCCCGATTTATCGATATATCTGCCTAGGTGGTATCCATGAACCATTCCGATTCCCAGAAACCCGCCCTCTATCTGCTGGACGGGTACAGCCTTATCTACCGGACCTATTTTGCCTTTATTAAAAACCCCCTGATAAACTCCCAGGGCCGGAATACCTCAGTGGTGTTCGGCTTTTTCCGCACCCTCTTTTCCTTTTTCGACCGCTACAATCCCCGAAATTTTGCGGTGGTTCTGGATTCTCCGGTTCCCACCTTCCGTCATGAAAGGTATCCCGAGTACAAGGCCAACCGGGAGAAGGCTCCCGACGACCTTCATGCCCAGGTGCCGGTGGTGATGGAACTTCTCAAGGCCATGCGCATCCCCGCCCTGCGGATAGACCGGTACGAGGCGGATGACATCATGGCCGAAGCGGTCCGGCGCTGCCGGGCCGAGGGGCGGGAGTGCTATATCCTCACCGGAGACAAGGACCTGCTCCAGCTGGTGGACGGCCAGGTGAAAATTCTGCGTCCCGAGAAAGACGGGTATCAGGAGCTGGGCCCGGAAAGCGTGAAGGAGGTCTGGGGGGTAGAGCCTCACCAGATCATCGACTATCTGGCCCTTACGGGGGACAGCTCCGACAACATTCCCGGGGTGGCGGGCATCGGGCCCAAGACGGCGGTAACCCTGCTGGAAAAGTATGCCGACCTGGATGGAATTTATGCCCATCTGGAAGAGCTCACGGCGGCTCAGCAGAAGAAACTGACTGAAAACCGCGAGAACGCCTACCTGAGCCGGGAGCTGGTAACCCTGTCGCCGGAGGTTCCTCTGGAATTTTCTCCCGATCTTCTTTCGGTGGAGCATATGGACACCGCCGCGGGGATCCCCGTCTTCGAGCGGGAAGAGGTCAAGTCTCTGGTAACCTATCTGCAGGCCCGGGCAGAGGGTGCTCCCGGTCTGGCTCTGGGCGGGGCCGCTTCGGGCGGGGGCCTGTCGGGAGGTTCTGCTGCCACGGGAGGTTCGGGACACCCCGAGGCCGGCGGCCCTTCTCCGGCGGTGACGGTTTTTCCCGAACCCCCGGCGCAGGTGGAGTACGAAACGGTGGTGACCGAGGAAGCCCTGGACCGCTGGATCGATGCGGTGCGCCGGGCTGGCCGGGCCGCTTTTGACTCCGAAACAGACAGTATCAACGAGATGGAGGCGGAGCCGGTGGGATTCTCCCTTTCCGTGGAGGCCGGCCGGGCCTGCTACATACCCATCCGATCCCCCGAGCCGTGTTTGTCTGCCGACCTTGTGAAAACGAAGCTGAAAGCCTTCCTGGAGGACCCCGCGGTGGCACTGGTCGGTCAGAACATCAAGTATGACTACAAGGTTCTCAAGCGGTGGGGCATCACTCTGGCCAACATCGCCTTTGACACCATGATTGCCGCCTGGCTCCTGGATACCCAGGCCAATACCTACAACATGGATGTCCTGGCGGAACGCTATCTGGGGGTAACCACCATCCACTTCGACGATGTGGTTCTCAAGGGAGAGACTTTTGACCAGGTGCCCCTGGATAAGGCGACCCCCTATGCCGCCGAAGACGCGGATATAACCTTTCGGCTCTACGAACTTTTTCGGAAGGGCCTGGAAGAGCAGGGGACGGAGGAACTCTACTACGGGGTGGAACTGCCTCTGGTGAAGATTCTGGCGGAAATGGAGCTGGAGGGAATCGGCCTGCGGGCGGATGAACTGGACCGGTTCGGCGCCGAATTGGGGGAGCGGCTGGAACGGTGCCAGCAGAAGGTCTACGACCTGGTGGGCCATGAGTTCAACATTAATTCCCCCAAGCAGCTACAGGTGGTTCTCTTCGAGGAAAGGAAGCTGAAACCGGGTAAAAAAACCAAGACCGGCTATTCCACCGACGTGCAGGTTCTGGAAGACCTGGCCCGGGAAGATCCGGTGCCGGAACTGATTCTGGAACAGCGGGGGCTGGCGAAGCTGAAATCCACCTACGTGGATACCCTGCCGAAACTGATCGATCCCCGGACGGGCCGGGTTCACAGCCGGTTTGTGCAGACCGGCACCGCCACGGGCCGGCTTTCCAGCAAGGACCCCAACCTCCAGAACATCCCCATCAAGGATGAAGACGGCCGGCGGATCCGCACCGCCTTCGTTCCCGCTCCGGGCCACCTCTTTCTCAGCGCCGACTACGCCCAGATCGAGCTGGTCATCCTGGCCCACCTGTCGGGGGACCCGGGACTGGGTCGGGCGTTCCGGGAAGGGGAAGACGTTCACCGCCATACCGCCGCCCTGATTTTTGACTGCTTCCCCGAAATGGTCACCCCCGAGCAGCGGCGCATCGCCAAGACCATCAACTTCGGCGTCATGTACGGTATGTCGGGATTCCGGCTCAGCCGGGAGCTCCACATCCCCCGGGCCCAGGCGGATCATTTCATCAAGGCCTACTTTACCCGCTACGCGGGGATCCAGCGGTTCATCGATGCAACGGTGAAGGACGCCGAAGAGAAAGGATACGTCTCCACCATCCTGGGTAGGCGCCGGGAGATTCGGGGCATCAACAGCCGAAACAAGACCGAAAAGGCCGGGGCCGAACGGGTGGCGGTGAACACCCCCATCCAGGGCTCCGGGGCGGATATCATGAAGCTGGCCATGCGGGCCCTGGACCGCCGGATCAAGGAAGAGAAACTGGCATCCCGGATGATCCTTCAGGTTCACGATGAGCTGCTCTTCGAGGTTCCTCTGGATGAAAAAGAAGCTATGGAAGCGCTGGTCCGCGGGGAAATGGAGAAAGCCTACAGCCTGTCGGTTCCCCTGAAGATAAGCCTTGAGTTCGGAGATACCTGGGGGGCCATGCATTGAGGGGCGCCGGAATTATCTGGGGGCTGACAGGGCTCTACTGCGCCGGGAAAAACCGGGCCGGGGCGTATCTGGAATCCCAGGGCTGCTTTGTCATCGATGTAGACAGGCTGGGCCATCAGGGGCTGGAGGCTCAAAAAGACCAGGTGGTTCGGCTTTTTGGGACAGAAATTCTGGATGACCGGGGGATAATCAACCGCCGGGCCCTGGGGGACCGGGTCTTTAAAAATCCCCGGGAGCTCCGGGCCCTGGAAGCCATCGTCCACCCCTGGGCCATCGAAGAGTGCCGGCGCCAGGCGGAGGCCCATTCTGACGGGCCGGTGGTGATCAATGCGGCCCTCCTGTTCCCTTCGGGGCTTCACCGGCTCTGTTCCCGGGTCATCTGGGTGAAGGCTCCCCTCCTGACCCGGATCCGTCGGGCCCGACGCAGGGATCACCTGCCTTATCATGAGATTTTCAAGCGTTTTTGGACTCAAAGAACACTCAGTCCTCAACCCTGGCGGGAAGATGTCGATATTGAGAGTATGGGAAATCCCGATACCCCCGGTGTGCTGGAATCCCGGTTACGAAACTTCCTGAAGCGAGAGTTATAGCGATGGAACAAAAAAAGATATTATGGGTCATGATGTCGGTGGCGCTGCTGCTGATCGTTTTATTAACTGCCGGACTGATCTGGCTGAAACCGGCGGGGGGAGATTTCCCCGTGGCGGGTGGAACTTCCGGAGAGGTGGCGGCAGCGGGAACCCGTTTCGATGCCATTGAGTACATCCGTGAGGGAGAGATGGTAGGGCTGGTGGAAACCGAGAAGCCGGCGGGGGAATTTGTCGCCGTCACCGGGGACATTGTGATCGGCCAGACCCGGGAGAAGGCCCCGGAGAAACCGGCGGGCCAGGAAACCGGCTCAGCGGTTCAGCTCACCAGCGCCGCCCCGGTGCAGCGCCCCGCTCCCCGGACCGAACCGGCTCCCGCTCCGGCGCCCTCCCCCAAACCGGCTCCGACTCCCAAGCCGGCCCCGGTTACCGAGACAGGTATCGAATACTGGATTCAGGCGGGGTCCTTCACAAAAATCGCCCAGGCCGAGGCGGCCAAGGACGCCCTGTCTTCCCGGGGTGTTGAGTCGGTGATTCTGACCCGGCAGATCGAGGGTACCACCTACTACCGGGTCCGGATAGGACCCTACAGGGATAAGGCGGAGGCGGAAAAATTTCTCGGCTGGATCAGGAATATCCCCGAATACGGTTCAAGCTATATTTCCGAGGTGCCCTTCAGCAGGACTTTGTGATGATGGGGCGCCGACTGTGGCGAGCCCCCAAACTTTAATAAGAAAAACCGGGCTGTTCAGCCCGGTTTTTTTTGTCTTTGGGAAACGTTTAAATCAGGTAAAATATTCAATTACGATGTCCAGCTGGGGTGCGAAGGCATCCCCAACACTGAAGTTGGGTTTCAGTATCCCCGAAGGGCCAGCCTCCAGTCTATCGGGGTCAGACTGAATGGAATAATCGGCGTATGTGGTGTTCCCGAGGTAGATAAAGTAGAGCTCCGCCGTCTGCCCGGTTTTGAAGGCAGGGTCTTCGTCTGAGCTGTACCATCCGTAAACATAGTATTCCCCCGGGGTAACCTGATCGGTGAACCAGGAAGTTCCGTAGTTGAGATTGCTTGAAGCAATCTCTCCCACGGGGAACCGGATCACGATTTCGTTTCCGTTGTCTATAAGATTGTCTGTGTCGAAGGCCAGGAAAAAGACCGCCTCCGGGGGAATGGAAGGAAGCTGGATGGTGCAGTTGAAGGTTCCTCCTACTAAAGATGACCCATCTCCACCGGGCAAGCCGTCGGCTCCCGGAGGCCCCTGAAAGAGCTCACACCCCGACAGCAGCAGAGCCGCTGTCACTAAAAAAATAGTCAAAACATAATTAAGTTTCATAACAGTCTCCTAGGTACTCAGAAAAAAGCTGAAATGCCATTCCGCCGCGAAATCATCCCAGAAGATGTAGTTGGGTTCCGTTGCTCCGTTGGATGCGTTGATGGTTAAGGACATATAGGACAGGTTCCCGGATTGGTCAAAAAGAACATGCTGGTCGGAAAATTCATTAAAAAACTCCGTTTCATCCGGGTCCAGCCAGGCGTAGAGAAAATAGGAACCCGGCGGGACATCCGGTGCGGTCCAGGTGAAGGTGTGATTTATGTTGGATCCGTTCCGGAACTCTCCGATGGGGACAATGATCAGGTATTCATTACCGCTTAATATATTGGGGTCGGGATCAAAGGCGATGATCACCCGGCTGACGGCGGTGATGTTTCCATTGTCGGAATAAACACTGAAGCTGCCCCCGGGAATGTTATCAGCGGCCAGGCCCCCGGATCCGTCCAGACCGGCCTCACCTGTGAGGCTATCCATGAAGGAACATCCGGGCAACAGTAAAAATACAATGGAGGCGATTAATAAAATATTGATGGTTTTCATATCAATCTCCTCAGGCCAAGGGCGTGGTGTACGCCAGGGAGATATGGAGCTGAGGGGTGTATTGGTCCGAAACAGTGTAGTTCGGTGCAGGAGGGCTGAGACTGCCCGAGGAATCAATACGATTTTCTCCATTGTAGAAATTATAGGCACCGGAAGGATCGAACACCCACACATCCTCATTTTCCGGGAATGAATCATTAAGGGTGGCATCACCGGTTAATTCGATCCAGGCGTAGACGAAGTAGGTGCCCGGTTCGATATCCGGGGCATACCAGGTCAGGGTCACTTCGATTTCGTTACCGGCGGTCCGGTAATTGTCAAATTGTATCTGAACGTACTGTTCATCACCGGTGCATACCTGGGGATCGGTGTCGAACATGACGATGACCGAGGCATCGGCAGGGGGGGGGAAACTGCCGCCGTTAGTGACCGAGAGGGTAATGGTGCCTCCGGGGACGGTTTTGCTGTTGAGCCCGTCGATACCGTCAAGACCATCGGTTCCAGCCGGACCTAGTTCACAGGAAAAAATGAGGGGGAAGAAAAGCAGGGTGAGAAGCAGCGGTTGAAAAAGAAGAGACTTTTTCATTTGAAGCTCCTTGGATACTTTTAACTAAAAATTATATCACCTTTTCCGGGTAAAACCCTCTTTGTCTCTCTGGTTTATAAAAAAATAGCCGCCTGCTGAAGAAAAACCGAGAGAAGCATGATACCCCCCCCGGTTAAAAATCGGAAAATGTATTGTTTCGCTACCTCTTCTCCGGCTCCCCCCCGGTCACACGTCCCATGGTCAGGAAGGCGGCGAGCATGGCGATGCAGCTGAAAAGGAAGACCACCCGGGCGCCGAAGAGATCCCGCAGCCCTCCGGTCAGGACCGGCGCCACCACTCCGGCGGTCTGGGAGAAGAAGTAGTAAAGGCCGGTGTAGATCCCCATGGTGTGGTAGTCAGCCATCTGCCAGAGCATGGGAAACGAGTTGGTCACGATGGAGCCCCAGAAGGTGCCGAAAACAAACAGGAGCCCCCAGAAGGTCGCCAGCCTGAGCCCGGATGAGAGCCCCGCCGTCAGGGGCTGATGGAGGTAGAGAAGGCCGGTGATCAGGGCCACCATGACCAGGGATATCCGGATGGTCTTTTTCCGTCCGATCCGGTGGGCCACCACCCCGGAGGGAATGGCAAAGAGGGCGTAGGAGATGCCCACCATCCCGGCGGAGAGTCCTGCGGTACCCGGGGAGAGTTCCAGAACGCTGACCCCGTAAAGGCCTATCCAGGGAAGAACCCCCTGGTAACCGATGAACCAGAGAAGCAGGGAGATCAGAATCAGCAGGGCACTGCGGTCCTCTGAAGCGAGGATGAACTTGAGGCTTTTGAAGATCGGGGTTTTCTTCTCTTCCGCCGCCTCGGGGGTGGGCTTTTCCTTGACGAAGAGGAAAAGAAGGATCACCGCCAGTAGAACAAGAACCGCCGAAAGCAGGAACGGCAGGGTACCGATGTAGGCCACCGCCTGGGTGCTGGTCTGTTCCAGGGGCCGGATGGTGGAGCCGAAGAAGGGGAGGCTGAGGTTTACGTCGTAGAGCTTGGCCAGGCCCACGGTACCCACGATGGCGGCGATGCCCCCCATGGTGTTGATGACTCCGTTGGCTTCGGACCGGTATTCACCGGGGATGATGTCGGGCATCAGGGCCACCACGGGTCCCCGGGCGGCCTGCTTGAACAGGTTGAGCAGGAAAATGACGATCACCAGAAAGGCCAGGGATTTCAGCGCCGCCGTGGGCAGGAGGGCGAAAAAGACCGCTGTCAGAGGGAGGGTGACGATGATGTAGGGCATCCTCCGTCCGATGGGGGTCCGGGTCCGGTCCGACAGGGCCGAAAAGACAGGAATCAATAAAATGGCGAAGAGGTTGTCCAAGCCCATGAGACCCCCCACCAGGCCGTCCCGGGCGATGTAGTTCTTCAAAAAGATGGGAACATAGGTGTCGTAGAGGGGATCCATCAAACCCATGGTAAAAAAACCCAGACCGATGAGGAAGGTGATGCCGTAGTAACGGCGCATTCCCTGTTTGGCAGTCTTCATGCTGTTTTCCTTTATTTTTTGTTTGTTCTTGCCGCCATTGTAATCCATCACCGCCGGGGGGGCAATCAGATTTCAAACTCCCGGCGTGTCTGGTCGAAGGCTTGGTGGACGTTGAGAAAGAGGTCGACAATCCGGGGGTCGAAGGCCTTGCCGCGGTCTTTGGTGATGATATCCACGGCGGTCTGGTGGGAAAAGGCGGTCTTGTAGGGCCGTTCGCTGGTCAAAGCATCGTAGACATCACAGAGAGCCACGATCCGACCCGAAAGGGGTATTTCATTTCCCTTGAGTCCCCGG
>Ga0334882_1004082_pt1 | contig 12741 bp, 9 predicted proteins | sample GraSluR1_MG_5_FD_207226 | JGI IMG/M metagenome (GOLD analysis project Ga0334882, IMG submission 207226) | Sludge microbial communities from methane-producing bioreactor in Wageningen University, Netherlands - Granular Sludge_15_04-R1 | ecosystem: Engineered > Bioreactor > Anaerobic > Unclassified... | reverse complement strand
TATTTACGAACAATAATTTACAAAACTATTTGTATCGTACCAGAGACTATGCTTTTTTCATAAGTGCTATGGGTAAGTTGTTTGTCACACTTTTTGCTTTTGCTCCTGCCCTCAAGATAAATTTGTAATGGTTCATGCACCCGGACACGCGCATCTGCCCGCAATTTAAATCCTGCACCTTGACAGTTTTCTGTCTCCGAGACAAATTGTATCCCGACACTGCGCCAGTGCCCGCAATTAAAATTCTGTACCGTGAAAGCTTACTGGCTCCGATTAAACTTGTACCGCGACACGCGTAATGCTCATAAAATTTTGTACCCGACCTCCTTCGCCTAGGCTACGGAGGCTGAAAGACGGCAAAAAGTGCGCCATACCCTATTTGCACCGTAACAGCTTTCTGGCCCCGCTGGCGCGGGGTACCAGGACCCTGCCCGGTGCTTGCGTCGGGTAACACAACCTCCCTATATTGCCGGGCCGTTAGCAGTAAACTTCAGTGCGACACGAATTCGCTCTATATAACAGCTAAGGCTTCGTGTGGTCTTTTTTGAGACCCAACATGAAGCCGTAGTTGCACTACATCCATGCAGATGCTCAAATTGGGAGAACTTATTACCTCTGGGGATTCAATATTTTGTGTCTTCTTTTCAGAGGAGAAGCTGCAATTTTAATTGTTTTTGGTGAAATTTCCTATGGAAAACACAAAAAACTATCCCATCCCTTTTTAGGGGTGGGATTTAGTGCAACTATTAACTAATGTAATGTGACAACATCTTACAATTCGAGTTAACCTTCTGTTCCATCATATGAGCCTACCAACATATGCATGGAGAGTGATTTCCTTACATGAAGCTGTCGGGACATGGTTACCCACTTGACAGGAACATTCATTATTTTTATTATTGTCAATTGATTTACATAGCAAAATTGTTTAAAAACATTCTAAATTACATTGAATCTCTAAAAAAATCATTCAAAACAGGGTAACAAAAAATGTCTGATTCCTATTAACAAGAAAAATCAGACCCCAAAACTTTAATCTACATGATAAATCCTATTCAACATAGATACAATAAGGTTTCTAACTTATTAAAAGTTAACATTATGAAAACAATGATCCTTATTGCCCTTTCAATACTTATAAACTTGTCGAGCCTACAATGGTGCATTGCTTCTAAAATTACCGAATCTGAGTTTGAGCAATTACCAGCCCCCATTAACGTTACTGCATCAGATTTTGAGCCTGGTGCTGTTTATGTCTATTGGGAATATCCACATGATATGACATATATTATTTTTGAAGTATACAGAAGCACTTCTGCGTATGGAACTTATAAAAAAATTGGATATTGTTATGAAACTTATTGGGTTGATACAGAAGCTTGGCCAACAATTAAAGCTCCTCAAAACATTTCTGCTTCCACGACCTATTCGGATGGAATACTCCTTTCTTGGAGCAGCCCTGTTTACCAATTAAAATATTACTACTACAAAATTAAAGCAAAGGAAATTGGAGGACAAAATAGAACTAGCGCCTTTTCAGTAGTTGCTTCTGGGAAAATGCTTGATTACCTTGATACGCAATCTGCAAGAATATTTGTTGCTGATAATGCGTTGGGACCCTATACTCTATTAGCTGAAAACCAACCTTGTCCCTTATCAGGCGTATCTACCTTCTGGCATACACCTTTAGGAATAGGTACTTCAAAATATTATCGTATGTCTGTTAGTACATATATTACCCACAAACCGAGTGATTTATCATCTATTGCTAGCGGAAGCACAGTTGTACCGACCCTTACGGGTCCAACATTAGTGTGTTCATACAATTCAACATTTTATTTAAACGGAGCTCCATCAGGTTCATCGGTGCAGTGGAATACGAGTGCAAATATAAATATTGTGGATTATTCCACTATTAGCTGTACAGTCACCTCCAATGGGAATGGAATAGGATGGATTCAAGTTACAGTAGAAGGGTTACCTGCACCTTTAATAAAAGAAGCCTGGGTTGGTGCACCAATTACAAATTATGTCTCAGGTCCCGAGAGTGGATTTACATATAATACCTATTACTTCAGTGTTTACCCATCATATGATGGTCGGTCAGAAGCAACATATTACTGGTATTTGAGTCCTTTATATGATAATCAAATATTCCCATACTATGATCATGCTGATATTGCTTTTTATAGCTCTGGAAGCTATCAGATTGCCGTTAATGCTATTAATTCGTGTGGCTCATCAGAGTGGGCAACTGGATATATTGATATAGAAGATAATTATTATTATACCCTAAGCCCAAATCCAGCTAACTCGGAATTTACAATAAATGTTATAAATGATAAAGACCCAGGGAATATTATTTACAAGGTGAAGATAATAGATTTACAAGGTACCTTAAGAAAACAGATTTCCAGATCAGGATCAGCATTTACTATACCTATTAGCGATTTACCTAGTGGTCAATATATCGTTAACATTAATAATAATATTAGATCAACAAGTCTAAATTTATTCGTTAAGCATTAACATAAACCGAACTCATTTTTCGACACTCATTTAAAAAGATAACATCCTTGACTCAGCAAATTTAATTATCAAGATGCTTTACTTTTGTCATAATTTTTCCCTAGAGTGAACTAATAATAGGAATCAAACCGAGAAGATAGAGAATGTAATGAATTTAATTTAATCAAAATCATGGATAAAAGAATTGCCGTACTAACCTTAATATTTTTATTGCCGATAAGTACTTTCTCACAGCCTGAAAAGCTAATAGACATAGATGGCAACGTATATAAAACAATCAAGATTGGAAATCAGATATGGATGGCTGAAAACCTAAAAGCAACCAAACTAAATGATGGAACTCAGATTATTTATGTCACTGATAAATTAACATGGTCAAAATCAACAATGCCAGCCTACTGCTGGGATAATAATGACGAACGCGATAAAAATAAAAAATATGGAGCGCTCTATAACTGGTATACGGTTGAAACCGGGAAATTATGCCCAATTGGTTGGCATGTGCCTACCGACCGTATAGGCACTCCCAAACCTTATATTCCAGTAGGTTACAGAGATGAAAATGGTTCATTTTGGTTGGTTAAGAATAGAAGCTCAATTTGGACCTCGACAGAGTATTCTAATTATCAGGCTTATCATACTGTAGTGTTTTTTGACAACAGCCAAGCCCAAAGAGAATTTGCAGATAAAAAATATGGGATTCCTGTTCGATGTGTTAAGGACTTTAAATAGCAGAAATATGAGTGTTCGGATTACTCCTTTATATTTCATGTTTGAACTAGAATATAATAGTTCACAATAATTGTTAATTGATTCACAGACAAATAAAGAAACCATACCATAAAGGACAAAAATAGATTCTATCATCTATCGTGTTCTCCATCCAATCCAAAAATAAAGTCTACTGCTAACACGGACTGTATAATTAATAAGCTTGTCATGCCTGCCTGCCTGCGTCAGTCAGGCAGGGTTTTTGCGCTTTGCTCCTACCCCAATGACAGATCTGTAAAAGCCTGTACCGCGAACGCGCTAGTACTTTCTATGAAACCCTGTGTACCATGACTCCTTCTCTGCTCGCCCGAAACCTTGTACCGCGATACACGTAATCCTCGGCCACCTTTGTACCCGGCCCACCTTCGCCCAGGGCCTTCGCCAAGGCTTCGGCCCTCAAAGGGCTTCGGCGGGCAAAGACTGCAAAAACACACGCCATACCCTCCTTGCACCGTGACAACTTTGTGGCCCCGCCTGAGGCGGGGTACCAGGACTCTGCCCGGTGCTTGCGTCGGGTAACGCCCACTAAATTATACCCTGCCTGGCTGACGCCAGTCAGACAGGCGCCGGGCCGTTAGCTGTCAGCGGATGCCGATGATCAGATATTCAGATATTGTTAAATTTCTTAGTTTTGGCAGTAACATAAAATTCAATTCCGGATGATAATTAGAGCGACAGCAAAACTCTTAAATATTTCCAGGATTAAACCAGTAAAAAACCTAGCTGATTTCTCAGGCACAATGCCAGGAGAATGGTATGCATCAATTGTATCTCTTCCATATGCTGGCAAATTTGCAATTCATTTTCTTCATACTCCTACTTTTATAACTATTTTGGTTCCAGGTAAATCCCTCAATAATGTTGTACCTAATATTCCAGATAAATTATCCTCCTTACTAAAACGAAATGGTTTTTTACAACTTCGTGAGATCTTCATCTTAGATCCAAAACCTGAAATATTTGCAACGAATAGTCGAAGCATGCTCGGGCACATGAATCAAATCAAATATAACCTTGAGTACCATTTAGCCTTACCTGAAACTCTAGAATTGACTAATTATGAAGCAATTGAAGACATTCATCTTCGGTATATGTTTGGGATTCCAAAAAAGAGAGAATATCTGAAACCAATTGAAATATTAAAAGATCTATCAAAGAATCTTTTAAATCAATAAAAAAATAACACGCCGAACAGCTAACACGGACGGTATAATTAATAAGCTTGTCATGCCTGCCTGCCTGCGTCAGTCAGGCAGGGTTTTTGCGCTTTGCTCCTGCCCCAATGACAGATTTCTGTACCATGACAAAGCCCGGCGCCACCAGTCTCCGCTTAGCTGCGACGTAGTGGCGCCACGCGCAGCTGCTTTTTATGAAACCCTGTGTACCATGACTTCTTCTCTGCTCGCCCGAAACTTTGTACCGCGAAACGCGTAAAACTCAGCGAGCTTTGTACCCGGCCCACCTTCGCCCAGGGCCTTCGCCAAGGCTTCGGCCCTCAAAGGGCTTCGGTGGGCAAAGACTGCAAAAACACATGCCATACTCTCCCTGCCTGCCTGCGGCAGTCAGGCAGGCTTGCACCCCCGATTTCGCTTCGCTCATACGGGGCACGGCGGGACAACCTTGTGGCTAAAGAACCAGGACACTACCGGATGCTTCCCGCCCGAACGTACCGTTCGGTACGGGCGGGCGTTGAGTAACGCTTACTGAATTATACCCTGCCTGGCTGACGCCAGTCAGACAGGCGCCGGGCCGTTAGCTGTCATTATGGCCGTAAGGAAAATGATGATTGATTCCCAGAATTTATACTCAAAATTTTGTTGCATATTTAAAATTGAAATCTACTGAACCAAATAATCATGAAAACCAAATTGTCTCTTCTGCATTTCGTACTTATCTTGATAAGTTCGTGTACTTCGGAAGCTGAAAAAAACTTGAGAAAATTTACTCTTCGAGGAGAAATTGTTGATCAAGAAGGCACTGGCATCATTGTCTTAAGATATGTGCCAGCCACGGTAGCTGTATATGATACAGCCGTTATTCAAGACAGAAGATTTGTTTTTAAGGGAAGAATTAAAGAGCCTACTAATGCGGAGCTCTATTTAGGAAGCGATGTAGTTAATATTTACTTAGAATCAGGAAAAATGAAAATCACCCTCCAAAAAGACAAATTACCTGAATTTAAAATGACTGGGTCTCAGACACAGAGCGAACTGGAAATATTAAATGACATGGTTAAACCTGTGTATATAAAGCTGGATTCAATAAAAAAACACCGGATCATTATAAGTGAAAGTATAAAAAATTCAAAGAATGATTCAAGTAGACTTCAGTACGAGAAGAAAGTTGAAGAATTGGATAAACAGTGGTTACAGGTCAGGGAGGACTTAAACTCAACATGGTTAAAATTTGTACTTGAGAACCCGAAGTCTTATGTTACAGCATCTTACTTAAACATGTTGGAAGCAAATGAAGCAATTTCACTGGATTCCTTAAAAACAATATTCAATCAACTTGATAAATCCATCCAGGATAGCAAGTATGGCAGATACATAAAGGAAGATATTAGAAAGAAAGAAAATATACTTCCAGGTAAATTAGCACCAGATTTTAAAGCGATAGACATTAATCAAGAAACAATAACTCTTTCTCAGTTCAAGGGCAAGAATGTTGTATTGCTAGAGTTTTGGGCAAGTTGGTGTACCCCCTGCCGTAAAGAGATACCATATTTAAAGGCACTTTATAATAAGTATAACCCCAAAGGCTTTGAGATTATTGCTGTTACCACGGACTATAATAAAAATGCATGGCTATCTGCTATCAAACAAGACAGTATCGAAATGTGGTATAATATCCCTGCCGCTGAGAAATTTTCATTTGCAGCTGACCAAGTAACAAATTATGACATTTATAAGAATTATTACGTACAGGTTATACCCAAAAGAATCCTTATTGACAAAGATGGTATTATAGTCGGCAGATGGGGAGGCGGACTAAGGGAAGATACTGAACCTTTTGAAACGAAATTGGAGAAACTACTCAACTAACAAAAAACAATAAAAACGCCAGCTAACACGGACGGTATAATTAATAAGCTCGTCACAGTTTTTGCATTTGCTCCAGCACACAAGACAAATTCGTAATGGCCTTTGAACCCGGACTCGCGCATCTGCCCGCAATTAAAATCTTGCACCTTGACAAATTTCTGGCTCTGATATAGTTTGTACCGCGACACGCGTAATGCTCATAAAATTTTGTACCCGACCTCCTTCGCCAGAGCCTTCGCTAAAGCTACGGCTCTCAAAGAAGGCTACGGAGGCTGAAAGATGGCAAAAACTGCGCCGTACTCTCCTTGCACCGTGACAACTTTGTGGCTTAAGAACCAGGACCCTGCCCGGATGCTTCCCGCCCGAACGTACCGTTCGGTACGGGCGGGCGTCGAGTAACGCTTACTAATTATACCGCCGGCCGTTATAGCCAATGTCAAAGCGTCCTACCTCGGAAAAGAAGGTTGTTTTAAAAAAAATATTGCTTACTTGGATTACCCTATGAAAAAAAGAAACGCTCTTTTCAGAGCGTCGGGTTAAAGATGCTATCTTTAACGATGTTTAAGTAATGCAAAGATAAGAAATTAAACATGAATTCTACATATAATATTCCAAAAAAAGAAAGAGTAATTGTATATGTTGATGGTTTTAACATGTATTTTGGAATCCTTGAAGCGGGTTATCTTAATTGTAAATAACTATATATTAGTAGATTAGTTAATAATCTGATACAAGTAAGCCAAGAACTGATTGAAATTAAATACTTTACAAGCAGAGTAAGTAATAATCCTGACAAACAAAAAAGACAAACAACATACATTGAGGCCCTTGAATCAGTTGGTATTAAGATCTATTATGGACATTATCAAAGAGATGCTACGGAATGTAAACAATGTGGTAATACCTGGCCAACTTTTCATGAAAAGATGACTGATGTAAATATAGCCACCCAGATTTTGATAGATGCATATCAAGATCGATACGATATGGCTATGCTTATTTCTGGTGACAGTGACCTTGTTCCGCCTATTAAAGCAATTCATGAACTTTTCAGGCATAAAAGAGTGTTTGTTGCATTTCCTCCTAAAAGGCACAATGCTTCAGTTGCCCTAGTTGCTAAAGGATCATTGATGATTGGGAGAAAAAAACTAGTTGACAGTCTATTCGAAGAAGAGGTTCCTAAGAAGGATGGTTTTATTCTCAAAAAGCCAAAAGAATGGCTTTAGAAGTACTAACCTGATAACCTAAAAATAAACAAGAGAAACAAAATAACACTGGCTATAACACGGACGGTATAATCAATAAGCTTGTCATGCCTGCCTGCCTGCGTCAGTCAGGCAGGGTTTTTGCGCTTTGCTCCTGCCCCCCTGTCAGATTTGTAATGGTTGGTACCGCGACCGCGCCAGTACTTTCTATGAAACCCTGTGTACCATGACTACTTCTCTGCTCGCCCGAAACCTTGTACCGCGAAACGCGTAATACTCAGCGGGCTTTGTACCCGGCCCACCTTAGCCCAGGGCCTTCGCCAAGGCTTCGGCCCTCAAAGGGCTTCGGCGGGCAAAGACTGCAAAAACGCATGCCATACTCTCTTTGCACCGGGACAACTTTGTGGCTGAAGAACCAGGACACTACCGGATGCTTCCCGCCCGAACGTACCGTTCGGTACGGGCGGGCGTCGAGTAACGCTTACTAAATTATACCCTGCCTGGCTGACGCCAGTCAGACAGGCGCCGGGCCGTTAGGCGTCATGAATCACGCTCCCGAACAAAATAGAATCACTTCCCATGACAAAAGACTACCGATATAAAAAGATACCTCGATCAAGAATAGCAACCTTTGACATTTTTGATGTTGGTCTAAGTAAACATCACATAAATGCAATGCTTGAATTCGATGTCACGGACAGCAGGACGAAACTTAGAGACCTTAGGAAAAAGGGAACAGCAATCTCATTTAATGCTTGGCTTATAAAGGTTATTGGTAGCGTCTTACAAAAGCATCCGGAAGCAGCAGCATATTTTTACAATAAAAAGAGACTTATAATCTTCGAGGACATCAACGTTTCAATGATAGTAGAAAAGAAAATCGGAGACACAAAAGTCCCAATCCCTCTTGTAATTGAAAAAGTAAACAAAAAAAATGCTTTAGAAATTACTCAAGAGATTGAGAATGCTAAAAGCCAAAAATTAAATCCTGCCGACATTGTATTGGAAAAGAAGTCAACTGCTTATCAAAGACTATATTATCATTTCCCTGGATTTCTAAGAAGACTTTTTTGGAGACTGCTGCTGAAAAATCCAAAAACTGCTTATAAAACAATGGGAAATGTAGCTGTCACTTCAATTGGAATGATTGGAAAGATTAATGGTTGGTTTATTCACAAATCTGTTCATCCTATTTCATTTGGTGTCGGATCAATCCTTAAAAAACCTGTAGTCATTGATAATGAAATAAAAATCAGAGAGATTTTGAACATGACAATCCTAGTTGACCATGATGTAATAGATGGTGCACCTATGGTCAGATTTCTAGACGACTTGACAGATTACTTAGAAACCGGAAAAGAAATAAATATCACGACCGCCTAACACGGACGGTATAATTAATGGGCTCGTCATGGTTTTTGCAAACCCTGCTCCCATGACAAATCCTGCGAAAACTTGCACCCGGACACGCGCACCTGCTCGCAATATAAATCCTGCACCGTGACAGATTTCTGGCTCCGATCAAACTTGTACCGCGACACTGCGCCAGTACCCATTTTGTAACATTTGTTACATCTTGACAGATCTGTTCCACTTATCAACTTTGTATCGCGACACGCGTAACTTCGATCAAAACTTGTACCCGGATGGCAAAAACCACGCCGTACCCTCCTTGCACCGTGACAGCTTTCTGGCCCCGCCTCAGGCGGGGTACCTGGACTCTGCCCGGTGCTGTCGTCGGGTAACGCCCACTAAATTATACCGCCGGGCCGTTAGCATTTAGCCTCGGCCGCCACTTATTAAAATTTATAACCCGTTACATAAACAAACCTTTATGACAAAATATCTTTCTGCTCTTCTTGCCATTATCATTATTATTGCGTGTAATAACAACAGAAGAGACAGCACGACAATCAAGTCTATTGACTTACCCTATTTTGTCGATATCGAAAAAAAATTATCAGAGACCAAATCTGTCTCACTTAGTAGTATTGGAAAGCAATTAGAATATATCCCATTGGAAACAAATCCAAATTGTATGATCGAGAGAATCGAGCATATTAGCTTCAGTGAAGACTTCATATTTATAGCAGATTATACCAAGACACTTCAATTTGACCGAAAGGGCAAGTTTTTAAGACAGATTGGAGCAAATGGCCGAGGACCGGGTGAATATCTTGGAATTACAGGATTTTGCATTGACCAAAAAAATAAAAAAGTGTATGTTAATGTTTGTTACGCCGGCTGTGAAATATTAGAATATGATTTTAACGGATCATTCATCAGATCCTTTAAACAACCTTGGAGGTCATACCAGTTCATTGCTTATGACACTACTGGAATTATTTTTCATTTAACTCACGATAATGATTCAACTGTATATTCAAAATACAATTTCTATATAACTGATCATGATTTCAAACCCACTTATAAAATTAAAAGGCATTTCATCCGTAAAAGCAATATTGGTGCCAGGCAAATACCCTTATATTATTATAATGGAATACTCCATTTTAAGCAGTACACAGTAGACACATTGTATACCTTGGAAAATACGAAGCCTAAACCTTATGCTATCTTTAAGTTAGGTAAAACTAAATTGAATCCAAATGTGATGTTTGACGGTCATAATCCAAACGTTGCAGAAATGATTAAAGAAATAGAAAGCTTTATTGAAATAAGTAAAATATTGGAAACTGATAATTACCTGTTTACAAGTGTCGCTTTTGGAGTAGGTGATTCATCAAAGTATTGCATCTTCAATAAAAATTCGGCTGAAACATCGATTATTGAAGATGCAGGATTTAAAAATGATATTGATAACGGGGTTCGATTCTGGCCAAAATATATTTATAATGACAACATCCTAGTGGATTATATTGATGCTTTCAAATTCCTGAATATGATTAAAAATAGAGATTCCGATAGCTTTAAAGTTGAAGGTAAGAGCCAGATTGATTACCTTGCAGTTCTGTCAAAAGATTTAAATGAGACCTCTAATCCAATTATTATTGTCCTTAAATGACCTCTGAACTTTAAGCTATAAGTATTAAAAGTAGTCCAAATGCTAACACTGACGGTATAATTAATAAGCTTGTCATGCCTGCCTGCCTGCGTCAGTCAGGCAGGGTTTTTGCACTTTGCTCCCACTCCCATGACAGATCTGTAACAGCTTGTACCGCGAACGCGCCAGTACCCGCAATAAAACATTGTGTACCTTGACAACTTACCTGCTCCCGTTCAATCTTGTACCGCGATACACGTAATACCCGGCCACCTTTGTACCCGGCCCACCTTCGCCCAGGGCCTTCGCCAAGGCTTCGGCCCTCAAAGGGCTTCGGCGGGCAAAGACTGCAAAAACACATGCCATACTCTCCTTGCACCGGGACAACTTACCGGCTAAAGTACCAGGACCCTGCCGGATGCTTCCCGCCCGAACGTACCGTTCGGTACGGGCGGGCGTCGAGTAACGCTTACTAAATTATACCCTGCCTGGCTGACGCCAGTCAGACAGGCGCCGGGCCGTTAGGTGCCAGTGTGATAACAATCGAATCGTTGATCCTTATGATTATAATGAATTGCTTATTTAAGAATAAAACTTCAATAACTTAATACTATACACATGAAGGGGTTACTCCAAATAATTGTTCTTTCATCAGTTTTCTTTCTTGCCAGCTTCAGTTTTCAAACTAGAAAAAATGAGGATCTTTATATTATTCCATTGGCTAAAAACATCTCAAACTTAACCGAAATCAAATGTTCTCAATTCATAGACCAATTTGAATACATCCAGCTTGAAACTAACGAAAAATGTTTAATCCCAAATGAATATCGGGCATTAATCCTTAAGAACTACATCTTAATTTATAGTGTTACGTTTTGTTATGTATTTGAGAGGAAAACAGGTAAATTCCTTTGTGAAATAGGCAAATATGGTAGAGGTCCAGAAGAATATCAGAATTCTTTATTAGCGTATGACTATAAAAATTCAGTCGTCTATTCAGGAGGATGGAAAGGAAATATGATGATCTTCAAGCTTGATGGAAAATATATTGGATCATTTCCTACACCACCTCAAAAAGGAGGAATGGAAGCTCCATCATTTATGACACGTTACAGTTGTTTGCAGAATTCATTCATTGTAGGATACTATCCTAATATTCTGGGAATTGAGATAAAATTACTTACTGTTTTTAACCAAAAAGGAGAAATAATTAAGGCATTTCCAAACAAAAATGTTTATCCAAAACGTCCTCTTAAAATGCTTGACCTTTTAGATGCACAGTTTTATTATATGGATAATAATACTTACTTTAAAGAAAGATCAAATGACACAGCATTTAAAGTAACTGAAAAATCTTTGATCCCTCACCTGATATTCGAAATGGGTAAATTCTCAGTACCATATGAATACAAATGGTGGCCACCTGAAGAGCGAAAAAAAGTAAATTGTATTCTTGTTAATAAAATCTTTGAGAACAGCTACTGGATTCATTTACTTGCTGAGAAAGAATCTGTTGAATATTTTGTTTTGTATAATAAAATAACTAACAGATTAAATGTGAGCAAAAAAGGTGATGGTATTCCAAATGACATTGATAGTTTTATTCCTTTCAATCCAAAATATGTGGATGAAAACGGGAATCTTGTTGAATTTATTAACGCAATACAAATCAACACTTGGTTCAACGAAAATCCCTCAAAAATCTCAGAAAGAATAAAAATATTACGTGATGTAGATATAAACCAAAATCCAATTATGATAATTGGAAAGACTAAAACAAAATAACTTGATATAATTAAAAAACACCAGCACCTAACACGGACGGTATAATTAATAAGCTTGTCATGCCTGCCTGCCTGCGTCAGTCAGGCAGGGTTTTTGCGCTTTGCTCCTGCCCTCTTGACAGATCTATAAAAGCCTTTACCGCGACCGCTCCAGTGCCCGCATTTCAGCCTTGTGTACCTTGACTTCTTACCTGCTCCCGTTCAACCTTGTACCGCGATACACGTAATAACCAGCCACCTTTGTACCCGGCCCACCTTCGCCAAGGCTTCGGCGAGCAAAGACTGCAAAAACACATGCCATACTCTCCTTGCACCGGGACAACTTTATGGCTAAAGAACCAGGACACTACCGGATGCTTCCCGCCCGAACGTACCGTTCGGTACGGGCGGGCGTTGAGTAACGC
>Ga0334882_1004081_pt1 | contig 12741 bp, 9 predicted proteins | sample GraSluR1_MG_5_FD_207226 | JGI IMG/M metagenome (GOLD analysis project Ga0334882, IMG submission 207226) | Sludge microbial communities from methane-producing bioreactor in Wageningen University, Netherlands - Granular Sludge_15_04-R1 | ecosystem: Engineered > Bioreactor > Anaerobic > Unclassified... | reverse complement strand
CGCCTGCGGCGAATAGATCGGCGGGGTTCACCACGCTTTCAGCGTGGTTCTTCGCGGCGGATTCAGCCGCGCTCTCTTGGCCGCCTGCGGCGGCTCCGCCCTGCGGGCTTCGGGTGGGGGCGCGCGCTGGGATGCGGTACGCGGCCGAATCCGCCGCGAGCCCAACCCCGCCTCCGATCCGCGTTCGTCCCGACACGCTTCGCGGTCCGGACTCACTTACGCGCGCCGCACAAACCCGCCGAGGACGGCGGATTTGCGCTGGCGCTTGTCCGTCCGCGCCTTCCAAGGTCATTTTTCGTTCAAAATCGGTCGCTTTGGGGCCCAAAATGGCCCCCGCGACTCAATTTTGCCCGAAAAACGGCCTCCGAAGGCGCTGCAAGGCCGCCGGCAACTCGTCCCGAGCCTTTTCGCTGCGCGAAAAACTCAGGACCACTTGCTTTCGGCGGCCTGCCTGCCAGGCGCGGACTCATGACCGCGCCTGTCACCGTCCCGACCGCGCAAGCGCGTTCGGGACTGGGGTCGGGCCTTGCGGCCCTCCGCGGTAGGATCTCTCAATCCTCTAAGAATAATTAACAGCCCCCTGAGTAAACCCACGCTCCGCCCGCAACGCCCCCGTTTCGCCTGAGAGCGCGAGAAAACCCCGCCCTCGCGCCCGGGAAAACGGTCGCACCCTACGCCGCACCCGCTGCGCGGTGCGGCTGAGGGCGCTGTCCGCCACAGGCGGACACCGTTTTCCCCGGCCGCTCGGTCGGTCGCGCTCTACGGCTCACATGGGGCGCCGCGTGCTCCGCTCCACAGCCCCAAGCCAACAGCCCCAAACCCTCTGAAAACGGGCTTTTTCAGCCCGTTTTCATCGGTGCGGAAAAAGTTTTCCATAGCCGCGTGGAAAAACTTCAAAAAAGTTTTCCATACTGTGGAAAAACTTCGGGAAAGTTTTCCATACTGTGGAAAAATCGCGAAAAAAGTTTCCATACTGTGGAAAAATCCTCAAAAAGTTTTCCATAGCGTGGAAAAAATCGCCAAAAGTTTTCCATACTGTGGAAAACTCGCCGAAAAGTTTTCCATAGCGTGGAAAACCAGAATTTTCGAGCCTCAAACCCTCAAATAACGCTAAAAATGGCGTTTTCAGGCCCTTTTCCACGGTGTGGAAGAAAGTTTTCCATGCTGTGGAAAAATCCATAGTGTGGAAACCCATCGGCATAATCTCGCTATCAAACGTTTGTTTTTTCATTGACATATTATCTAGGGCGTAGATAATTTGATCAAGATTAAAAAGGAGGCATCATGAAAACGGTCAAAGGTCTCATTGTTTTTAACGAAGTTGAATACGAATACTCCGCACAAATCTCGGACAATGATGATGATCACCTTCCGGAAAAGGTGACGGACTTGGACCGGGCCGATGGCGAGCCGATGTCCGACGACGAGTCGGAGAACTTCGAAGACATGGCTGATCTGGCGTTGGAAAACGCAAGGCTGCTAGACTGGTGCGAACGCAACGGCTGGCAAACCGAGGACTCGGGAGGCGGCTGCTCGGCATTTATTAAACAATCAGGCTCGCAACTTTTACGACGGATCACGAAGGCGGATGACCCATCAGCTCCACAGACTTTTCAAGAACCGATTGCTGTTGGTTTGTATGATGCGGATGATCATTTGATTGACGGTAGCCCCAAGACCTTCCCCGGCGGTATAGACGAATTGATTTCCGCAGGCGGATAATCATATTTATTAGATTAACGGGGTATAAAGAGCCAGCCGTGAAAACAACTTGCCCAAAATGCGGGGCCAAACACACGATTCCAAGGCAAGATATCTTACATCACATCGAGAAAAATAAGGATTTTCAGCCAGCAGTCGCTTCGTTGCTTGGTCGCCTGACCGGTGGTAAGACCCGGCTAAGCGCCGAGGAGCGGCGTATCCGCGCCATTAAAGCTGTCCAAGCTCGCGAAGCCAAGCGCAATAATTCATAATATTCTCTTCAAAACCATTGAACAGATCCGTATATGTATTTAACAGTTGAGGAATTGGAAACGATGCGGATTGTTGAGAAGATATTAAGTGGGTACAAGAGGAGCCCTGCTGCTGACGCAGCAGCAAGACTGATTGGTATGAGAATGTCATCGGAATGAAATACGACATTGCCGAACCCAAGCCGGGATCCCTGATAGAGTCACTGCGATCTGTCGGCTACAACCTTTCTACAGCCATAGCCGATATCCTTGATAACAGCATTGCCGCTCGGGCCAAAAACGTATGGCTCGATTTTCGATGGGCAGGCGACAAATCCCACATCTCCATCTGCGATGATGGGTGTGGCATGTTGGAAGACCAACTCGTGGAGGCAATGCGTCCTGGTTCCCGCAGCCCACTAGAACATCGCGATCCATCGGACCTCGGAAGATTTGGTCTTGGCCTTAAGACTGCATCTTTCTCCCAGTGCCGAAAACTTACGGTACTCTCCAAAGCAGAGGGCGCTGACATTGCCTCAAGAATATGGGATCTCGACTACGTTTCCACCCACAATGAATGGCGTCTTCTGCGAGATGCCGGCGAGGAAGCGCGCCCTCTGCTCGACAGACTTTCAGCAATGGAGACGGGCACGATTGTGCACTGGTCGCAGCTCGACCGGATCACATGCGGGGAAAATACCGGTGACACTGTTGCGCACGCCAGATTTAACACGGCCATCGATCAGGTCAGGAATCACCTAGCCATGACATTCCACCGCCATATCGAGGACGGCTCCGTGATAATCCATATTAATGACCATGCTATCGCCCCCTGGAACCCTTTTCTGGAACATCACACCGCCACATACCGCACGCCCCAGGAGGCCATTCGGTTTGGCAACTCCACCATTTACTTTCGTGGATATGTTTTGCCACACAAGGACATGTTGTCGGAAGAGGAATTTAAGATTGCGGCAGGTCCTCACGGCTGGGTTGCACATCAGGGCTTCTACGTCTACCGCAGCCGACGCCTACTCGTCCCAGGAGACTGGTTGCACTTAGGCCGCCCATCGCAGTGGACCAAACAGGAGCACTGCAACTTGGCACGGATAAGACTTGATCTTCCGAATGAAACAGACGCCGAATGGCATCTCGATGTTAAGAAGTCAACCGCGCGCCCTCCTCCTATCATTCGGGACCGTCTCTCCGAACTCGCAGAGAGCGTTCGGGCACGGGCGCGCTCGGTCTTTGCACATCGCGGCCGTTATGGCACGAGGATCCCTGCGGTTGAGGACTTCGTCCGTCCCTGGGAAACCGTGACCAGAGACGGGCATACTGCGTATAGGATCAATAGGCAGCACCCCGCAGTTAAATCCGTGTTTGAACACTTAGGAGAAAGCTCTCCAGAACTGGATTCGCTCCTGCGAGTTCTTGAGGAAACCGTTCCGGTACAACAGATATGGCTCGATATGGCTGAGCAAACCCGGGATCCGGCCCCCCCTTTCGATGGTGTTGATTTTGCACTTCTGCGTGCGGATATCCGCCGCGCCTTTGATTTTCTGGTAAGTGCCGGCATTGGTGCCGTTACCGCTCGTGCGCAACTCGCATCGATCGAGCCTTACAACCACTTTCCGCAGCTCTTGGCCGAACTTTGAGATTAATATGACAGAAGATACACGCCAGGCAACGGCTCTCGCCATGTGTCAAATGATGCTCCGACAGCGGCAGGCCGAAACCAACATCGCCCTGCAGCGTCTAGACATTCAAACAGCTGTCGCTCAGGTCGCGCAGATTCTAGACTACGCTGATATAGACATCGACGGTCTCACAACGCTTCTTGAGGAGCGGTTCACTGTCTATGCTCCCGATCATCGCACCCTTGGCGAAGACGATGATCATCAGGCGTGGCTTCCCGCACAGAGAGAGGTAATCTCGTGGCGTTACTGGGATCGATATAAACTGTACCTCAATCAGAACGTCCCGCCGCACGCCGTTGATAGTATTGACCGGGTTACAGATGATGTCCTTCAACGTCTCGAAGCCCCGGCCCGACCAGGCATGTGGGATCGCCGTGGCCTTGTCATGGGCCATGTCCAGTCCGGGAAAACAGCCAACTACTGCGGGCTTATCGCCAAAGCGGCAGATGCTGGATACAAAGTCGTCATTGTTCTGGCGGGTATTCACAATAGCCTGCGCAGCCAGACCCAGATTAGGCTCGACGAGGGCTTCCTTGGTTTCATGAGTGAACCCCTTTCCGGTACCGGCCAATCATTTAGACGCACCGGTGTCGGCCTCGTGGATGCCGGGATCGTTGCCAATACAGCCACGAACCGCTCCGAAAGAGGGGATTTCAACAGGAAGGTTGCAAATCAGTTTGGCATTCACCCGGGCGGTTTGCCCTTACTTTTCGTTGTGAAGAAGAACGTCAGCGTCCTGCGCAACCTGAATAACTGGATCGCATCCTGTGCTAATGCTGAAGAAGCTCAGACACAGCGGCGCTTCGTCCGCGATGTCCCCCTGCTTGTGATCGATGACGAAGCAGATCTTGCATCGATCGATACGCGGCTCCAGCAAACTGACGAAGACGGCAATCCCGACCCTGAACACGACCCCACCGCGACCAATAAGCAGATTCGCCGCCTCCTCCGGGCATTTGAGAAGTCAGCCTACGTTGGTTACACCGCAACACCTTTTGCAAACATCTATATCTATGATCGCGGCTATACGCCAGAACTGGGCCCAGACCTCTTTCCCCGAAGTTTCATCGTCAGTATCCCGCCGCCCACAAACTACATGGGACCGGCCCGTGTATTTGGGGTATCTCCTGACGAGGATGCGGGGCTCGAAGAGATTCAACCTCTTCCGGTTGTCCGAATTGTAACAGACCACGCTGCATCACTTGCCGTTGACGAAACGGCTGGGTGGATGCCACCCCGACTTACCGCTAGGACGGAACACTTGCCCCGCTGCAATGGGCACGACACGGTACCCCCTTCGCTGCGTGAAGCCGTGCAGGCCTTCATCCTTGCCGCGGCTATTCGGTCGACCCGAAACTGCCGCCCGCGGCATAACTCCATGCTCATCCATGTAGTGCGTTACACAAAAGTTCAAACCTGCGTCGCCGGCCAGGTCGAATCTGCTCTCAACGAAATTCTCCAGCGTCTCCGCAATGGCGATGGCGCAAGAACGCCGACAATTATCGATGAATTTAGAGTTCTTTGGGAAGCTGATTTCATGCCGACTACTACCGCATGCAACACCGTACTCGGTGAGTCAGAGGAACTTCCCGAGTGGCATGATGTCGTAGAGCGCCTCCTACCCGTGACCGGAAGCATCCGCGTCAAAGTCATTAACGGCAGTGCTGGTGATGTACTCGACTATGAAGAGCACAAGGAAACAGGACTGAACGTCATTGCGATTGGGGGAGACAAGCTGGCGCGGGGCCTGACCTTGGAAGGACTGACCGTCAGCTATTTTCTTCGTGCCTCGCGAATGTACGACACACTCATGCAGATGGGGAGATGGTTTGGTTATCGCGAACACTATGCACATGTGTGCAGACTGTATACCACGACGGAACTCCTTGAGTGGTTTACGCACATCACGGCGGCCAGTGTTGAACTTCAAGCCGAGTTTGAACACATGGTCAACGTCGGAGGTACACCGAAGGATTATGGCCTCAAAATTCGCTCGCATCCTGCCCTTCTTGTGACCTCCGCAGTGAAAATGCGGCATGGAACGGAAATGCGCCTTTCTTTTTCGGGGGATATCAGTGAAACCATCATCTACAAGCGGTCACAAGCGTGGATCGGGCGCAACTTAACCGCGACGGACACTTGGCTATCAAAGTTGGGTGCTCCGACGGGAGAAGGGACGGCGGCCGGTGGGTACACTTGGGTGGATATCTCAGCTCCTGTCATTCTCGAATTTCTCACCCAGTACACGTCTCATGAGGACGCGAGACGGGTCGATACCGCACTTCTTTCAAAATACATTCGCGCACAGAACGAAGAGGACGAGCTCATTCAATGGACGGTCCACCTATGTTCTTCTCGGCTCGCCGATGCTCTGCCGTACTCCATTGCCGGCAGGCAAGTCGGCCAGATCGTCCGGAGCCCTTTCTTGAAGAGCGAAGAGCGTTTCACTATTCGCAGGCTCGTCAGCCCAAGTGACGAAGCCATTGATCTCACTCAAACGCAGCTACAGGAAGCACTCCGCCTCACGCAAGAACGGTGGGCAAACAACACTGCTCGCCAGCGCACCGGCACGATACCTGAAAGGCCTGGCGGGCGGGAGATCCGACAAGTCCGTGATAACAAATGTGGTCTGCTTCTGCTTTATCCTGTGCGCCCTCCAGCAGAGTTATTTCCTGCCGACACCCCCCCACTGATTGGCATCGCCCTTAGCTTTCCAAGGAGCGACACCGCTCGCGAAATAACGTACACGGTGAACAACGTTTTCACAAGGCAGGGAGGCGATGATGAAAGCCTCTGAGTTGCTGTCAAGTGCCTGGCAGCAGGTTCAGATAGAATGCGGCCAGACACAGGGCTACTTCTATCGTCGACTCCATTTGCCTGAATACTTCACGGCATATGCGGGCATTGTGCATCCCGGTGGCTCCCGTAGACTATCACTGGAGTTTCCACTGAGAAACGAATCTCAATTGCCCCCACCGGAGGACTCCAGAGGATACGCGTTGCTTTGTGCCGAATTGCCAGGTTGCCCCGCCGGAGTAATATGCCTGCACCTGACAGAGGTAAACCCCGCGTTCTCAACCATGTTCGGACTGCTTTGTGTCGATATTCTCGATCAATGGAGGCGCGGACGCACTCCTGCCCAAGCACTGAGCGCAGTTCTGCACCGGTTAAAACTATGGCGTCGATTCTTCCAGCAGGAACAAGGCCTGAGTCGCCAGGAATATGTCGGACTGTATGCGGAACTTGTTGTTCTAGGGAAACTCGTCTCTTCCGGAGTAGATCCCGATATTGCCGTCGAAGCGTGGTCTGGCCCCCTCGGCACCAATCAGGACTTCACTTTTGGGACTGTCGCCCTGGAGGTGAAGGCTTCCACTGGTAACGAGACTGACTCCATTAATATCGCCAACGAACGGCAACTCGACGGCACCGGACTTTCCGACCTTTTCCTGTGCCACTTCGCCTACGATTTCCGTAAAGATGCCGGCCAGACGCTGGCTAACAAGATTGGCGAAATTGCCAGCCAGATTGCCCAGTCTGAGTCAGCCGCCCTCGCGTTTGACGAACGCCTCTTGGCTGCCGGCTATCGCCCCGAGGTTCATTCGCCATGGGAAGCCCACGGTTTCACGGAACGGAAGCGGGCCTTCTTCCGCATAGATGAACCTTTTCCCCGGATCATCGAGGCTCAACTCGCCCCCGGCATCTCACACGTTTCCTACCGTATTGACCTTGCCGCGTGTGTCGCCAGCAAGACACAGTTTGGAAAGGTCATCAATACTCTGGAGGCCTTGAAGTTCCATGACTGATGCGGACAAACTGCAGACGTTCCACTCTCAATTGGAAAGCGACATAACCGAAATGGCCTGCGACCATGCAGACACGGGCCTCGCCGATTTCCGCGAAAATATCCTGACCCAGATCCTTTCCGATGAACTCTCCGCCGCCGGCGTCCTTGAGTCGCCTGAAGTATGCCACTACGAAGGAGGCCGTGCATCGGGAACCGTCAAGGTCAACGGCTATGGTATCCCAGATGAAGACAGCCGACTTGATGTCTTTATTACGCTTTATGTTGGTCCATCAGACCATGTGTCCACCGTCAACGCTACGGATGTCGATGCCGCTTTCCGCAAGCTGGAACGCTTTGTCGGCAAAGCTCGCGATGCTCTTCACCACGAACTGGATCCGGCATCCGACATGTTCCTGATGTCAGAGCACATCCATCGCATGCGTGAGCAAATCGATCGCGTCTGCTTTTACTTCTTCACAAACGCTTTGCTAGTCCAACGCAAGGAGAAGGAACGCAAAAGCGACGTCTTTGGGCTTCAGGCAACCTACGAAGTGTGGGATCTCGAGCGCCTGCGTAGACTTAGAGAAAGCGGCACAAGCTATGAGGCTCTGAATGTCGACTTCCGGAACCAACCTGCGGGGGGCCTGCCCTGTGTGGTCCTCGGGGCAGACATGGCCGCGTTCCAGACTTCTGTCACTCTCTTCCCGGGAAAGCTGCTCGCCGACTTATATGATGAACACGGTGCTAGACTACTCGAACTAAACGTTAGGTCTTACCTGCAAGCCAGGCGCAAGGTTAACGCCGGCATACTCAAAACACTTCGAGAATGCCCTGAAGATTTCATGGCCTATAACAATGGTATCACAGTGGTTGCCGAGGAGATTGTATTTGGCGACCTCTCTGATGGATCGAGAGGAATCCTTGAGCTCCGCGGCATGCAGATCGTCAACGGAGGGCAGACGACTGCGTCAATCCACCGTGCAGCGAAGGACTTCCAGGCTGACCTTTCAAGGGTCTTTGTCCAAGGCAAGGTCACTGTCGTAAGCCCAGAACGTTTCCAGGAAGTAGTTCCACTCATATCAAGGTTTTCTAACAGTCAAAACAAGGTGACGGAATCCGATCTCAGCGCCAATCATGCCTTCCACGTGGGGGTCGAACGCGTCTCCCGCCGTGAATGGACGCCGGATCAGAAGAGCATGTGGTTCTACGAGCGCGCGAGGGGTAGCTATCAGACAGCTAAAGTACAGGAGGGAACAACGCCGGCGCTTAAGAGAAGATTTGAGGAGCGCTATCCTTCACGGCAGCGCTTTAACAAGGAGGATCTAGCCCGATTTGAAAATGCTTGGCAAGGGCTTCCTCACATTGTCAGTCACGGCGGACAGAAAAACTTTGTCCACTATATGCAGAAACTGGGAGCTTACGAAGAGGGCTGGGAGCCCACCCGGGAAATGTATCACCATTTTGTGGCGAAAGGCATCCTGTTCCGGGAAGTGCAGCGCGCAGTACGTATAGATCCTACTATCACAGCCTACCAGATAAACGTCGTCGCCTACACAGCAGCCCTCGTGGCCGACAAGACCGCTCGCAGAATCAACCTCGATGCCATCTGGCAGATGCAGAAGCTTTCCGATGCTCTATCCGAGCTGATTGCATCCTGGGCACCGGTCATCTTTCAGCACCTTCCGGACATCGCAAACCGCGAAGGCCGTCACATCGGAGAGTCTTTCAAGAGGCTGGCGTGCTGGGAGCATATTCGAAGCCTCGATCTCCGCGTGTCTCGATCGCTTGAAGCCGAGCTCGTCGATATTGCAGGTTTACAGGAAGGTGAGACTTCACTGCGCCGCGACGGTCGGCCACTCACGCCCGGAGACCAGAACAACATCGCCAGATGCGTCGAACTGGACGAGAAGCAATGGCTTGCCATCGCGGAGTGGGGACAGCAGTCGGAAGAGCTTGCAAACTGGCAGCGAGGAATCGCGCGAACGCTTGCTGGCTATGCAGCCGAGGGGTGGACAAAACTCCCAAGCCAGAAGCAGGCAAAGCACGGAACGAAAATAATTGAAACAGCCCGTAGCGCCCAAGTAGATGTATCTTGATATGGCTAAAACGATTCCCATCATCGACTTGTTCGCCGGCCCCGGAGGCCTTGGAGAGGGGTTCTCTTCCCACAATTCCGGCCGGGCGTTTACAATACGCCTCTCAATCGAGAAGGATACCCACGCTCACAACACGCTGGAGCTCCGTGCCTTCTACCGGCAGTTCGCGGGCAAACCACACAAAGACTACTATAAGTATATTGCTGGCGAACTCACCCGCGAAGAGCTTTTTAAACGACATCCTGACCAAGCCACTGCGGCAAGGAATCATGCATGGAAAGCAGAGCTAGGGTCGCCCAGGCACCCGCCAGCGCAGGTGGACAGGCGTATCAGGCAAGCTCTGGGTGATGATAGCAAGGATTGGGTGCTGATCGGGGGGCCGCCCTGTCAAGCATACTCCCTAGTTGGTCGGTCCCGAATGCGGGGTACTACAACAAACCAGATCAAAGAGTTCGAAGCAGACCGCCGGCATTACCTATATCGCCATTACCTCCGGATACTGGCCGTTCACCAGCCAGCGGTGTTTGTGATGGAAAACGTTAAAGGACTTCTCTCTGCCAAAGTGAAAGAGCAACGCATAATCGAAAGCATTCTGCGTGACCTTAAGAATCCTGAAATGCCAAACGGTACAAGAAATGTTGCACCCGTTCGTTACAACCTCTACTCTCTGGTCACCAATGTTGATCCCGGTGAAAACCTCAATCCAGAAGACTTCGTCGTCAGATCCGAAAAGTACGGAATTCCACAGGCCCGCCACCGTATTATATTTTTGGGAATTCGATCAGACCTGCCCGCCACACCCAAGACGCTCGTACCCGCAGACGAAGTCTTTACCGTTAAGCAGGCCATCTCCGATCTCCCACCCCTTCGCAGCGGGCTATCCAAAGAAGGAGATGGAACCGCCCAATGGGAATCTGCAGTCTCATCATCCATTCATGAGAAGTGGCTTCGGGAATCCAGCGTTGAACAGAAAGTTCGGAAGGCGATTCGGAACGCCGTGCAGAATCTCAGGACGAACCTCACCCGCGGCAAAGAATTTTTCCCAGGCAGTCCATTGCCCCGAATATATAGGAACTGGTTTGTTGACGAAGACCTTGCTGGCTTCTGCAATCACACGACCCGCGGCCACATTCGCGGCGATCTGCACCGGTACCTTTTCGCAGCAGCCTACGCAGAGGTAAATGGGAACTCACCGGGCCTTGAGCAGTATCCTGTCCAGCTCCTGCCGGACCACAAGAACGTCACGGATGCCCTTATTGGGAGCAAATTCAATGACCGCTTTCGCGTCCAGATAGCAAACCGGCCCTCAACCACAGTCACATGTCATATCAGCAAGGATGGCCACTACTTCATCCACTACGACCCAACACAGTGCCGCAGCCTCACTGTTCGCGAAGCAGCTCGGCTTCAGACATTTCCCGACAACTACTTTTTCGAAGGCCCCCGCACAGAACAGTACAAGCAGGTCGGCAATGCGGTGCCGCCCTTGCTCGCCCGACGCATTGCAGAGATCGTCGCCAGAGTCCTCAAATAGCTTTGGTCACGAGTCACCACTCAGGGCGAAATCAAGCCTTTGCGCGAGACGGTCAAGGTTGCTTATTGTCTGACACTCCCAAACCACGATAACGCGCCACCCCAAAGCGCGAAGCTTTCGTCTAACCTGCCGGTCTCGTCTCATATTGTCCTCAAATTTCTTCTGCCAGAATTTAATGCGTGACTTGGGAGTATATGTATACTTGCAGCCCGCATGGCGGTGCCAGAAGCAGCCGTGCACCAGGATTACTGTCTGGTACTTCGGGAGAACAATGTCCGGCTTACCAGGGAGGTCGCTCCGCCTGAGCGAAAACCTATAGCCCATTCGGTGAATCGTCGAGCGCACTCGAAGTTCAGGGGTGGTATCTCGGCAACGTATCCGCGACATATTCCGGCTACGTTCTTCTGCAGTCAGGCGATCAGTCACATAATTGCCTCGATTGGACGCAAAACACTGCTACTCTCCGCTGGCTCAGTTGAATGCCAACATTCACTCGTTCGGCCATCGAGCCATGTTATCCGACGCAAAGCATGCATCAATATAATCGAATGGCCGCTATTTCTCCAAGGTGCTTCATCAATCGGCCTGCTTTTCTGTGCCTTCAGGTGTTCCGCTATTGGCCGCATTTCCAAGCAAGGTTTGTAATGCCGCTATAGCATCGAATAAAACCGCGTGAAATACATTCTGTAAACATTTCGTGCCAATTCCAAATCGGGCGGACACCTTTTCGTACCTCTCGCCTTTTCGATGTCCGACTCCACTCGATCGCAACGCTTGCAAGTCTCGTAAAAACCCAACTATTGAGCCGACAGAAGCGTTTCCCGCCTGTTTCAAGTATGCTTCAAGTTTATCTATACCCTTTGCTCCATCTGGCAGGGCTTTGCATTGCCTTGCCAGTTCGGCTTCATTCAAAGAGTCGATAAGTACTTTGGTTAGTGCAAGGACCTGTTGATCGAATTCCGCCTGTTCATTCGTGGTTGGCAGGTGAAGCGCTGTTAGGAAATGTTGGTCGGCTGCCGAAAGGTCAAGGAACAATGCCCATCCTCGCGTCTTCTTCCATTCCTCATTAAATCTAGACAGTTCATGTTTAAAGCATAAATCAGGGGTTTCAGGATCGGCAAACCAGCCGCGGATGCTTCGCATATAACATGTCTTACTCACTCCGCCCTCTGGGAGGATGTTGAAAGTCCTCCAATATTTTTGCTCATCATATGACAAGTCCTTCCCCAAATCTCCGAGGTAGACTACCACTTGCCGACTGTGGTCGTTGTCCATTCGCAATCCCCATAGTCCGCCACAGCATAAATGGCCGTCTGTGACCTCGTACTTGTCTGGCTGGGCGTAATACTTGTTCAAGACCTCTTTGCGAAAAAACACTGGTGTCAAATAGTTCGGCGCATCGGGGTTTGCTCCAAAATAATTTGCCAGCTTGTCCGGGTCGCTTGTGTATTCAGTTGGCTCGCCATTTCTATCGGCGCCGATTATGAATGACTCAAATTGCTTTGGCTCCTGATCATAAGGCCATATCCCACTCTTCTCCACTGGGAGGGGTATAGTGCACCCCGTTTTTTAGACAGTCCAATAAGGTAGAATTCAGGGGATCAAAACCGACCCTGAAAGGACGATGGACGATGAAGACGACGAGGCGGCGATACGACGCTCATTTCAAGGCCCACGT
>Ga0334882_1004070_pt1 | contig 12755 bp, 11 predicted proteins | sample GraSluR1_MG_5_FD_207226 | JGI IMG/M metagenome (GOLD analysis project Ga0334882, IMG submission 207226) | Sludge microbial communities from methane-producing bioreactor in Wageningen University, Netherlands - Granular Sludge_15_04-R1 | ecosystem: Engineered > Bioreactor > Anaerobic >... | reverse complement strand
AGGTAATTTCCTCGCCCTCTGTCACAGCATTTGCCACTTTCTGCCCCAGGCTGCCCGGCATGAAATTGCCAGGCATCCACAATGAAAAAAGTGTGGCAGCAATAACACCTGCAAAAAAAACTGTTGATATAGCTCGCCAGATCAAGCCAATTGCGTTTTTTGCGGATTCGCCTTTTGGCTGAGAGAGCGGTTTCTGACGATCGCTTGTTGGTTTCACCCGCCAATTTTCGAAGGGATTCTGCCTCCCCATCCCATACTCTTCTTGTCCCGAAGGTCCTTTGAGCTGAGAGATCTCCTGTCGTTCTTCTTTTTTGAAAGAGAGACCCGATTTCGTTGGTTGCTCTTCAGAAATTGCTCTGCGGTGCCAGAATCCTGCTCTGCCGGGATCTTCTTCGTTATCTAAATGGTGCATTTGCTTTGACATAATTGTTCCTGTGTCCAAATTAAGTGGGCAATGGTGCCTAAACTTTGTATAATTGATGTAGCTAAATTCGTTTGAGAGGAATGGTGCAAATCCTATGCCAGAGAAACTCAGCCAGGATGAACAAAAACAATTGCTTTCCATTGCGCGCGACGCAGTCAGAGCTACAGCACTCAATCAGCCACTGCCCAATTTAAACCCGCAGGATTATAGCCAGACCTTGAACGATCAAGGCGCCAGTTTTGTAACCTTAACGATTGGCGGCAGGCTGCGTGGATGCATAGGCACACTGGAAGCTTATCAACCCTTATTCCTGGATGTCCAAAAAAGAGCCGTGCAAGCTGGCAGCCAGGATCCCCGCTTCAATCCGCTTACGCCAGGTGAATTGGGAAAAGTCAAAATTGAGGTCTCCCGATTATCCAAACCTGAACCACTTGACTACAACACCCCAGATGAGCTGCTAACACTATTGAAACCAGGGGAAGACGGCGTTATCATCTCAGAAGGTCATCGGCGGGCAACCTTCCTGCCGCAGGTTTGGGATGAATTGCCGGACAAGAAGCAGTTCCTTTCCCAACTATGCCGGAAAATGGGCTGCAGCTCTACTTATTGGGAACACAAAAAGCTTGATGTCGCCATCTACCACGTCGAAGAATTTTCTGAATAACACCCTCCGTTGAGCAGGTAGTTTGCTATCTAACTCTTTCCACGAGTTCGCCTGCCTAATGTCAAATTAAATCAGCTGATGACTAAGGGCTGATCATAAGATTGTGAGTGGGGTACCTATCTTTATCGTGCTCACTCAGTGCTGAGGAATTTCATCAAATCGTGTAGAATATATCTATATCCAAAGGATTTCACATGCTAAAAGTGGAGCAAATTCGCAATTATCCGCTCTTTGAGGGTCTGAATGAGGCAGAGTTAGCACGCCTGGCAAAGGTCATGGTCAAGCGCTCCTTCGCCAAAGATGCATACATTTTTTATCCTGGCAGCCCCGGAATCAATGTCTACTTAATCGAATCGGGATTGGTGCGCCTGTTTTTTAGCACAGCCGGTGGCCAGGAGGTGCTGCTCAATTTAATCAGCCCGCTCGAAGTTTTCGGTCTTCCAACTCTCCAAGGTGACCAGCTGCGCGTGTTGGGAGCAGTGGCACTCCTCCCATCGGTGTTTCTTTCAATTGGGCGAGAAGATTTTTTCCAAATGCTCGGTTCTTCAGCACAGTTTGCCAAAAATGTCTATCTGGAACTGTCAACCTCCTCAAGAAAATTACTTCTGCACATCCGCACGCTAGCTACACTCAACTTGAATGGTCGCCTGGCAACCATGCTTTTACGCCTGGCAGGAAAAAGCGCTGACCAGGATCACATCATCCACTTGCCAATCAGCCAGGAAGATTTTGCAGGTTGGCTCGGCGCCAGCCGTGGGCGATTGAACCAAGCTATGAAACTGCTGGTGCAGATGAATTTGATCAGTATAGAGGGACAGAATATTTCCATCCTGGACTACCCGGGGTTGGTGCGAATGTCCGAAGAACAGACCTTGGAAAAGGTGTAACAAAAGGGATAGTTTCCCTGTAACATACGGAACAATAGAATCCCAAAGTAAAAGTTAAACTGAAAGCAGGTTTGATCCGATCACACCTGCTTCTTTTATTTCCAGGAGGACTGTTTGTCCCAACGAGCAATTGACTATATCACAGGAAAGATTGTACTGGATGCCAGTTTCAGGGAGGCATTGATGGCTGATCCAGACCGGGTTTTATCTGGCTTTGACCTGAGCGAGAGCGAGAAAGCCTGGCTCAAGCGAATTGACTACGAAACGATGGAAACGTTGGCACAAACCCTTGCTTTGTGTATATCCAAAATCAATCCTGTAAACAGAAGCTGAAACTAATATCTATAAACCAAAAGAGAGGTTATAAAATGAATACGAGAGAAAAAACTTACTGGCTTGCTCTGATCATCATAATTGCCCTGTTAATGGGTGCCTTGGGACTAAAGGCACAGCAAGTCGATGCTCAAGAACCCACGACATATTATGTTACTCCCGGGGGAACAGGCGACTGTACCAGTTGGGAGACAGCATGTGAATTGCACTTCGCGCTGATGAATGCCGTTACCAGCAGCGAAATTTGGATTGCGGCAGGCATTTACAAACCAACAGCTGAACCATCCGCAACAGACCCTCGCAGCGCCACCTTCCAGCTCAAAGATGGCGTTGCAGTTTACGGCGGCTTTACTGGGACGGAAACCAGTCGTGACGAACGCGACCCGCAAGCTAACCTCACCGTTTTGAGCGGCGATCTGAATGGGGATGACGGGGAGAACTTTGCCGACAACGGCGAGAACAGCTACCACGTGCTGACCGGCGCCAGTGGAGCCATTCTCGACGGCGTGACTATAACCGCCGGAAATGCAAATGGAACTCTTCCACACAATATGGGCGGTGGGATGTTCAATAAAACCAGCAGCAGTCCTACCATGACAGACGTCACCTTCAGCGGCAATACGGCGACTATGGGCGGCGGTATGTACAATGGACAACGCAGCAGTCCAAGTCTGAGTAATGCCACATTTAGCGGCAATGCGGCGTCTGATGGCGGCGGTATGTATAACTTCTATAGTAGCAGTCCTACTCTGACCAACGTTACCTTCAGCGGCAATACAGCGATTATGGGCGGCGGGATTTTAAATTATAACTGCAGCAGTCCTACCCTGACAGACGTCACATTCAGCGGCAATAACGCCCACTCTGGTGGTGGGATGTACAACGATATGAGCAGTAACCCTACCCTGACAGACGTCACATTCAGCGGCAATACGGCGACTATGGGCGGCGGGATTTATAATTATTACAGCAGCAGTCCTACCCTGACAGACGCCACCTTCAGCGGCAATACGGCAGCGGAATGGGGTGGCGGGATGTCCAATCATGACAGCAGCAGTCCTACCCTGACAGACATCACCTTCAGCGGCAATACGGCGACTATGGGCGGCGGGATTTATAATTATAACAACAGCAACCCAACCCTGAACAACGTCACCTTCAGCGGCAATACGGCAGCGGAATGGGGTGGCGGGCTGTTCAACTATAAGAGCAGTAACCCATCCCTGAACAACGTCAAATTCAGCGACAATAGGGCAATTAGGGGCGGCGGTATGGTTAACTTATATAGTAGCAGTCCTACCCTGAGCAACGTCACCTTCAGCGGCAATACGGCAGCGGAATGGGGTGGCGGGATGTTCAATAAAGACAGCAGCAGTCCTACCCTGACAGACGTCACCTTCAGCAGCAATACAGCGGCAAACTGGGGCGGTGGCATGTACAACGTCACCATCAGCAGCCCAACCCTGACCAACGTCACCTTCAGCGGCAATACCGCGAACTCGGGTGGTGGGATGTACAACGGCAGCAGCAGCCCCACTTTGACCAATGTCACCTTCAGTGGCAACTCAGCGTTTGGCGGTGGTGGGATGTTCAATGGAAACAGCAGCCCAACCCTGACCGACGTCACCTTTAGCGAAAATTCAGCAAGCTCGGGCGGCGGGTTGCTCAACACTTACAGCAGCCCAACCCTGACCAACGTCACTTTTAGCAATAACTCGGCAACAAACAGTGGCGGCGGAATAAACAACCTCATCAGCAGCCCGAGTCTGAGCAATGTTACCTTCAGCGGCAATACAGCAGAGAACGGCGGCGGTATTTATATTTATTACAGCAGCTTCACTTTGACCAATGTCACCTTCAGTGGCAACTCAGCGGACAGGGGCGGAGGATTGTTCAACTTTGAACGCAGTCAACTTCTAATTCAGAATGCGATTTTATGGGGCGAAACGGGCGGCGAGGTGGTAAATTATGATACCTCCTCGGTAACCATTACATCCAGTGTGGTTCAGGGCGGCTGCCCAACAGGCGCTACCTGCACAAATGTCATCGACACTGATCCACGCCTTGGCACGCTGGGCAACTACGGCGGCAGCAACGATACCATTCCGCTCCTGCCTGGATCTTCTGCCATTGATGCGGGGGATGGAAGCCTTTGCCCCACCGCCGACCAGCGCGGCGTGACTCGCGTTGGAGTTTGTGACATCGGGGCGTTTGAGTACGATTACACCGGCATCTACTACGTTGCGCCAGGCGGCAGCGGGACCCGAGACGGGCAGAGCTGGATGAATGCCAGCGATTTGCAGAATGCCCTCAAAACCGCTCGCAGCGGGGACGAGCTCTGGGTAGCAGCGGGCGTTTACAAACCAACGACTGATCTCACTGACCGCATCGCCACCTTCCAGCTCAAAGAGGGCGTGGCGGTCTATGGTGGGTTCGCAGGGACGGAATCCAGCCGTGACGAGCGCGACCCGCAAGCTAACCTCACCGTTTTGAGCGGCGATCTGAATGGGGATGACGGGGAGAACTTCGCCAATAACGGTGAGAACAGCTACCACGTGGTGACTGGCGTCACAGGCGCGATCCTGGATGGCGTGACCATTACCGCTGGGAATGCGGATTATCCCGCTTCCAGTCAAGATCTACTACTAAGATATGCGGGTGCTGGGATGTACAACAATAACAGTAACCCGATCCTGAGCAACATCACCTTCAGCAGGAATATTGCGAGAGCCGGCGGCGGGATGTACAACTACAGTAGCAGTCCAACCCTGAGCAACATCACTTTTAGTGGCAATTCGGCAATGAACAACGGCGGAGGAATGTTCAACTATGACAGCAGCAACCCGACACTGGACAACATCACGTTCAGTGGCAATTCAGCGGTTTACGACGGCGGCGGGATGTACAACTTTAGGAGCAGTAGTCCAACGCTGACCAACGTCACTTTCAGCGGCAACTCAGCGAATGGCGGTGGTGGAATGTACAATAGCTCAAGCTACCCGGTGATCAGGAATTCAATTTTGTGGGGTGATTCAGGCGGCGAGGTGGTAAATCAAAATACCACCTCGGCAACTATCACGTCCAGCGTGGTGCAGGGCGGCTGCCCAACAGGCGCTACCTGCACAAATGTCATCGACACTGACCCACGCCTTGGCACGCTGGGCAGCTACGGCGGCAGCACGCTCACCATCCCGCTCTTGCCTGGCTCTTCTGCCATCGATGCTGGAGATGACACTTTGTGCCCCACAAGCGACCAGCGCGGTGTAGCCCGTGTGGGAGTTTGTGACATCGGTGCCTTTGAATCGCAGGGCTTTTCCTTCAGCGACCTTACCGACACCCCGCAGACCACACTCGCTACGACCGCCTTTAACGCGCCCCTTGGGCTAATAGTGTCCGCGAACGCTACCGGCGAACCGGTGGACGGCGGGCTGGTGACCTTTGATGTACCAATTGAAGGCCCCAGCGCCATCCTTATAGGTAACCCGGCGTTTATCACGGGTGGGTTTGTCAGCGTCACCGCCGCAGCAAATGATGTCGCAGGCAGCTACGAAGTCACAGCTTCTGCGAGCGGAGCGGCACCAGCCAGTTTCCTGCTGACCAATGAAGTTGCAGCAGATCTGAGCGTGACCATGTCCACCGATGCCAAGCCTACAGACAGCAAGATTACTTACACAATAGAAGTAACCAACGCCGGTCCTCATCCAGCCGAGAATGTGGTGCTCACGAATCCATTGCCTACCGGGACCGCGTTGGTAAAGGTGACCGCGACTCAGGGGACATGCAGTGCTGGGAAGGATAAGGTCATCACTTGTGACCTTGGAGCCTTACAGCCAGATCAAAGCATCAGCATTACACTGACCATTAAGCAGGTAAAATCTACACCTCCAATCATCAACGTAGCGATTGTCAGCTCTGCAACCGCAGATCCATACCTGGAGAATAACACCGCCAGTGTAACTCTTCAGTAGAAGCAGGGCAGACCATCACTAAGTAATAAATAAATCAAGAGACCTGACGAGAGGTATCATTCAAAGGGTCTCTTGATTCGTTAATGGGCAGGTTGCCGGATCTCAGAAGCGACAGAAAGTCGTCTCTCAGTCTGGTGGTTCTTACTTGTTAATCAACAACACCGCTTTCACGATAGACATCAGGCTTTCTGGTGACCACTCGGTGATCCCTGCCCTTTTACTGAGAGTTTGGAAGCAGGAATCTCTAAGCAGGCGCGAGGACTGGGCAATTTTACACAGCAGCCTTACTTATTGGGAACACGAAAGGCTCGAAGTGGCAATCTATCACGTTGAAGAATTTTCTGAATGAAAAAAGAGCGAGAATAAATTTCCTCACTCTTTTTCAATAGACTTTACTTGTATTTGTAATTAATTTTCTGAAGCTGCGTAAGCTTGCCCGGTCAGGTGTGCGACCATTAGCTGACTGTATGTTGTGGTGAGCGCAACACCAACAAAAAACAGAATCGAGCCTATAGGGGAAATTATGCTTGCCAGGATTACTCCAGCATAAACAATCAGCCAGGCTCTCAAATTGTTGCCCAGACGTTTGAAGAATAGCCCCAACTCAAAACCGGAAGCAAAAGTGTCTTTCACTGCAAAATTTGCTGTCATGATGGGTTGAACAATCATCAGGAACAAGCCATACGCAATCATCAACAATAAGGCCAGAACAAGAAAGATCACTGCCAGAGCGGAAATTGATTCATTGCTATTGAGCCTTAACATTGGAATAAGAGCGAGTCCCACAATAAGCATGACCGGCAGAAAATACACCAATCCAATTAGAAAGAGTCGAAATCCTCTGCTCAAATCCTCACCAAATTCGAATTCAGGCAGGGGATTAGCTTCATTCTGAATGACATTCTTAATTGTTCTGAGAATGTAACCAGTGAATGCCAATCCACCAACCACAGGAATTAAACTGACAAGAATTGGCACGATCAATTTATCGAACCAACGCTCATCATCAAAAATAAAGGTAAATGCTTTTCCAAAATCAATCATAATAAACCTAACGAAACCTTTCCACTGTCAAATCAGATTTTTTTTAAAACAAGCCCATTATAAACCTTGACGAGCAAAGTTCCCCTACCTGGGTTACCTTACAGGTTTAGAATGGGTTGAGTTTCTAAATTGCTGACAAATTTAGAGCTGGTCGAATTCTTCCACATCCATTACAAACACGGTTGCCCGCTTTTCGTCAGAATTTTCAGGAACAGTCGTATTTTCCCTGACGATCTGCAATGCTTGTGCAACACGCTCATCATCAACACCGATAATAAGGGTACTACGGCCGCTACGGAAGAAACCGCCAGTCGAGGCAACAAAAGTGACTCTGAACTTTTCATCTGTGAGTTTTTTGGATACCCGGTCATTGTCCGCGTCTTTGATGATTGCCATTATCAATTTCATATCAATACTCCTCGAAATGATCTACTTTTAAGACGAAGATAGTTACCCCACCAATCATAGTTTCTGCAGGAATTATCATTGGAAACGGAGTGTAATCCATTGTAGCCGCCACATAACTTACCCGTTTTTTTGCGGCTGCTGATAGGCGCTCGATGATTGCTTCTTTATTCTGTTCGTTTGTAGCAATGAGAAATGTGACATTTTTTTCAAGAAGGAAACCGCCGGTGCTGGGTAATTTTACATAAGAGGCACCTTCTTGATCCAAAGCGTGCTCAACAATCTCACAATCCTGACAATAGATTACCGCCAGGATCATCCGGTCAACTTCCGTGTCTACTTGCATTATATGCCTCCGCCGGAATTTTCTTATAGTTTTATTCTAACGTAAAAACAAGGATTTCCCAAATGACTTTAATAAGTCTATCACTTATTTGAAATTTTCTGTCTGTTCAAAGCAGTTATAAAAGGCATGCAGGGTACGACGAAGAGTATTTTCCCCTTTGAACTACAAGGAATGTAATGCAATAAATCCACAATGCAAATTTTATATTTTTCAAAGAAGAGCAATTGAACGAAAATGTATCGTTCAAAATGCACCTAATCAAACCAATTAACCACCATATCTTCCAGGTCAGCGTCTTCGACCTCTGATTCACTTACCACCTTGCCAAAAACCGTTCCCCCTGCTTTTCGAGCCGAATCAGGGTCGCCGGTTTTGAGCGGATGCCACCACGGCAGGTCTTTTCCATCAGCAACCAAACGATAAGCACAGGTTTTTGGCAGCCAATCCAGATTCCTGGCAAATTCCGGGGTCAGAAAAATACATTCTGGCACATTATCGTGTCGATTGGGATAATCAGTGCACTGGCAGGTCTGCAGATCAAGGTAGTGGCAAATCACATTGGTGAATTTCACTGCTTTTGTCTTGGTTTCCCGAAATTTGATAAGACAGCACTTGGCACAGCCATCGCATAAAGACTCCCATTCTTCGTGAGTCATGTGCTCAAAGCTTTTCTCTTTCCAGAACGGTTTCATTTTATTTATTTCCCTCAACAGGCAGATAAAGCTCCTGCTGGATAAACGGAATCAGTGCCAGTTTGACCGCCATGGCATACAGTTCAGCCCTTGTGATCAGGTCCTTGGTTAATAAACCAACACCTCCGCTAGCCTGCTTGCTGTTCTCTCGACCAAACACGATGTCATCGGCTTCACCTTGCTCAATGCCTTGTCTGATCAGACCGGCAATTTTTTCCGGCAAGATGTAAGAAGCAGAACGCGCGAAGCCTGCATTTTTCTTACCTACGATGTAGATCCAACTATAGGCGGCAAGGCTTCCTTCGCCACTATTCAGGGTGCTCAGCCCACCTTCAAGCCCTACCCAATAATCTGCTTGCGGAAGAACCTCCCGGGCATTATAAGCACGGTTTCTTGCCCCTATTAGTGTTTCCTGGCTGTCCATTGGTTGGCTGGACACACCTGAACTGACTTCTGCAGTCAGGAAAATGAAATCGCGTTCCGGGAAAACCGAATTAAACCCCATCTGAACTGCCTGGAGTTTGCTCGGATTTGCAGAACCAATTACTACGATTTCAGTCATCTTTGACAATGCTCCGAAAACCTCACAGCCCGGCGCGTTCCTTCAGGAGTGCCTGAAGTTCACTGACGATCTCCTCAGATTTACCCTGCAGCACTCTCGCTTGCTCTAACAAATGGGTAGCTCGCTTCTCGTCTTCATAACCTATCAAGTTGATCTTGACATTTAAAGCGGCTGCTTCCAATCCAGCTTTCGCCTGGTAAACACCTGAAGCAGCATCTGAAATGGCATTCAGGTTGCCAATTTCTGCCATTCGCAAGGCCAATTTCATCACTCTTAAACACATTTCAACAGTGAACAAAGGCACAGTTGCAGCATTAATACTGGCTTCCATAATTGCATTATCACGGATTCGAACATTTTCCTCTGTATCTCGCGGCAAACGCCGGGCAATAAGGATGCCCTCAAAAGATTTAGCATCCAACTCGATTGTCTCTGTGAGTTTTTTTCGCAATTCTTCCCCTTCATCAATTGCCTGCCAGCATTCTGCTTCCACCTCTTTATATTTAGCCTTGCCAGTTGTCAGGCGAGCAACCATCACAGCCAGCGCGCTTCCCAGTGCGCCTGCATAAGCGGCTGCCGAGCCGCCGCCCGGTGCAGTTGTGCCTTCAGCAACGCGATCCAAAAAGCTCACCTGGGCAGTCGCACCCTGGTTCTCCTGTTCTGAAAACAATCGGTTTTCCAGGATCTGATCATGTTCGAAGCCGTCCAACTGCAGGTAATAACGACCAGCATTGATAAGCGCCCGGCTTGGAACCAGCCCCACAATTTCAGAATGGTGAATGCTCACCCCATAGCGTTGCGCTTCACGGCGAACGAATTCCGTCACCTGTGCCATCGGTGAACGTTGGTAATTGGTCAGATTCATAGAAACCTGTGCCAGACCATTCACTAAAACACCCATTCCCTTCACAAAATGAAAACCTCCGGAAGAATTTCGCACACGTCGGGCAATTTTTTCAGCGATGCTCACATCGGGTGTGTTCAAAAAGATGTTGTAAGCAATCAGTGGTTGACGGGCTCCAATCACTACCGCACCAGCTGGACCCATCACCTTCGGTCCGAAATCCGGCTCGCGGTAAGGGTCTGTTACGATTGTTTCCTTGATCCCCTCGTATTCACCCCGGCGGATATCCTCCAAATTTTTTCTGTCGATCCTTACAGACGCCTCCTCATACAGATAAACCGGAATGTTCAGGCTTTCTGCAACCCGTTTACTTAAGCGTCGGGCAATTTCAACGCATTCCTGCATGGTCACATCCGAAATTGGCACAAAGGGAACCACATCAGCAGCCCCCAGCCGCGGATGTTCGCCCTGGTGCTGGTTGAGATCGATCAGTTCGACTGCTTTGGCGATGCCCTGATAAGCAGCTTCTTCTACCCCGGCAGGATCTCCGATAAAGGTCAGAACGGTGCGATTATGGTCCAGATCAGAGTGTTGGTCGAGGATGTGCACATTTGGAATTTGTGCGACGGCATTGACGATTGCTTCAACCACCTCGGGGCGCCTTGCGTCAGAAAAATTGGGGATACATTCGATGATCTTCATAGCCAGAGTCTCTCCTTAATTGATTGTTTTCATTATACCAAGCAGCCAACCAGGTCATCTTGCACAAATCAATGAGAAATCTCCAAAAGCTTCGTCTTTTGCTTTGCGAACAAGTTTCATTTCACTTTAAGACTTCCTATGGCATAAAAAAAGCTGGCTCGGGAGCCAGCTTTTTGTTTGTTCATCAATCGGTTTAGTACATTCCGCCGCCCGGGGGCATAGCTGGAGCCGAGCCTTCGGGTTCGGGGATGTCGGTGATCAAAGCTTCGGTGGTCAGGATCATGGCTGCGATTGAAGCAGCATTCTCAAGCGCGCCGCGGGTAACTTTGGCGGGGTCGATCACACCCAACTCAACCATATCGCCGTACTCTTCGGTCAAAACGTTGAAGCCGATGTGCTTGTTGCTTTCCGCTGCCTGTCTCTGGCGAACGTTCTCAACAACCACGGAGCCGTCTTTGCCGGCATTTTCAACAATTTTCTTCATCGGTTCAGTCAGAGCCTTGCGAACGATATTGACACCGATCTGGGCATCTTCCTGGTCCATCTTGACATCATCGAGCGCTTCCACAGCATTGATCAGAGCCACACCGCCGCCAGGGACGATGCCTTCTTCAACCGCTGCGCGGGTAGCAGACAAAGCGTCTTCTACACGATGTTTCTTTTCTTTCAGCTCGGTTTCAGTTGCAGCGCCAACACGGATGATGGCAACGCCGCCGGCCAGTTTCGCCAGGCGTTCCTGCAGTTTTTCGCGATCATAATCGCTGGTGGTATTCTCGATTTCAACGCGGATCTGTTCGATGCGACCCTTGATGGCATTGCTGTCGCCCTTACCGCCAATGATGGTGGTGTTGTCTTTGTCGATGGTGACTTTTTCTGCACGACCAAGATCTTCGATGGTTGCGTTCTCGAGCTTGCGACCGGTTTCTTCAGAAATCACGGAAGCATTGGTCAGGATAGCGATATCCTGCAGCATTGCCTTACGGCGATCGCCAAAGCCAGGGGCTTTGATTGCGACACCATTGATGACGCCGCGGATCTTGTTCAGAACCAGGGCTGCAATAGCTTCGCCGTCAACATCTTCAGCGATGATAACGATATCGCGTTTTCCAACCTGGACCATCTTTTCTAGCAAAGGAACGATGTCGTTTGCGGCTGAAATCTTCTTGTCATAGATCAGGATATAAGGATCAGCGATATCCGCGATCATGTGTTCGGTATCGGTGACGAAATAGGGGCTGATATAGCCGCGGTCAAACTGCATACCTTCAACATATTCGGTCTCGAATTCGAGCGCCTTGGATTCTTCAACGGTAATGACGCCGTCTTTACCAACTTTGTCCATCACATCAGCGATCAGGGAACCAATTTGTTCGTCCTGGGCGGAGATGGTGGCGACATTGCCGATCTCGGCTTTGGTGGTAATACCAATTGCCTGGCGAAGGATCGCATCAGACACAGCTTTCGAAGCTGTTTCGATACCGCGTTTGAGCAGCATTGGGTTAGCACCGGCAGCCAGGTTCTTCAGGCCTTCGCTGACGATAGCGTGAGCCAGAACAGTGGATGTGGTGGTGCCGTCACCAGCGATGTCGTTGGTCTTGGTGGCTGCTTCTTTGAGCAGTTGGGCGCCCATATTCTCATAGGGGTCTTCCAGTTCGATTTCTTTTGCAACGGTCACACCGTCGTGAGTGATGGTGGGGGAACCGTATTTGCGGTCCAGGGCTACGTTGCGGCCCTTGGGACCGAGGGTGGTTGCTACAGCATTTGCGACTGCGTCAACGCCATTCTTTAAATAACGACGTGCTTCATCTCCAAAAACTAATTGTTTAGCCATATTTTTTTCTCCTTGATTTCGTTTTATTTATTAAAGAATCGCGAGGATATCGC
>Ga0334882_1004068_pt1 | contig 12758 bp, 8 predicted proteins | sample GraSluR1_MG_5_FD_207226 | JGI IMG/M metagenome (GOLD analysis project Ga0334882, IMG submission 207226) | Sludge microbial communities from methane-producing bioreactor in Wageningen University, Netherlands - Granular Sludge_15_04-R1 | ecosystem: Engineered > Bioreactor > Anaerobic > Unclassified... | reverse complement strand
ATTTCATCTGGTTTCTGTTGCTTCATGGGTACTCCTCAGATTAAACACAGAAAAAGAGGGCTGCGCCAAATACGCAGTCAGGCACAACATAGTTTATTCCAATTCCACGTCAAAACGATATGATGAATAAAATTCCATCGCCCTGGCAATACGAATTCAGGCGAAATACCAAGTGCCCAATTGATCTCACCATGCACAGTTAGTTGCGCCCCGGCTTGAGCAGGGCCTTGCATAATCCATATAGTCCGATTTTCCGGCCTCAAGGACAGTCATCGCATGAACAGCACTTTGAAAAATACCCACGCCAAAGGCCTGTGGTGGAAACGGTTCTTTTATAATGTAACCGGCGCGAACTCTGACTATGAAGTTGGCCCCAACTGGTTTGCCTCGGTAATGGGAACCGGCATTATCGCCAATGCCTCGGCTTCTCTACCCCTTTTTTCCAGCCACCTCACAGTTTTTGCCCTTGTGGTCTGGTGCCTGGCCTGCTCGATGCTGCTTGGTCTTTTGCTGGCCACGGTTTTTTTCCTGTTCCACCGAAAAAATGTCTGGATCAGGCATTTTCAGGATCCCATGATGGCGCAATTCTATGGCGCGCCGCCCATGGCCGCGCTCACCGTTGCCGGCGGGACCCTCCTGGTGGGGCATCATCTGATAGGCTGGGATCTTGCCCTGAACATTGCCTGGATTCTTTGGCTCCTGGGCACCATCACCGGCTTCGGTTCGGCTGTCATTATTCCGTACCGCCTGTTTACTGTGTTCAAGGTGCGGCCAGACTCCGCCTTCGGCGGCTGGCTTATGCCGGTTGTCCCGCCCATGGTTTCAGCCACCATCGGAGCCATGCTCGTTCCCTATGCTCCAGCAGGCTTGCCCAGGCAAACCCTTTTTTACCTCTGTTTCTCCCAGTTTGGGCTGAGCATGCTGGCCGGGCTGATTATTATTGCCATGATCTGGAGCCGCCTGGCCCACCATGGCACCTCGGGCACTTCGCGTGTTCCCACCCTGTGGATCGTACTGGGGCCCCTGGGGCAATCTATGACAGCCGCTGGCATCTTGGGCATAGTAGCCCAGGACACGCTGCCAGCAAAGCTGGCCTTTGGTTTTGAACTGTTTGCCGTGTTTTACAGCGTGCCCGTCTTCGGGTATGTGCTGCTCTGGACCTGTCTGGCCATTCTCCTTACCCTTCGGGCCCACCGCAGAAACATGCAGTTTGCCCTTACCTACTGGGCCTTTACCTTTCCGGTTGGCACCTGTGTTACTGGTACGGCACAATTGGCCCATCATACCGGCCTGCCCTTTTTTGCCTGGGCCAGCATTCTTTTTTATCTGGGCCTGCTTGCTGCATGGGTAGTGGCTGCCTTTGGTACCACCAAGGGTATGATCACGGGGCACCTGCTCAAGCCACCTGCAGCAGCCCCAGGGCCCATTATCTCTGTAAAAGAACCCTGATCCCAGAGCTCCAAGAACACTGAATATGCTGATCGAAGTCACTGTCACATCTGTAGAAAATCGGCTTGCAGGCCATCGTGCTGACAGACCACATCTAAAAGAGCGGCATACAAACGCTGACCAAGGCCGAGCTTGTGAACTTTGACCGCAAGGGCAAGAAAACCTCCAACAAGGACTGGCAATCGACCACCGATGAAGAGGCGCGTATAGCCAAGCTTAAGGATGGCCGCATCCACATGGCCTGCAAGCCTGAGCACGTGGTTGATCAGCAATCCGGTGCGATTGTGAGATGAATTCAACTTGCAAGTGCACCACTTAGAGCAAGGTTAAAAACTTCAGCTGGGGTCTGGTAGTCTAAACATTTGCGAGGCCGGTTATTCAGTCGTTCTGTTGCTGTCCGCAGCATCTTTTCCGTGATTTTGTGAAAACTGATTCCCCTTGGAAAATACTGCCGCAGCAGGCCATTACTGTTTTCATTGGACCCACGCTGCCATGGCGAATGCGGTCTGCAAAAGTACGTGAACATGTCGGTTGCCGACTCCAGTTCTTTGAAATGGGCCATTTCCGAGCCATTATCAAGTGTTAAAGTCTTCCGCAGGCCTGGCGGTATCTCGCACAAGCGGGGAACAAGCGCCTCGTTGAAGGCGGCGGCCGTCTTGTTCTCAACCTTGCCCAACACCAGAAAGCGGCTTTTACGCTCGTTGCAACTGACCAGCGCTGCCTTGCCCTTGGAGGCACAGACAAGATCAGCCTCCCAATCCCCAAACCGGGATCTGTCGGCAACAACCTGTGGCCGCTGGGATATATCAAGACGCCCCGGAAAGATGCGTCTGCCCCGGCCGTACCTGGTTTGCCGCCTGCGTCGTCTGTGGGCGCGGCGTAAATGGCGATAGCTTGTATCTCCAACCTGTGCGGCAGCATAAATCCAACGATACATGGTTTCCGCGCTGATACGCATGGTGTGATCCTGGGGATAGTCCAGGCGAATACGGCCTGCAATTTGTTCAGGAGACCAGTCGTTGCGCAGCTTTTCATCGACGTAGGCGACCAGTTCAGGTCGGCTCAGACAGCGGTAATGGCGTGGCGTCTTTCGTCTTTTTTGGGCGCGTCGCTCGGCTGTTTGAGCACGATAGCCACTTTTGGAACTGTTACGGCGTAGTTCTCGGGAAATGGTTGTATGGCTTCGGCCAAGACAGGTGGCGATTTCTCGGCAAGTCATGCCCATGTGCACAAATAATTCGATAACAATGCGTTCTTCCAGTGTAAGATGGACGTGGGACATAGCGGACTCCTTCTGGCGGGTTGGGTGTTGACGCTTCCAACTCTACCAGAATTCCGCTGTGTCCTTTGAACTATTCACGCCTCAACTACTGGTGCATTTGCAATGAGAATTTACCGGGGAAGAAGGTGGCGGGACTGTCTTTTACTCTAAAGATTACTTTTACCAAGCGTTTGTCGGTGAAAAAAAGGCTGCATATTATATAAGAATTTTCAGCAAAATGAATGAAAATGGATCTGTCTTTAGCTGGAACTGGGCAGCCTTTTTCTTTAATAGCATTTGGTTACTTTACAGAAAACTCTATGCAGTATGCCTTGTATATGTTGTCGTTACATCGACAGTATCCATAGCAGCAACGAGGTTTGTCGATAGCCAACCCCAATCATGGCTTATTGTTATGAACATATTTTTTGCATCTGTAGCGAACGGATTGTACAAAAACAAAGCAGACAAGAAGGTAAAAGAATCTGAAGCGCTCTTTGCTGGTGATGAAAAAAAAGTGGTTTTTTTAAAAGAGAAAGGAGGTGTCAGCTATACAGCAATGCTTCTCGGTATTGCATTGTATATCGTCATTGTCCTATCTTCATCTATATTGGAGAAAATGTAAAAACACCAATCTTGAGGAAGTGGGAGAGTTTGTCTAGATGTTCTGGCGCTGCGGCCTGATTGATAGGGCTGTGTGATCCTGACCGTAATGGATAGACATCTGGCTAAGCATGTTTGAGAGCTTCAAATGCCATGGGGCTGATATAGCCATTTGCACTATGTCGGCGACTACGGTTGTAGTCAACTTCAATATATTCGAACACCTTGCGGTTCCAGCCGATCTTGCCCTGCATGTCATTTTAGACAACAGCAGCACCCATAAAACGGCAGCTGTGATGAAATGGTTCAAAGCTCACCCTCGTTTCAAGTTCCACTTTACGCCAACCAGCGCCTTGTGGCGGAATGCGGTTGAGACCTGTTTGAGCAACTGGAGCGCAGATCTATCCACCGGAGTGTATTCACAAGTGTTAAGGCTCTCAGAGATGAGATTCATCGCTTTATCAGGCAGCACAATAAAAAGTCGGCCAAGCCTTTCACCTGGACAAAAAGCGCAACAGTGATCCTTGAGAAAGTCTCAAAATTAAAAGACGCCGCTAACCAAACAGGACAATAGTGTAGATTCCACGAGGCAGAAGCAGAGTATGAACCCCATCAACAATCAAACGGATCAGCAATAGCTGTAACTTGCTGGCAAGGTCCTTGCGTGCAGAGTCGGACTGTCTGCCTCAGCGTTCAAAATAGGTGTAGCCGCGCAGGCCAGCCTCGTAGGCTGCCACGATCTCGCGCCGCTCCTGCGGAGAAATGCGTCCCTCACGTACTGCCTGCTCCGCACTCTTCCTGAAACTGATGAACAGCCGTTTGGGATCGTACTGCACATAGGCCAGCACATCGGCCACGGTGTCACCTTCCTGTTCGCTAACAAATTCGTATTCACCATTCTCCAGGATGCGGATGGTGACCACATTGGTATCACCCAGCAGGTTGTGCAAATCTCCCAGGGTTTCCTGATAGGCACCCACCAGAAAAACCCCTAAAATATATTCTTCGTAGGGCCTGAGGTCGTGCAGGGCCAGTACCCGTTTGGTGCCGCGCTTATCGATGAACTGGTCGATTTTGCCGTCGCAGTCGCAGGTGATGTCGGCAAGAATGCCGTTGCGGGTTGGTTCCTCGTTGAGGCGGTGAATGGGCATGACCGGAAAGATCTGCTCAATGGCCCAGGAGTCGGGCAGGGACTGGAACACGCTGAAGTTGCAGTAGTAAATATCGGCCAAAATGCGCTCCAGATCGCTCAGCTCTGTGCCGGGGTTTTTCAGTTCCTTGGACAAGCGGTTGATTTCGTTGATGGTAGTCCAGAAGATCTGCTCAGAGATGGAGCGTTGCCGCAGGCTGATTTTGCCGTTGTGAAACAGCCGCCTGGTTTCGTCGCGGTAGAAGATCACATCATTGAGCACCTCCTGCATGTTACGGATATTCAGACCTTTTAATGCCTGGAACATGTACTCAAGGGATGAAGGACTGTTCTCCGGCAAGGCGTCGGGCAGGGGGGTGGCCTGAAAGCGGGTAACATCCAGCACATTGAAGAGCAAAACCGAATAGTAGGCCACTAATGCCCGGCCAGATTCGGTGATGATCACTGGGTGGGGAGTGCCGGCTTCGTCGAGTGAGGTCATCACTGCCTCGATGATGTCGGTGCAGTACTCCTTGAGGGTATAGTTGCGGCTGGAAAGAAAGTTGGACTGGGAGCCATCGTAATCCACTGCCAGGCCGCCGCCCAGATCCAGGTACTCCACCTGCGCACCTTCCTGGACAAGGCCGGTATATACCCGGCAGGCCTCGTTGACCGCTGTACGGATCTCGCGAATATTGGAAATCTGCGAACCCAAATGGTAGTGAACCATTTTCAGGCAGTCGAGCATGTCTGCTTTGGCGAGCAGATCCACTGCATCAATGATCTGGCTGGTGTTGAGCCCGAAAATAGAGCGTTCACCGCCGGATTCCGACCAGTGGCCGCCCGCCTGGGTGGAGAGCTTGATGCGGATACCCAAGATGGGTTTGGCTTCCAGCTGCCTGGAGCGCTCCAGGATAAGAGGCAGTTCATCGGGCATCTCCACCACCAGGATACAGTTGAAACCCATCTTGGTGGCGTACAGGCCAAGGTCGATGAACTCTTCGTCTTTGTAGCCGTTGCAGATGAGCACTGCCTTCTGATCAATCATCGCGCCCATGGCGGCAATCAGCTCTGCCTTGGAGCCGGCCTCCAGGCCGTGGTGGTAGCGGGAGCCAAACTCGGCTATTTTTTCCACCACTTGCTGCTGCTGATTCACCTTGATGGGGTAGGCGCCCATGAAGCTGCCATTGTAGCCCAACTCCTCCATGGCTGCGCGGAAGGTTTCATTGAGGCTGGTGATCTGGGCATCGAGGATGTTGTCGATGCGTAACAGCACCGGCATGTTGAAACCACGCGCACGGATGCCTTCGGCCACTTCGGCAATGCTCACTGCTCGGTGCAGGGCGCCGGGCTCGGGCAGCACCATGGCATCGCCATTGTCGGCAATATGGAAGTAGCCGGCACTCCACTCGTTTACACCGTACTGTTCGGCTGATTTATTGGCGTTCCAGCGCTCCATTGTGTAGTTCAATTCGTCCACCTTTACCAGCAGATATCCAAGGAAAAGCCGGCAGCATTTGCTCGGCTGTTTGCGTGTATTATGCAGCGCAGTCTCTATACCCAAGGAGAACGCTTTGCGTCAAGATGCCCAGCGGGTTGAACAGAAACCAAATATATCAAGCCCTGCTTGTCGATGCCACTGTGCTTTTTGCAGTGCCAGTAGTGGGCAGGGCCATAACAGATGCTTCTGCACAATCAAGTGGCGGCGACATATGCAGGTTCTTACCTTTCTGCAGGGCAGCAAGGTAGGGGGCTCTTGCGATTTTGGCTCCATGGCGCCTTGTGCTGCGCAGCCTGGGGAAACGCGCTTCTACAAAAGCGTCCAGCCGGGTTTCGCAGTGCATCAGAGCGTTGTTAACATGAGGTGACGGCTTGGCCATGCTTTGTTTGCTCTTTTTTTCCGCCAGCAGAACCTGGTTAAAACCGGCCAACAGGCCAAGATAGTAGCTGTTTTTGGCAATGCGAACAGCACCCCCAGAACTGCCGGGACAGCAATAACGGTGGCGTTCTTTTTGCCACAGGGTTGCGAGTCGTTCTTCAAGAAAATGGTAGCAATGCGCAGCCATCGCTACATCGTGCCTGTGGCCCAACAATTCGATGGTTTTCACCCTGTGGTCATGGTGCTGGTTGTAGCTGCTGGCAATGACCACGCGCACGGCAAAATGTGCAAGCAAAAGCGAGCAGATGGCGCTGCGATAACCGGGCAGGCGTTGCTGGCCAGTATTGATGCTCAACTGGGTCAAGGCGTTTTCTCCGGCCTCTCCGGCTCGTGCTGCCAATTCCGTTGCATCGAGACGGTGGCGGGCAAGAAGTGTGCTGGCCCGGGCCAGGGCAAGTGCTGCCTCGTGCTCGTTGTCTGAACCGGCCAGGGCCAGCAGTTTGCGGATGCGCTGGTGGAGCTGTTCTTCTGGGCTTTGCTTATGCCATTGGGTATTGAGGAGCTGGTGCGGGCTCTGTTGCAGGTCAACGGTTGCCCGTTGAAAAGGAGTTTCCACCCCCAAAATCTGGCAGGCCCTGTGGAAGTCAGGGCCGTGTCCGGCGCGTGGCAGCTGCCAGAGTTCCTCACATAGCTGGTGCGCCATTTCATGCTTGAAAATTTGCAGCACCATCTGCCAGGGATGCTGAACAATGAGCGCCGTGGCCAGGCAAATTTCCCGTTTTGCACCCGACCAGAAACCCCAACGGCTTGTACTGCGGCTGAGACGAATCATGGGCGGCTTCAAGTCCAGCCTGCGCTCATGGCAGATCTGTGCATGTTCACCGGCAAGTTGCCGCAGCCAGGCCTGTTCCAGTTCCGGCGGCGGCAGCATCAGCATTTTTTTTGTTGGGCCGTTGCCATACGGCGCAGGGCCTGGATGCGGGAGAGCATGGGCGGGTGGCTGTAGTGGAGCAGGACAGCCAGGGGATGCGGGGTGAGGGTGCCCAGGTTTTTTACGGTGAGACGCTTCAAGCCGCTGATCAGATCAAAAACACCAGCACCGCTGATGACTGCAAAACGGTCGGCCTGGTATTCATGCCTGCGGGAGAGGGCATTGACGACCATATCCAGGAGAGTGGCAATGGGCGTGTAGAGAAAACCGAAAAAGATCAGGGCTGCATAGACCGAAATATGTTCCATGGCAAAGGCGGCAAAAAGACCCTCATTATCGAGAAAAAAGGAAAGCAGGTAGAACATGAAGCCTGTTTGCGCAATGGCAAGAACGAGCATGAACGGCACATGCCTGAGTTTGTGGTGTCCCATTTCATGGGCCAGTACGGCAAGAATTTCCCCATGGGACAACTGGTTGAGGAGGGTATCGAAAAAGACAATGCGCCGGAAACGGCCAAAACCGGTGAAAAAGGCATTGGCCCGGGTGGAGCGTTTGGAGCCATCCATGGTGTAGATACCTTCCAGGGCAAAATGCTGACGTTGGGCATAGGCGCTGATGGCCTCGCGCAGCGTTTGGTCGTTTAAGGGCGTAAAACGGTTGAAAAGCGGCAAGATAAGCGTGGGTGCCAAAAATTGTACTATCAGCATGAAGCCACTTACTGCCAGCCAGGCATACAACCAGGCCATGGGGCCACTTTTTTCAAAAAACCACAAAATCGCGGCGAGGAGGGGACCACCGAGCAGTACAGCCAAAAATGCTGTCTTGAGCAGGTCGAACACAAAGGTTTGTGGACTGGTGGTATTGAAACCAAAACGTGCCTCCAGACCAAAGGTGGCATAGATGCTGAAAGGCAGTTGGACGAGTGCGGCCAGGAGTCCCAGTGCTCCGGTGAAGAGCAGGCCCGAGGCAATGGGGTCAAGGCCCGGGCTGCGTGCCAGCAGATCCAGCTGGTTGAAGCCACCGGCCAGGAGAAAGGCCAAGGTGAGTAGTAAAAGCACAGTGTCGCGCAACAGAGCAAAGCGGGTGCGCTGCCGGGTGTAGTCCAGCATGCGGGCGTATTCAGTCGTACTGTAGTCGTTGGCAAATTCTTGGGGCGGCTGTGGCTGCAGGGCCCGCAGGTTGAGCAGGGCGGCACTGGTTTCCAAGAGGTAATTGAGCAGCAGCAGGGTGCAAATGCAAAAAAGATAGAAATTCATGGAGATGTGTGGGGTATAGGGCACTGACAAGACGCGCCTTGCCTATAGAAGGCAAGGTCGCTACAGGCTGTGTTTGGCCAGGGAAATATACCTTGTGCATGGGGAAGCACGGTTTTTTTGGTTGGCGAGATACTGGTGGAGCAAGTAGACTCAGCCCCACTGATTTCATAACAGGAAAAAGGAGTGATTGCCATTTATGTTCTCATTGAGAATGCTTATTTTTGAAGAGATGAGGGTGGTTTGCCTTCACCGCATTGTTTCTCGACACCATAGCCTGTAACCGACTACATACGGGCTATATCGTATGCGTAAATGTGAGGCGATGCAAAGGGGCGGCATCCAAAGATTCTTCTTGATTGTGCAACACGGTGCAGGAGGATATATGATTGAAAAAAAAGTTTCTTCCAGACCCAGTTGGCTGCAGGTGCTTGGCCTTGTCGTTCTGGCCATGGCCGTGACTGTGGCAGTGACCCTCTACTTTGCCCAAACCTGGCTCTTTCCCAAACCATTTCAGCCGGTACACCTGAATGCTGTGGAAGCAGACCAGTTGGAGTTGAAGCTGGCCCGCCTGGAGCATCTTGAAGACAATCCACAGCTGCCCGGCGAAACAGGGCGGCAAGAAGAGCACGCAGATCTGCCCGCCCCAGGGCAGCAGGAGCCACTTGCAATACCAATGCCCGAGCCCTACAGTGAGGCGGGCCTGTCGCGGGCCATCAGTTTCAGCGAGCGGGAACTCAATGCCCTTGTGGCCAGCAATACGGATCTGGCCAACCGGCTGGCCATTGACCTGTCTGATGATCTTGTTAGTGCCAATATGCTCATTACCCTGCCGCCTGATTTTCCCTTCATAGGTGGTAAAACCCTAAAGGTGCGCACAGGTATGGAACTTGCCTACCGCGCGGACCGGCCGGTGGTAATTTTGCGCGGTGTGTCGATCATGGGCGTACCGCTTCCCAATGCCTGGCTTGGCGGTCTAAAAAACATCGACTTGGTGGAGCAGTTCGGGACTGACCAGGGTTTTTGGCAGGCCTTTGCCGATGGGGTGGAATCCATCCATGTGCAGGAAGGCAGACTGCAGGTGTTATTGAAAGAATAGTAAGGGGCGAGTATCGCAGGACCTTGTCCTTACAACGAAAACACCCGGAGCAGGCAAAGTGTTCCGGGTGTTTTCGTTATGTAGGAAAGAAAAAGATTTTTTTACTTGTTTTCAAAACGGATGAGCAGGTCGTCCGCCTCCACTGCCTGGCCGGCCTGGACCAGCACCTCGGCGATCACTCCGTCGATGGGTGAGGCTACCCCACTTTCCATTTTCATGGATTCCAGAATAACCAGGCTCTGACCCCGGAAGACCCGGTCGCCCTTTTGTACCGGCACATCCACCACCAGTCCAGGCATAGGACAGAGAAGCGCATTGCTCAGGGCCTTGTCTTGTTTTTCCGGCATGTATTGGACCAGATTCCACTCCCTGGGCGTATACACTTCGAAGAGCTGAGCAATACCATTGAAGGACATGAACATGAAAGAATCGTCGAAACGGATGCGGAAGCGGAAGGTTTGCTCGTTGATGATCAGCTTAAGCCGTCTGCGGAAGAATTCGAAAAAGGGGATGCGCACTGCATAGCGCTCCAAGTCCACCTTGATCATGCAGATCTCACCACTGATGGGTTGGCTTTCCAGCGTGACATCAAAAACATCCTTGCCACTCCGGCACTTGTAGCGCACCTGGGGAGCTACGTCGCGGGTGGCACCAATGCCAGAGATCATATGCTTCAAAGACTCGCGCACTGCCATGATACGGGTGTGGTAAATCAGGGTGGCGGCCAGCGCGGTCAAGGCCATGTCTTCCTGTTTGGGCGGCAGTTTGGCGATACCGTCGTCAAAGTGCTGGGTTATGAAGCCGGTGCTGAGATCACCTGCGGCAAATTCGGGCAGGCAGAGCACAGTGGAAACAAAGTCGATATTGGTGGACACACCCTCTATGTGGTAGCCGTTGAGCGATTCCAAGAGGCGCCTGCGTGCCGCCTCCCTGTCTTCGCCATGGCAGATGAGTTTGGCCAGCATGGAATCGTAATATACATCCACTTTGCTGCCAATATTGACCCCGCTATCCACGCGCACCCCTTTGCCTTTGGGGGCAGCGTAGCGGGTGATCATACCAGTGGAGGGAATGAAGCCCCGGCTCGGGTCTTCTGCACAAACACGCGCTTCAATGGCCCAGCCCTGTATGCGCACGTCTTTTTGCGCAAAGGGCAGGGGTTCACCGCTGGCAATACGTAACTGCAGTTCCACCAGGTCCAGACCGGTGATGAGCTCGGTTACCGGATGCTCCACCTGCAGGCGGGTGTTCATTTCCAGAAAGTAAAAGTTATGATCAGCATCCAGCACGTATTCCACTGTACCCGCATTGACATACCCTGCCTTGCGGGCAAGATCGCAGGCAGCCTTGCCCATGCGCTCGCGTAGCTCGGGGGTGACCACAGCAGAGGGCGCCTCTTCGATTACTTTCTGGTAACGCCTTTGGATAGAGCATTCGCGTTCGCCCAAATGCACGACATTACCATGGGTATCGGCCAATACCTGAATTTCGATATGGCGCGGTTGTTCGATGTAGCGCTCCACAAAAACCCTGGTATCGCCAAAAGCCTTTTGGGTTTCCTTGCGGCTGGCAGCCAGGGCATCCTTCATGTCCTCGGGCTGGTGCACAATACGCATACCTTTACCGCCACCACCTGCCGCAGGTTTAAGCAGAATCGGGTAGCCGATTTCCGCTGCCACTTTCAGGGCCTCGGCCTCATCGGCAATAGCTTCGATATGTCCGGGAATAACCGGTACGCCTGCGTTTTTGGCCAGCTCCTTGGAGGTAATTTTATCGCCCATGGCCAGTACTGCCTCGGTGGGCGGGCCGATGAACACCATGCCTGCTGCGGCCACGGCCTTGGCAAAGGCGGCATTTTCCGAAAGAAAGCCGTAACCGGGATGGATGGCCTCGGCCCCGGTTTCCTTGGCTGCGGCAATAATCTTGTCGATCACCAGGTACGATTGCTGCGACACAGATGGCCCAATATGTACCGCTTCGTCTGCAAACTGGCGGTGCAGGCTACGGCTGTCCGCATCGGAGTAGACTGCAACCGTGCCGATACCCAGACGGTTGCAGGTGCGCATGATGCGGATGGCGATTTCGCCGCGGTTTGCAATGAGTATTTTTTTAAACATGGTCGGCCTCACAGGGGGATGTTTCCGTGTTTGCGCTCAGGACCCTTGGCCCGTTTGCTGTCCAGCATCTGCAGGGTGCGGATGAGATGCACCCGAGTGTCGCGCGGGAAGATAACGTCGTCGATATAGCCCCGTCTGGCGGCCAAGAACGGGTTGGCAAAGGTGGCGCGATACTCTTCCATCTTTTGGTTGAGTACGGCCTCGGGGTTGTCGGAACTGTAGATTTCCCGGCGGTGGATAACCTCGGCTGCACCCTTGGGCCCCATAACCGCGATTTCTGCCGTGGGCCAGGCCAGGTTGACATCACAGTGGATGTGCTTGGAGTTCATGACCAGGTAGGCGCCGCCATAGGCCTTGCGGACGATGATACAGATACGGGGTACGGTGGCCTCGGTAAAGGCGTAGAGCAGTTTGGCGCCGTGACGGATGATGCCGCCATGTTCCTGGTCGGGGCCGGGCATAAAGCCGGGTACATCCACCAAGGAGATGAGCGGGATGTTGAAGGAGTCGCAAAATCGAACAAAACGTCCGGCCTTGAACGAGGCATCGTTATCAAGAACCCCGGCCAGCACTGCCGGTTGATTGGCCACCAGGCCCACGGTCTGCCCGCCCAGACGGCCGAAACCGCAGATGATGTTACGGGCAAAGCCGGCATGCACCTCCATGAATTCCGCACCATCCAGAATGCTGTGGATAAGCACGTTCATGTCGTAGGTTTGACTGGAGTTGCTGGGTACCAGGTAGTCCAGGGCCGGATCGGTGCGGTTGGCTGCATCGCTCAAATCGTGCAGAGGCCCGCGCTGCCGGTTGCTGGAGGGCAGATAGTTGATGAGCCGGCGCACTTCGCGCAGGCAGAGGATATCGTTGGGCACCGTGAAGTGGGCTACGCCACTTTTTTGCGAATGTACGCGCGCCCCCCCCAACTCCTCCGAGCTGATGTCCTGGTGGGTCACGGTTTTCACCACACTCGGGCCGGTTACGAACATGTAGGAGGAGTCTTCGACCATGAAGACAAAATCCGTGATCGACGGACTATA
>Ga0334882_1004065_pt1 | contig 12762 bp, 15 predicted proteins | sample GraSluR1_MG_5_FD_207226 | JGI IMG/M metagenome (GOLD analysis project Ga0334882, IMG submission 207226) | Sludge microbial communities from methane-producing bioreactor in Wageningen University, Netherlands - Granular Sludge_15_04-R1 | ecosystem: Engineered > Bioreactor > Anaerobic >... | reverse complement strand
GGGACTGTCGGATTAACGGTGTGTAGGGGTCCGGCCTGATCCGAAAGGAGATGGCCGTGACTGACACGACCGAGATGGTGGAGATGATCGACCCCGTGACGGGAGAGATCATCGATCAGAAGCAGCTTGCGGAGCAGCTACTCGCCCAGGCGAAGGCTCAGGGGATGTCCCTGGTCGGCCCGGGCGGGTTGTTGTCCGGGCTGACCAAGCAGGTGCTGGAGTCCGCTCTGGAGGCGGAACTGACCGAGCACCTGGGCCACGAGTACGGCGCGGCGCCCCTGGGAATGAACATGCGTAACGGCTCGCGGTCGAAGACGGTGTTGACCGAGATCGGCCCGGTCGAGATCGAGGTGCCGCGGGACCGGGACGGCTCGTTCACACCGGTGATCGTGCCGAAGCGGAAACGGCGCCTGGACGGGATCGACCAGATCGTGTTGTCGCTGTCCGCCCGCGGATTGACGACCGGGGAGATCGCCGCCCACTTCGAGGAGGTGTACGGCGCCAGGGTGTCCAAGGACACGATCAGCCGGATCACCGAGAAGGTGGCCGGTGAGCTGGCCGAATGGTCCAGCCGGCCGCTGGACCCGCTCTATCCGGTGATCTTCGTGGACGCCATCGTGGTGAAGGTCCGCGACGGCCAGGTCCGCAACACCCCGTTCTATGTGGTGATGGGCGTCACCACCAACGGGGAGCGGGACATCCTGGGGATCTGGGCCGGGGACGGTGCCGAGGGCGCACGGTTCTGGCTGCAGGTGTTCTCCGAGCTGAAGAACCGTGGCGTCGACGACGTGCTGATCGCCGTGTGCGACGGACTGAAAGGCTTGCCGGAGGCGATCACCACCACCTGGGAACGCACCGTCGTGCAGCAGTGCATCGTGCACCTGATCCGCAACAGCTTCCGCTACGCCGGCCGGCAGCACCGCGACCAGATCGTCAAGGCCCTCAAGCCGGTCTATACCGCCCCGTCGGAGGCCGCGGCCAGGGATCGGTTCGCCGAGTTCGCCCAGGCGTGGGGCGGCAGGTATCCCGCGATCGTCAGGCTGTGGGAGAACTCGTGGGCCGAGTTCGTGCCGTTCCTCGAATACGACGTGGAGATCAGACGCGTGATCTGTACGACGAACGCGATCGAGAGCATCAACGCCCGCTACCGGCGAGCGGTGAACGCCCGCGGCCACTTCCCCAACGAGGCCGCCGCCATGAAGTGCCTGTACCTGACCACCCGCTCCCTTGACCCCACCGGCCACGGCCGGGCACGCTGGGTCGTCAGGTGGAAGCCCGCCCTGAACGCCTTCGCGATCACCTTCGCAGGCAGGTTCGAAAGGACCACTCACTAGTAACTGCCGGACCTCACCCACCGTTTGTCTGACAGACCCCGATCTGTAGTCTGCAAGGCATGGGCGGATGGGCCTTTCTCCTGCTGATGACCGTAGGGACGGTTGTAGTCCTGGCCGGCATTCCCATCGTCTTGGCGATCATCGTGGCTGTGCGCCGGCGACGGATCGACCGGTCCGCCTCGCGGATGCAGGTCGAGGCTCGGGTAGTCGATAAGCGCTCCTTGATCGCGGGGAGCGGTGCCTCTGTTGACCAGCGTTACTACGTGACGTTCCAGTTCCCAGACGGCAACCGCTTCGAACTCGCCGTCCCGGCATCCCAGGCAGGCATGCTCATCGTCGGCGATGAGGGCCGTCTGGAGTGGCAGGGCAGCCGCTACCTCGGGTTTGCGCGCGAAATCCTGCGCTGACAGGCTCGCGACGGTTGGGGCGGGATGCTGTCGTCGTGCCGCGGAACCGGCGGCAAGAGAGTGCGATTCTTCCTAGGCTGTCGTTATGCAGGATTCCGAGGTAGACGAGTCCTGGAACGCTTCGCGCCAGTCGATGTGCGCGGCACGATCGCGTGGCTATCGGCGGACGGATACGCGCTTGAGTCCCATCGCGGCGAGGGTTCTTTCGGGGCGCAGTTCGTCTATGGGGGCCCGGCGGAGGTGATCATCACCGTAGACCGCTCGTAGTGGATGCTCGACATAGCGCTGCAGCCCGACACCGAGCCATGGCAGTACGAGTTGTTGGTGGCAGCACATGCGGGACGGGATTTCGGCGAAGTCTTCCCCGAAGCTTCTCTGCTCGTGGCAGGTGAGCGGCTTCCGGACCAGTTGCCGGCCGGAGTCAGCTGGCGGGCCACCCTGCCCGAGATTCTCGCTTGGGTAGCGACTGATGGCGTCGAGGGTCTCGTGGACCGTGCGCGACGCGAGCGCTGCAAACTGATGGGGTCCGGGAGACCAAGCTGACCCTCTGGACGCACGACGTGCGACCGAGGTACTCCCGGGAGATCCGCATTCCTCACTGGCGAGGTTTCCTGCCTTCGCCCCGGAGCTTCGAATCGGCGCGAGGCCGGGTCGAGCCGTCAGCCTTGGCGTCGGACATCGCTCGGTCGAGGTGGCGGAGGATCATGTCCATCTCCTCGTCGTCCTCTGCGCCGTAGATGGCTCTATCTAGCGGTGACCATCGATCAACCATGAGACGAGGCTACTCGGGGGGTACCCTCGCCGGCAGACGGGAACCCCTCCCAGGGCGCGGCAGATGAGGTAGCGGCCGGGCAGCCGCGAGGAATCCGGCCATCTCGCAGGCGTTCTTCGGGCCATCGCTCGTCTCGACCTGGCCTCAGGGAAGTAGCGCTCAACAGGGGGCCGGGCTCGGCATCTCCGCGTTTCCCAGTGACTTTGCCAGTGAGCCACCCGATGCTTCGAGCGTCGATACGCTCTCCGGGTGGGCGAGCGACTGCGACTAGAGCGCAACACATTCTTCGGAACCAAGGTTCACCTCCTCGCGGTGGATGGTCACCGACTGCTCCAGCTGGGCTATCGAGGAAGGCCCGACAAGGCCGGTTGGGCCATCTACACCGACTTTGATTCACCCGAGGAGGCCAAGGACGGTCTTCGTCTGTTGGCCGAAGACCTCGAGCGGACGGGGTTCCATCAGACTCCGTGGGTTGCCGAGGCCGTCATGGACGACTTCGTCGCACAGCTTGGCCCTGCCGGGACATAGCGGCCGCCCGGGCGCGCCCTACGCGCACATTGCCGGGCGGAGCCACCGCCGCACACATGGAGCGGCATGAGCGTCCGTGTCTGCCCAGCTCACAGGGAGATGGGTGTCGGATCGGTGGAGTTGGGTGCTGGGGTAGGGGCTTCAGTGGTCAGGTACGGGTGTGTACCCGGCCGGCCAGATCTGGTCGGCGAGGGGAAAGGCGGCACGCCAACCGACGTTGTCGGTGATCGTCGCGCCGCGGAAGTCGTTGCCCGTGATCACGTTGGGGCGTGTCGCAGCGTCGCCGGTGTCGCTCGGATCGCCACCCCACACGCAGCCGTTCATGCGGCCGGTGAAACGGCAGCGGATCAACTGGGTCTCGTAGGCGAAGTGCCCTTCCCACCGGCAGTTGAGGAAGGTGCAATCCTCGAAGGTTGCTCGTCCCGTCGTGAAGCCACCGAGAGTCTTGAACCGGACCCGGTCGAAGGTGCAGTTGCGGTACACGGCCGGAGTGTTACCGAAGCATCCCTGGGCCGCCACACCGCCGGCGTTCAGGACAGGTCGGCCCCGTTGCCGGAAACTGCATCGGTCGAACTCTGACCACTCGACAGTCAGGTGGACGCCGGTGAGCCACAACTCGACTCCAGACGCCTCCGCGGCGAAGAAGTTGAGCTCCTGAAGCGGGTCGGTGAGAACGCTGGTGGTGCCGGGAAGCGTCCTCACGGGTCCCGTGAGCAGCGATCCCGCGGGAGGAAAGCCACGTGGGTGAGTTGACGGCGACTCACCCCGCCACCATGCCGGGTCGCCCTTCATGACGCCATGGTGTCAGAAGACTGGCGCGGCCGCGGCGCACGACCCGGCCGATCGGAATGACCAGCCCCCCGGTGCGGCAGTTCCGGATGTTCTGGGAGTCCTGACGGGATCGCTCCTAGAGGTCTAGCGTGCGGGGCATGAGGCGCCGCCTGGTATCAGCCGCGGTGGCGCTCCTTGGGCTCGGCGGCTGTGTGGCCGCTCCCTCTGGCCAGTTAACCGGTCTGGCGCTCAAGACGAGCTTTGGGCCGGATACCCGTGGGATCCAGACCGAGGTTCTTGTTCCTCGGGGGTCATACCGGCTTGAGGTCGAGTGCGACCGAGGTGAGGTAATCGTCACGGTCAAGGCCGCGACGGAATCTGTGAGGGAGTTCGCGGCGGACTGCGGAGCGCTCAAGTCTGACCGGTTCGATCTCGCCGGGAACAAGCCGGTAGAAATGAGTCTGACGGTCGAGACCGAAAGCTCAACCGGTGAGGCCCGGCTAATTCGCCTCTCCTAGCCGGGGTCTCCGGCAACTGATCGTTCCGCGCCGAACATCGCGGCAGAAGCGGATGTCCAGGCAGAAGCGGATGTCCAGAGTCGTCGGTGTGCCGCCCACGACCGGCTCGAACCCGCGGTTGAGTGGGCTGGAGCCGCTCGCGGAGTGATTGGCGTGCTAGGGAATCGACTTCTCTATCCGGTCGGCGCCGAGGGTCTTGATGATGTCGTCGGGCAGGCTGGTGACGATGCGCCGCTCGGTGTAGATGCAGGTGTAGTAGGGCTGCCCGTTCTTCGTCTGGAGTTCTGCGACCACCTGGGTGGTGGCCGGGTCGACATAGATGGCGTTGACGATCCCCGGCCGGTGTTGTTCGTCGACGAAGGCGACCTTGGTTGCGGGACGTCCCTTCGGGTCGGTGGTGTTCTCCGTGACGGTAATCCCGGGAACGCCAGCGAGCATCCGGATTGAGGCGGCACGGGTCGCTGCAGGTGTCGGGGTGAAGACCAAAGTCTCCTTGACGGCCTCGAACAATGCTTCCTCAACCGAGGAGGAGCCCATCACCCTGGCCCGGAGGTAGGCCTCCATGACGGCCGGGTCGGCCGGGACGGCGTTGAGGTCATAGTTCCTCGGCGCCGGCTTGAAGATGTAGAAGGCGGGCTCGTTACCGGTCTGGTGAGCCCAGGCCCATCCGTCGGCTGCAGTCCAGGTGCTGCGGACGGTGGCGTAGGAGTAGGGGCCGTTGTCGGATTCGGCGATGCCCGAGTCCTCGTACACGGTCAGTTCGTATGAGCCGTCGGGGATCACCGGGTTGGGGGGGACGGCAGCGGCGAGGCGACCGAGTGCTTGCGCGACCTGCGGACTGCCCGGATCCCCCAGCGGCACCAGCACCTGGGCGAAGAGCCCGCCGGCGATGAGCAGGGCCACTGCTGCGGCGACCAGTCCCCATCGTGTACGGCGTGGCGCATGGACGGGGGTCGTGGGCCGGCTGGCGCGGGGGGCGGTGAGGACTTGGCTAAGTACCTGTTCGCGGCGGCCCACGTACCAGGCGTGGTCGATCGCATCAGTGTCGGGGCGGGAAGCGACCACGGCGTCCATGGCCTGGTCGTCAGAGATCTTGGTGGTCATGTCAGTTCACTTCCGGGACGAGCTGAAGAAGAGAGGGAGAGGCATCCAGCGATGCGTTCAGGCGATCGGCCAGGCGACGCCGCGCTCGGCTCAGCCGGGCGCGTGCCGCCGCCAGAGAGCAGCCCAGCACGGTGGCGAGCCCGGAGGAGTCCAGGCCGTCCCAGCCGGCCAGCAGCAGTACTTCCTGATCGTCAGCACTCAGCCGGCTGATCGCACGCAGGAGGTCCGTGCGCTCCACGGCCAGGCTAGCAGGGTCAGCCGCCGCAAGGTCGTTGAGGCCTGCCAGTTCTGAAGTCAGCCGTCCGCGCCTGCTGCGGGCGCGCCACGAGTTCGCGAGAACGTTGCGGGCGGTCCCGATGAGCCACGGCATCGCATCCGCGGGTAGTTCGGCTAGGCGCGTCCACGCGACCAGGTACACCTCGGCGATCACGTCGTCGCAGTCGTCATCAGCGCAGTAGCGGCGCACGTAGGCATACACCCTGGGGCTGGTCCGCCGGTACCAGGCCGGGAAATCGACCTCACCCGCCGTCGCGTTGTCGTTGTCCATGCCCCAGTAGTGTCCGCTCCGGCCCGATCATGACATCCAAAACCCGACCTCGTCTGCAACGTTACCGAGAACCACCGTCCCGCCACGTCAAGACGAGCACAGCGACTACGTCAAGGGACTCCGGAAGGTGCCAACGAAAGACATCATGATCCAGCAGGATCGACCGCGAAGTCAGCGGCATTTGCGGATGTTCGTGACGCTAGGAGTGACGTTCGTCGACGACGTCGGCGAAGGCCGCGACCTCGCGGCGCAGGACGGCAAGGGCCTGTTGGCTCGCGGCCATCCATCGATCTTGGTTGCCTGGTGAGTCCCATCCGCTTTCGTGGTCAAAGTGGTCTGCCCACAGCTCATAGCTTTGCCGGAGGAGTCCGGTCAGTTCAGGGGATAGCCCGTAGTCGGTCGGCGCCATCGAGTAGTGGTTCGAGCCCGACTCCCAGAGCGGCCAGGGATGCCCGAACTCGAAGAGGAATCGGATGGTTCTGGCCACCTCTCGATCCTCGCATCGCGCCACGCGATCTGCGGCAGATGAGGTCGCGGCCGGGCAGCCGAAGGCTACCGTCCGCGGCGCGGCAGATGAGGTCGCGGCCGGGCAGCCGAAGGCTACCGTCCGCGGCGCGGCAGATGAGGTCGCGGCCGGGCAGCCGAAGGCTACCGTCCGCGGCGCGGCATGAGAGGGCGGTCGTGCTCGGGAGGCCGAAGCCGAAGGCTACCCTCGCACACCGCGGCTACTTGTTTCATTGACCTCAGGTGCGGGTCTGGCCGAGGCTCGTGCTGAGGTGTCCGGGGTGGTCGCTCTCACTGCGGCTGCCGCCCTTTCGGGTTGGCTCTCATTTGGCCTGCGCAGCCCCGGGCACCGCCGGGCCGGGAGAGGCTCAAGAGGGGTCTGCCCTGCTCGAAGTAGCGTTGCCCTCCCTGCTCAACCGAACACACAGGTTGAAGGGAGAACATCGTGGAGCATGTGGTGATCGGGATGGATCCTCACAAGCGGTCGGTCACGATCGAGGTGATCACCGGCACCGAGCAGGTGCTGGCCAAGCACCGCTTCGACACCACCGCCGAGGGGTTCAAGGACCTCCTGCGGTACGCCCGGCAGTGGCCGGATCGGCTGTGGGCGGTCGAGGGCTGCAACGGCATCGGTCGGCATGTCGCGAGCCGGCTCGTGATCGCCGGGGAGACGGTGGTCGACGTGCCGCCGAAGCTGTCGGCGAGGTTGCGGATGTTCGACACCCGCCAGGGCCGCAAGACCGATCCCGACGACGCCCACGCGATCGCGCTGGTCGCGCTGCGGATGAACGGCCTCCGGCCGGTGGTCAACGATGAGCAGCAGGCCCTGCTGAGGATCCTGGCCGACCGGCGCCGCGCCCTGGGTGAGGACCACACCCGGATGGTCTCCCAGCTCCACCAGCTGCTCCTCGAACTCATCCCCGGCGGCGCGAAGAAGGACCTGTCCGCCGCCCAGGCCCGAGTCCTGCTCTCCACGGTGCGTCCCCGAGACGTGGTCGGGAAGACCCGCAAACGCGTCGCGCTGGAGCTGGTGGGTGACCTGGAGAAGACCTATCAACGATCCAAAGCCCTCGACAAAGAACTCAAGCAGGCCGTTGCCGACACCGGCTCGACCCTGATGGAGCTGCATGGCATCGGCCCCTCCTCGGCGGCCCGGCTGTTGATCGAGGTCGGCGACATCGCCCGGTTCCCCGACCGGAACCACTTCGCCTCCTGGAACGGCACCGCACCCCTGGATGCCTCCTCCGGTGACCAGACCAGGCATCGGCTCTCCCGTGCCGGGAACCGACAGATCAACCGGGCGCTCCACGTCATGGCCGTCGTCCAACTCCGCAACCCCACCGAAGGCCGTACCTACTACGACCGGCGCAAAGCCGCCGGGAAGACCTCGATGGAAGCCATGCGCAGCCTGAAACGCCGCCTTTCCGACATCGTGTACCGCACCATGGTCACCGACGCCCTCGCCAAAGGAGCGAGCCCGGGAGGGCAACGGGGAGCGTCAGCGACATCCAGCGCGGCCGGCTCACATCCCCACACCAGCACTTCGGAAAAGCCACTTCCCGGACCCGCCACACCAAGCCTACGACCAGCCCTCCCCGCGGCCAGTTGACACAGAGGGGCGCCAGATGAGGTCGCGGCCGGGCAGCCGAAGGCTACCGTCCGCGGCGCGGCAGATGAGGTCGCGGCCGGGCAGCCGAAGGCTACCGTCCGCGGCGCGGCTACTTGTTTCATTGACCTCAGGTGCGGGTCTGGCCGAGGCTCGTGCTGAGGTGTCCGGGGTGGTCGCTCTCACTGCGGCTGCCGCCCTTTCGGGTTGGCTCTCATTTGGCCTGCGCAGCCCCGGGCACCGCCGGGCCGGGAGAGGCTCAAGAGGGGTCTGCCCTGCTCGAAGTAGCGTTGCCCTCCCTGCTCAACCGAACACACAGGTTGAAGGGAGAACATCGTGGAGCATGTGGTGATCGGGATGGATCCTCACAAGCGGTCGGTCACGATCGAGGTGATCACCGGCACCGAGCAGGTGCTGGCCAAGCACCGCTTCGACACCACCGCCGAGGGGTTCAAGGACCTCCTGCGGTACGCCCGGCAGTGGCCGGATCGGCTGTGGGCGGTCGAGGGCTGCAACGGCATCGGTCGGCATGTCGCGAGCCGGCTCGTGATCGCCGGGGAGACGGTGGTCGACGTGCCGCCGAAGCTGTCGGCGAGGTTGCGGATGTTCGACACCCGCCAGGGCCGCAAGACCGATCCCGACGACGCCCACGCGATCGCGCTGGTCGCGCTGCGGATGAACGGCCTCCGGCCGGTGGTCAACGATGAGCAGCAGGCCCTGCTGAGGATCCTGGCCGACCGGCGCCGCGCCCTGGGTGAGGACCACACCCGGATGGTCTCCCAGCTCCACCAGCTGCTCCTCGAACTCATCCCCGGCGGCGCGAAGAAGGACCTGTCCGCCGCCCAGGCCCGAGTCCTGCTCTCCACGGTGCGTCCCCGAGACGTGGTCGGGAAGACCCGCAAACGCGTCGCGCTGGAGCTGGTGGGTGACCTGGAGAAGACCTATCAACGATCCAAAGCCCTCGACAAAGAACTCAAGCAGGCCGTTGCCGACACCGGCTCGACCCTGATGGAGCTGCATGGCATCGGCCCCTCCTCGGCGGCCCGGCTGTTGATCGAGGTCGGCGACATCGCCCGGTTCCCCGACCGGAACCACTTCGCCTCCTGGAACGGCACCGCACCCCTGGATGCCTCCTCCGGTGACCAGACCAGGCATCGGCTCTCCCGTGCCGGGAACCGACAGATCAACCGGGCGCTCCACGTCATGGCCGTCGTCCAACTCCGCAACCCCACCGAAGGCCGTACCTACTACGACCGGCGCAAAGCCGCCGGGAAGACCTCGATGGAAGCCATGCGCAGCCTGAAACGCCGCCTTTCCGACATCGTGTACCGCACCATGGTCACCGACGCCCTCGCCAAAGGAGCGAGCCCGGGAGGGCAACGGGGAGCGTCAGCGACATCCAGCGCGGCCGGCTCACATCCCCACACCAGCACTTCGGAAAAGCCACTTCCCGGACCCGCCACACCAAGCCTACGACCAGCCCTCCCCGCGGCCAGTTGACACAGAGGGGCGCCAGATGAGGTCGCGGCCGGGCAGCCGAAGGCTACCGTCCGCGGCGCGGCAGAGTCGGATGATGCCGCGGCATCGGCCACGGGGTAGATCTGGGCTGGGAAGATTCGCGCATGGCGATGAACGGGCAGACCACGAGCAGGTCCCGCATCCTGCGCCAGGTATTCGTGGGCCTCGCGGTCATCGCGTTGTGCCTCGGTGCTTTGAGTTGGGTGTCATCTGCGGCGGGTCTGGGGCTGTTCGGCTTCTTGCAGCCGACCCTGGAGGATGTCCTCGACGGTCGTAGGGCGGATGCGGAGCGCCTGGCCGCGATTCAGACAGTCGACAAGTGGATGGCTCAGTCGATCGCGCCCGGCGCGGCGCTGGCGGGCACCCAGACCTTCACCATGTGCGCGTGGGGCCAGAACAACCCCGAGGTCAACGATGGTTATCGGCTGCGGTGCACCGCGAGCGGTGTGCTGGTTAGCTCCTGGGTGGGTAGTTTCGACGGGTTCACGCGGGCGATGGCGTCACGGCTTGAAGCCACTTGTCCGGGTGCTGGACCGTGGCGCACGCCACTCTCCCCGGGCTCGAGGGGCCACTCCGGCCCTCTGCGTTACGAGTGCTCAAACGGTCTCACGTTGTACGTGATCTTCGGGGGCTCCGGCCGCGCGGCGAGCGACGGTTTGGCCAACGGAGTGCTGCCTTGCACGGGCGACTTCCGCTGCATATCGGGGGCGACCGACGTTGAGCTTCGGCAGGCTGTTACGGGCTCAGATTTCTATGCGATTCAGCAAATCGACAACACCTTCTACGAGGATCAACTGTGGTGATTCACGTCATTCGCCGCCGAGATCTACGGAGCATTTGATGACCCCAGTGCGGCGTTGTGCCAGCGGAGACCTTCGCGACGACTAGGACGGACCGAGCCCAATCGCGGAGATCGCCTCGGCCTCTCGCTTGCCTGGTGGACTCGCCATTTCGACCATCTCCGTTCCAGACGCAGCCACCAGCGACGCCCCGTTGTCGCCAGGTTCGACCTCGACCAGTGCGGCAGAGTCGTGCGATTGGTGGCCATGGCTTGACGGCGGGGCAAGGATGGCCTCGTGGCTTCCGGCAATGGCCCCTATGCGCGCATGTTCCAGCGACACGCGCACCCGTTCAGCGCCTGGTCGAGGCTGCTGACCGCTCCACTGCTGCTGGTACCGCTCTGGACTCGGCGCTGGTGGTTGTACCTGCCCATCAGCGCCTGGTTCGCCGTGAACCCGGTGATGACCCCGCCGGCTCGCGACATGTCGTCGTTTGCCACACAGGCCATGCTGGGCGAGGAGTCCTGGACACGAGACCCGACGTCCGAGCCCAAGGTGCTGCTCCTGTCGGGTCTGGCCAGTGCATCGCTCGTCGGCGCCATGGTGGCCTCCTATCAGCACAGGAAGGCCGGCACGGTGTTTGGCACCGTGGTCTTCATGGCACTCACGCTCTGCGAGTGGAAGCTGTGGGCGGACCGGTTCACCCGCGAGACGCGTCGGGTAGCCGGCTGAGTCCGACGCCGAGCCGACGGCGGCATGTCAGTGCAATGGGCGACGGCCCGGCCCCGCGAAGGGACCTCCTCTAGCTGAGTTCGTACCGAAGCAGACGGACCTGCTCGGCCAAGAGCTCAGCGTCCGACACCCGCCCCACGGCAACCCCGATCTTGAAATCGAGGCCATGGTTCTCGAAAGATTGGTTGGGCTCGGTCTTCACGATGACCGTTCCCGTGCCGTCGCGACGAAGTCCCTTCACCGCTACCTCTTTCACGTGTCCGCGTTCAATCCAGACTTCGGTGGTCGGTTTCGCCAAGCACAGGCCACCCAGGCGATCGGAGGTCAGCACCCACCAGGTTCGGCGTCTCCGGCGCGCGCGGCGAATGGGTGGGCCGGCAAGTGTGACCCCAGCTAGCAGCGTGAGGATTCCGCCGACTGCGGCGGGCACAACGTTCGGGGGGTTAACGCCCACCACGATGAACAGCGCACCAAACATTGCGAGGGTCGTACCGACGCGAAGCCGATACCAGTCCAAGCCCTGCCTTGCCGGTCCGACGGGCCGCCCCACCCAGACCGGCACTTCTCTCGGTCGAAGGCGATCGATCAACTCTGTGGGCAACGCCTCACCGGCCCAAGGGGCTGGCGGGGGAAGGAGCAATCCCGGCTGGGCGCCATCCGGCTGCGTCGGGAAGAGAGGCCACTGCACGAATCCCACCGTACGGATGATCTCGGCGGCGCACCGATGAATGCACCATTCCGGCACGACCGGTGTCGTGAGACCTTTCGCCCCCACGTGGGGTCCCAACAACCACGCGGCGTGCGGCAGAAGCGGACGGATCTGGACGTAGCTCCTACCACGGAGATTCCTGCAGATCCGGCCGGCCGGCGTCTCAATCCCTACCACGTACCGGAAGCCGCCCGAACGTAAAGCCGGAGATCGGATGCGGTGCCGATGACAAGTGTCCGCCCCGACTGCGAGAAGCCCGCAACGCGCAACTCCATCGCATCGTTCGCGAAGACCGCCGCACAACCGGCCTCGTGTCCCGGCCACAGTACGCCGCACCCCGGAGGTTCCAGGATCACCAGCTCATCTGGCCAGTCAAGGACAAAGCGAGCGACGTGCCAGCCGTCCTGGGTTCCCAGCGGAAGACCACCACCCGAAAGCCCCGCGATCCGGAGTCGCTCGCCCTCCAACGGCCCAATCCCCGATGCCTCAAGCGCAAACTCGTCCAGCCAGCGATCACTCGGCTCAGCGCGATCACGAGCCACCCGGTTGCCCCGCTCGTCGAAGACTCCTCTGCCGTCATGGCTAATCGTCATGACTAGGTCAGTGCCATCCGCAACGCTCACGCCGAGATTGGTCAAACCCCCAACGGCCAGCGGAGGCAACTCCACCCAGGGCGCCGGCGCCGTCTCGACGGGGGTCGCCCTGAGTCTCGCTCGCAGGGCCTCGGTGTAGGTGCTCACAGAAGAACCATCGCAGACGTCGTGACCACCAGCCAGCTGCCTGCAATATCGAGCACACTCTGCGCGGCAGATGAGGTCGCGGCCGGGCAGCCGAAGGCTACCGTCCGCGGCGCGGCAGATGAGGTCGCGGCCGGGCAGCCGGAGGCTACCGTCCGCGGCGCGGCAGATGAGGTCGCGGCCGGGCAGCCGGAGG
>Ga0334882_1004052_pt1 | contig 12793 bp, 6 predicted proteins | sample GraSluR1_MG_5_FD_207226 | JGI IMG/M metagenome (GOLD analysis project Ga0334882, IMG submission 207226) | Sludge microbial communities from methane-producing bioreactor in Wageningen University, Netherlands - Granular Sludge_15_04-R1 | ecosystem: Engineered > Bioreactor > Anaerobic > Unclassified... | reverse complement strand
CCTATAATGTTCCTGATAACTCTTACCGGGGAAGAGGATGCAGGTTCTTATGCAGATGACATTTCCATAGAGATAAACAACCACAGCACGATGGATATTCCGGTAAGAATGCAGCTATCGCAGACATTGAAGCTTGACAGAAAAGGAAACCTTCAGCTCTTCGACAGGAACTGGAAATTGATTGAAACATTTAACATGGAAAAAATTCCTTCTCTGGTTAAAGGCAGGAACAGCATTATGGTCGATGCCGGATTTCCAACAGAAGGATTTTTAAAACTTAAAATAGAGGTGAAGACCACCGGCCAGGCTGAGCCAACAGGAATAAAATGAAATTAAAACAGAATCATTATGAAAAACAGAAATATTATCCTGGGAGTACTTTTTGTAATTCTGGTTGCAGGCTGCCGTGAAAAAAAAGCAGACTACCTTACTAAAGTTGACGATCAGATCAGGTCGCAACAAATAAAGGATATGAAATTCGGGATGTTCATATGCTGGTCTTTCAGCACCTTTTCAGGACAGGAATGGACTCCCGCCCTTGATAAGGATGCTTCGTATTTTAAAGCGACAGGATGTGATACTGATCAATGGTGTCAGGTCGCAAAGGATGCCGGGATGGGATATATCCTCTTTCTTTCGAAACATCATGACGGTTTCTGTCTCTGGGATACCAAAACAAGCGAAAAGAAAGTAACAAACAGCCCGCTGGGCATTGATGTCCTGGCCAGGCTGAGGAAGTCATGCGACAAGTATGGGATAAAGCTTGCACTTTATTTTTCGGAGGGTGACTGGAACTGGCCCGGTGCCGTTGACGGTAAAGGACACCATGCAGGATCAGGGATCAATCCTGAAATGAAAAAAGCACAGTTGCAGGAGCTATGCTCGGATTACGGACCAATTGAATTTTTCTGGATGGACCATGCAGTGGGAGATGGTGGATTAAGTCATAAAGAGACTGTTGAATGGGTACACAAATTTCAGCCGAATTGTTTTGTGGGTTTCAATCATGGGGAACCAGCCGGCAGATTATGCCTTAGGGAGATGGGCAGACCCGGCTCAGTCAATGATACAACCGCGTCTGTTTACAACAGGGAAGCAGAGGCAAATTACAAAGGATACCTCGTGGCTGAATTTACTTATCCTATCCTGCCAGAGCACAAAGGCGGGGCTATGTGGTTCTATTCATTGCCCGAACATGACAACCTTTGCCTTCCGGCCGAAAAGCTTTATCAGGACTACCTGGGTGCTGTTAAGTACGGCAATATTTTTTCCATTAATGTCGGGCCTGATTATGATGGCCGGTTGAGGGAAATAGATGCAAAAACACTCCGGCAGACAGGGCGTTATATAAGGGAAGAAGACATGCCCCCGGGATAATGTCACAGACCGGATTGGAATGTATGCCGGTAACAGTCGCACCGTAACCAAATATAGATTTGAAATACATAAAGCTGAAATTCTGACACCATTGTCTGAAGGTGAACCGGGAGGAAACAGCCGTATAAATTAACACAGGATTTTATATCTTAACAGACAATTAATGATTGTCAAATGAAACATATCTCAGCTCTTTTATCTGCAGCAATTTTACTGGTTTTTACATACAGTTGCAAACCGGGTACTAACGAGGAAAACAAAGCCGCTGAAACTTCATACGCATTAATTCCTCAGCCTGTACGGGCAGATTATTTTCCCGGTCATTTCACGATCACAGAAAATACCGGAATATTTTGTCCTTCTGAACTTGAGGAAACAGCCTTATTGGCAGTAAAACAGCTTGGTATTAACCGGCCTGTAAACACAGGCAGGAAAGGGAATGGTATATTCCTGGCGATTGACACCTCACTGCACCGGGAAGGGTATAATCTGAAGGTTGGCAGGAGAAAAACAGAAATTTCAGGCGGGTCGGATGCGGGTGTTTTTTATGCAATTCAGACTCTGTGTCAGCTTGCCGGAACTGAAGGGATTCCTTCTGAAGTACCATGTGTATCAATAAACGATTTTCCGAGGTTCAGCTGGCGGGGCCTGATGCTTGACTGTTCACGGACATTTCAGTCACCGGAATACCTGAAGAAAACAATTGACAGGATCTCCTATTACAAGATGAATGTGCTCCACCTTCATCTGACAGATGATCAGGGATGGCGGATAGAGATAAAATCACACCCTGAACTTACAGAAAAGGGCTCAAAATTCCACCCTGAATACAATGAACCTGAAAACCACCAGGGTTTTTATTCGCAGGAAGTAATGAAAGATATCATACGGTATGCCGGATTGAGGGGAGTAACCGTTGTCCCTGAGATCGAAATGCCGGGTCACAGCACTGCAGTGCTTGTTTGTTATCCTGAGCTCTCCTGCACCGGGGAAATTGCTGACAAGATATTCCCGTTCTTTAAAGGCCCGGGGGTTACACCTGATATCCTGTGCGCCGGAAATGAAGATACGTTTACTCTTATTGAGGATGTCATTGATGAGATAGTTGAGGTTTTCCCTTCCGGGTTCATTCATATCGGCGGTGATGAAGCTCCAAAAGCGCGGTGGAAGAACTGTCCGAAGTGTCAGAAGAGGATAAGGGATGAAGGTTTGAGTGACGAAAAAGAGCTCCAGAGCTATTTTATTAGCCGTGTTGAAAAGCATATCAATTCCAGGGGGCGCAGACTGATAGGGTGGAGCGAAATAACCGAAGGCGGACTGGCTCCGAATGCCGCCGTTATGGATTGGATAGGAGGAGCAAAGGAAGCAACGGAAAAGGGGCAGGATGTGGTAATGTCACCCACAAGCCACTGCTATTTTGATTATTCTTATACAACCATTAACCCGGAGCGTGGTTACAGTTTCGATCCGCTTAAAGATCTTTCTGAAGAACAGGCAGGGCATGTTCTCGGACTCCAGGCAAACTTCTGGTCGCATATTGACCGTGAACCGGAACTTGTTGATAAACAACTTTTTCCGAGGCTTCTTTCAATTGCCGAACGCGGATGGTCACCTTCAAGTGTCACAGATCTGGATTCTTTCATGAAACGCCTGCAAAAGCATCTTGCCGTATTGCAGCACCTGGGAATAAACTACTACAAAGACGATATCTGAGGACCTGTAAAATAATTATCGAACAGATAACAAAGTTAAAATACTGATCTTATGTCGAAAACAAGTCTTTACCTGTTTATTGCCCTGGCCGGGGTTGTTCCAGTATTCACCGGGTGCAGCACAGGAGGAATGGGGATTCTATGACAGAGATTACCTTCTTTGTTAAGTTGTTAAACAAACCTTCTGATTATTGATAATTAAAAATAACCAAATGAGAACAGCAGTTTTTCTGATCGTCTTGCTTATGATTTCTTCCTGTGCCGGAAGGTTAACGGATGACATTTCTGATAATGTTAATACGGTTGATGCCTTAATGAAATACTCTTCAGAGCTGCAGCAGAAGAAATTCCTCGTATTTCCTGAAATAAGGGAGTATCCTCTTAAATGGTTCGACTCGATACCGGAAAAAAGGATCCCTGAAGGCTTGTCAGGCCAGGAGTTTACATTGACCGCAAACCCCGGGGAATATTTTGTTTTCCAGCTGGGTGTCTGGGCTCTGCATGATGATCTGGAGAATATTGAGATAGAATATTCCGGTCTGAAGGGAAACGGAAACAAAATGATCCCGGCTTCATCCGTAACATGTTTCAATAAGGGCGGGATCGACTTCAAAGGTGATGCGTTTGCCAAAACCATAACAACAGAGGCTGGCAGGGTACAGGCACTCTGGTTCGGTGTTGATCTCTCAGAAGCAGGCAAAGGGACTTACAGGGGTGTTTTTTCGGTTCTGGCAGATGGCGAAAAGCAGACAATACCGGTGAAGATAAAAGTTAACGGCGAAAAGATCGCCAATCATGGTTATGACGAAGGGAGCAGGCTTTCACGGCTGAGCTGGCTCAATTCCACTGCAGGGATGGATGAGGAGGTTACCAAAGGATATACTCCTGTCAAAGTTGAGGAAAGTACAATTAAGATCTTTGGACGTGACCTCACTATCGGACCCGACGGTTTACCATCGCAGATCGTGAGTTATTTCACAAATTCTAATCAGGCCTTATCTGACAATGCAGAGCCCGTGGTGAAAAACCCATTCCGCTTTATTATACAGAAGGCCGGTGGTCAGACCATCATTCTTGATCCGGGCGAGATTAAGTTCACCGAAACCACTCCGGCAAAAACTGGATGGACAGTGCTCAATACCTCTGACGAATTTGACCTTGAGGTCACCGGACAGATGGAATTCGACGGTTATGTCGATTACCGGCTGAAGCTCACCGCCAAATCAACACTGAAGATAAATGATATAAGGCTGGAAGTACCAGTTGTTACCGACAAAGCTGAATATATGATGGGACTTGATCATGAAGGAGGCTATCGTACACCGGACTGGAAGTGGAACTGGGATACTTCAAAGAACCAGGATATGATCTGGATAGGATCAGTTACCGGAGGCTTAAGGCTTAAACTGAAAGCAGAAAATTACAGGCGCCCTCTGATCAATGTGTATTATGCTTTTTACCCACTGAACCTGCCCCCGTCATGGGGAAACCACAATAAAGGGGGAGTCAATGTCGGTCAGAAAGGTGATCAGGTGCTGGTAAATGCATATTCCGGAAGCCGCGAAATGAATGCCGGGGAGGTGTTGAATTTTGATTTTGAGCTGTTGATCACTCCCTTCAAGCTGATAGATAAGAATATTAAGTTCAACGACAGGTATTTTCACGGAGGAGGTGTTAATGCCTCAGCAAAACCTGATATGGCAATAAAAGCAGGAGCAAACATTATCAATATACATCACGCGGAAGATATCTATCCGTTTATCAATTATCCCTATCTTGATGCCAACATACCCGAACTTAAGGCTCTGATAAACGATGTCCATAACAAAGACCTCAGGATCAAATTTTATTATACTACCAGGGAGCTTACGAAAAACCTGCCGGAGTTCTGGCCGTTTTACAGCCTGAACGGTGAAGTATTATTCCCGGGTCCGGGGAATGAAAGCCGTACGGTCATTAATCCTAAGGGACCAAATGAATGGCTGGTAAAGAACCTCAGGGAAAAATATATTCCCGCGTGGCATAATCCCATTGAGGAGGGAAAATTCAAGGGAGAGACCGACCTGTCAGTCATAACAACGCCTGACAGCCGCCTGAATAATTTCTATATCTCCGGTCTCGACTGGATGGTAAAAAACCTGTCAATAGACGGTGTATATATTGATGACTCGGCACTCGACCGGCTTACGCTCATGCGTGCCAGAAAGGTGATCGACAATACGCGTCCTGAAGGAAGAATAGATCTTCACAGCTGGAACCATTTCAACGACTGGGCCGGCTGGACAAACTGTCTTAATCTTTACATGGACATGCTTCCGTACTTCGACCTTGTCTGGATCGGAGAGGGTAGGGACTATAACCGTGCCCCCGACCACTGGCTCGTGGAAGTTTCAGGCATTCCTTTCGGATTGCCGGGTCAGATGCTCGAAGGAGGAGGGAATCCCTGGAGGGGCATGGTATACGGCATAACAAACCGGGCGGGATGGGTAAGGAACTCTCCTGAACATCTCTGGAAATTCTTTGACGATTATAGATTATCAGAAAAGGAGCTGGCCGGATACTGGGACAGCGATTGTCCTGTAAAATGCAACAACAACTCCTGCAAGGCATCTTTGTTCAGAGGCAGTGACAGTTCTGTCATTGCTGTTGCAAACTGGACAGATAAAAACAACCAGGTGACGATAGACGTTGACTGGAACAGGCTTGGAATTAATCCGGAAAAAGTCGGGATCTTCATGCCTGCCATAAAGGATTTTCAGGAGGAAAAGGAGAATGTCTCACTCACTAATCTTATCGTTCCCGGCTTCAGGGGATTCCTGATTGTCCTGAAAAATAAATAAACAAAAAAAAAGGGTTTATGAACAAAATGGTATTTAAACTTCTGCTTCCGGCTTTTCTCCCTGTCCTTTCAGGCTTCGCCCAGCCGGGTGAGTGGCCGGTATTGAAGCGTTATGATTCTGATCATCTGTATAATATAGCCTTACCGCTTGGAGGTATAGGCACAGGAACTGTGTCACTGGGAGGAAGGGGAGAACTTCGTGACTGGGAGATCATGAACAAGCCTGCAAAAGGATTCAGTACCGTTACTGCAGGAAATGATGCACCTTTTTTTGCCATTTATGTGAAACAGGACAATGGGATGACCCGGACAAAAGCCCTTATCGGACCTCTTGATGATATGGAATACCATCATAAGGAAGGCCGTGCGGTTAACCACCACGGGTTGCCCCGCTTCACTTCAGCATCTTTTGATGCCGCTTATCCTTTCGGGCAGGTCAACCTGTCAGATAAAAACCTGCCTGTTAAGGTGAGGATCAGGGGATTTAATCCACTGATCCCTGGTAATGCTGATGACAGCGGTATACCGATAGCTGTCCTTACATATGAGGTTGCAAACCTTACGGAAGGACAAATGGAGGTCTCGGTATGTGGCAACATGCGTAATTTCATTGGAAGGGATGGCAGTAGATACCGTCTCGACTGGAAGGGGGATAAGATTTTTGAAGGAGCGGCGAATAACATCAACGAATATCGGGAATCAGGATCAGTGAAAGGAATATTCATGTACTCTGACGGAGTGAGTAAGACTGACCCGGCCTGGGGAACAATTGCTCTTATAACCACCGGACAGGAGGACGTTACATATCGTCGTTCATCTGCAGGCAATGCCTGGGCCAGGGCAATACTTGATTTCTGGGATGATTTCAGCGCCGACGGACGGCTTACTGACAAGGAGGAGCTTGTGGATGACGATCCAATGGCATCCCTGGCTGTCACTAAAAGGCTGATGGCCGGAGAAACAGCTTCTTTTAATTTCTTTATAACATGGAATTTCCCCAACCGTTTTGCATGGTCAAAGGAAAGGGTGGGGAATTATTACAGTACACAATATGCTGATGCATGGGATGTTGCGCTTAAAACTATCCCCAGGATAGGAGAACTGGAGGATAAAACAATTTGTTTTGTGAAGGCAGTTGTTGAAAGCAGTTACCCGGATGAAGTGAAGGAAGCTGCCCTGTTCAACCTGAATTCTATGAGGTCACAAACAGTTTTCAGGCTCCCCGATGGTCATATGATGGGATGGGAAGGGGTGATGGACGACTTCGGGTCGTGTATGGGATCATGCACCCATGTATGGAACTATGAACAGGCGACAGCGTTCCTGTTCAACGACCTGGCCAGAACCATGCGTGATATCGAGTTCAATTACTCTACAGGACCATCAGGATTCATGAGTTTTCGTACCTCGCTTCCGCTGGCAAATGCACAGGCATCACACGTGGCAGCAGCTGATGGACAGTTGGGTACCATTATGAAATTTTACCGTGACTGGCAGCTTTCGGGCGACAATGTTTTTCTGGAAGATAACTGGGAGATGGTTAAAAGAGTTCTTTCCTTTGCCTGGATTGATGGTGGATGGGATGCTGATCAGGACGGAGTTATGGAAGGGTGCCAGCATAATACGATGGATGTGGAATACTATGGCCCGAATCCCCAGATGCAATTCTGGTATCTGGGTGCCTTGCGCGCAGCTGAAGAAATGGCAATGTTTCTGAAAGATAAAGATTTTGAAAGAAAATGCAACCGCCTGTTCAGGGATGGAAGCAGATGGACAGATGAAAATCTTTTCAACGGAGAGTATTATATCCAGAAAATAATGCCCCCATCCGGACCTGACGCTGTTGCTCCCGGTTTAACAGCAGGTATGGGGACCGATACCTCGGGAGAACCTGGTTTCCAGCTTGGGGAAGGTTGCCTGGTTGACCAGCTTGTCGGGCAGATGATGGCTCACATCTGCGGACTGGGGTACCTGGCCAGCCCTGACAACATAAGAACAACACTCAGGAGCATAATGAAGTATAATTACCTGGAAGATTTCTCAGATCATTTCAATAACATGCGTACCTATGTCGCGGGAAATGAGAGCGGACTACTTATGGCAAGCTGGCCGAAAGGACGGCTTGAAGTGCCATTCCCTTACTTTACCGAAGCCATGACAGGCTTTGAGTACACAGCCGCTATAGGTATGCTCTACGAGGGAGAATCGGAGGACGGGTTAAAATGCATACGCAGCATCCGTGAGCGATTTAACGGACGGAAGCGCAATCCATTCAATGAACCGGAGTGCGGACATCATTATGCCAGGGCGATGACCAGCTGGGCAGCAATTAATGCCTTAAGCGGATTTCATTATTCGGCAGTGAATAAAACCATGTCCTTTGCCGGTAAGAGCGGAAATTATTTCTGGACCACCGGCTCTGCATGGGGAACCTGCAAAATTGAGGGAAACAGGGCTGAACTTACGGTTATCAGCGGGGAAATCTCTTTAAATAGTTTTGGACTAAGAGGTGCAAAAGTGAAAAAACTGAACAATAAAAGGATTGCCGCCGGACAGAATTTAGTTATAGAAACCTGATATGGGGCACCTTCAGCCCTGAACAACAACAAGGTTGACTAAATTAATGATCAGACATAGAAAATCAATTAATTCCTATCAGTAACCTTTGTATATAAAAAAATAATAATGAGCCTATTAACATATTTTTTTCTGCCTGCAGTGTCGGCAATCCTTTGCGCTTGTGTTGATCGCCCTGATGAAATAATAGCCTGCGGCGACGATCAGGTGATTATTATTGACAAGAAGGCTTCCCGGGCTGATGATGTTAAGATTAACTGGAGGTGGAAAGTATCTGATGCTGAAGATCTTCCGTCAGAATATCAGGAGCTTATGGTACCCACGGATGATTGTAAGCCGGTCGATGGCAGCAGAAAGATCCTTGTTACCTCTTCGGGAGGAGGAGCCGTACTGATTGACAGGGAAACAAAGAAAAGCCTGTTCTATGCCAGGGTCCCTAATGCTCACTCTGCCGAATTGCTGCCCGGCGGGCTTATAGCTGTTGCCTTGTCAACTGCTGAAGGCGGAAACAGCCTTGAGCTTTACGACATTAACAAACCGGAGGAGGTTCTGTACAGAGACAGCCTTTATTCAGGTCACGGTGTGGTATGGATGGATAAGACCAGGCTGCTTTTTGCCCTGGGCTACGATCAATTAAGGTCATATTCTTTACAAAGCTCCGTTTCGGGTAAACCAGAGCTCAGGCTCATCGAACGTTACTTTCTTCCGGATAACGGTGGACATGATTTGTCGATAGTATCGGAAAACAGGCTTCTTCTTACGACAGGGAAAAACGTCTGGATCTTTGATACTAATACCGGACAGTTCGCCCCGTTTGAACCGTTAAAGGACCTGGTGAATGTTAAATCTGTGAATTACAATGAAAAAACCGGGGAGCTGGTCTATACAAAAGGCGAGATAAGCTGGTGGACCCATAACATCTATTTTAAGAATCCGGACAAGGTAATTACCATTACTGATATAAACTTGTATAAAGTGAGGACAATTCCAAAGTAGTTGAATATGAAAAAGATATGTTCCGGCGGATTTATATTTGAAGCAATAGTGATCCTTATGGCGTCATTTGCAATTGGATGCACAGGAGGAATAGAATCAAATCTCACACTTAGCTGCAATGAGGATAACGACCTTTTTGTTGTATTAAGGGAGAACGGCATAGCTTGTATACGGTACAATACTCCTGAAGAAGCTGTTGAGAACGCAGGGGAGGGATCGGGTGTAATGATCCTAGCTGACGGATATCCTGACAGAGTTACATCTGTTGACTCCCTTCTCTTCGCCAGGGCAAAAGAGAAGAACCTGAGGCTGTTCGTTGAGTATCCGTCATATCTTCCCGGCATGAAGCCAGGAAAACCTGTCAGGACACTTCTGGAGAGGGTTGTCGTGACATCAGATTCTATTAAGGATCTATCCAGATTGCAGATACTTCTTTTACACGGATGCCATTATATTCCTTTCCTGGCCTCAGATCCGCTTCTGTCGGTTGGCAAGGTTGCCGGTTATGAGCTTGCAGCTTATGGTATTGACGATACAGAGATGAGGCCGGTACTTTTCTGCTTATCAGGCGGCAGTATACTTGTTTCTGCAACCAAGATCAGCCAGTTTGTTACTGCCCGCTATGCTCCACAGAAACAGATTAAAGCACTTCTTGCGCATATACTGCATTTTGCAGAAGGGGAGGGAGCCCCGGTACGGGAGCTTAAATGGACTCCTGATGTAAAACCGTCATTTAGCGCGGTGCAGAAGCTTCCCCTTGACGCTGTCCGGACAGCTGTAAGGCGGGGCATCGACTGGCACACCAGAGCCGGGATGCTTCTTAATGAGCAGGGATGGGAAGAGTATAAAGATCTGTGGAAACTGGATGATTCGAATATTCTTACCACTGTTCCTGCAGTGAACAACGCAGCGCCCCGTCCCGTTTCAGAACCAGGTGACGGGAGCTTCGGAGTGCTGGAAGGGATAGCCTCAGAGATCAGGATCGACGGAAGCCAACCCACACGCTGGTGGCTCCGCAGTGATTCTAACGGCGAGAGCTCGCTCGCCTTTGCACTGGCAGGCGAAATGGATAATGATGATCAATTGAGGGAGATTGCCGGAAATCTGCTGGACTGGCTTTATTTCAATTCAGGATTGTTCCGGAATGATCCTGCACTATCAAATTACGGATTGCTTTTCTGGGCCCCTGGCAATGCACAGGCATTATATCAGGATAATGATATTAAGGCAATACTTGGATGTATGGGAACATCGGGAATACTTGGTACGGACAGGTGGGACGAGGTACTGGTGAAAAATATACTGGGGAACTTCAGAACGACAGGAGTTAACGGATTCAGGGGCCGCCGCCTCGAGAACCCCGATCTTCTCCGTGAAGGCTGGCAAAGTTATCTGAACAGGGACCTTATTCTCCTCCAGCCTCATTACGAGGCCTGGACATGGGCCTCATATCTCTGGTTGTACCACAAGACCCACTGGGAGCCATTGCTGGAGAAAACCCGGAAAGCGATAACTTTAATGATGGAAGGTTATCCTGACAAATGGCGATGGACAAATGGCATCCAGCAGGAGCGTGGGCGGATGCTTCTTCCGCTGGCATGGCTGATACGGATTGACGACCGGCCGGAGTACAGAAAATGGATACGGCTCATAGCAGATGATATCGAAAAGTGTCAGGACGCTTCGGGTGCAATAAGGGAAGAACTTGGTGTACCGGACCGTGGAGACTATATCCCTTCGCCATCGAATGCACTCTATGGCACCAATGAAGCACCTCTGATACAGCAGAACGGAGACCCTGTATCTGACCTGCTTTATACCTGCAATTTCACTTTTCTGGGTCTTCATGAAGCATATGCGGCCACCGGAGAGGAGCAATTCAGGAGGATGGCCGACAGGCTAGCAGATTTCCTGGTCCGCATTCAGGTCAGAAGTGAAAAACATACAGAACTTGATGGCGGATGGTTCCGTGCTTTCGATTACAGGCAATGGGAATATCTTGGCTCGAATGCTGATTCCGGCTGGGGCGCATGGTCAATCGAAACGGGATGGACCCAGGCATGGATCCCAACTGTACTCGCAATGAGAGAGCTGAATATGAACCTCTGGGATCTCACTGCCAAAAGTCAGGCGGCCAGGCATTTTAAGAACACCCGAGAACAGATGATACCGGATAATATAATGTCAGATTGAAATGTTTCAGACAAAATTACCCGCGCCTGTACGGTGATAAAGGTTCATTACACTTTTTGTTGCACCTGATCCTTGCAGTATAGCTCAGAATAACAGAAATTAAGGATTTATAACGATACTTTTTCGGGATTGTTTGTATTTGCCAGTCTGGCTTTGCAGTATTTTTCTATTTGCCTGTCGCACTCTTTTCTGAGTTGGTCAAGTATGCTGCTGAATGCCGGATCCTGGGACAGATTATTTGTCTCCAGCGGGTCATTCCCAAGATCATAAAGTTCTTCCGGCGTATCAATATACCTGTATCTGAAATATTTCCATTTCTCGGTCCTTATCCCCTCGCTCGAAGGTATCTGAGGCAGCTTCCAAAGATGTTCAAAAAGTATAGCTTCACGCAACAACTCAGGTTTTTTATTCTTAAGGTACGGAACAAGACTGATCCCCTGATATTCATCCGGGGGATCCATCCCTGCAATATCAAGGATGGTCTTTGTAACATCAATGTTTAGTACCATGTCGCTGACATCACCATTTTTTTTCAGGGCGGGATTATATATTATCAGGGGCACACGGATAGAATTATCATGCATCAGCCATTTTCCTGCAAGTTGCCGCTCTCCGATATAATAGCCATTATCCGACATTAAAATAATTACGGTCCGGTCAGCGATTCCTTTGTCTTTCAGGAGGCTTCTGATTTTTCCGATCTCATCATCTATCTCACTGACCATACGATAATAACCTTTGACGCTATTCTGATATTTTTCAGGAGTGTCGAACCTCCATGTCCACCTCAAACGGTTATAACCTTCCCTCACTTCCTGAGGCAAGGCATTGAAGTACTTTTGATCACCGAGTACAGGTGGAGGGATTGCAATATCGCTATATAAATTATCCGATTTATCCTGCCATATATACTGTTCAGGAGCATTGTCGTGAGCATGTGGTGCACTGAAGCTCAGGGACAGGCAGAATGGCTTGTCGTCCGGAGCGTTGTTTATGAACTGCCGCGCCTGATAGCCGGTGTATTCTGTAAGATGCACTGTGTCACCACATATGGTTTTATAGAAGTAACCCCTTCTGTCAGGGTATTCGCCATTTCGGT
>Ga0334882_1004048_pt1 | contig 12809 bp, 16 predicted proteins | sample GraSluR1_MG_5_FD_207226 | JGI IMG/M metagenome (GOLD analysis project Ga0334882, IMG submission 207226) | Sludge microbial communities from methane-producing bioreactor in Wageningen University, Netherlands - Granular Sludge_15_04-R1 | ecosystem: Engineered > Bioreactor > Anaerobic >... | reverse complement strand
CCGGGTTCTTTTTTGTCGCGGTGCCGGACGGCGCTTTTGGGGTTCTGGCGACTTTCGGGGTGGTTAGGCGACCGCCGCCGGGCTATGGGGTGGTGTTAAAGTGCGACTTCTTTCAGGAGAGTCATTATATGCACGGATGAGCATGAGCGAAGCATTAGGAGAAATAGGGGAGGCATCTGTGCCTTGTTTGGTAAGCTGGTTGGGCAAAATAGGCGAGAATCAATATAAGGCATTACCGACGAAAGGGTTTTACAAGAAGAATTACCCTTTACCGCGAGATATTGCAGCCCGCACAGTAGTAAAAGTGGGTGTGCCAGCAATAAATTATTTGGAAAAGGTGATATTAGAAAGTGAACGCGAAAGTGTTTTGGAAGCTGTAGATGCGATAGGACACATTTCTTTTTATAAAAAAGTGCTGAACTCAGCCTCGGTATTACTGGACACGTATCAGGCTTGTGATGATGATCTATTGTTGAAGTGGAAATTATTACGTGCATTTCAGGCATTTCCATTGAAGGAAATCGTGACAGTGTTAGAAGGGGTGATAGGTGAAAGCCCCAACCCCGCCTTGCGGTGGGAAGCTGTTAGAAGTTTGGGGCAACAGAGCCGAAGCACAAATCCTGAAGTAGCCAAGAAGGCTCATGCTGATTACCATGTAGAAGTTCGCCACATGGCGGCATTATTTTTGAAGTCTAGCCCCTGACACGACAATGCTATATGACTAAGCACCCAACAACAAAATTCACCTGACCGCCTGTCAACGTGGCACACGCGGCGTCCAGAGTAAAGCTGTGCTTGGTGAAATGTGATTTGTGCTGGTAAAATCGGCGGCAGATGATTTCGAGCGGTTGGGTGGCATAGTTCAGAAAAGGAGTTCGTAGTGAAAAAGTCTATTTGGACATTGCTGTTTATACTAATCTTCCTGCTCTCCACGTTAGCATGTAACGCACTGACTCCTTCGCCTCCGCCTGAGGAGCTATTACAACGGCCTCCCGGTTGGACAACATTCACCAACACAAACTATGTATCCGCAATGGCGTTCGACCACGAAGGAAACCTCTGGGCCGGAGGTGATGGAGGCGTTATCAGGTGGGACGTGAAAAAGCAAATTTACGCAAGGTATACGACACTTGATGGGCTTGCCAGTAACCGTGTCCAATCAATAGCCGTAGCGCCAGATGGCGCGATCTGGTTTGGCACATACGCGGGCCTATCGCGCTTCAATGGGCAATCCTGGGCTACCTATGGCATGAACGATAGCCCCACATTCATCTCTATGCCCTCATTAACCGTAAATTCCACTGGGGCGGTGTGGGCTGTGGTTGGAGGAACGCACCTTTATCGCTTCGAGGGGCAGACCTGGTTTCCCCAAGCGGAATTTCGTTCCCCAACTGCCATTGCTCAAGCCTCTGATGGTACGTTGTGGACTAACAATCTGAATTACCTTTCCCGTTTCGATGGCGAAAATTGGACCGGATATGATGCAATCTCCGTGCTCCCGGAATATGGGCCAGCGGGCATTGCCAGCATCGAGGTTCTTGCCGCAGCTCCAGATGGCGTGTGGAGCACATCTCGAGATACTGGCCCTGGCCAGGTAGGGCTGGGGGTATTTCGATTCGATGGTCAGCTATGGACAACCTACACTACGCAAGATGGCCTGGCAGACAATAACGTCCATGCTGCGGTCATCGCCTCTGACGGAAGCGCATGGTTTGCTACAGATGCAGGCGTTTCTCGATTTGACGGGTACCATTGGACCACTTATGATGAAGATCATGGCTTGCCAAGCAACAACGTCAGTTCCATAGTTGAGAGTCCTGATGGCGAATTGTGGGTTGGCATGGCGGACGCTGGTGTTGCCCGCTTCGATGGGGAAGCATGGATCAGCTACAGAACCGATGACTATTTAGGGCCTAATTCGGTGAAGACCGTTGCTATTGATACCACTGGCGGGCTGTGGTTGGGAACAGATAATGGCGTCCATCATTTTGATGGCGAGACTTGGACGCATTACACCGAAGAAGACGGGTTGTCCAGCAATGTGGTAACTTCTCTCGCGTTGGCCCCCGATGGTACGCTGTGGGCTGGCTCAGCCAATTGCTGTATTCTTTGCCCTCCGCCTAGAGGGGGACTCTCTCACTTTGACGGTCAGAACTGGACAACTTTTACAGAGGCAGGAGATTGTCGGTTCTCTGTTACGGTAGATGCCAACAACGTAGCCTGGTTCACTGAATTATGGGGTGGCGTTTATAGTTTCGACGGCGAGACACTTCGCAAGTATGAAACTGAAGAGAAGTTTTCCTCACTCGTAACTGCAATTGCGGTTGCGCCAGACGGCGCTATCTGGGTGGGTAATACCTGGGGCGATATTGGTCGCTTGGATGGGGATGTTTGGACGCTATTCACTGACGAGATCGGCTTACACGAGCAGTCCATTACATCCATTCTGGCGACTCCGGCTGGTGACATCTGGGTTGGCACGGTGAAGGGCGGCGTTTATCATTTTGATGGTGAAACCTGGACAACCTTCTCCGCAGAACACGGACTAGCAGACAACACTGTTTATGGCATGGCCGTAGCCCCCAATGGAGCTGTATGGTTCGCAACCGCGAGTGGTTTGAGTGAATTTGATGGCGAAGTTTGGACAACGCACTTACCTCACGACAGCATGACAAGCGCAACTGTATCAAGAATCGCGTTTGGGCCAGACGGTGTACTCTGGGGTAGTTGTTGGGCAAGTTGCGGTCTGCTGCGCTATGTTCCAGAGAAGTAATAGATTTGTTAATGTGCGGGCCAACACCCGCTAGGGCCAATAGCGCCTGCGGTGCTTGTCACCTTATTTTTGAATGAAAACGTTCAAACAGAGCCGGCTTCTATTCAATTGAGGGCTATAAAGGGCCTGTTCAAGCCGTTTTAATGATGAATTTCCTGAAAAACTCAAAGTCTTGAGCGAATTTTACAACCGTCACATTCTGCGCATCGAGAAAGTGTTGGAGCTCCAGAAAAGCCGGATAGGTTGCGGCGGCAACAGGGTCTTCAGTTGTAGTTTTCATGCTTGTTATGCCTCGTAAAACGCCTTGAATTCATCTACCACTTCATAGGCCGGTCCCAACTGTACACGTAGCCGTTGCAGCAACGCCCGCGCCGCCCTGCCAAAGCGCACGCATTCTTCCGGCGACCACGGCGTCGGCCCGGCAGGTTCGTTCCAATCTAGCGAGGTGTCATACCACGTTATCAGCCGCTCCATTTCCTGGCGTGTTTCGGGAGGTAGTGGCAGTTGTTCCAATATGATTGCTATGCCGTAGTCGGTACGAGCCGCGTTGTTACCACTCCACAGGCACACCCCCGACCCGGCGTCGAAAAAATAGCGCAGGCGGTAGCGCGCCGTTAGCGGAAACAACCGCCGGTAGAAATCATCCAGGCGCACTGCGCCAGTGTGGAGCGCGTCCAGGTTTTGCGGGATGACATACCCGTAGGTCTCCGCCTCATACAAGTAGACGCCGGTTTCCAACAATTCGAGATAGCGCACGAGGAAAGCGCGGAAAGTGGGTGCGAGCACGATGAACTCGCATTCGGTAATGTCCATAATGACCTGCCCGGCGACGCCTGCCGGTCCTGGCGTGAAATCGAGCCACAGGCCGCTTTCCTCGGCCAGGCCATTAGCAATGGGGATGCGGCGCGGGTGAAAGATGACGTTGCGGATGCGGTCTTGATCATGGTACTCGTCGCCAAATTCCTCGCCCCATTGCGCGTAATAGGTCTGTTGCAAATTCCAGTGGCGCAGAATTTCATCCAGGGGCAACAGAAAAGTGTCTCTAATCATCCAGCGGATGCACTGCCGCCATTGCTGCCAGTCCTCGCCATTGTGGATACGCAACGAGGTGCGCAGGTCGGCGGGAAGGGGTAGGCCGAGTGCGGCCTCGACGGCGGCGATCTCGACCTCGCTCGCGCCGGGGCGCAGGGCGACGGGCCACTGCTGCGCGGCGAAAAATTGTTCCAGGCGTTGCCAAAGTGTTTCCATACTCAAACCTCCGCGTCTTCTGCAATGGCTATCGTCAACCACCAGTCTGCTTCTGATGTGTATATCGGGGCGTGCGCCTCCCGGTCGAGATGTGTGTGAATGCCCGGCTCGGCGTCCGCTATGCGCAGAATTTGCCCCGCCAGCCAGCGCAGCCCTTTCCGGTTGCCGGTGAAGGCGATCTCATTGAACTGCGGTGGATCATCGCCCCAGTAACGCTCTTTCTCCACCGCGCTGACAACATCCACACGCACCTGAGCTGGCATAGACTGGTCGCCCACCAGCAGCGCTCCGCAATGCGGGCAGTAGTTGATCACAATCCCCCCGTCGCCCGCCGCTTCCGCGATAGCAATCACCCATTCCCGAGATTTAGGCCACCACTCGTAGCGAATATCGTAGATGCAGGTTGCGGTGTGCCCAGCGAACACGTCGCAGCAGGGTTGGAAATCCGGCGGCAGAGAGACAGTTCCCTCCAGACAAAGCGTGCCGTCGGGATGTCTGACCTGTGACCTGGTGGTCATCTGCCACGCTCCCAGATTGTTTCCTGCAACACCTGTGCCAGAAAGGTGTTCCATCGCGCGAAGTCCTCCGGCGTCCAACCGTTCTCTGGATTGCGGTAGCTGTGGCGAGCATCGGTGATCCAACCCAGCGTCTCATCACGTCGCCAGTGGATGTCCTCACCCACCCACGTCACCCGCTCCACCAACTGCGCGACCTTGTCGGGCGGCAGCAGGCCGAAGTCGGCCCAGGCTTGCGTCAATTCGTCCCGCGCGGCGGCGCGGTCGTCGGTTGCGGTCAGCGTCGCCAGGGGATAGAAGAGCAGATAGAGCGCACGCGGATCGAAGGTGACGCCGCCGTGCCGCCGGGCGCAGGCCGCCAGCGGCGCGACCTCGGCCCAGCGCAGGATGGGCAACCTAAAATGGGGATCGTCATAGCCCAGACGCAATCGCTCTGGGAAGGCGGGATGTGCCACGTAGTGATAGATGCCGGGCGCGTTGTCGAACTTAATATGCCACTCGTAACCTGCGGGAAAGGGGATGGTGAGCACATTCCAGTCCTCGGCTTGACTTTCGTCGAACAGATCCGCGTCAAGCCCATGGATCGCCCGGTCGAAAGCGGTGAACGTGGTCATATCACAGCCGAAGATGTCCTTCAAAACCGCGAAATCATCCTCTTCTTCGTCGAAATCTATGTGCGTGACGTAATACCCGGCCCAAAAAGCGCGGATGGTTATCACAGCAGACCAATCGGTGATTTTAGACATCTATCCCTCCAAAGCAGTGGCATTGCCAAAAAAGACGCCATCGCCGCCGTGGGGCCAGTACCGCCAGTGGGTGTTGGGCGGGACGGTGGGCGCGTAGCGGGCCGGGTCGCCGGTGCAGAGGACGGAGGCCAGTTGGCGGAAGGTCTCCGTGTGGCTCGGCAGCTCGTCGTCGGCCAGGTCGGGATGCCGCCACTCGTCCAGTTGCAGGATAGCGGGCAGATCGGGCGGGAGGTGGGCGCGGCGCTCGGCTTCCGTGGTGAGCAGCAGGGCGCGATAGTCCGGCAGCAGGACGCGCAGCGCCTCGAAGCCCCACACGTCCGGCGGGGAGCGGAGTTCGATCCCGGCGGCGCGGATGCTTGCGGCTGCGCCCCATCTGTGCGGCAATCATCGGCGAACGTTGCTGGCGAATGGCCTCTGCATAGTCCGAGCCGGGGAATTTGCTGGCCTGGAAGTAGTGTTCGTTGGTGGGCCAGACCTTGCCGTCCAGTTCGATAGGTACGGTGCGAAGTTGGACATCCAGCCGTAAGGGGCGCTGGCTTTGTAAAAGTTGATTGCTATCGGGCGATAAGTCTCCCATCCCAAATACGCATGTTTGCGTGCTTATGCGGCTTCCCAAGAAGCTGCTTCCACCGTTCAGATACAACGCGCGTCGGGGGCGGGCAGGTATTCGTGGCTACGGCCCGCCTCGCAAAACAGATAGCTGCTTTCTTCCTCGGAATACCAGAGTTCGTATTGCATCAACTCGCCTCACCGTAGATTCCAATGCGTAAGAATGCTCATCCCGAGACGACAAACCGGAAACCATAGAGCCGGATGCCAGAATTGGGCAAATCCCAATCACGAGAGGTAACGCGCACGAACAAATGTTCGCTCAGAAACGAACCGCCTCGCACAAACCACTCATCCCCGTTGCGAGAGGTCGTCCATTCCCATACATTGCCCACCATATCCGCGCAGCCGTAGGGACTATCGCCGGTGGGCGAGTACATTTCCACAGGCGTCGTTGCCAGAACCCCCGCCTCCAAACTATTGCAACGGCCTACATCCCACTTGCCCCAGGGAAAGCGCCGCCCGTCGTCACCGCGCGCCGCTTTCTCCCATTCTTCTTCAGTGGGGACACGCCCCCCGGCCCATTCAACGTAGGCCAACGCATCATACCAATCCACCAGCCCAACCGGATGCTCAGCCTTGCCCAATGGAAACATGCGCGTCTCCGGGTCCCAGTTATACGGCTGTGCCCAGGATTCTTTCGAGTAAGGCAATGGATACGTTGCATTGGCGTCGAGAAAGCGTTTGTATTCCGCGTTTGTGATGGGGGTTCGGGCAATCCAGAACGTCGGCAACTCACGCACCTCCAGACCTTCACCATAGCGAAATGGCCCGGCAGGAACCTGCACCAGCTCCTTACCTGTCTTGGGCCAAATCAATGTTGTAGTCATCTCCCTTCCTCCGCAGGCGGCGCTTTCAGTTGGAGTAGTTTGCACATTTATACACCGGACAGTTCCAACGGCAGCGGATGGTGAAATCGCCGTGTATAGCGGCCATTGATGGCCTTTTGGATTTTGACGCACGCCTGGACGTCCTTGACGCTCTTTGCCTGAAAGAAGACGCCGCGCTCCAACAGGGCGATGGCGGTTTCGAGCCAGCGGGCGATGGATGCGTGCAGCACCGTGTAGCCGTCGCCGCACTTGTAATCGAAGTAGACCAGTTGCCCGACCTCGCCGCCGAAGTAACCCCGCGTATCCACCACGACCAGGCCATAGGCTTGTTCCTCCAGCAGTGGGATGAAGCCCTCTTTCCAGTAGCATGGCTGCTGCGCGGCGTCCTTCTCCGTCTTGATCTCCCGCCACATCTCCGCCAGCATCACGGCGCTTTCGATGGAGACGAAGTGCCCCCCATCGTCGAGCGGGACGGACTCGTACCAGGCGTCCTCCTCGAACTCGTTCACCCAGCCATCCCGCAAGTCCTGCTGGCCGTTTTTCCAGCGGTACAGGGCGATGTACTCCTCCGGCAGTGCGTCCACCTGCAAGCGCGCGTAGAGTTCGTCCACCGCCGCGAAGGCGTAACCCGGTTGCAAGGTGGCATAGCGCAGCGGCGCTTGCTCCTGGTAGAGGCAGTCGAACTCCTGAATAAGATGGAGTATGTTCATTATGCACCTCCCGCGTTGTTTATAGTCGTATCCGCCGCTTGCGCTAGCGGATGCGAGGCTGTCAGCAAGGCCGAGAACTCGGTTTTGTCCCGGCCCTTGAGGAAGGGGTGCAGGGCGTGCATCAAGCGACCGGAGGCGAGCAGGGGCATGGGATGGCGGAGCAGCGTGACACCGTTGACCGTCATCCGGTCGGCGTAGCACAGCCCGCAGCGGCGCAGCGTCTCGATGTCCCGCTCGCTGATGACCGCGCGCCCGTCGTAGACCAGCCGGTAGGTACCCGGACGCTGGGCGTTCTCCGTGACCTCGAAGGGCTGAAGAATCAGCAGCGGATCGCGCAACGTGGCCTGCACCTCCAGCGCGAACCATTGCCCGGCGGCGGATTCGAGTTCGCGCCAGTGCGCGTCGGCAATGCAGGGCGCGATAGCGTCGCGGATGCGCGCGGCGAAGACCAGCCGCCCGCTGGCATAGTCCAGGGTCATCTCCCGCTTCTTGAGCGCTTTGGGGTTGACCCGCTCGCCGAGCAGTACGTCATAGAGACAGGGTAGGCCGAAACTAAAACCGTGGTAATCGAGCAGCTCCGCCCGGCGGAACTTGAAGGTGTAGATGTGCTGGAAGGCCAGCGCGTGCGCCGAGAGATCGGCCAACGCGCTTTCGAGCGCGTCCCCCTCCGGAAAGAAAAAAGTGGTGAGGGTGGGGCCGGGCCGGTATAGCTCATACGCGGCGGCAAACTCCGCCGCCCCCGGCAGAATGCCGCTATCGCCGTAGAGTTCGACTTCAAGGATGTGTGGGGTTTTCATAGTGTTGTTCCTTCTAGTGACCACGCCAGCGGTTGAAATCGCCGGCTGTTACACCAAGTCGGTTCAAGATGACTACAAAACCATCCCTAGCCTGCTTGAGCAGGCCTCGAGTAGCAGGCTGATGATTCATCATCAGGCGTCAGGCTTCCATTTCCTCATCGTGGAGGCCGAGGAATTCCAGCGCCAGATCGTGCGTCTCCAGCCGGTGGCACAACTGCTTGAGGCTCCAGCCGAAGGCGGCGGCGGTGCGGGTGAGATAGTCGCGGGGATCGAGAGCCACTGAGTAATGGAGTTTGGGTGTCATAGTTTCTCCTTTGATTGCGGATCCATCCAAGCCTGCCACAACGGATGCGCGATGACCGGCACAGGCCGGGGACGCCGCAGGCGATTGCGCCAGGCCCGCTGTTGCGCCGCGAGGATGGGGTCTAGCTCCTCTGGTATGAACAGGTCAAGCGGGAAAGCGGAGCGCAGGAGAGCGATCAACCCATCCAGGTCATCTTCCGGCGTGACGTGGGTGAGCTTGTAGAGCAGGAGCGTGCCGTAGGTCTGCGCCAGGTCGCCCGAAAGCCGCGCCGCCACGTCCGGCAGATCGCGCAATGGGAAGCGCGGGACGCAGACGTGGTCCACGTCTACCTCGGCGAGCAGCACGGAGTCCGCGTCTGCTGTCAACCGGAACCGCTCGCCAGGGCCGTAGGGTTGAAAGGCGATCTCCAAGGTTGCGCCGGTGGTGGTGGGGAGGCGCAAAGTATGGAGGGCAATATCCTCTCCATCTGCCTGGTGCAGTTGATAAAGATCGCGGAGGATGGTGGTTTCCAATTCGGCCCGCGTCACGCTGAAGAAATCGCAGCAGGTCGCCACACGGTCACCGTCGAAGTTCTGGAAGAGGCGCAGGTAGTAGATCCAGAATGGCTTTTGAGCCAGAATCGTAGGCCAGTGGATCGTCGCGTTCATGTCCGCTTCACCCGCGTCAAGTCCCAGCAGCCGGCGTTCTCCCAGGCTTCGGGCGTGTCGTACTTGCCCGAAGAAAGGTGTTCCCAGTGGATGCGAAGCAAGGTGTGCAAGGAATCTGCGCCGTGGGGGATAGGGCCTTCGTGAATTTCCCACCATACCATTTGCCCCACCACGCCCTTTGGGCCGGGGTCTAGGTCAATACAAAGCTGGTTGCCGCAGCTATCTTCCAGCACTGGAATCAGCCCTGGATGCCACCAGCCTGGCTTGAGGACGCCGCCGCTTTCGTAATGCGGTTCAAAGCGCGCATACGTGCCGTCGGCTACCAGCTGCCGCCCGATGTCCCACGTTCGCGCAATCGCCTGGGTGGAAAGGGTCACATACTCGCCGATGTAGAGATCGCCGTTGACCACGCGCAGCATAGCCGCGAGCGCGGATGGCAGCAGGTGGCCCAGACTTGTCTCCAGCGCGCCCAACTCCGCCTCTGTCGCGCCCGGGTTGGGCGGTCTCTGTACATAGTCGGGGCCGTGTTCAGCCAGCCATGCGATGATGTCAGTCACAAGTTGGGGTATCTCAGTTTCGCACATCAGCAACACTCCTCCCGATGTTTGCGTCCAAGGTTCGCGTCTCCATAAAACCGCCTTGTTCGAGTAAAAGGATTCTATTCCCAAATGCCGAGGCTGCCATCATCTGAAGCGGAGATGAGCCGCCCCTCGGTGGTGAAGCATAGCGTGTTAATCCCCGCCCCGTGCGCGGCGATTTCGCCCAGGAAGTCGCCGCGCGCCGCGTCGAAGAAGCAAATCATGCCGTTGCGCGTCCCGGCAGCGATGCGCGCGCTGTCCGGCGACCAGGCGATGGCGTCGAACCAGCGCTGTTCGGCGGGCGTGACCAACTCGCGGGTGTGCTGGTCGGACAGCCGATAGAGGTAGATGCGCCCGCGCTTGTCCTGCGGTTGCGTCCCGCGTTGGTGGAAGCCACTGGCCAGCGCCAGAATCGCGCCATCGGGTGAGAAAGCGGCGGCGTTGAGGCGGCGGCAATCATCCGAGTGGGTCTGCCAGGTGGAAAAGCGCGCCCAATCGGCGGCGGGCAGGGGCGTTCCGGCCCACGCCGGCGGGGCAAAATCGGACGTATCTGCGCGGGTGCGGTCAGCGGGATGCATCAGCCAACCCGTGCTATGCTCGAATTTGTCACCCCACAGCACGGTGAACGTCCCGTTCCATGAGACAAGCGCGACCTTGCCATCCGCCGAAACGGCGGCGCGGAGATGCTCCACCTGATTGGATTCGCCGGGCGGGAGTTTTTTGAGCGCCCCCTTGCGCCCATAGGCATCAAGGTAAAACGTATTGCAAGCCATCGGCTGTACTAATAATTTCTGGTGCATCTAACGCAGCTGCAATTAACGCTAGCCGCTGTTCAACATTGGGGGATTTACGGCGGCGTTGTTTGAACCCAAAGCGTCTAAGATGCTGCAGGAGTTCGGTTAACGTGGCCCCGACCTGCGCGGGTGTGCCCAAGGCGCGGTTAAGGTCACGCGCTCAATACGCTGGCAGCGTCGTCGTTTGCACCACAGGGCCGCTTTTGTAGGCGAGTTGCCACTCCGGCACCCACACGACCGCGAATAGATTTATTTCCACATCTGTACGGCGTGGACGGATGGGAATCTCCTCGAATTGGCCCACTGCTGCTTCCCATTGCTGTACAATTGCCTGAGTCTTCTCGTGCAGCTCCTCCTGCAATACCTTGAGATCGGCCTGTACTACGCTGACCTCTTCTTCTGCCGCGCGTGCGTCGGTCTGCGCCGTTGATGTCTGCGTGATGCGCCGCGCGGCGGTGGCGACTGAGCGTTGCCGCCCGGCGAACAGGCTCAGCACGGTTTCGCCCGCCGTGATGAGGGCATCCTGCTTACGCTGGCGCGCTTGCGTCTGCCGCCGCTCTAGCGTTGCCTCTGCGCGCCGCAAGCGATCTTCCAGCCGCCGCGCTTGTTGTGCATATTGTGCCTTGAGCTTGTCCACATCGGCGTCGCGCAGCTCGCGGGCCGCCTGCTCCACCCGTTGATGGAAGGCACGTGCATCTTCGTCGGGGCGCGAGTGCAATTTCGTTGCGGGGTTGTATTGCAGTGTGAGGTTGCCGGTGCGGTAGAGATGATCGGCCAGCTCGCGCTGTAACGCGCTGAGCTCCCGTGCCTCGTTGATGGTCTCTGGCAGTACATCGAAGAGCGCCTCCGGCTCAGCTCGATCCGCCAAATCGCGGACGGTAATCTCGAGCGGCTGCGCGTGCTCCCAACGCACACCCCCGACTCCCTCCGGCGGCTGCGCTAATAGCGCAAACGCCTCCGCCGTGTTGACGTTCAGGTCGCGGGTTTGTTTGACAAAATGCAGGCGCCCCAGTCCTAGCAGCGCCGGGACGTAGATCAGTTGCCGGCGCTCCACGGCGGGTGGCCCGCTCACTTGCCTGGCGAGCTCCGCTTCCGCAGCCGTTGCCGTCTTGCGCACCGGCAGGTATACTTGTTGCACACCCGCAGGCAACACCGGCGGCGCAGAGGCGTACCCGCCAGCAGTATCCACCGCCGTAGCTGTGGCGCGTGGCTCGATGGGCGCGGATGCAGCGGGTGCCAGCCCCGTCGCTGCGATGGGGGCAGTGCTGGGCGCGTCTGGGGTGTGCTTTGTCATCAGTTCGCGCACCTGCAAGCGGGTGAGCGGCCCACGCAAGTAGCTCATCGCCCAGCGCGTCTGGAACGTTACCGGAGCCGAGTCGTGGACATTGTGCAGCAGGAACACCCGTTTACCCAAACTGCTCAGGATTTTATTGAGTGCGGCGCGGTCGAGTGATTGCCCGGCCTCTAATGAAGCACTTTCCAGGCCTTCCAGCAACCGCTGCTTATCGCGCTCGGCTTGTAACCGCCCGATGAACCAGGTGCCAGCATTGGTCAATCCCTTGTAGTCCAGGTCTGCTGGATTTTGCGTGGTGAGCATCACGCCGATCCCGAACGCACGCGCTTGTTTCATCAAGGTCAGCATAGGTGTTTTGCTGGGGGGATTGGCGATAGGCGGGAAGAAGCCAAAAATCTCATCCATATAGAGCAGGGCGCGCAGGCTGGTGGTGCCGGGCTGTGTGCGCATCCAGGTGATCAGCTGGTTCAACAGCATCGTCGCGAAGAACATCCGCTCGGCATCGCTGAGATGGGCGATGTAGAAGATCGCGTGGCGCGGTTTGCCCTCCGGTGTACTGAGGAAGCCGGGGATGTCCAACGGTTGCCCCTGGAGCCAGCTCTGAAATCCCGGCGCGGCAATGATGTTGTTTAACGCCATCGCCAGGCTAAATCGGTCTTTTTGTGGATAGAAGGTATCTACGTCAAAAACGCCGAGCTGCCGCACCGGCGGATTCTGAATCGCCATAATCAGCTTGGGTAAATCCAGGTCTTCACCCAGTCGCCAGAAATGTTCAAGGATGGTGGAGAGCAGGATGTGCTCGCGCGACTGCACTGGGTCGGCCTGGATGCCGACAAGTCCTAGTAGTTCAGCAAACATCAATTGTCGGATAGAGCTTGTGCAATTTAATGCGCGCCTCTTCAGTGGTAAAGCGCCAGTGAATTGTGCTCGAGGCGGCGTTGCGGACCTCTTCCCAAGCGATCAC
>Ga0334882_1004044_pt1 | contig 12822 bp, 11 predicted proteins | sample GraSluR1_MG_5_FD_207226 | JGI IMG/M metagenome (GOLD analysis project Ga0334882, IMG submission 207226) | Sludge microbial communities from methane-producing bioreactor in Wageningen University, Netherlands - Granular Sludge_15_04-R1 | ecosystem: Engineered > Bioreactor > Anaerobic >... | reverse complement strand
GGAAACTCCTCCTCCAGGGCCGATCTGATCCTCTCAAGCTCGGGGCCGAAGCCCCTCTTGAACGAGTATTCCATGGACCGGCCCTTCGTTTCATTCGATTATAGACCTTTCGAGCCGCACCTTCGAGCCGCCGCGCTGCCGTCTCAGATCCGGGCGTAGCTGGCGGCGGAGCCGAGCGCCTCCTCGATCCGGAGGAGCTGGTTGTACTTGGCGTTCCTCTCGCTCCGAGCGGGGGCGCCGGTCTTGAGCATCTCCGCTCCCAGGGCCACGGTCACGTCGGCGAGGGCGGAGTCCTCCGTCTCGGCGGACCTGTGGCTTGCCATCACCTTGAAGCCGTTTCTGAAGGCCATCCGAGCGGCGTCGAAGGCCTCGGAGACGGAGCCGATCTGGTTCGCCTTGAGCAAAAGCGCGTTGGTCGCCTTCATCTCGATCCCCTTGGCCAGCCTCTGGACGTTGGTGACGTAGATGTCGTCGCCGACGATGATCGTCCCCGGAAGACGAGCGGTCAGGGCGGCGAAGTCGTCGTACCCCTCCTCTTCGAAGGGGTCCTCGATGAGGACGATGGGATACGTGGCCACAAGGTCCGCGTAGAAGTCGACCATCTCGCCGCTCGAAAGCTTCTTGCCGTCGACGGCGTAGGAGCCGTTCTTGTAGAAGCTGGAGGCGGCGGCGTCCATCCCGATGCCGATCTCTTTGTCGTAGCCGGTGGCGTCGAGGGCGGACATCAGGGAGTCGAGGGCGTCACAGGTCTTGTTCAGGGGCGGGGCGTATCCTCCCTCGTAGCCGACGTTGGTGGCCCCAACCCCGTACCTCCCCTGGAGGATCTTGCCCAGGGCGTGGTAGGTCTCCGCCGCCATCCGCAGGCCCTCTGAGAAGCAGCTTGCGCCCTTGGGGAGGATCATGAACTCCTGGATGGCGAGGTCGTTTCCGGCGTGCTGGCCGCCGTTGAGGACGTTGAGGGATGGCACGGGAAGCGTAGTCGTGTTGACGCCGCCGAGGTACTGGTACAGCGGGATCGCCAGCTCGTCGGCGGCGGCCTTGGCCACCCCCAGAGAGACCCCCAGAATGGCGTTGGCGCCGAGGTTCGACTTGTGGGAGGTCCCGTCGAGGGCGAGCATGAAGTTGTCGACGGCCCGCTGCTCCAGAGCGGTGATCCCGGACTCGATCAGCTTCGGCCCGATGACGTCGTTGACGTTCTTGACCGCCTGGAGGACGCCCTTTCCATTGTATCGGTCGTCGCCGTCCCGGAGCTCCAGGGCCTCGTGGGTCCCCGTCGAGGCGCCCGAGGGGACGGCGGCCCGGCCGAAGCCGCAGCAGGTCCAGACGTCTACCTCAACGGTGGGGTTTCCTCGCGAGTCCAGGATCTCGCGAGCGTGAACGTTCTCTATTTCGAATGACATCGTATATCGCCGGTGGAGCCTTCGTGGCGGATTTATTTAACCTCTTTGGGAGGTCGGGGGAGAAAGGCGGAAAGCCTCGACTGCCCCCGATCGTCCGCGCCGCCTTCGCACAGCTCCGGCACCGCGACCCCCAGCTTCTCCTCGAACCACTCCGCCACCAGCCGCCGGTGGCAGAAGGCGCCCGACCTCTCCCAGCAGAGGAGGACGGCGTCCTCGCCGAGGTCGGCATAGACCCTGGTGGGGTCGAGCTTCGAGAGGACCTCCGCGCGGTAGCGCCGGATGTACTCGGCCTCGTCGATGGCGCCGCTCTTCGCCGCCTGAAGGAGGCGCCAGGGGGGGGCGAGCGGCTCGTACGCGCGGCCGGTCCAGCCGCGGGGCTGGGTTCGGGAGATGGCGACGGCTTTGGGGTGGGAGCCAGATCGGGCGAAGTTGGAGGTCTGCATATCCATCAACGAATTTTTTTGTAGATTCTATTGGGTTTTGACATTCAGGCCATAAAATGAAAGGCGGACAAGAATAAAACGTAAATGGGGACGGTTGGCGGCCGCGGCCTAGTTGATCCGCGCCACCGCCGCCACCTCGTCGCCAGCCTTGAGCCGCATGATCCGGACCCCCTGGGTCGCCCGGCCCTGGATCCTGATGTCGGAGGCGGGGATCCTGATCATCACCCCGTCCTTGGTGGTGATCATCAGCTCGTCCTCCTCGGAGACGGTCCGGGAGGCGACGACGTCCCCCTTCCTGGAGTCGATGTTCTTCATCCCCTTGCCGCCCCGCCGGTGGGGGGAGTACTCGGAGAGCTCCGTCCTCTTCCCGTACCCCTGCCTGGTCACGGTGAGGAGGGAGGCCCCCGGCCGGACCACGTCCATAGAGATCACCTCGTCCTCGCCCTCCAGGGTGATCCCCCGGACCCCCATGGACCCCCGGTTGCTGGGGCGGACGTCCCCTTCGTTGAACCTGATCGCCTTGCCGCCAGCGGTGGCCAGGATCAGGTCCTGGTCGCCGCCCGTGAGCCTTGCGGCCACGAGCCGGTCGCCCCGGAGGTTCACGGCCTTGATCCCGCCCTTCCGGGGGTTGCTGTAGGCCCGGATGGGGGTCTTGACCACCTGACCCAGGGACGTGGCCATGACGATGTACCCCTCGGAGTCGAAGCTCTTGACCGGGATCGCCTCGGTGATCTTCTCGTCCGCCTCCAGGGATAGGAGGTTTACGATCGATTTTCCCCGGGCGGTCCTGCCGAAAGATGGGACGTCGAAGACCCGGAGCCAGTGGGCCTTGCCCATATCGGTGAAGAAGAGGATGTACTCGTGGGTGGTGGCGATGAAGAGGTCGGTGACGAAGTCCTCGCTCTTGGTGTCGGCCCCCATGACCCCCATCCCACCCCGCCTCTGCTGGCGGTAGGCGGAGAGGGGCTGCCGCTTGATGTAGCCGTCGCTGGTGATGGTCACCGCCACCTCCTCCTCCTGGATGAGGTCCTCCAGCTCGATCTCCCCCTCGGCCTCGATGATCGCGGTCCGCCGGCCGTCGCCGTACTTTCCGACGAGCTCTGCCAGCTCCTGCTTTATGATGTTGAGGATCTCCCGGGGGTCGGCGAGGATCTCCCGGAACCGGGCGATGGCCACCTCCAGGTCCATCTCCTCGGACCGGATCTTCCCCTGCTCGAGAGCCGTCAGCCTCTGAAGCCGCATGTCCAGGATCGCCTTGGTCTGCTCCTCGGAGAGGCCGAAGGCCTCGGTGAGGGCGGCCCTGGCCTCAGCGGGAGACTCGGCGGCGCGGATGAGCTTGATCACCTCATCGATCTTCCCCAGGGCTATGAGGAGCCCCGCCAGGACGTGGGCCCTCTTCTCCGCCCGGTCGAGGTCGTAGCTGGTCCTCCTCTCGATCACCTCGGCCCTGTGAGATACGTACTGGTTCAGGATATCCCGGAGGGGGAGGGTTGCCGGCTGGCCGTCGACGAGGACGACGTTGATGATGCTGTAAGAGGTCTCCAGCTGGGTCTGCCGGTGGAGCTGGTTGATGACCACCTCGGGGTTGACCCCGGACCGGAGCTCGACGACGAGCCGGATCCCCTCCCGGTCCGACTCGTCCCGGAGGTCGGAGATCCCGTCGACCCGGTCCGCCTTGATCAGGTCGGCGATCGTCTCGACGACCTTCGCCTTGTTCACCTGGTAGGGCAGCTCCGTCACCACGATCTTAGGCCGGTCGCCCCTCTCGATCACCGACTTTGCCCGGAGCTTGATGATCCCCCGGCCGGTGGCGTAGGCGGCCTCGATCCCGGAGCTTCCCAGAATGTAGCCCCCCGTCGGAAAGTCGGGGCCGGGAAGCTCCTCCATCAGGTCCTCTAAAGTCGAATCGGGATCATCGATCAGCCTCGTAATCGCCCCCGCCACCTCGCTCAAGTTGTGGGGCGGGACGTTCGTCGCCATCCCCACGGCGATCCCGGAGGAGCCGTTGACGAGGAGGTTGGGGAGCTTCGAGGGGAGGACCGTCGGCTCCTTGAGGGAGTCGTCGTAGTTGGGGACGAAGTCGACGGTATCCTTCTCGATATCCGCCAGCATCTCCCCGGCGATCTCTGAGAGGCGGACCTCGGTGTACCTCATCGCCGCCGCCGGATCGCCGTCGATGGATCCGAAGTTCCCCTGGCCGTCGATGAGGGGATACCTCATCGAGAAGTCCTGGGCCATCCTCACCATCGTCTCGTAGATGGCGGCGTCGCCGTGGGGGTGGTACTTACCCATCACGTCTCCGACGACCCTCGCCGACTTCTTGTAGGGCTGATCGTGGGTCATCCCCTGCTCGTACATGGCGTAGAGGATCCGGCGGTGGACGGGCTTGAGGCCGTCCCGGACGTCCGGGAGGGCCCGCCCTACGATGACGCTCATGGCGTAATCGATGTATGAGGACTTCATCTCCGAAGTTATGTCGACGTCTATCTCCGTCATCTTCTCACCTCAGACGTCCAGGTTCCTCACGTCCCGGGCGTGGGCCTCGATGAACTCCCGCCGGGGCTCCACCTTCTCTCCCATCAGGATCGAGAAGATCTCGTCCGCCTCCATGGCGTCCTCCAGGGTCACCTTCAGCATCGTCCTCCTCTCGGGGTCCATCGTCGTCTCCCAGAGCTGCTCCGGGTTCATCTCCCCGAGGCCCTTGTACCTCTGGACCGTCGCCTTCCCCCCGGACCCCTCCAGGATTCCGGCCAGATCCGCTTCGGAGTAGGCGTAGGTCGCGGCCTTACCCCTCTTCACCTGGTAGAGGGGAGGCTGGGCGATGTAGACGTAGCCCGCCTCGACGAGCTCCCGCATGTACCGGTAGAAGAAGGTGAGGAGGAGGGTCCGGATGTGGGAGCCGTCGACGTCGGCGTCCGTCATGATCACCACCTTCCGGTACCTAGCCCGGTCCAGCTGGAAGTCGTCCCCGATCCCGGTGCCGAGGGCGGTGATGATGTTTCGGATCTCGTTGTTCTTCAGGATCTTGTCCAGCCTCGCCCGCTCGACGTTGAGGATCTTACCCCGGAGGGGGAGGATCGCCTGAAAGTGCCGGTTCCTCCCCTGCTTCGCCGAGCCGCCGGCCGACTCGCCCTCGACGATGTATAGCTCCGATAGCTGGGGGTCCTTCTCGGCGCAGTCGGCGAGCTTTCCGGGTAGCCCTCCCGAGCTGAGGGCGTTCTTCCTCCGGGTCAGCTCCCTCGCCTTCCGGGCCGCGACCCGCGCCCGGTAGGCCTGGGTCGCCTTCTCGACGATCTTCACCGTCACCAGGGGGTTCTCCTCGAAGAACTCGGACAGCCCCTCGGAGACGAGGGAGCTGACGATCCCCCCGACGGCGCTGTTCCCGAGCTTCGTCTTAGTCTGCCCCTCGAACTGGGGGTCGGCGAGCCTCACGCTTATGACGGCGACGAGCCCCTCCCGAAGGTCGTCGCCGGTGAGCTTGGTATCGTCCTTGAGGAGCTTGTTCGCCCTGGCATACTCGTTCGTCGTCTTGGTGAGGGCGGCCCGGAAGCCGGCGAGGTGGGTTCCCCCCTCCCGGGTGTTGATGTTGTTGGCGAAGGAGAGGACGTTCTCGTTGTAGGTGTTGTTGTACTGGAGGGCCACCTCGACGGAGGTTCCGTCCTTCTCCCGGTTGAAGTAGATCGGCGGGGAGTGGAGGATGTCCTTGTTCTTGTTGAGGTGCTCGACGAAGGAGACGATGCCCCCGTCGTAGAGGTACTCCCTCCTCTTGGCCGTCCTCTCATCCTCGACGGATATCTTCAGGCCGCGGTTTAAGAAGGCCAGCTCCCGGAGGCGGCTAGCCAGGGTATCGAAGCTGAACTCGACGGCCTCAAAGATCTCGGGGTCGGGCTTGAACCGGACGGTCGTCCCGGTGTGGTCGGAGACGCCGTGGACCTCCAGGTCCGAGACGGGCCTCCCCCGCTCGTACCTCTGCCAGTAGACGAGGTTGTTCCTCCGGACCTCCACCTCCATCCACTCCGATAGGGCGTTGACGACGGAGACGCCGACGCCGTGGAGGCCGCCGGAGACCTTGTAGGACTTGTGGTCGAACTTTCCCCCGGCGTGGAGCTTCGTCATCACTATCTCCAGCGCCGGCTTCTTGTAATGCTCGTGGATGTCTACGGGGATGCCCCGGCCGTCGTCCCTCACCGAGGCGGTGCCGTCGGCGTGGAGGACGAGGTTGATCTCTGAGCACCGGCCGGCCATGGCTTCGTCTATGCTGTTGTCCACCACCTCGTAGACGAGATGGTGGAGGCCGGCCAGGTTGGTGCTCCCTATGTACATGGCGGGCCTTCGCCTGACGGCGTCGAGCCCCTCCAGGACCTGGATGGTGCTCGCGTCGTACTCCTCAACTACTTCGCTCAAGACCGGATTCGCCCCCGATAACATAAATGACCCACAATTGAATTATCGCATTATATATAACGGTTTTCCCGAATTAATCGCAAGCCGGCAGCTGCGAAATTTTGATTTGATATATTTTATTCGAAGACTTCATCCCGCCCAGGGGGGATCTCCCATCCTCGAGGCTTTTGCGGGAAAGGAGGGATAGACCTTTGGCTACTTAGCCTTAACGTGCCCCTCCCCTCCAGCCCCCGGGGGGCGGCGGTCCCCGGCGACAAGCGGACTTCCCGGGCCGGGGCAGGAGAATGGACGGTGCCGGGAGCCGGCCGGGTGGGGGGCTATACGGAGCCCTCGACGGGGACGAACTTCGTCCCGTAGTAGATTATCCCCCGGTCCCCGTCTTTGCCGAGGATCCTGAAGACGGGCTTCACCCTCATCCCGATCTCGATCTCCTCGGGGGCGCAGATCACCTGGCCCGTCAGCCTCGGCCCCTCCTCCAGCTCTATGATGGCGAGGTTGTAGGGGGTCTGCCTCTTGAAGTCGTCGGTGGCGTTGTAGATGGTGGTGTAGGTGACCACCGTACCTCGGCCATCGAACTTGTAATCCTCCATCTTGGCGGCTCTCCGGCAGTTGGGGCAGATCGTCCTCGGCGGGTAGTAATACTCGTCGCACTTGGGACAGTGGGTCCCCACCAGGTTGTACCTCTGGGGTATGTGTCTCCAGAACCGTGGGACTGTGGACAATTGGTCACCTCGACATGATGTGGACGATGGCGGTGCCGCCGCACCCGCCGACGTTGTGGGTGAGGCCGACGTCGGCGCCCTCGACCTGCCGCTCTCCCGCCTCGCCCCGGAGCTGGAGGACCATCTCGTAGGCCTGCTTTATCCCCGTGGCGCCGACGGGATGGCCGCAGGCCTTCAGCCCTCCGGAGGTGTTGATGGGGATCTCCCCGCCGATGGCGGTGAGCCCCTCCCGGGTGGCTCTCCCCCCATCGCCTTTATCGAAGAACCCCAGATCCTCGATCGCCACGATCTCCCCGATGGTGAAGGCGTCGTGGACCTCGGCGAGGTCCACGTCCTCCGGCTCCAGCCCCGCCATGCGGAAGGCCCTCCTGGCGGCGAAGACCGAGGCGTCGAGGGTGGTGATATCCCGCCGGTCGTGGAGGGCGAGGGTGTCGCTGGCCTGGGCCGTCGCCAGGATCCTGATGGGGCTGTCGGTGTACTTTTTAGCCTCCTCCGTCGGGGCGAGGACGACGGCGGCAGCCCCGTCGGTGATCGGCGAGCAGTCCAGGACCCGGAGGGGGTCGGCGACGAGGGGGGAGTTCAAGACCTTATCGACGGTGATCTCCATCTGGTACTGAGATATGGGGTTCATGCTCCCGTGGTGATGGTTCTTCACCGCCACCGCCGCCAGGTCCTCCCGGGTCGTGGCGTACCGGTGTATGTGGAGCCTCGCGATCATGGCGTAGAGGGCGGGGAAGGTCGCCCCGAAGAAGCATTCCCACTCCCGGTCGGCGGCGGCGGCCAGGGCGTCCGCGGCGACGCCGCCGGTGACGTCGGTCATCTTCTCGACCCCGGCGGCGATGACGACATCGGAGTAGCCGCTCGCCACCGCCAGGACCCCCTGGCGGAGGGCGAGCCCCCCGGAGGCGCAGGCCGCCTCGACCCTGGTGCTGGGGACGTGGAGGCGGGAGAGGCCGGCGCAGTCGGATATCAGGGCGCCGATGTGCTCCTGCTCCACGAACCGGCCGCCGCTCATGTTCCCGACGTAGAGGCCGTCGATCTCCTCGCCGGAGACGTTCCCATCCTCCAGGGCCCTGATCCCCGTCTCCACCACCAGGTCCCGGAGGGAGTCGTCCCACCTTTCCCCAAACCGGGTGCATCCAGCTCCGATAATCGATACCGATCTCATGGTCTCACAGCCTCAGCTTTCCCTTGTGCTTGGCGTAGACGGCGTAGTCCAGGTAGCGGACGTCCTTCATGTAATCTCTTACCCGCGGCCCTCGGTCCCTTATCTCCTCTATCCCCTCCTCGACCCTGATGCTGAAGGCGTCGCTCCCCGCCCCCGACCCGAAGCTCGCGAGGAATATCCTCTCCCCGGGGCGGGCTACGTCCAGGGTCGCGGCGAGGCCGATGAGGCTTGAGCCCGAGTAGGTGTTTCCGATCCAGGGGACGACGAGCCCCGGCTCGATCTGTTCAGCGGAGAAGCCGAGCTTCGAGGCGACCCTCGCGGGAAACTTCCCGTTCGGCTGGTGGAAGACGGCGTAATCGTAATCCTCGGGGATCGTCCCCATCTTCTTGAAGAGGCCCCGGGTGGCGCTGGTGACGTGCTTGAAGTAGCCCGGCTCCCCCGTGAACCTCCCCCCGTGCTCCGGGTAGGCCATCCCCTCCCGCCTCCAGAAGTCGGGGGTGTCGGTGGTGAAGGAGTAGAACCCCTCGATCTCCGCCGCCAGGTTCTCGCAGCCTATGACGTACGCGGCGGCGCCGGCGGCGGCTGTGTACTCCAGGGCGTCGCCGGGGGCGCCCTGGCTTGTGTCGGTGCCGATGGCAAGGCCCAGATCGATCAGCTTTCCCGCCACCAGGCCGAGGCAGGCCTGGACCGCCGCCGTCCCCGCCTTGCAGGCGAACTCGAAGTCCGCCGCCGTCAGCTGGTGGTCGACGCCCAGGGCCTCGCCGACGATCGTCCCCGTCGGCTTTACGGCGTAGGGGTGGCTCTCGGAGCCCGCGTAGATCGCCCCGATCCTGGCGGGGTTGATGGAGGCCCGCTTGACGGCGTTCCTCGCCGCCTCCACCGCCATCGTCACCGCGTCCTCGTCGGAGTCGGGGACGGATTTCTCGAAGACGTTCAGCCCCTTGGCCATGTCCTCCCGCTCTCCCCAGACCCTAGCGATCTCCTCGGCCTTTATCCTGTACCTGGGCACATAAACCCCATAGCTGACTATCCCCGCGGGCAAAGCATCACCTGTTGTTCAGATTCTCGGTCAGATCCTCGGTGGAGAGGGTCGTCGCGAGGAGGGGTATCCTCTCCAGCTCCGCGATCCTCCTGGCGACGCCGTCCACCCCCGAGGGGTCGATCCCCTGGAGGATCACGGCGCCGGGCTTGAGGTGGCTTACCCTCACCGCCACCATCGGCGACCTGCCGGTGGAGACGCCGGTGAAGATCAGGGCCCGGGCGGTGCTCCGGCCGTAGATCCTGTGAAACTGTTCGGGAAGAAGCTCCAAAATAGCCTTCAAGCTGTCGATGATCGTATAGCCGTAGATAGGGACGTCGACGTCCCCGCAGACGACGCAGGCGCCGATCCGATCTACGAACTTGGAGAGGGGGATCGGCTCGGAGTATTCGCATATGCAGCATATCCGCCCGAAGGACCCGCCGTCGCTGAGCAGAGCGCTGTAGGTCCGGGCGGTGCAGCTCCCCCGGAGCTCGTCGATGGTGAGGAGGGCATCGATGATCTTGCTGACGATCAAAATGCCGGGGGACCTTCTTCTTCCGCTTTCGTAGTCGCTTATCACCGATGGCGAGATCCCCAGATGGTTGGAGAGCTCGGTCTGGGTTACGCCGAAGTTCCTCCGCCACTTCTTCAGGGTCTCGCCGGGATTCTGTGATAAAGTTATCTCACCAGCCATCTTCTCTGCGAGCAGTCCTCGAACATCGGAGATATCCCCCCCGGCAGACATGAGCCAGAGAGGGGGCTCTTTAGAATATAAAGTTAACGAAGAGGAGTTCGTCATCTGACGTTATAAGGTGACTCGCCCCAAAACAAGATGCGCCGACCGGGATTCGAACCCGGGTTTTGGGCTTGCTCCGCGATCCCTGCCGCTTGGAAGGCCCAAGTCATAACCACTAGACCATCGGCGCTCACCACCACCATCTCCTCGTCGAACTTAACGTTTTCGATCCGAGGGTGGAGCGCCCCCGGGGCCGGGGCGGTCTCCCAAAGGATGGCAGGGAACGGGCCGACCCCCGCCCGCCGGGAGAGGTCTTGGCGGCGCCACCCAGATCTCCCCCATGCCCGATAGGCAGCTACGCCTCGGATACCTTGATATATCGAGGCGTCGGTGGAGTCACGCCGTTAGGCGAGCCCCTGGAGGGAACGAGATCTTGCAATCGGTGATAATCGCGATCTGGCTGATGCTGCCGGCCTACCTGCCGAACAACTTCGCCGTCATCTTCGGCGGGGGGAGGCCCCTCGACTTCGGGAGGACCTTCCCGGACGGCCGCCGGATCCTCGGCGACGGGAAGACCTTTCGGGGAACGATCGCCGGCACCCTGGCGGGGGTGCTCTTGGGCCTCCTCCTCCACGCCATCGCGGCCGTGAGGCCTGATCTAGGCCTCCCGAGCTTCGGCCGCGGATTCGAGCTGATCCTCGTCCTCGTCGGCCTCTCTCTGGGGGCGATGGCCGGGGACATCGTCGCCAGCTTCTTCAAGCGGAGGATGGGGATGGAGCGGGGGGCGGCGCTCTTCCTCGTCGACCAGCTCGACTTCGTCTTCGGGAGCTGGGCCCTCACCCTCCTCCTCGCCCCCCGGTGGTTCTCCGAGAGCTTCACCGCCGAGGTGATATTCATCGTCCTGGTCGTCACCCCCGTCCTCCACAGGGTGATGAACGTCCTCGGCTACAGGATCAAGGCGAAGAAAGAGCCGTGGTGAGGGAGATAGAGGGCATCTTCCGGACGATCTGGGATTTATATCGATCATTCCGAGTTAGATGGGCGATATCGCCATTATTCCTACATATTTCAGGAATAATTCGCCCCAAATTGATCTTCCTTGTTTTTTTTATATTTCAGGCTTTTATTTGGGGATTTCAGATCTTTCGGGCTCACTAAAACCGGGACAAAAAACAAAAATGGGGCTTTCATTTCCATTTCGAAAGCTTTATAAGTCCAGTAACCGATAGTCAGTACGTTACTGGCCAAATTTTTCATAGATTACTATGATTTGGCAAGAATTAAAAAGGAGGAGAGCAAATGGACATGGTTAGCATGGGGCTCCTAGCAGCTATGGGCGCCCTTGCGACAGTAGCCGGTGCAAGCGAGGACTTAGAGTCCGATGTGGGTTCTCAGAGCAACCCCAACTCACAGGTCCAGTTGGCTGCCCAGGTGGGTCACACCCACAGGATATACAACAAAGCCATCTCTGGAGAGCCACCATCGAACGCTCTTTACGCCGCCCTTGCCGCAGTTACAGCTAGTGTCTTGATGTCCGGGTATGGCATGAACGCGTTCTTTGCGATCGCCATCGGCTCGGTTATGGCCGCGATCTTCAACGGCATCTTTTCTGTCACCGCCTATATGGGCAGGAACACGAGCCAGGCGCGGTTCAACCAGTACGTCTACCTGGACGTTCTGCGGACTCACACCACCGCCATCATGGCACATGCGTACATCACTGCCTTCTGCGTAGTCACCATCTCCTACATCATGACAGCTCCGTGGCTTCCGATTCAACACCCGTTCCCGTTCCCCCTCGTCGCCATGATTTGGGGGCTCGCCATCGGAGCCATAGGATCGTCAACAGGAGACGTCCACTATGGAGGAGAGAGGGAGTTTCAGAACTACATCTTCGGGGCGGGGCTCAACGCCGCCAACTCCGGTGACATCGTCACCAAGGCCGAGGCTGGCCTGAGGAGCTCCATCGACAACGTCTGGTTCTGCGCCAGGTTCGGAGGCCCCGTCACCGGGATGGCCTTCGGGCTGACCGTCTTCCTGGACAACTGGCGGACCACCATCTTCGATCCCGCCACCCAGGGATGGTACGCGGTCCTGACCGGGATAGTGATCGTCATTCTGTTCATCGTCTACAACAGAATCCTGGAGATCAGAGCGAGAAAGAGGTACGGGCCCTATCCCGAATACAAGGGGGACATTGAGGCATGATTCCTCCGATTGACGCTAACATGCTAGTGCACATAATTGAGATCGTCATTGGCGGGCTGTTGGTGGGCATAGGCGTCCACTTCGTCCCCGTCGGTGGCGCACCAGCCGCCATGGCCCAGGCCACCGGGGTGGGGACCGGGACTGTGCAGCTGGCAGCCGGCTCTGGCCTCACCGGCCTCTTGAGCGCCGGCCTGATGTTGAACTACACCGACAGCATTCTCCTGGTGGTTATCAGCGGTGCCGTCGGCGCCATGATCATGATCGATGCCACCATGATCGTCGGAAACTGGGTCTACATCTACGGCGTCGGGACTCCCGTGGCATCCGCCAAGGCGAACTACGACCCGATCACAAAAGATTCCCAGGCGCCCTACGTCGCCCCCGGGACCGTCGGCCAGGGGATACCCACCGTCTGCTTCGTCAGCGGGACGATCGGCGGCCTCCTCGGCGGCGCCGGTGGATCCCTGATCTACTACGTCCTCTATCAGATCAACCGGGACCCCGGCCTCTCGGCCTTCTTCGCCATCGGGATCTTCGTGGTGAACGCCGTCATCGCCTCCTACAACATCCAGGGGACGATCGAGGGGTTCCACGACCCCAAGTTCAAGCGGGTTCCGCGGGCCTTCCAGGTCTGTCTGGTGGCATCGCTGATCATTGCAATATTCGCCGTCCTGATTTCGGGAGGTCACTGATATGAGCGTTGCAGCAGGTGGAGGAGCA
>Ga0334882_1004042_pt1 | contig 12828 bp, 24 predicted proteins | sample GraSluR1_MG_5_FD_207226 | JGI IMG/M metagenome (GOLD analysis project Ga0334882, IMG submission 207226) | Sludge microbial communities from methane-producing bioreactor in Wageningen University, Netherlands - Granular Sludge_15_04-R1 | ecosystem: Engineered > Bioreactor > Anaerobic >... | reverse complement strand
TCGGATATGCTACCGACGTGCGAAGCCTGACGCAAGGACGGGGCACGTTTACGATGGAGTTCCACCACTATGTACCGGTGGATTCCCGGCAGATGGATGCGATCGTGTACGGCTATGAAGTCTAGGTGCCCGGTGCGCCAGGCGATCAGGGGTACGCGAAGGCAGAGCGCCAGCAGACTGGCACATAATTGGTCAGTGAGTAACCAGAACTAATCTGAAAGCAGAATAAGGAGAGGCAAGCAATGGCTAAAGAGGTTTTTGAGCGCACGAAGCCACATGTGAACGTTGGGACCATCGGTCACATCGATCACGGTAAGACAACGTTGACCGCCGCGATCACGCGGACGCTGTCCACCAAGGGCTGGGCGGAGTACAAGGGCTATGATGAGGTAGCGAAGGCTGACGCAAAGATGTTCCGCCGTGACGCGACCAAGATCCTCACCGTAGCGATCTCGCACGTCGAGTATGAGACCGAGAACCGCCACTACGCACACGTGGACTGCCCGGGTCACCGTGACTACATCAAGAATATGATCACCGGTGCGGCACAGATGGACGGCGCGATCCTCGTGGTTTCCGCTGTCGATGGTCCGATGCCCCAGACCCGCGAGCACATCCTTCTGGCGCGTCAGGTTGAGGTGCCCGCGATCGTCGTCTTCCTGAACAAGGTCGACCTGATGGACGACCCCGAGCTGCTGGAGCTCGTTGAGCTGGAGATTCGGGAGCTGCTGAGCAGCTATGAGTTCCCCGGTGACGAGACGCCCGTAGTTCAGGGTTCGGCGCTGGAGGCCTTGTCTTGCCAGAGCGATGATCCGGACGATCCCGCCTACGCTTCCATCTGGGAGCTGATGCGGGTGGTGGATGAGTACATCCCCACGCCGGAGCGCGACGAGGATCGGCCCTTCATGATGCCCATCGAGGATGTCTTCTCGATCAAGGGGCGTGGTACGGTCGTCACGGGTCGTGTTGAGCGCGGGACGCTCAAGCCTAACACCGAGGTCGAGTTGGTCGGTGATATGTATGAGAAGCCGCGGCGCACGGTGGTTACGTCGATGGAGATGTTCCACAAGATCCTGCCCATCGTTCAGGCGGGTGACAACGCCGGGTTGCTGCTGCGTGGTGTCGGCAAGGACGAGGTGGGTCGCGGTGTGGTCGTGGCTGCCCCCAACTCGATCCAGGCCCAGCGCAAGTTCGAGGCTGAGGTCTATATTCTGCGCAAGGATGAGGGCGGTCGGCACAAGCCCTTCTTCACCGGCTACAAGCCGCAGTTCTACATCAACACGATGGATATCACCGGGTCGGTGGACCTGCCCGAGGGTGTTGAGATGGTGATGCCCGGCGACCGGACCACGATGACGGTTGAGTTGATCAGCCCGGTTGCGCTTGAGGTTGGGCACCGCTTCGCGATTCGCGAGGGTGGCTTGACCGTCGGCGCCGGCGTGATCACTAAGATTATCAGCTAGTTCGAGCTAACCATACAGGGTGGTTTATGGCTAAACAACGCATTCGCATTCGGCTGAAGGGATATGATCATCGCATTCTCGACGAGTCCGCACGGCGGATCGTCGAGGCGGCTGAGCGTACGGGAGCTCATGTCGCGGGTCCGGTGCCCCTGCCCACGAGAATCGAGCGGTTCACCGTTCGTCGTTCTCCGTTCATCGATAAGGATTCGCACGAGCATTTCGAGATCCGTACGCACAAGCGTCTGATCGATATCCAGGATCCGGATTCGAAGACGATTGACACGCTGATGCGGCTCAATATGCCGGCGGGCGTCGATATCGAGATTAAACTCTAGGCGATCCTGGTCTGCCCTAGGTAGGCCGGGGTCCACCGAGTCCGTTTAGTCGCATAGTCACACCTCACTGCCCCCTGGTCATCGGCTCACCGAGCGAGAAGGGCTGATGGCCAGGGGGATAGTGTCGGAGGATCAGGGATGATGTGGCGCGCCAAGTGGACGGTCCGAGGCCGCAAAAGATGAGGCCGGGTTGACTGGACGCGAGCGTTGACAGTCCCAAGGAGGCATAGGTGAAAGGTATACTAGGACGAAAGGTGGGTATGACCCAGATCTTTCGGGAAGATGGCACGGTGGTTCCGGTGACGGTTGTTGAGGCCGGGCCGTGCTATGTGACGCAAGTTCGCGATCCCGAACGCGATGGGTACCGTGCTGTACAGCTTGGCTATGGCGAGACCAAGGCCAAGCACCTAACCAAGGGCCAGATGGGCCACTTGGCGCGGGCCGATGTGCCCCACTTGCGCCATCTGCGTGAGGTTCGGACGCGTGAGGACGAGGTCTATGAGCTCGGACAGAGGATTCTCGCGGACATCTTCGCCCCGGGTGAGCGCGTTGACATTCAGGGACGCTCCAAGGGTAAGGGGTTTGCCGGTGTCGTGAAGCGACACAACTTTGCCGGCGGTCCCAGGACACACGGTCAGTCCGACCGCGAGCGTGCGCCGGGTTCCATTGGTGCCTGTGCGACGCCCGGCAAGGTCTGGAAGGGTCAGAAGATGCCGGGTCAGATGGGAAACAAGACGACGACGGTCCAGAATCTCGAAGTGGTTTTGGTGGATCCGGAGCGAAACCTCCTGGCTGTTCGCGGCTCTGTACCTGGGCCGAAGGGAGCCCTGGTTCTGGTCAAGGGTGCCCGTAAGCAGAGGGTACTCAAAGGAGGCTAGCCATGCTTATTCCCATCGTCAATATGCAGGGAGAGAAGGTCGGCGAGGTTGAGTTGCGACCTGAGATCTTTGAGGCGTCGGTCAACGTGCCGTTGATGCACCAGGCTTTGGTGCGCCAGTTAGCGAATGCACGTTTGGGGACCCACAAGACGAAGACGCGCAGCGAGAATAACCGATCGAAGTCGAAATGGTATCGTCAGAAGGGAACCGGTCGTGCGCGGCACGGCAGTCGGAACGCCCCCATCTTTGTGGGAGGCGGTATCGCGCACGGGACAACCCCGCGCAGCTATACGAAGAAGATGCCGAAGAAGATGCGTCGCGCTGCGCTCCGTTCTGCTTTGTCGGTGAAGGCTGCCGGACAGCAGGTCGTGGTCGTCGACGAGTTGAAGATGGAGGGTCCGAAGACGAAGGAGCTCGTCGCCACCCTGCAGCGGATCGTGCCGAACCACGGCAAGACGTTGATCCTGCTGCCTGAGCGCAACGAGACCGTCGAGCTTTCGGCGCGGAATCTTCAGACGACCAAGACGTTGCGCGCCAACTACCTGAACGTTCGTGACCTTCTGAATGCTGATACGTTGGTGATGCCGCTGGCCTCACTCGAGACCGTGGAGTCACTTCTGGGTTCGAACGTGCCTCGTCCCGTTGAGGTTGAGGCTGGGGAGTAAAGTCTGATGAATATCTATGACATTATCGTGCGCCCCCTGGAGACCGAGAAGGCGTATATCCTGCGTGAGCAGGGGAAGTATGTCTTCATGGTCCATATGGGTGCCAATAAGCTGCAGGTTAAGCGAGCAGTTGAGGAGATCTACGGCGTGAATGTCGATCGTGTGCGCACCATGGTTATGCCCGGCAAGGTCAACAAAGCGCGGGGCAGACGGGTGGTGAGGCGGCGCGCGCCGTGGAAGAAAGCCGTGGTCACGTTGACGCCCGGCCAGCGCATTGAGGCCCTGGAGGCGTAAGATGGCCATTAAGAAATATAACCCAACCTCGCCCGGTCGTCGTGGTATGACGGGGCAGACGTTTGACGAGATCACGCGCACTGAGCCTGAGAAGAGCCTGGTTCGTCCGTTGAACCAGCGCGCCGGTCGCAACGCCTACGGACGGATCACCGTGCGTCATCGTGGCGGCGGCCATGCACGGAAGTATCGTTTGATCGACTTCAAGCGTGACAAGTATGATATCCCTGCGCGGGTGGATTCGATCGAGTATGATCCGAACCGCTCGGCGCGGATCGCTCTGCTGGTCTATGCCGATGGTGAGAAGCGTTACATCATCGCACCCCTGGGGCTGAAGGTGAATGATGCCGTGATCAGCTCTCGAGATGAGGCCGAAGTCCACGTCGGCAATGCTCTGCCGTTGGAGCGCATCCCGATGGGTACGCTGGTTCACAATGTCGAGCTTCATCCGGGGCGTGGCGGACAGATGGTCCGCGCTGCCGGCTCGGCCGCGCAGTTGATGGCGCGCGAGGGCGATTACGTGACGTTGCGGCTGCCCAGCGGTGAGATCCGTATGGTGCGCAAGGTCTGTATGGCCACCATCGGTCAGGTCGGTAACCTGGACCACGCTAATGTGAAGCTGGGCAAGGCCGGACGCAAGCGCTGGCTCGGCTGGCGACCGGCGGTGCGTGGCTCGGCGATGTCACCGCGAGATCATCCGCACGGTGGCGGTGAGGGGCGTTCGCCCATCGGCATGCCCGGGCCTAAGTCTCCTTGGGGATGGCGTACGCTGGGCCGCAAGACCCGCCGCAACAAGGATACAGAGAAGTACATCGTTCGCCGGCGCAACTCGGGTTCTCGCCGACGCCGCTAGTAAGGGAGGGAAGCTATGTCACGTTCCTTGAAAAAGGGGCCGTATGTAGAGCCAAAGCTGCTGCAGAAGGTCGAGGAGATGAACCGGACCGGCAGCAAGCGAGTGATTCGAACGTGGTCGCGAGCGTCTGTGATCTTTCCGCAGATGGTAGGTCATACACTGGCCGTTCACGATGGGCGCCGGCACGTGCCGATCTATATCACTGAGAACATGGTAGGACATCGTCTGGGCGAGTTCGCGCCGACGCGGACCTTCCGTGGTCACGTCGCTCGAGAGAAAAAAGTCAGGGTGATGGTGAGGTAGAGCGATGCCTGAGATAGTTCAAGCTAAGGCGAGACATGTTCTGATGTCAGCCCTGAAGGTGCGACGTGTGATCGATGCGGTGCGGGGCATGGCAGCTGAGGATGCAGTGATCGCTCTGAACGCTATGCCGCACGCGGCGGCGGTTCCGGTCGCGAAGCTGATTCGCTCTGCCGTGGCCAATGCCGACGAAAAGGGGCTGGACACCAACAGCCTGTACATCGCAAAGATTGCCGCTGATGAAGGACCGGGCGTGATGCCTGGAAAAGGCTGGCGTGCACGTTGGGGGAGTCGCGGACGTTATCGCCCGATTCGCAAGCGCTCGTCCCACATCACAGTCGTTCTTGAAGAGCGGCTGGATTAGTTGGACTAAGGAGGCTTATCTTGGGGCGCAAAGTTCATCCCTATGGTTTTCGTCTAAAGGTTATCCGAGACTGGAAGTCTCGCTGGTTTGCCGAGGGTCGTGAGTACGCAGACCTGCTCAATGAGGATCAGGCCATTCGTGACTTGATTCGCAGCCAGATGGCAGAGCGGTCGCGTGATGGGCAAAGTGGTGTCTCACGTATCGAGATCGAGCGCTTCCCCCCGAACCAGGTGTCGGTCATCGTCTGGACCTCGCGTCCGGGTGTGGTGATCGGCCGCAAGGGGGAGAACGTGAAGGCGATTCGCCGGGACGTTGAGGAACTGACAGGTGGCAAGCGCGTGCACATTGACGTCCAAGAGGTGGAGCAGCCGGATCTGGATGCGAAGCTCGTGGCCGAGAATATCGTCGCTCAGCTTGAGAAGCGTATCTACCACAACCGTGCGATGAAGCGCGCGTTGCGGCAGGCGATGCGCGCCGGGGCTGAGGGGATCAAGGTGATGTGCAGCGGACGTCTTTCGGGTTCCGAGATGGCGCGTCGCACCTGGATGCGCGAGGGGCGGGTGCCGTTGCAGACGCTGCGTGCGGATATCGACTATGCTCAGGAAGAGGCCCGAACCAGCTATGGGCGAATCGGCGTCAAGGTGTGGATCTACAAGGGTGAAGTGTTGCCCCAGAAGTCCGCAGCCTTGGAAGAAGCGCACTGATTCACCGCTGATGGGGTAAGGAGATCGAGCTATGTTGATGCCGAAGCGTATGAAATACCGTAAGCAGCACCGTGGGCGCATGAAGGGTACGGAGAGCCGTGGTGTGAGTGTGGACTTTGGGGACTTTGGGCTGCAGGCCCTGGAACCCTGCTGGATGTCCGCACGGCAGATCGAGGCCGCTCGCCGCGCGATCGTGCGTCACATGCGACGCCGTGGGAAGTACTGGGTGCGTATCTTCCCGGATAAGCCCATTACGAGCAAGCCCGCGGAGACGCGAATGGGTAAGGGCAAGGGTGATGTTGAGTACTGGGCTGCCGTGGTCCGACCGGGCCGCATCTTGTTCGAGATCGGTGGCGTGCCCGAGGATATCGCCCGAGAGGCGTTGGACCTGGCTGCCTACAAGTTGCCGATCCGCACTCAGATCGTCACCCGTATTGAGTACGGTGGAGAGGCAGGAGAGTAGGCATGCGTGCAAGTGAGATTCGAGGTATGACGTCTGAAGAACTGCATACCCGCCTGCAGGAGACCCGTCGTGAGTTGTTTAACCTGCGACAGCAGTGGTATGCAGGCAGCCTGCAGGATCACAACCGTCTGAAGGCAGTCCGCAAGGATATCGCCCGGATCCTGACGATCCTGCGTGAGCGAGAACTGGCTGCGGAGAATGTGGAAGGAGCGGCGGTATGAAAGAGGGACGCAAACGGCTGGTGGGGACGGTAACCAGCGACAAGATGGACAAGACCGTCGTCGTGACAGTGGAACGTCGGTACCGCCACGCGCTGTATGAGAAGGTGGTGCGTTCGGCTAAGAAATACATGGCCCACGATGAGGGCAACGACTGCCGCGTAGGTGATAAGGTGCAGATCGTGGAAACGCGCCCCTACAGCCGCCGCAAACGCTGGGCTGTCGAGGAGATCCTGGAGCGCGCCACGTAGCCGGGCGCAAGGGAGTCTTGACATGATTCAACGAGAAACGCGACTAAAAGTAGCTGACAATACGGGGGCCCAGGAGTTGTTGTGCATCCGTGTGCTGGGTGGCTCGCGACGGCGCTATGGTACCGTCGGTGATTCCATCGTGGCCACGGTCAAGGCTTCAACACCGACCGCCTCCGTAAAAAAAGGTGAAGTTGTTCGAGCTGTTATCGTGCGTGTCGCCAAAGAGTATCGTCGTCCGGATGGTTCCTACATTCGCTTCGATGATAACGCCGCGGTCATCCTGGACAGTGCCGGGCTGAACCCCCGCGGTACACGCATCTTCGGGCCCGTCGCCCGTGAGTTGCGGGAGCGCGGCTTCATGAAGATCGTGTCGCTGGCGCCAGAGACGTTGTAGTGCCGGTGATGAGAGGTTAGGAAATGAATCGAATTCGAAAAGGTGACACCGTTGAGGTGATCTCAGGAGATGACCTCGGTGTGCGTGGAGAGGTCCTGCGCGTCATACTCAAGGAGAACCGCGTGGTGGTGTCAGGGGTCAACATGGTGATCAAACACCAGGATCCGCAGCGCGCGGGGCGTTCTCAGGTCCAGGGTGGGCGCGTTCAGTTTGAGGCTCCCCTCAACCTCTCTAACGTGATGTTGGTCTGCACCAACTGCCATGCCGCTTCGCGCGTGGGCTTTGGAGAGGTGGACGGTCGCAAGGTGCGCATCTGCCGCAAGTGCGGCGAGGCGATAGACTAAGGAGATGGGGACGATGCAACGGTTAGCTAAGCAATACCGTGAAGAGATCATGCCCGTGCTCGCCGAAGAGTTCGGGTATGGGAATGTGATGCAGATCCCCCGGATTCGGAAGGTTGTGGTCAACGTCGGTGTTGGTGAAGCTTTGGACAATCCGAAGGCTTTGGAGTATGTGGTCAATGATCTGCGCATCATCACCGGGCAGCAGCCTGTGGTCACACGTGCGCGCAGGTCGATCGCGAACTTCAAGCTGCGTGAGGGGCGTGCCATCGGCGCCAAGGTGACGTTGCGTGGGGAGCGTATGTGGGCGTTTCTGGATCGGCTGATCAGCATTGCCCTACCACGTACCCGCGACTTTCGTGGTGTGCCCGACAAGTTCGACGGACGGGGAAACTACACACTTGGGTTACGTGAGCAGCTGCTCTTCCCCGAGATCGACTATGATAAGATCGACAAGATTCGGGGGATGGAGATCTCGATCAACATGACGGCCGAGACGGATGAGCAAGCCCGGCGCCTTTTGCAGCTGCTGGGGATGCCGTTTCAGCACGATTGACAGTGTGTCTCAAGCATAAGACTGACTTGAGGACTGTGGAGTTCTGAACGAAGGAGTGAAGTATGGCGAAAACTTGTATGCCAATTCGCGAAACCCGGCGCAAATATGAGGTGCGAGTGCGAAATCGCTGCTCTCGCTGTGGTCGCCCGCGGGGATACTACCGTCGGTTCGGCCTGTGCCGGATCTGTACCCGTGAACTGGCCTTGGAGGGGAAAATCCCCGGTATGGTCAAGTCCAGTTGGTAATGAGGTGCTAGGATGACAACGTCAGATCCGATTGCCGATATGTTGGCACGCGTACGAAACGCCCTGATGGCAAAACATACGACGGTCTCGATGCCTTCATCGAAGATAAAGGCGGCGATTGCCAAGATCTTCAAGGATGAGGGCTACATCGGTGACTATCGTGTGGTGAGTGATGAGAAGGGTTTCAAGGTGTTGGTGCTCGACCTCAAGTACGTTGGGGATGCAAAGCATCAGCGCGCTGTGATCACCGATTTGAGGCGCGTCAGCAAGCCGGGACGCCGCATCTATACATCGGTCAACGATATTCCTTGGGTCCGAAGTGGGATGGGGATCGCGGTGCTCTCTACCCCCAAGGGTGTCATTACCGGGCAGCAGGCACGCCGTCTCAATGTCGGCGGTGAAGTCCTCTGCTATGTGTGGTAAGCGGACGACTACCTGCTGTGGGGTCGCGATAGGGAGGTAAACTGTGTCACGAATAGGAAAAATGCCGGTCCCGGTCCCTGCAGGGGTCGAGGTCTCCATCGAGGGGAGTAAGGTCATGGTGAAGGGCCCTAAGGGCGCCCTCACCCGGGAGTTCCATCCCGAACTGTCCATCTCCCTCGATGAGGGCGTTCTGGTGGTGAAGCGACCGAATGATGAGCGGTCCTTCAGGGCGCTCCACGGCCTAACCCGCGCACTGATCAATAACATGGTGATCGGGGTCACGGAAGGGTACAGCAAGACGCTGGAGATTCGTGGAACGGGGTATCGTGCGGAGCTTCAGGGCACGACCCTGGTGATGAACCTCGGCTTCTCTCATCCTGTGGTGATTGAGCCGCCCGAGGGGATCGAGTTCGAGGCGAATCCCCGAGCCAGCACCGTGACCGTCAAGGGATACGATAAGGAGTTGGTGGGGCGCATTGCAGCCGAGCTCCGTGCGTGGCGCCCTGTAGAGCCTTACCTGGGCAAGGGAATCCGCTACCAGGGTGAGGTCGTGCGCCGCAAGTCCGGTAAGGCCGGACAGGCTGCCTAATCTTGGTGTCTGTTGAGAACGTGGTACTGAGGGTGTAAATAACATGAAACCAGAAGTAAGTCGTGATAAAGCCCGGGCTCGGCGTCACAAGCATGTCCGCCGCAGTGTGGTGGGGACGCCGGAACGTCCACGTCTGAACGTCTTTCGCAGCTTGAGTCATATCTATGCTCAGGTCATTGATGACAGCGTGGGAGTGACGCTGGCATCTGCTTCGACGGTCGATCGCGAGGTTCGCGATCAGGTTGCCGGACTTAAGAAGACTGAACAGGCGAGCGTTATCGGTAAGTTGGTTGCCGAGCGTGCCGTGGCCAAAGGCATTTCGAAGGTTGTGTTCGACCGTGGTGGGTACAAGTATCATGGTCGTGTGAAGGCACTAGCCGAGGCGGCGCGTGAGGCCGGTCTCGATTTCTAAGTGATGCTTATGCGCCGGTGCGCCTGAACTGGGTCGCGGTCGGCTGGAGGACGTATGGCAGAAAGAAGAGATAGAACCCGTAGGGTTGAGGAAGAGAAGGACGAGCTGGATGAGCGCGTGGTCGATATCACGCGCGTCGCGAAGGTGGTGAAGGGTGGTCGTACGTTCGGCTTCCGCGTAACCGCCGTCGTCGGTGATAACAATGGTCAGGTGGGTGTCGGCATCGGCAAGGCCCGGACGGTCCCCGATGCGATCGCCAAGGCCACGCTGCGTGCGCGCAACAATATGCGGTCTGTGCCTCTTGAGGGGACGACAATCCCCCACGAGGTCCTCGGACGCTGTGGCGGCGCTCGTGTGATGCTGCGTCCTGCGACGCAGGGTACCGGCGTGATCGCTGGTGGTGGCGTGCGTGCGGTCCTTGGGGCAGCCGGTGTGCGCGATGTCTTGACGAAATCCATGGGCAGCGCGACCGCGGTGAACGTGGTTCAGGCGACGGTCGATGCACTGGATCAACTACGCCGCGTCGAGCAGGTCGCTGAAGAGCGCGACAAGCCGGTGGCCGAGGTCATGCCCTTCTGGCGACGGGGGAAGGCATGATGGCGAAGCGACTACGCGTGACACTGGTCCGGAGCCCGATTGGGTACTCCGTACGACAGAAGCGCACGGTTGAGGCCTTAGGGCTGCGCAAGATGCAGCAGACGGTTGAGCATCCCGATAACCCTGCTGTGCGCGGCATGGTTCAACGGGTCATTCACCTCGTCGAGGTCGAAGAGGTCGAGGTCTAGGTGGGTTGGAGGTTATCGGATGAAGCTGCATGACTTGCACCCTGCCAAGGGTGCCAAGAAGAACCGCAAGCGTGTCGGGCGCGGCATATCCGCCGGGCAGGGCAAGACTGCTGGTCGTGGGACCAAGGGTCAGAATGCTCGTGCCGGGGGTGGGGTCCCGCCGTACTTTGAGGGCGGGCAACTGCCCCTGGTACGCAAGCTCCCGTTCGTACGCGGCTACAATTTCTTTAATCCATACAAGGTCGAGTTCGAACCGGTGAACGTCGATGCCCTTGCGGCACGCTTCGAACCCGGCGCTGAGGTTACGCCGGATACCCTTCACGGGGCCGGACTCCTTGGCGATGCCGAGGACTTGGTGGTCATCTTGGGGCGTGGGGAGCTGGATCGTCCCCTGCACATCAAGGCACATCGGGTTTCTGAATCGGCAGAGAAAAAGATCGTAGCGGCCGGGGGCTCTGTAGAGTTGTTGCCCTGGCAGCGCGGCGGCTATCGAACCCGTTAGGATGGAGGGGATAGATGATTGAGGCCCTGCGGAACGCTTTCAAGCTGCCGGATCTGCGCCGGCGGATGTTGTATACGCTGCTGATCCTGGTGATCTTCAGGATGGCGTCGAACATCCCTGTGCCCGGCGTGGATCGGCAAGCGCTGAGTGCCTTCTTTAGCTCCGCTACCGCCACCAGCCAATTGGCCGGCCTGCTGGACCTACTGTCCGGGGGAGCGGTATCCAACTTCTCGGTGCTGGCAGCAGGGGTCTATCCCTATGTGACGGCGCAGCTTGTTGTGCAGCTGCTGCTCCCTATCTTTCCCAAGCTCGAACAGCGCATCAAGGATGATGGTGAGGAAGGCCAGCGCAAAATGAATCAGTGGGTCTTCTACGTGACTGTGCCGTTGGCCGCTCTCTCAGCGTTCGGACAGGCGCAGTTGTTCCGGTCGGCAGCTGTTGGGGTCAGGCCCATTCTGCCGAACTTCGGATGGGGACCCGGCAGGACTCTCCCGACCATCACGATGCTGCTCACGATGACGGCGGGGACAATGTTCGCGATCTGGCTCGGTGAGTTGATCACCGAGCAGGGTATCGGTAACGGTCTCTCGCTGATCATCTTCGGTGGTATCGTATCGCGTGTGCCGGCCAATCTGCGGAGCATCGCAGAGACCGATAAGGTCGCCGGTGTCCTGATCTTTCTAGTGATCACGATCCTGACCATTCTGTTCATTGTCTTTGTCCAGGATGGTGAGCGGAGAATACGCGTCCAGTACGGCAAGCGTGTTCGCGGTATGAAGGTCTATGGTGGGGGAAGTACATATATTCCGCTGAAGATCAACACGGCGGGTATGATTCCCCTCATCTTCGCGCAGTCGATCCTGGCCTTCCCTGCCGTGGTCGCCCAGTTCTTCCTGGCGAGCACCAACCCAACGGTGCGCAACCTGGCCAACGGCGCGATAGAGTTCTTCAGTGGTAGGAATGCCGGATATGCTCCGGTCTACTTCTTGGCCGTGGTGGGGTTCACCTACTTCTACACCTTCGTCATGGTCGAGCAGCAGAACCTGCCGGAGATGCTACAGAAGCAGGGTGGATTCATTCCGGGTGTCCGTCCGGGACGTCGGACGGAAGAGTTTATCATGGGCATCTACAAGCGCATTACGTTGGCAGGGGCGCTCTTCTTGGGCCTCGTCGCGGTATTGCCCTATATCATCGGGCTGTTTATGACGTCGAATCAGATGCTCATTCAGAGCTCGGGTCTGCTGATCGTCGTGGGCACGGTGATGGATACCGTGCGCCAGCTGGAGTCTCAGCTCCTGATGCGCAACTACGAGGGCTTCCTCCGGTAAGTCCTACGCACGCCGTCTCGGTCGGAGAGAATGTGGTATAATGTAAGACTGCGTCTCGTGCAGGACGGCGGGGTGGTGTGCGTCAGCTGATGGACGGCATCGGTGGACCGAGACGTCAAGGAACTGACGAGTAAGAGATGAAGGAGTTATGGCGATGAAGGTATCACCATCGGTAAAGAAGCGTTGTCCGAAGTGCAAGATCGTCCGGCGACGTGGGGTTGTGCGGGTGATCTGCGATAACCCCAAGCACAAGCAGCGCCAGGGGTAGGAAGGTCCTGTGTCAGGGATCTGACACGAGACTCACAAGGAGGTTGAGAGAATGGTTCGTATAGCAGGGGTGGACCTGCCGCGGAACAAACGCATTGAGGTCGGGCTAACCTATATCTATGGCATTGGTCGCAAGACCAGCAACGATGTTCTGGAGCGGGCGGGCGTTGACCCGAGCAAGCGTGACACAGATCTGACCGA
>Ga0334882_1004040_pt1 | contig 12835 bp, 8 predicted proteins | sample GraSluR1_MG_5_FD_207226 | JGI IMG/M metagenome (GOLD analysis project Ga0334882, IMG submission 207226) | Sludge microbial communities from methane-producing bioreactor in Wageningen University, Netherlands - Granular Sludge_15_04-R1 | ecosystem: Engineered > Bioreactor > Anaerobic > Unclassified... | reverse complement strand
TCCATATTTCTGTTCTTGCTTAAATCTTCTGTTATATCCCTCTCCATTATGAGAACACCTATAACTGCATCCTGACTATTTTTAATTGGAACTGTATTCTGTTTTACAACTTTGTCCTCCTGTGTAACTGCTTTTAGATCCGATGTACCCATCCCTATTTGAAGTGTCCTTAGTGCTGCTGGTTCATTTTTCATCAATGCAAACTGACCTGCTACCGACCCTTTATACAAAGATGTGGAATTTGAAGGCTTGGCTTCTGAAACTACAATTGCAGTACCTGATTCCCTGGTCAGACAATCGATAAAAATGTCGGCTTTAACCAGATTAGATATAGTCTGGAGATATTTTTCCATGTCCTGCAATATATTAATATCACTGTCAGATAAATCCGTATATGTCATACACAACTCTTTAAGCATATCAATCTACCTTTCCCCCATATCTTTCAATTAAATTTCTCGAAGTCTGCAAAATAGTACAATGCCTGTCCATACTTAGCTTTCTCATCCTTTTATAGGCGTCATTCTCCTTTATGGAGTATTTATCCATAAGCATTTCTTTTGCACGATGTATTGTCCTTACGTTTTCAGCTCTTTGTTTTGCATTGGCCGCCTCATCCATTACTGCTTTTATTTCCTTGCTTTTTGAAATTGCAATTTCAATCTGTGGAATTAGTGTTCTCTCATCTATAGGTTTTACAACATAACCAATTACACCAATTTCCTTTACCTCATCCACGAACTCTTTTCCGCTATAGGCCGTAAGCATGACTACAGCATCCGCAAGCTTTTCCTTCATTATAATCTTGGAAGCCTGTATCCCGTCCAAGTTTGGCATTTTTATATCCATAATGACCAGATCAGGTCTGTTTACCCTGCACAATTCTACAGCTTCAAGTCCATCAGAGGCCCCAACTACCTCATATCCGGAACATGTGAGTATTTCTGAAATATCCATTCTGGTAATAGGTTCATCTTCAGCCAGCAATATCCTGCTATGCATACTTCAATTCTCCTTTCAGTACAAACAAAAACAAGGATTTTATGATAAAGTTATAAGTTAATTATAATTTTATCACAAAATCCTTGTTAATTACTATAATTTCATAAAATTCATGGGTAAATTCTGTTTATTCAACTTTGTCTTCAAGAAATTTAAATGCATCCTGTTTGAGCCACCAGGAAGTATATGGCAATTTAACTCTTTTGGACAGTTCTTCTGCCAGGCTATTGTTTCCCAGCGCATCTATTATTCTATGTCCAAATTTTATAATTCCCCTGTATCCAAAAGCACTATATTCATCCGATACCATTATGGACGGTATTCCCATCTTGAGTGGCCATACTGTGGTTCCTCCATGCCGTGCTATATAAAGATCCGGTTTTACCTTATTCAATAAATTCAATATTTCAAAATTTTGTCCATCACATACACTTACAGGAATGTCTTTTTGCTCTCTAGATAAAAAAATAGATGATTCCGGAACACTTCCATGATCGTAATGCTGGTCATAATGCCATGAAATTCCGTGTACTACTTCAATTCCGAGTTCATTAAGTACTCTTATGAAATTGTGTGAAAAACTTGGTCCCATACCAACTACTGCTTTTATGCCCTTCAGTTTTTTTCTGATTTCGGCAAGCTCTGGTTTTATCTTTTCTTTTTCAGCAGCTATATAATCCTCAACTTCTTTTTCCTTACCGACTACTTTTCCAAGCTCTCTGAGCCAGCTGCCCATTCCTGCAATTCCATGAGGTTGTATAGCTTTTATATACGGGACTCCATATTTCTGTTCAAGTCCATTTCCAAAATAACTCCCAAGAGTACCGCATATACTGATTGTAGCTGCAGCTTCCGACATTTTGGATATTTCCTCTATTGTGGCAAAGGGTAATCCAAATTGAGGTACAAGTCCTAGATTGGAAAATATCTCAGTTACATATTCTCTTGCACTCCCATTGAAATTTATCATATTTATAAGTTCAGGACGTTTTTTCCTTGGCGGCTGTACTATACGGGTCAATATGGCATGGAAAGCTGCATCAAAACCTGATGCCCATATTTTTGATCTGAAGCCTTCACACAATACCGGAACTACAGGAATATTTATCTCACTTTCTATCTCATCTGCAATTGACTTGACGTCATCTCCTATAATTGCTGAAGCACAGGATGTCGTTACAAATATGGCTTTAGGTTTGAATCTCCTGTATGCTTCCCTTATACCTTCCCTCAGTTTGTTCTTTCCCCCGAATACCGTGGAATCCTCTGTCATATTTGTATTTATGACGTTTATATTCGTCTTTTCCCAATCTCGTATATTCAGACCCCATTTAAAAGTACAAGTTTCACTAATTATGTCTGCTGCACACCCTACAGCCCCATGATTTACAATAGCTGCATCCATTATACGTCCCAGATAACTCTGTGCACACCCTGAACTGCAGTTACTTGCCTGGCTGAAACACCTTCCTCTGTTTCTAAGTTGGCCGCATTGTGCTTTTTTGACAAGATCCTTTATGCTTCCATCATACCCTGTAATGGATTTAAGCCTGTTTTCCCTAGTTGGAGCTTCTATACTTTTAATATTAATTGACACAATCCCATCTCCTTTTTTATAAATAAAACCAGAGACTATGAATGAAATAACTTATTCACAGCCTCTGGAATTCCAGTCAGCCAAACACTAAATTTAAATATATGCTATTTATTATATATTATCAAGATTACTTTTGTCAAATTATTCATTTCTATTCTCCCCTTAAACACTTTTCACTGGAATTTTATCCAATGCAATAAGTGCTGCACCCAGTGCACCTATTATCTGGGGTTCTTGAGGTATAAACATCTTACTGCCAAGTTTCTCCTCTATACATCTTACCACCCCAATATTCTTGGCAACTCCACCCGTCATCATGTATCCATCTTTTTTACCAATCCTGTTTACAAGAGATACCGTCTTTGATGCAACAGCTTTGTTCAAGCCGTGAATTATATCTGATATTTCCTTATTCTGCGCAACAAGTGATACAACCTCTGATTCTGCAAATACAGTACACATATTGGTTATATCTATATCCTCTTTCCAATCTAAAGATTTTTGTCCCATTTGATCCAGTGGAACTTCAAGAGTTCTCCCCATCATTTCAAGGAATCTTCCAGTACCTGCTGCACACTTGTCATTCATGGCAAAATCAACGACATTTCCCTTGTCATCCAGCCTTATAGCTTTGCTGTCCTGACCACCTATATCAATTATTGTCCTTATTGAATCATTCAAAAAGTAAGCTGCTTTTCCATGACATGTTATCTCGGTTATTTCTTCATCTGAAAAAGGTATACTCACACGTCCATATCCCGTAGATACTACTCTGGATAATTTGTCCATGCCAATATCAAGCTTTTCTAAAGCCTCTTTCATCGCATTTTCTGCTCCATTTTGACTTTTAGCTCCTGTCCTCACTACTGAATAGGATAATATTTTCCTATCCTTGTTGATTATCACTACATTTGTAGATGTGGAGCCACTGTCTATACCGGCCACCAGAACATCCTCATCTGCACTTGCGTAAGTATAATCTTTTTCTTTTGTTTTATTCTTTGTCTTGATAGTTTCAATAAATGCTTCTATTCTCGTTTTCATCTGCCCATTGCCTTCCTCAATATAATCTGTTTCTATCTTCAAAATCGGTACTGAAACTGAACTTTTGAGTTTTGCATATTCAAATGAATAGGCATCACAGAACTTCGTCGTGTGATATACTATTCCATCAATATTTCCGAGATTCTCATTCAAAATTTTTAACCTTTCTCTGTTGTCCACCATTCTCATACACGGAAATGAGTTCAGCAAAAAAGAGGAATATCCAAGTAAAAAATCTTCATTTTTTAAAAGCCTGGTTGATCTTTCAAAATCTCCCGTACACGTAAAGTTGAAATCTACAGCAGCACCTGCACCTTCAATCTGCTTAATCGTGGATTCCCTTATTCTAGATCCTATAATGGCAATATTTATATTTGAAGATTTAACAATTTTTTTAACGCTGTGGGAATTTACTCTTTTTATAAATTCATCTTCATCAAATCTTTTTCCTGTAAATTGTTCCAGGGAATTTATAAATTTCTCAAGCTGTTTTTTCATAAGCATATCTGAAGCTCTGCTTCTTTTCCTGGGAACATCTATCAAATAAACAAATTTGAAGCGGCAATTATCCTTCATAACGTCATACAGTCTCTTGATACTGTCACAGCAGTTTACAAGAACTATACTGTCAATATTTGAAGAAATACATTCTTCAAGAACTGCCTTCGCATAGGTACATATATTGGGATGCATGATAGTTTCCGCATTGTTGAAATTTCTAATATTCGGATCAATTTTTACAGTACTTTCACCAAATGCCTCTATAATATGAACAGGTGTATACTTGCACACATACCCTATCATTTCATCACCTCAGATCTACTGTCCAATATTTCCATGAATGCCTCAACTCTTGTTTTTATTTGTCCTTCATGGGCATTCCTTCTATCGACACCATCACCATCAATGGATAAATAAGGGATATTTTTCTGTTTTAATGCCTTCTTCAAGAGCATGGTTCCACCACTACATTCCTTGCATCCAAATGAACACAAGTTTATAACACCATCCGTATGGAAATCCTCAGCCATTTTTATTATATTCCCAATTTTTCTATTGAAAGGTCCATTGAGCCTGTTTTGCAGAAATTTCCTGGCAACAGCTTCATAGGGATGCTTATAGTCCATTTCATCCATATTGTCAAAATTATAGTCACAGGCCAAAAGCTGATAGTCTGGATTCAAATTGAGGAAACTTTTAAAGGTTTCACTGTAAAATGGCATTATATGGCTCCATAAAATTCTCTTTCCGCTGTAATCAGGATAATTTTCTATATCCTCCGACTGCATCCTGTAGAAATCAAGTATCTCTCTTCTGCCTATACCAAGATGTGATGCAAATAGTCTGTACATTTCAAGTGTAAGAGTATTGGGATAGTACTTTCCCTCAAGCCTCCTGTAGAATTTACGCATGTACCTTTTTGTATCATTTTCAATTTTTATGACCTCCATGAATTTTTCCTCGGAAAACATTCTTTTTGTTATATCCTGAATAAATTCAACCAATTCATGAAGCTGGCCTACAACGTATCTCTCCGTATCCCTGCTGTACTCATAAGGTATATCGATGTAATAATATGGTATGTCATACTTGTCTGAAACATATCTGATAGTATTTAAATTTCCATCACATATCATGGATGAAGTTATCGCAAATTCGGTTTTTGGAACCACGCCCGCCTCTACAGATCCTATAAATGCCTTGTGATAACTGCAAAGGGTATCTGAAATACCACATTTCTCTGCATAATCTATAAATATGTCTTCACATCGAGTTCCTGACAGGAAGGAAGAAAATCCCTCAATAAGAAATGGGTTTATATTGAAAGCATGCAGTATTTCCACCGGTGAAAATACAGTTACAAACGCCGAATTTTGAGGAATTTCAAGTGGTTTTAGTATAAAATCAAGACATAGTTCATTTAAATAATTAAGTGAGGGGGAAATATTTTTATTCTTGAACTTTGAAACCAGAAATTTTTCTAGAGAAAATCCAATCTTCAGTAATCTTAATACTTTGGATGAATTGTGTATATTCTTTTTTATGTATTTTCCATAAGATTCAACTAAATCCATTTTAAGACCTCTTTTAGACAAACGTTGATTATTGTCTTTACGTTATCAGATATGATATAAATTGTCAATATTATAGGCTAGTCTATATCTTAAATTTTCCAATTATCTCATTGAGCTTCTGTGCAAGTTGGGATTGATTTCGTGATGTTTCTGTAATTTGTCCTATATTTTTGCCCACTTCCTCTATATTAATCTGTATAGTATCTGTATTTTCAGATGATTTTTGCGCAGCACCTGCCATATTCTGTATTGCAACACCTACTTGATCTACTGTTGCATTGACTTCTTCCATCATTGATGCTATTCCCTCTGACATGGAACTTAAAAAATTCGCATCTTCATAGTATTGATTTCCAACTTCCTTGAACGTTTCAAATTGATAATGTATGTCTTCATTTAAAAATTTTAATATTTCATTGCTGTTAGAAGACAGATTTTTGAAAGCATCCTTTACTTTTGCAATTGTATCTTTTATACCTGTTACTGCCTCACTTGACTGTTCTGCCAATTTTCTAACTTCCTCTGCTACTACTGCAAAACCTCTACCGTGTTCTCCTGCCCTGGCTGCTTCAATTGCTGCATTTAGGGCGAGTAAATTTATCTGCTCTGCTATGGATGCTATAGTATCTGACATGGCACTTATACTTTCTACTACTCTGCCTTCTTCAATAGCCCTGACTATTTTCTCCCTGGTTTGTGAATACACATTTTCTATCTCATTTACAGACTTTTCACTTTTTTTCTGAACTTTACTTGCTCTTTCCTTGGATTGTGCTGAATTATTGTTTCCTTCCATTGCCTTATCGGATAATTGTCCAATACTTGCATCCACCTCCTGTACAGAAGCACTGATTTCTTCCGATGAAACACTTGTTTCTTGAATACCAGTGGTTATCTGCTTTACAGCATTGTTTATAATTTCAAAACTTGACTTTAGATTCTCCGACATATCAAAAAGTTTCTTGCTAATATTATTCATATTTTGTGAATTTTCCATAATATCTCCTATTAAATTATTGACATTTTCCTGTGCAATATTAAGTGCATTCCCGGTTTGTGAAAATTCATCTGAACCGCTTACAGCTATCGGCGTAGAAAAATTGTAGCAGGCAAGTCTTTCTGCAAAAGCTTTTATTTTAAATAAAGGCTTCATTATTTCTCTAGTCAGAATCAGTCCCAATAACAATGAAAAAATAATTCCTACTATAATATATGTTATAATGCTGGTACGTGATTTAGTATAGACCATCATATTATTGTCATTTGTCGATTTGGCCTGAAGTGAATTTGTAGCCACGAGACTGTCAATAGTCTGAAACATCAGCTCCCATTTAACTGCTCCTGTTTCATAGGCACTGACAGCTCCATCAAAATTACTATTGTCAACAAGCTGCAGTATCTTTTTTTTATCCTCTCTGTATTGCTGAAGCTGATTTTTGAACGTGTCCCACAGCTTCTTGTCTGAATCTTTCATATGTATTTTTTCTATATCTTTGATGTATATATCATCTGCATTTGTATTCGTAGTAACGTCCTGTTTTAAAGCATAATTCTTTGCAGGATTTTTTAAATATGTCAACTGTACTATGTCATCTTTATCCTTTATTAAATTCTTCTGAATGTTTGATACCATGTAAATTTTTTGAAGGCTGTCACTATACATATTTTGCGAATTCAAGTTTACCTTTTTTAATGAAGTTATTCCTGTGATTCCAACTGCAACAATTAACAAAACTATTATAAAAAAAGCGCTGACTATTTTTACTTTTACTTTTATTTTATCTAACTTGTTTATTTTATCCAGCATATTCATTGTATCCACCCCGCGTTCTGATTTTTGTAAATATACTAGCTTGTTGAATTCATTCATCAGATAACTATAGAGATGGCAGCTTATTCAACAAGCTAATATTTAAACTATTTTAGTATTTGTGCAGAACATTATTATATATATCTTCAATTAAATTGAGTCCTCCACTATAACCCAGATAATTGGTATTAAGTATAAGATTATTTAGTATTGGAACAGAAATATCCAGCTCATATGCATTGAGTTCTGAAATTATGTCTTTATCCCAAAAGCTGCCTATGATCAAGGGTTTCTGATTTCTGTGATCGTAATTTCGTATGCCGCTGTGAATTTTTCCACCATCGGTTTCAAATATGATTTCAGCAGAAGTAGTTTCTGATGAAGTTTTAAGTTGATCTCTTATAAATTCCTGATATTGCTTTGGCGTATTTTCCGTAATATATTGTTGTCCAGGTACAAATCCCAGTTCTTTTATCAGAAATTTATTTATACCTGTTGCATAGAAAGAATCCGTAATTGTAAAAAATCTGTGTACCAGATCATAACGAAATTCCACAAAAAAATCAGCAGATCTTTCTAAATAATAATAATAATTTTTTTCCTCTGACTTTATAAAATTTTCTGTTTTGTCTACATCCAGATCTCCAAATTCAGTTACATCACGCAAAAACTTAGTAGTTTGTTTTGCCCCTATGGGAACTATTGGATAATGCAGATATGGCGTTCCATATTTATTCTTCAATAATTTTGCAGTTTTTAAACCTACCCAGGGTGACAGCACAATATTGAACTGAGCATTGGGAATAGTTCTCCATTCATCCACACCATTGGATCTAGGTCCAAAAAGCACATTTGCTTCCAGTCCGATTCCATTTAAAAGCTTTTTTATTTCCGACAAGTTTCCAGCCCAAAATGGATCCTGATACGGAACTGAAGACCATACGTTGACCAGTCCTTTTTTAACTTTCGGCTGAACATCTCCTATAAACTGATTTATAATTGCCTCAGTAACCAGTTCATGTCCTATATAGTTGGTTCCCTTGAAGCCTCCTGTTTCTGCATAAACTATGGGGATTCCTTTTTTTTGATATTCAGAAACTACCTTTCCCACGTCATCTCCTATAATGTCTGAAGTACATCCGGTAAGTACAATAAACAGGTCTCCCTTCAGAACCTTGATGGTTCCGTCTATTACTTCTCTTAATCTGTTTTCACCTCCAAATACAACTTCCTTTTCCAGACTATTTGTGCAGGGTATTGTACTTCCTCCTGCATAGCCGGCACCTTGATAACCTGAATTAAAACTTATGAAACCATAAATTTTTTCACTGCATCCAGGTCCGGAGTTTAGAATTGGCACTGCTTTATTTATGGCTAAAACCGTCTGCTGTGCCCCTATTGCACAGGCATATCTCGGCTGTTCAATCATTTCTGCCATTTATATTTACCTCCTTGTATAATGTAGTCATAACATTCAATGGAAAACTATATTTACACCCTGGCTTTTTCCTTATTTTTCAAGAAAAAATAAGGATCTTGATTCATCCACCAATCCGTATACGGAAGTTCTGAATGTTCTGCAACATTTTTGACAAATTCATCATTTTCAAGCAATTCCGCAACCCTCTCTCCAAAATTTATCAATCCCTGATAGGCAAAACTGAGGTTTTCATTTGCCCAGAGAAGCGTTGGTACCCCATATTTTATGCCCCATACTGCCATGCCGGGGTGCCTTGTTATACATACATCCGGTTTTATTCTATTCAACACATTTACGAATTCGAATGTCTGTTTATTTGATACATCATAATTCGGTATGTCGCCGTAGTTTTTAACAACAAAATCCAGAGTATCTGCATTTACATCTCCATTGTCATAAATTGGATCGTGGTGATATACACAAGCACCTATTACATTTACACCCAATTCATTCAACAATGTGGCAATTATGTGCCCGTATGCAGCACCAGCCGTAATATAACCAGTCTTTCCGCTAAGCTTATTCCTTAACTTTTCCAGTTGAGGTGCTGTCCTTTCTTTCTCGGATTTTATTAATTCTTCCACTTCACTTTCCTTGCCGGTTACCCTGCCGATTTCTCTAAGCCATGCATCAGTTCCAATTATCCCATAGGGCTGGGAAACCTTTATTTCAGGAACCCCGTATTCCTGCTCCAGCCCGGCAGCCAGATAAGTACTAAGGGTAGAACATATTCCCGCTGTTGCGGCAGCTTCAGACAGTTTTGACAATTGTTCAATTGTGGAAAATGGAGCTACATAGTTGGGCTTTATTCCTATTTTATTCAGTAAATAGGTGATATCACTGTATGCATTATTTCCCCAGAAACTTACTACATTGAGAACGTCTTTTCTCTTCTCCACCGGTGGTTTTACTATTTTTCTCAAAATCCCATGGAAAGCTGAATCAAATCCTGTAGTCCAGACCCTTGATTTAAAGCCTTCACAGGAAATATATACTACCGGTATACCAAGTTCTTTTTCTGCATTCACCGCTATGGATTCCACATCATCTCCTATAATACCGGAAGCACAGGATGTAGTTATAAATATAGCCTTTGGATTGAATCTTTCAAAAGCATCCTTTATAGTCTTTTTAAGCTTCTGTGCCCCACCATATATAGTATCTTTTTCTTCAAGGTTTGAACTTACTGCATTCACATTTTTCACTTTTAAATTTCTCTCCACCTGACCTACCTTGTTAATAAAAGCAAAACCCGAAAAATCTCCCGAGCATCCTATGGGACCATGCTGTATTACTACCGCATCCTGTATCATTAAAAGCTGGCACAGAGCTTTATTGGCAGCACATCCTGCACACTGGCTGAAACCTCGGCTTTTCTCTTTAAGTTTGCCGCATCTTGCCTCTTTAACAAGACCTTTTGCAGTTCCACAGAATCCGGTAATCGAGCCTATCCTTTTCTCCCTTATTGCTACTTCAGGTATTTTCAAATTGATTTTCATTTATACCATTCCTTTCTATTTTTTTATATTTATGCACTTGAACCTACAGTAGTCGTATAAATTTTTTCAAGCAGAGTAAGTGCTCCTCTATATCCAATATAGGATTTTGATATGACAACCTCATAAGATGCCGGGAAGCCTATTTCCACCATATATCCATTCAGCTGCTTTGCCAGATCCCTTTCCCATGTAGTCCCAAATATGACAGGCGGTTTGTTCCCAAAATCTATGTCTTTTATCTTATTGTGTATAACATAACTGTCCTCTTCAAATTCCACGTCTATGGAAATATCATCAGATATATTCTTGTATTCTTCTGCAATGCCGTTCCTATATTTTTCAGGTGGATTATCAGTAATGATTTGCTTCATCGGTATTACTCCCAGTTGATTTACCACAAACTTTGTTATTGCAAGATTATATGCACTGTCCCCTATAACAACAAATCTCGATGGCAATCCCCAGAAATACTCTGCATAAAAATCTGAAAATCCCTCCAGATAGCTGTAGTATTCTTTTCTCTCCTTTTCGATGAATTGTTCTGCCTTGACTCTATCCAGTCCGGCAAACTCAACTACCTTTCTTAAAAATTTGCTGGTTTCTTTGGCTCCTATAGGTATTACCGGTATATGGAGATATGGCTGATTGTATTTGTCTTTTAAGTGCTCTGCTATTTTTAACCCGAGCCATGGTGACAGAACCAAATTGAACTGTGCTTTTTTAATATTTTTCCATTCTGGAACTCCAGCACTCCTATTTCCAAATAAAATATTTACTTTCAGTCCTATACCCTCCAGAATTCTTTTTATTTCTGTAAGATCACCTTTCCAGAATGTATTATGATATGGAAGAAGAGACCACACATTTACAAGTCCTTTCTCCTTATCACCATCATAATCGCCGACATACTGGTCTATTATGGCTCTAACAACAAGTTCATGACCTACAAAATTGTTTCCCTTGAAGCCTCCGGTTTCAGCATACACAATGGGCAGCCCTTTTTTCTGGAACTCATTTACTACAGCACCGCAATCATCACCAACCACATCCGGAATACATCCTGTCATAACTACAAACAAGTCCGCTTTTAAAATCTTAAAAGTCGATTCAATTAATTCTCTTAACCTCTTCTCTCCTCCAAAGACCACCTCTTTTTCACGAATGTTCGTACTTGGTATTACAGATCCCCCTCCATATCCTCCTCCCTGAAAGCCATTATAAAATGATATACTTGTAACCTGCTTTTGAGTACACCCAGGCCCGCAATGAGTAATTGGTATAGCTTTTGGTATAGCAAAAACACTGTGTATGGCACCTAATGAGCAGCCATACCTGACCTGTTCAATAGAATTTGTTTTAGTCATCTTTTTACATGTATCAATAGTCATGATCTTAACTCCTCTGTATTTAAAGTGTTTTTTACTCTGCAAGTATATATGGATCTTTCTGATCAAGCCACCACTGTGTATAAGGTAATTCTACATTCTCAGATAGATCCTGGTGAAATTTCCTGCGTGCGAGAATTTCCAGAATTGTTTCCCCTAAATTTATAATTCCCTGATATCCTACGGCATGGTGTCCGTCGCCAAGCGGTGCAGATGGAATACCCATACGTGAAGCCAGTGGTGCAAGTCCATTGTGCCTTATGATGATAAAGTCGGGATTTATATTCTTTAGCAGTCCATAAAACTGATATTGCTGTCCATTACTTACGCTGAATTTTGAAACATCTCCATAATTATCTACTAAAAATTTAAGTGAATCCTTCTTTTCTGCATCATCTCCATCAAATATGGGTTCGTGGTGAAAAGTAAGAGACCCGTCTATTTCCACTCCAAGGTCCCTCAGCACCGCAATAATTCCATGAGCATATGATGAACCTGTAGCCACGTATCCTACCTTTCCTTTCAACAGTTTCCTAAGTTCACTCAATCTTTTTGATATTCTTTCATGCTCCTTTTTTATATACTTTTCTGCCTGTTCTTCTCTATTGGTGACTCTTGCCAATTCTCTTATCCATGCATCTGTTGCAGGAATTCCATATGGCTGGGGTGCTTTAATATCTACGACACCAAATTGTTCTTCCAGGACAGCAGACATATATGAAGACAATGTATAGCAAAATGAAACACTTGCCGCGGCTTCAGACATCTGCTCCAAATCTTCAACTGATGCCAGATCAACAACATAATTTACCCTGAGATCCAGTTCTGCAAGCATAGGGGTAAATATGTCCTCACCCCACAGATCAATTACATTGACAAGATCCTCCTGCCTCTTCGGATTCTTTCGGACTACCTGACGCAAAATTCCATGATACGCTGCATC
>Ga0334882_1004039_pt1 | contig 12839 bp, 10 predicted proteins | sample GraSluR1_MG_5_FD_207226 | JGI IMG/M metagenome (GOLD analysis project Ga0334882, IMG submission 207226) | Sludge microbial communities from methane-producing bioreactor in Wageningen University, Netherlands - Granular Sludge_15_04-R1 | ecosystem: Engineered > Bioreactor > Anaerobic >... | reverse complement strand
TTCACCACGTCCATCCCCACCCCACGGCCGGAGAGGTCGGTGATTTTTTCTGCCGTGGACAGCCCGGGATGAAAAATAAGGTTCAGGATTTCCCCCTCTGTCAGGCTTTGATCTTCCTTGATGATCCCCCGCTCCCGGGCTTTTTTCACGAGCTTCTCCTGATCGATCCCGGCGCCGTCATCCTTCACCTCAAGAACGACCTTCCCGCTTTCGATGGAAGCCGAAATGGTAAGCTGCCCCTGGGGAGATTTTCCTTTCCGGACCCGTTCTTCCTCGGTTTCAATGCCGTGGTCGATGCAGTTCCGCACCAGATGCTTCAGCGGATCGTTCAGCTTCTCGATCATGTTTTTATCCAGCTCCGTTTCCTGGCCCGATACGTTAAACTGCACCTGCTTGCCCCGTTCGGTGGCGATATCCCGCACCACCCGTTTGAACCGGTCAAAGGTGCTGCTGAGGCTCATCATCCTCAATGAGGTAATCTGCTCCTGGAGAATTCCGGTAATATTCTTGAGAGAATCGGAAACGGCGGAGAAACTGTCGTTGATCTCATCTTCATACTCTTCGGTGAGCATGCTGAGCCGGGCCTGGGAAATGAGAAGTTCACTCACGGTGTTAAATATGTTTTCCAGTTTTTCAGTTTGCACCCGGATGAAGGACGAGGCTCCCGCCTCGGGCTCCTTCCTGTCGGTGGCCCGGCGGCCGACCTTGCGGCGGTCTTCTTCCCGGCGCCTGTGTTCTTCGCTTTCCCCGGAAGGGCTGCCGCCGGATGTGGAAAGATTATCGAAGTCATGGATGGTTTTTCCTGCAATCCGGTATTCCGCCGGGTCCTGACCCTGGGCAAGAACCTCGGCGAAGTTCACAACCTGGATATGACTCTCATCGGCCACAAAGATGAAAATATCCCGCAGGTCTTTTTCAGATTTTTCTGAAAGGTAGAAGAGCTGCCACTTGAGATAAAACTTTTCCGGATCAAACCGGTCTTCCGGGGGAAACCCCGATCTGTCGGTATTGATAAAGAGAATCTTACCCGCCTTTTCCAGATCCGAAATAAACATGGCGGGGTCGATTCCGGTGGCAAAAACATCCGGAGAGAAGTCAAGACTGATATAGTAGGAGGATAAATTCCCCCCGGTTTCAGGGACGGTAACGATTGCTTCTGAGCCGGCCACGTCGGGGCCGCTTTTAAGAGCCTCCATGATTTCTTCGATCTTCCCCAGAGTTCCGGAGGTTTCTATCCCCTGGTTGGAGTCGACTTCTTCACGGATATTGGCAATCATCAGTTTAATAATATCCAGAGACTCAAGAATGATGGAAATATGATGGGGTTTAACCTTAAGTTCACCGCTGCGGATATACTCAAAGAGATCTTCCACTATGTGGGTAAAATCCTTGATTCCGGAAAAGCCGGCCAATCCGGCGCCGCCCTTGATGGAGTGAATGGCTCGAAATGCCTCATTGATGGTGTTCTCATCATCAGGATCCTGTTCAATGCTGATAATGGCATTCTCCAGGATGACCAGATTCTCTTCCGCTTCCTGTATGAATATCTCGTGCAGTGACTTGTTCATCCATTACTCCCCGGTAAACCGTTTCATCAGACCCACCAGCTGGTCCGGATCGAAGGGCTTGACGATCCAGCCGCTGGCTCCGGCATTTTTCCCCTCCATTTTTTTAGATTCCTGCGACTCGGTGGTAAGAAAAAGGATGGGGGTGAATTTGAATTGGGAAATTTCTCTGACCTTCTTTATCAGGGTGATACCATCCATATTGGGCATGTTGACATCAAAGAGAAAAACATCAATGGTTCCCCCGTAGGCGTTGATTTTCTCCAAGGCAATAACTCCATCTTCCGCCAGTTCAACCTTGTACCCGCCCTTATCCAGAGTATACTGAATGGAAGCCCTGGCGGTGGGAGAATCATCAACCACAAAAATCGTTTTCATTGCACAACCTCGTTAATATAATCGTTTAAATTAAGCAGAGACGCAAAATGGCCTATCCTTTCGGAAATATCAGTGATGAGAATTTTGCCCTTCGAGTCCTCTGCGATCTGGCATATATAGAGAAACAGCTGTATCCCCGCCCCATCCAGGCTCGTCACTTCGCCGAAACTGATTCTGACCGGGTCTTCATCGGGCTCCCCCATGAGGTTGTGGATTTTTTCCCACTGCCCGCTGACATTCATTATCCTCAGATCCGGTTCCATAGTCATATTTCCACCCATAAAATCCTTCCTCTAAAAAAGGGTTATACTGTTTCCCGACGACTCTTCAATGTCAAGTTCACTTATCTCCATGGCGAGGGTCGTCCTTTCCGACTCAACCGTACACTTCTGCACAATCTTCTGGATGATAAGATCCTTGAAGAGGCAGTCTTCCAGGGGTACGGGACCGCCCAACTCTGTAAGCTCCGCTTCCACCCCCTCTCGAATGTCGGAACAGACATGCATTTTGGTATCTATCTGATTTACCAGGGTTCTGACACCGTTAAAAAGGTCAATATGCCTGCCCAGATAATCAAAAAGCTCGATGGTGATACTGATCACCTCTTCGTAGTTTCTGACAAAGACTTCCTCGGTATTTTCGATGATTTTCAGGGATTTTGTCATGCCGCCCTGAATCTCTTCGTGCCTGAGCCGTTCGTCCTTCAGCGCCGTTTCACTCTGCAGAAGTTTTTCCTGCACCAGGTTCTGGGACCGGAAAACGTCTTCCACAATTTCTGAAAGTTCCAGAAACGAGTCCTGGGAAAGAGATCCGGTACTGTGACGGTCTTTCAGGGACGTAACATTGAGGCCGTAACGGGCCTGCTCAATCCTGGCCAGAACAAGCATATTCCGGATGGACTCTACCCTGGGCTGAAACTTTTCCGCGATGTTTTTAACCCGGTCCACTTCTCCTTTGATATCCCTGAAAAGCCTGAGCAGGTCCTCCTTCATCTTCATACTCGTGTCAAACCCTTCGATAATCCGGCCTATCATCTCCACGGGGGTTTTGAAAACAAGCTTGACGATGGAATCATTCCGGCTCTCTCCTCCGTGGTTATTATCTACCAGCTGGAGGATATGAAGCCGGTCCTGGTTGATATCGTTGATTGCCTCGGACATCTGGTCAAATTCTTTTTGGAGCTCCTCGATCATGACGATAATTTCGTTGTTCAGCCTCACCAGCTGTTTTTCCACCACCGTGAGCAGATGCTTCAGCACCGTATAGAGGCTTCGGGTCTCGAAGGATCCCTTTTCCTGGTCCCCCTCACGAGAAAAATCATCGGTCTTTTCCAGGCTGGTCCTCTCGACTACCTGAAGGATATCTTCCATGGCTTCGGTGATATGCTGAAGCTGCTGCTGAATAATATCCTGAGTCTGAAGCCCCACCATGATCCTGGCGGTAGGTTCTTTAACAGAACCGATCCTCCTGAGAAGATCATCAAGAAGAAGGGAAAAATTGGTCACGCTCTTGTTGGTCTGGTTTATCAGGGACTCCGAGCTTTCAGAAACATTGGTGATCTGACCCGCCACAAACTTTTCGTATTGTGACACCATGGTAATAAATTTTTTAATTTCTTCATCCGCTTCATCACTGACGTGTCGAATTTCAGCCGTTCCGCCGGCGATCTCCTCGGAAAGTCTGATAAACTCACCGGAAATGACCTGGTACCCCCGGCCGTCTGATCCGGCCTTCATGGAATAGAGGATGGAGTTGATCGCAAATACCTTGAGATTTTCAGAAATATCCGTGATCTCCTCAATCCTTCGCAGAGAGTGGGAAGAAGCCTCGATAGATTCTTTAAGATCCTTAAAAATCTCCTTATCAAGGCGGTCGGTTTCGATGAAGTTCTTAAGACTTACCTGAAGCTGCCGGTAGAATTCGTCAAGTTCCGCCTTGACCCCCCGGGCCTCTCCCGAAAAATCATTTTCCGATGAGATAAAATTGAGAAAGTACTTGGCCTCCTGGAGATTCTTGTCAATCTCTTTCTCGATATAGGGCAGACTCCGGGAGATTTCTACTATACTTTTTTCGTACTCCCCTATGAGTCTCCTTATCTCAAAGGCGAAGGGTCGGAGTTTTCCTGCAATGTCGGTTTTAAATAGCGTGTTAATGCTGTCCCCCTAGAAATCTTCTTTTGGATTAAGTTTTTGCATAAGCTCTGAAAGAAGTTTCTCATTTATGATGTTCTGAATGCAGGTCTTCGTCTGGGGAGAAGTGTGTTCAAACTTTACCGCTAATCCTTCGGGCTGAAATCCACCGCTGGCGATCCTTCTCACCACCAGCCCCTCGGTGAAAAAATCAAACTCCTTAAACTGAATCGTCATAATCAAGGGTTCGTTCTCGCCGAGCTTGACATCCGTTCTTATGAAACAGCCTCCCGATGAAAGGGAGAGGACATTGGCCGGATGCTGAACCGATGGATCTTTCCGGTTTCGAAAGATGATCTTCACCGGCCATTCAACCCGGTTGGCATCACGATGTACTGCGGGAATGTCCTTTACGGCGGCCAGAATTTCTCCATCATCCCGGACAAACCAGAGATTCCCCAGGGCGGCAAAGGCGGTTTCCTCGATCCCCGCAGTATGAGTGACGATAATGGCTACAATGGAATTCAGGTATCGGATATGATCCACAAGATTCATGAGGGATACATGGTCATACCCTTTGGCGGAAATAATGTAGGAATCCACCTCGGGATGTTCGATGTGATAGAGATGCGAATCGCTCTCTGAATCGGCGAAATAGAGGGTTCGGGAGGCGGCTAATTTCTGAAAAACAGCCTGGTTGCGGTTTTCATTTAAAATAATGGTTGTCTTCATTGTTCCTGCAGCACCTTGGCGGCATCATCCAGGAGAGCCGCTTCTTTTTCCGTGAAAAAATTGATAAGGTTAATGATGATAATCATCCGGTTGCCGATTTTACCAATTTTGTCCATGAACCGGACATCCACGGAACCGCTTATCTCGGGGGTTTCGCTCATCTCATCTTCGGTAATGCTCACCACATCAGAGACAGAATCCACTATGAAACCCACGGTACGGTGAGACTCGTCACCAATCTGTACAATAATGACAATGGTATCGTCATCAAGACTTTCCAGAGCCAGATCAAACTTGCTTCGCAGGACATAAATGGGAATAATGTTGCCCCGCAGGTTGATGATCCCGGGAATATACTTGGGAACCCCGGGCACCCGGGTTAAATGGGGCATGGAAACTATCTCCTGAACCGAAAGAATGGGAATACCATACTCTTCATCACCGACGGAAAAGACCACATACTGGTTGGAGACATCCATGTTCAGCTGGGAAACCAGCATGTCCTCTTCTTCATTGTCTTCGCCCCGGTAGGTTTCATTCCCTTTGGGATTTCTTGTGGCCGTTTTTCCGCTGTCCTTTTGATTATCTCTGATTTCCTCGCCGGATCTCATTAAATTCTCCCCCCGTATACCCTTTTTAGCTCTCCATTAATACTATTGTTTATTTCCGGGAATGCAAGTCCCGGAACTTTTTTTTTGCAAACAGCGTCTCCCCGGGGATCTTGTTTTTTTTCAGGAACACACAGTTTCCTCCATGCCTGTACTCCATGAAATCCACCAGTTTTTCCGTAATCCAGATTCCCCGGCCATGGGTATATTCCTCTTCCACATCCCGCTCGAGGATTTCATCAAGACATTCAACAGGATCTTCCACACAGGAGAGATCGAAACCTTCTCCCTGATCGGTGATGGTAAACTCCAGGCACCGGCAGTTCATCTCCACCCTGATAAGGACATACTTTCGCTGGTCCCTGCGGTTCCCATGAACAAAGGCATTGATGCACATCTCATCCAGGGCGATGCGCATCTGCTCTGCCGTTTCCCGGGGATAATCAAGACGGAGAATCTGTGAAACCAGTTCATTTTGAATACTTTTCCATTCCGCCATGTGACAGAATTCGTATTCCCGGTTCACCGGGGGCAGGAAATCAACCTGTACCAGGGTGGTGTCATCGTCCAGGGGAAGCCCGTCGTTCAGCTCCTCCACCCTGTCGACAATACGAAAAAAATTCTCGGTCCCCTGGGAAATATTTTCTTCGAATACCCGTCGTATCCCTTTTCTTCCCAGAAGCCGGCCGTGGCTATCCCGAATTTCCGCCAGGGCATCGGAGTAAAAAAGAAGCCGGTCCCCCGGTTCAAATTGGAAAATTTTTCTCTCATACGAGGGATCGTCAAAAAACCCCACATGCATGCCCGCCGCCCCCTCAAGGTTAACGGCACTGCCATTTCTTATCAGGAACGGCAGTTCGCCGTTGGCGTTGGAATAGAACATTTCACGGCTGTTAAGATCCACCAGGGCCACCAGCATGGTGGGAAACTGGTCCTCATCGGCAATCTGGAGGTATTCACGGCTGATCTGGGCCAGAAAGTTGTCGGTACGGTTGCTGTCGTATAAATGGTGAAGGTTCTGATTCACGAGGCTGAGGAGAATGGAAGCGTCCATGGAGGCTTGAAGGCCGTGACCCGTACAATCCCCTAAAACAATGACCAGTTTGTTTTCATTCAGGCCCTTGACCACGCTGAAAAAATCGCCTCCCAGACTCTCACAGGGCAGGAAAAGGGCATGGACATTGAAGTTATCCAAAACAGGCAGGGTGGTCTGAATGAATTTCCATTGCAGGTAACGGGCCTTGAGGAGCAGTTCCGCTTTCTCTACCAGGTCTTTTTCTATGGTTCTGGTGTACTCCTGAATCCGGCGTTCCTGCTCCTTCTGCCTGCTTATATCAAGAATATTCCACACCAGACCCCGGGGTCGGTTCTCTTCATCTTTAAAGGTCGATACCTTCATGAATGAATCGACAGGAACACCCTGCCGTGAAAGAATAACCTTCTCTCCCTGCCAGATCCGGCCCTCCAGGGCAGTCCGAACAGCTTCCTGGAAAGTCAGGGGGTCTCCGAAAATCCGGCTCTGATCCATTTGCACCAAATCGGCTACGGTTAAACCCGAGAGCCGGGTGAAGGTCTGGTTAACATAGAAGAATTCTCCCTCCAGACTGGAAAGCGCCACGCCGTCACTGGAGCTGTTCACCGCCTGTTTGATGGTGGAAAGCTGCCCATTCACCTCAAGAGCCGCCCGGCGTGCCATTTCCGCATCCTCCGCCAGGCTGAGGGCATTTTTCCGTATCTCCAGAGCAGCCGGGATTCCTCCGGATTCACCTTCTGATTCCGGCAAAACCTCCCGGGAATAGTCCCTGTAGATCAGGTCCCGGCCGAGTTCACCGGCGAAGCTGTTGACCTCCTCCTTGAGCTGACGGATCCTGATCTCCCGGTCTCTCATGAGGAGGTTGGACCGTTCACTTAAATCCAGAGCCTCTTTCATCGTTGGGGTGACCAGGACATTATCAACAACTTTCCCGGTCGCCTCAGCCAGAGATTCCAGATAGGAATCGTCCTCGGCAGCAACGTGGCCTTTCAGAGAAACCCAGAGAACACCTAATCCTTCCCCTGAATCTCCCTTCAGCCTGTAGCCCCAGAAGGATGAATTGTCCGAGCCTTTGAGGCTCATGATGCGTTGGAAAGGATGATCCTGCCAGCCGGGATTCAGGAGTATCTTATCATCATCATTCCAGAAAAACTCTCCCAGCAGCGGAGCTTCGGGGGGCAGGCGGATGATGCTGTCATCATTCCCGGCGCCTTCACCGGAAGCGGCCGCCAGATGAAAACACCTGCCCCGGGTTCGGCAGCTCTGGTAGAGACTGGTTTCATAATGAGGGCAGCCTTGGATGCAAAGATCTCCTGGCTGGTAAAGCCAGATCCGGGAGGCTTCGGCCCCAACGGCGTAAAGAAGCCCCTCGGTAATCCGGGACAGCTTCAGCCCCAGAGGTTCGGAGCTCAGCATCCAGCTGTCCAGGGCGCTCATAAAAGCCAGTCGCCGGTCCTTAGGTATATCGTGCTGTTTATCTCTGCCGGTTAAACCCAAAAAGATGCCTCCTGACCAGGGCCTGAATGAATTATAATGGATTCTTCAGGTAAAGCAATTTTGTCCCAGAATTTTCCCGGGCAGGGGCGGCAAAAAATTTGTTGCATTCCCCGGGTAAATCAAATAGGGTTAAATCATGGGATTAATACTGCCAATCGCCAGTGGAAAGGGAGGGGTCGGGAAATCAGCCCTGGCCGCCAGCCTGGGGGCCGCCCTGGCCCGCCGGGGCAATGCTGTGGTACTGGTGGATCTGGATCTGGGTGCCTCCAATCTGCACACCATCCTGGGCATAAGGAATCCCGGAGCGGGGATGGGAGACTTCATCGAAAAAAAAGCAGACACCCTGGATGCCATCACCATCGAAACGGAAATACCCATGCTGTCTTTTATTCCCGGAGATTCCTTCCTTCCGGGAACGGCTAATCTAAACTACTTCATGAAACTGAAAATCATGAAGGCCCTGGAAGAATTACCCGCCGATTATATCATCCTTGATCTCGGCGCCGGTACAGCTTTCAATGTGATCGACTTCTTCTGCCTCACCAACAACGGTCTCATTGTCACTATTCCCGAAACCACCGCCATCCTGAACGCCTACAGCTTTCTCAAATTCACCCTCTTCCGGATGATTTCCCGCCAGTTTCCCGCAAAAGGAGAAGAACGAAAGGAAATCGCCGCCTTTCTCTCAGAGAAAATTGAAGGTACGGACCGCTCATTCAACTCCCTCAGGGAAGTCTTGAGCCCCCATGGCGAAGTCGCCAAAGAGGTGGTTGACCGGACTATCCGGGGCTTCACCCCCAGGATCATCATAAACCGGGGAACCACCTCCCGTGATATCGATGTAGGCCAGAAGTTGCGGCAGATTATATCCCGCAACCTCAATATCCAGGTTCATTTTATAGGCCTCATCCCGGAAAGCCCCGAGGTGGTTCCTTCCATTTTCAAGGGGATTCCCGCCTCGGTCCTCTATCCTGATTCGCCCTTTTCCCGGTCCGTCTTTCAGTTGGCCGACAAGATTAAGGCCTTTCCTTCCGGTTCCGCCCCCTTTCCGTATTTCGAGGATGATGACCTGGACACCCTCCAGGCGGATTACCACAGAGCCACCGAATCGGGCGGGTAATTTATGATTCAAGCCAGCCGCATTCAGAAGCTCAACGGTCACCCCGAAGGAACCGGTGAATTTGTCCTCTACTGGATGGCCCATTCCCGCCGCGTCCTGGACAATCATGCCCTGGAATTTGCGGTGGACCAGGCCAACAGATTGAAAAAGCCCCTTTTTGCCCTTTACCTGACCAAAGCCGAAGAGGGCCGCCTTACCAGCCGGACCTGGCCTTTCCTGCGGGAGGGGTTGAAAGAAACCGCCGGAGAGCTGGAAGAGCGGAACATTCCCCTGCTCCTCCGGTCCGGCCCTCCCGGGGAGGAACTGCAGAAACTGGCACGGCGGGCCGTCCTGGTGGTAACCGACCGGGGATACTTGAGGGAGGGACAACGGCTGGCGGGAGAGGCGGCGCGGAGTCTGACCTGTCCCCTCTTCCAGGTCGAATCGGAGGCGGTGGTGCCGGTGGAGACCGCCTACCCCCGGGAAGCGTATTCTGCGGCGGTACTGAGGCCACGGATCGCACGGCTTCTCTTCGCCTACCTGACACCGCTGAAACCGCGAAAGCTGTCATTCCCCTCCGCCGACCCTCAGGAGGATCGGGGAGATTTTCCCGGGGAGTGTCCTTCACCGCCCTGGCCGGACAAACCGGTGCCGCCGGTACCCGACCGCAAAGGGGGCACCGGAGAAGCCCTGGTCAAGCTGGAACGGTTCCTGGAGGAAGATCTGGACCGGTTCGAAGAAGACCGTAACAACCCCGGCCTTGTCTGCGCCTCCGGCCTGAGCCCCTACCTGCATTTCGGTCAGATTTCTCCCCTGACCCTGGCCCTGGCGGCCCAGGCCACCGGATCTCCCGGATCCGGCCGCTTCCTTGAAGAGCTGATTATCCGCCGGGAGCTGTCTTTTAATTTCTGCCATTACAACCTCGACTATGACCGGTTTGACGGCCTTCCCGAGTGGGCCCGGAAAACCCTGAACCTCCACGGAAGCGACCCCAGGGAATGGGTCTATTCCCCCGCAGAGCTGGAACGGGCCGACACCCATGATCCTTACTGGAACGCCGCCCAGAAGGAGCTGGTTCTTTCCGGATCGATCCATGGCTATATGAGAATGTACTGGGGAAAGAAAATCATCGAATGGTCCCGGAATCCCCGGGAGGCTTTCGAGGCGGCCCTGGAACTGAATAACCGGTTCAGCCATGATGGATTCGACCCCAACAGTTACGCCGGAGTGGCGTGGTGCTTCGGCAAACACGACCGGCCCTGGAAGGAGCGTCCCGTTTTCGGAACCATCCGTTATATGAACGACAGGGGATTGAACCGGAAATTTCCCATGGAGAAGTACCTGGAAAGAATATCGGCTTTGGACTGAGTACCGGACCTGTTTCTGGATCCAGCCTCTAGGCCCCTGCCCCTTCCGGTTCGAGGGGCAGGGTCACCACGAAGCATGCACCTCCCAGAGAAGACGGTTCATAACCGATGTCCCCCCCGTGGGTCCGGACAATAGTCTTGGCCGAATCCAGCCCCACTCCCAGGCCCCGGCTGTTCCGGCCCTGATCGGCCCGGTAGAAGTTGTTGAAGATAAACGGCACATGATCGTCATGAATTCCCGGACCTGAATCCTCCATGAGAATTACCGCCCGGTCCCCTTCTACCCGGGCCCCCAGCCTTATCACATCCCCTTCCCCGGAGTAACGGCAGGAGTTGTCGAACAGATTTTCCAGAACCTGAAAAATCATTTTCCGGTCACCCCGCAGCATTGGTGAGCCCATGTTTTCGATGGCTGATTCGAATTGACGTTTGCGAATTTGTGAATCGTTCCGAAAAATATCGCAGGTTTCTTCGAGAAAATCTTTCAAAGAGAAAGGGGAAAACCGGGCCTGCCAGTCGGTTGTCTGGAGCCGGGCAAAATGAATCAGATCGTTGATCCTCTCCTCCAGCAGCATGGTCCTGTCGTGGATCACCTCGGCGTATTCCAGCACCGCATCCGGGGTTTCCGCCATACCGTCTTTGAGGGCTTCCACGTATCCCTTGATAAGAGTCAAGGGTGTCTTCAAATCGTGGGAGATGGACATCATGATCCGGCTCTGCCGCTCGTGATTCTCTTTCAGCTCCCTCCTCATGTTGTGGAAGGAATGCTCCAGGGCTTCCATCTCCCGAAAGGTGCGTCGGGGTTTCGGAGCGGAAGATACGGCGGAGGACTCACCCTCCAGGTTGCCCCGGCCGATCTCCCGGGCTGCCTGCTGCAGATTCAACAGAGAAGCGGCGATCGGCTTGGTTATGCGGCGCAGGATCATGACGGGCATCACTATCAGGACAAGATACAGTATGAAAAGCAGCAGCCAGCTGACCCGGAAGATCCTCATGCTGGTGAAATAGTCTTCCACGTAAAAGACCAGCCCCGGATTACCCTGGTAGCGGTAAATGGAAATGTTAAAAGGCGTGTTGGGCATGAGATCCATGAGCCGCTGGAAGGCGTTTTCCGGATTGCCCCAGTCGTAGGATCCCAGGTGTTTTTCGATTTCCGGAGCCAGGTATATGAGAGACCCGGGATGATCGAACATCATGATAACACCGGTAAAACGATGATCCGCGGGAAGACTTCCATCCAGAATCTCGGTGAGGATGGGGTGCAGGAACCGGGGAGCCGAAAGATCCTCCCCCTCGCTCCAGCGAAAACTCCAGCTCAGGGCAAATGCCATGGCCGTCACCAGGATGGCGAAAACAGGGATAATCAAAATCATGGTGGTAACCAGCTTGAACCGCCTTCTCAGATCCATGGCCTAGCCCTCTTCACTCAGGTAATATCCCGAACCGTAGGAGGTCTTCAGGTAGCGGGGGTTGGCCGGATCGTCTTCCAGCCTCTTCCTGAGTCTCTGGATGTGAACCGATACGGTGGTCAGATCCCCGTAACTGTTGTTCCATACCCGTTCGTACAGCTCCTCCTGTTTGAAGGGCCGGCCGGGAGCCTCCGCCAGAACCAGGAGAAGGGACATCTCCTTGGGGGGAAGCACCAGTCTCTCCCCGTTTTTCTTAAGCCACAGATTATCCATATCAAGAAGATAGGGGCCGAAGGAAACCTGCCGGGTATCGGAACATCCTTCCCGGTGTCTTCTCTTCAAGTGGGCCCGCACCCGGGCGGCAAGAACCTTGGGGCTGAAAGGTTTGGAAACATAGTCATCTGCCCCCACCCCGAACCCCATGATCATATCCTCATCCTCCTGACGGGCCGAAACAATCACCACCGGAAGGGTTTCCCGGCGGCGTATTTCCTGAAGAACCTCGAAACCGTCCATACCGGGAAGATTGATATCCAGGATCACAAGGTCCGGCATCTCACGGCCCAGGAGTTCCAGGCCCTCCTCACCGGAGGAAGCATGTATCGTCTCTATGCCTTCCTTCCTGAGATAGAGGGCGATGAGTTCAGCAATTTTCGGTTCATCCTCAATAATCAGAATGGTGGCCCGCATGGTATTATCCTTGATATTGAGGCTGTCCCCAACTCGGTTAGTTGCTTCCAGCCTCTGTATTTTCTCGGGCTTCAGGCTATTTAGGATAAAATATAGGGTGTTTTAGCCTAAAACCCTGTGAAAATACGTTTTTAGGGTTGCTGCCCGACAACTCACCAAGTTGTCGGGCAGCCTCAATTAAATTTCCGTAACCCCGGAATGTTCAAACGCCGCCAGGCCCAACAGGGGAAACCGCTGCCGGAGATCCCCAATCTTCGCCTTCATGGTATTCAATTCTTCCTCTTCGATAAAAAGAATGAAGAGGATGTTCTCTTCGGGCCAGACATCGTTCC
>Ga0334882_1004038_pt1 | contig 12841 bp, 7 predicted proteins | sample GraSluR1_MG_5_FD_207226 | JGI IMG/M metagenome (GOLD analysis project Ga0334882, IMG submission 207226) | Sludge microbial communities from methane-producing bioreactor in Wageningen University, Netherlands - Granular Sludge_15_04-R1 | ecosystem: Engineered > Bioreactor > Anaerobic > Unclassified... | reverse complement strand
TATGTGTTTACCAAGGGCGCGCAGGGCGATGCGTTTACCCTGCAAAGCATAACTCTGGAAGATGACGCGCTCACCTGCGTGCTTGCCATCCACGGCGATCAACTGTCCCCGGGGTATTACCGCCTGCGCCTGACCGCGGATGTAACAGGCGAGCAGGTAGCGTGGGAGAACGTGCCCTGGATTGATGGCGCGGACAGCGTGAGCGCATCAATCACAGAAGGGCAGCTTTACGCGTGGGAAACCTTTACCGCCGCGATGACCCAGTATGACCGGGACGCCAAAGGTCTGCCCCGCATGTTTGCCCATGCGTGGGGCGGCTATACCGAGAAGCTGTACCACGGCCTGACCGTGCCGGATTTTCCGCCTGTGTATAAAAATGTGCGGCTTCGCGAGCTGGTTACGCAGCTGCGCGCGGCGGCGGCTTCCGATCAAAGCCCGTTGATCCGCTACGCTTTTGAAGTGTTTGTGGCCTTCCCGGAAAGCTGACGCCGTAGCGAGCCATTCAGGGCTGGCACGCATACAGCAAAGGCAGGCATATACGGGGTCAAGCGGCAATGCCGCCCTGTCGCGTTTTCATAGGGCGAAACCCTTTGGCGGGCGCAGGCAAAGCCCAGCGTCAAGCGCGATACGCGTTTTGTAAGCAGGCAATCCCCGCCCATGTGGCGATGCGCCGTGTGTCGAAAGCAAGCAAGCCTGAAAGCACTTAACAACGGGGTCAAGCAGCAATGCCCGCCCTGTCGCGTTTTCAAAGGACGAAACCCGTAGGCGGGCGCAGGCGAAGCAAAGCGCGATGCGCGTTATGTAAGCAGGCGAACCCCGCCCATGTGGCGATGCGCCGTGCGTTGAAAGCATGCAAGCCTGAAAGCACGCAACAGCGAAGCCATGCGGCAATGCCCGCCCTGTCGCGTTTCCAAAGCATGAAACCCGTAGGCGGGCGCAGGCAAAGCCCAGCGCGATGCGCGTTTTGTAAGCAGGCGAACGCGCCGCCCTTGCCATCCCCGCAGGATGCGGGGCAAGCACCAGCCCCGCCCGTACCTCATCCCCCAGCGCATGCCGCCCAGTGCGCGCCATGCCGGAAAGGAACTTGCGCCATGCCCAGCGTAACCCTGCGCGTCAAATACCACAACCGCACCAAGGTGCTCCTGTGCTATGTGCTGGCATGGGGGCTTGCGTTGCTGCTGCCGCTGCTGGCGCTGGTGTACCTCTACCCCTACAAGCTGGCAGGCTCCGCGCCGGAACTGGGCGCTAGCCTGCTGGCCTTGAATGTGCCCCTTCCGCAAGCCCTGCGCAGCGCGCTGGATAGCACCGGCGGGGGGCAGGCGGCGCTGGGCGCGGCCATCGCGGCGCGGGATCTGGTGTGGCGCTACGCGGTGGGCGCGGCGGTGGCGCTTACCTGGGTGCTTGCACTGCTTAGCCAGCTCCTGTGGCGCGCGGGGTATATGCGCCCCAAAAGCGGCGCGCGCGCGGTGCTCGGTGCTATACGCACCTATCGGCTGATGCTGCTTGCGATTGTGGCCATCTGCCTTGCGGGCGCGCTGGCGCTGTACCTTGTGGGGGTACGGTGGATCAGCGGGCGTACTGTGTGGGATTATCTGGTTTACTTTGGCGGGTTCGCGCTCATTCCGCTTGCGGCGTGGGTGAGCTTCCGCTTTGCCGCGCCGCCTGCGCTGTCGGGCAAGAAGGCGTTCTTCAAGCGGCTGTAGGCAGCGGCGGTTTGCGCCGCGCGCGGGGCGGCTTAACCATACGCCACGCAAAGCAATGCCGCCTGCGGGTTGGGCGCCAGGTTGCGCCGTGGCACTGGCGCGCGCTTCCCCCCGCTTTGCCCCGGCAGGTCGCCGCGGATGAAGCCGCCTGTTCTGTGCCCGCGCCACGCGCCGCTTTGATCGATTGTTACCGTATGGGCGTTGCAAGCCCTTGCAACAGGAGGTTCTATGTCCTATTACCTGATCGCCATCGGCGGCACCGGCAACAAAATCCTGGAATCCCTGGTGTACGCCTGCGCCGCGGATGCGCTGTACGCGCCGGATGAAGAAGGCCGCCGCGTGCCTTTGCCGGATGTTACCGCCCTCATCGTGGATGTGGACGCGGCCTGCGGCAACACCACCCGCGCCAAGCAGGCCAGCGAGCATTATGAAACCGTGCGGGAAGCTTTCGCCGCCGCGCATGTGCCGTACCGGGGTTTTCACACCAGGCTTTCGGTGGAGCGGTGGAACATGAACCTTGCCAAGCGCGCCACATCGGTGGCGGGCATGACCAAGAACCACCGCCGCGACAAACTGCTGGCGGATTCGCTCTTCTCCCGTACCGAAGCGGAGCTGGAGTACAGCGAGGGCTTTCGCGGGCATCCGGATTTGGGCGTGCTCTTTTTTGCCGATCTGCTGGACAATCTGGACGCGCTGGCCGCCGAAGGGCAGCCCGATGAAATGGTTACCATGCTTGCGCGGATGCGCCGCGAGCTGGACGCGGGCGATACGGTCAAGGTGATGCTGGTGGGGTCCATCTTCGGGGGCACGGGCGCCAGCGGCATCCCCAGCATCAGCCGTTTTTTGCGGGAACGCTTCCGTGACCGCGCCGATCGGTTCGTGCTATCCGCCACGCTGATGCTGCCCTATTTTGACGTTCCCCCCGCCACGGCGGATGAAACCATGGAGATCGTGGTCAAATCATCCACATTCCTGGACAAGGCGCGCACGGCGCTGCAATACTACGGCATGGAGGGGATGATCCGCTCCGGGCAGGAGGATGCGCGCGGCGTGTATGACGCGCTGTACCTGCTTGGCCTGCCGCGCGAGGCGTTTGTGACGCAGCGCATTTACTCCACCGGCTCCCAAAGCCAGGAAAATGACGCGCATTTGCTGGAGTGGCTGGCGGTGCGCTGCGCGGCGCAGTTCTTCCGCACGGGTTTTCGCGGGGCGGATGCGCACAATATCGATTGTTACTACTACCAGTGGCATTCCCGCGAGGTCAGCTGGGATTGTTTTGATACCGAAGCGGCTTTCTACCGCGGCAGCTTTGGCGGGCTGATGAAGAGCGCCGCGCTGTTCTTTGGCGAATGTTACCCCACGCTGCGCGCCATCCTGCGGGAGGACGCGGCGCGGCAGGCGCACACCGTCAATTACATGGCCGCGTATTTCCATGATATCCATAAATGGAGCGGCGCGCAGCGCGCGGCGCTGGAGAAACTGACGGATGCGCTTTACAAGCTGATGGCCTTCTACGGCAACTGGATGTGGCAGGTACTGCGCACCCTGCCCCCCACCCTGCGCCCCGAAAAGCCCGAAGAAACCGCCGCGCGGGAGCTTTCGCAGCTGTACGGCCGTTTTGTGGAGGTGCGCGCTTCCCTTGCCGCGCGGCAGGAAACGCCTGCGGAGCAGCAACCCGAACCAACGCCCGATGCCTATGAGAGCGAGCTGATGCGGGAATACGCCGCGCTGAACCAGCGCCTGCCGCAACTGATCGCCGCCGTGGGCGGGCAAACCTATCTGGGGCTGTTGCAGGCGGAAAAGAACCGCCGCCTTGTGAAACTGGAAAGCCAGCGCGCCGCGCTGGCGGAGCAACGGGAGCGGATTGCCCGCTTTGAAGGGGAAGACGCGCGGCTGATTGACGCGCAAAGCCTGCTTGTGGAAAAAGATCGGCTGGCGGCCATGGAACGCGCCCTGGATGGGGTGGAAGATCGCTTTGCGCTGGTCAATGAAGATGCCCTGCGCGCCGTAGAGCAGCGCGTGGCCGAGCAAAAACCGCAGGAAACGCCCGAGGGCTTGCCACATAACAAGTTGTTTAACCCCGCCTTGCTCCATGAGCTGCATACGCTTTTGACGCTGTACGGCACCGCTGCCGATGCGCGGGATGCCCGCGCGGTAGAGGCGTGCCGCCGCGCGCTGTGGGATGGGTTTGGCAAGATCATCGCCCAGCGTGTGCCCGACCGCATTACCGCCGCGCACGCGGTGGCGGGCATGGGCGGCGGCACACGCGCGGGGGAGGGCTATCAGGCCGCCTTTGCCAGCTTTACGGCGGCGCTGCTGGCCGCCGTGGTAGAGGAGGACAGCCTATGAAACGTACCCGCAAAGATGAGCGCAAAGCTGCGCTGGATCGTAAAACAACCTACCTTACGCTGCTGCCCACCATGGATGAGGGCTTTCATACCGGCTACCAGACGCGCGCGGGCATCGTGAGCGATGGCAACCAAAAGCCCCATGAATGGCTGGAAAGCGTCGCCCGCAATATGCTCACCCCGGGGGAGGATGTGGGGTATTCCATCCCCGATGTGCTGGCGGGCGAGGCGCAGTTGCGCCGCCTGATGCGCCTGCCCTATGAAGATGCCATGCGCCATCAGGAGATGGTGGATTGGCGCGGCACGCTTGCGATGCTGCTGCTGTGGGATTGCTGGGCGCAGGACGCCACGTGGCCGCTGCTGGAATGCCAGAACATGCTTACCGATGAAGGCGGGGCTTTTCTGCATGGGGTGAAGGCCGCGCTGCCCCCCGAGCGCGCGGCGTTTGGGCTGTGGCTGTTTACCCTGTCCATCACGCGGGACGGCGTGCCTGAGAAGAAAGCCGTGGGGATGCTATCCCCCGCTGTGGCGCTCGCGCCCGCCGCCAACGCGGGTGATCTTTCCGACTACCTGCCCGATACGGTGCGCTGGTACAACCGTGCGCGCCACCGCTTTGAGGATCCCTGCCCGCTGCTGACCGAGGAAGATCGCGCGCGCCTGTTGCAGCGCCTGCGCTATGTACAGGCGCTCAATGAACGCGCGGAGCTCAACAGTCCCCTGTATGCGGCGGATGCGAGCCTGTGCGGGCTGATTGACCAATTCATCGGGGATTTGCTTTCCCGCCGCGGCTCTTTCCGGGAGCGGCTGGAAGCGGGCGACCCGCACGCGGCGCGGGAGCTGTACATCCGCGCGCTGGCGGTGTGCGGCCTCAAGGAAGTGACCGCGCTGCAAGGGCTTGCCCGCAGGGATGATCCCCTGGCGCTTACCGACCTTGCCAAAAATCCGCTGCTGAGCCGCCTTTCGCACGCCGACGCCGATGCGCCCGCGGAGCTGGGCGGCGTGAGCGTGATTACCTATACGTTCCACGGCAAGGCGTTTGCCATCGAATCGCCGTTGTACCTGCTGGAGCCCGCCAATACCCCCGGCGAGCAGGAGACGCTGCGCCGTTTGTGGCAGGAAGCGAGCTTGCCCCTGCAATTTGACGGCGAATGGAATCGCGCCGTAGCCAAGCGCTTTGTGGGGCTGGCCAACCGCCTCACGGGAAGGCTGGGCGCAAGCCGTCGCGTGATTGCGCTGCTTCGGGAGTGGAGCGTGCAGCGCGCGGGCTTTCGTGAGGCGGGCGAACGCGCCATCGCTTTGCAGCTGCCCCTTACGGATGTGCCCGCCACCCTGCCGCGCTTAACGCGCGAGTTGGTAGGGCTGGAAGATGTGCACACCCTTACGCACGCGTTTTCAGACTGCCTGCTTTTGTGCGAGGGCGTGCCGCCCTTTGAGGATGCGCGGCTCAACGGCCAATGCACCGTGCATGGCGCGCAGCGGTGGTACGCGGTGCCGCCCATCGGTCATGAGCTGATGCAGTGGCTCAGCCGCGCCGCGGATGCGGAGGAAGAGGAACTCTACCGCCCTGCCATACCTGCCGCCAGCTTTCATTTTGAAGCCTTTGAAGAAGACGGCGTGCACAAGGTGCGCGCGCACATGCAGCTTACGCGCAGGCGGCGGGTGGATGGCGCCGCGTACCAGAACCGCATTGAGCTTTCCCGCGTATTTACGGTGAGCGCGGCCTTTGCGCAAGGGGCGGCTGTGCCCGTGCCAACGCGGGAGCTGCCCACCGTGAGGCTGTGGCCGGCGGCGCGGGTGCGCGGCGGGCAGTGGCAAGCCTATTATGTGCTTACGCAGCGCCCGGATATGGTGGATGTGACCGTGCCCGATGCAAACGGGTTTACGCAGGGGCAACCCCGCCGCGCCATGGAGGAGACGGAGCAGGAAGAACGCAGGTGGCATGTGGCCAGGGTTACCTTGTGGCCGCTGTATGTTGGGCTTTCGCGCGGCAAGCTGAGCTTGGGCGCGCTGCCAAACGATGATGCGCCCCTCCAGCTCAAGCGGGAAGCGCCCGCCGCGCTCGCGGTCGATTTTGGCAGCAATGCCACCACGGTTATGCTTCGCCAGGGCGAGCACATCCGCCCGGCGGCGCTGGACGCAGGGCTGCTCAAAACCCTGTTGCAGGGGCGCGGCGTGGATGATCTGCGCCTGCCGGATGAGTTTTTGCCCGCACGGCTGTACCGCAGCCAGACACAGCCCGCCACCTTTGTAAGCGCCATGGAAATGTTTGGCGACGATGAAACCCGCTGGCAACAGCCGCTGATTGACGGGCACATTTATTATCCGCCGGATATGCTAGCCCTGCTTCGCAAGAACGCCAACGCCCTCTATTACGGCCTGAAATGGGGCGATGAACCCTATGTTGTCCAGTGCGTGCGGCTTTTCCTGAAACAGGTGATGGTGCAGGGCGCGCTGGCGGCAAGGCTTGCGGGCTCGCCCTCGCTCACGTGGCGGGTGAGCATGCCCAATGCCATGCCGCTCTACCGGCAGGAGGCGTACCTGGAAACCGTGCGTGGTTTGAGCCGCGAAGTAGCGGCAGAAACAGGCATGCCGCTTACCGCCGGGGTACCCGCCGTGCTCTTTGCCAGCGAGAACCAGGCGGATGGACTGTATTTCCGTAGCCGTAATGAGGTCAACGCCGTAAGCGGGTTCCTCAATATGGATGTGGGCGGCGGCACCACCGATTTGAGCGTATGGCTGGGCGGCGCGCCCTATGCGGCGGCGGAGGCGTCGCTGCTGCTGGGGTGCAGGCAGATTTTGTTTGATTCTCTGGCGGAGCATCGCCGCGAGGCCTTTGAGGCGGATTTTGCCACAGCGGCGGAGCCGCTGCGCGCGCTGGTGCTGGAGATGAGCCGCTCTTTTGCGGGCGGGCTGGCTTCGCTGCGCGTTCGCCAGAAAAACGAGTTTTTGATGGATGCTTTCTTTGCCGAGCATGGCGAGAGCGTTGCTGAAGTGATGGCCTTCGCCCGTTCGCAGGGGCGCGTGAGCCTGCTGGAAAGCCTGCTCCTGCTGAATTTCGGGTTTTTGTTCCGCCTGTGCGGCGAGCTGCTGGAGCGCTGTAATATGGATGAAGCGACGCGCGCGCAGCTGCGGCCGCGCATGGAAATCTGCGTGGCGGGCGGCGGCGGGCAGTTTCTGAAATATTTCGATGACGCGACGCGCCAGAAACTCTACGAGATTGCAAAATCCGGCTTGAGCAAGGACCATCCGCTGACGGATCTGCTGCTGGTGCAAAGCCGCGAGCCCAAGCAGGAGGTCGCCATCGGCCTTTTGACGGAGGACAGCCGCCTGCGCAGCACGGTACAGGGCGCGGATGCGCCCGCGCAGGCCGTGCCCGCGCCCATGGAGCGGCGCCGCGCGCTGCTGAAGGACTATGTGACCGCGTTTTACGCGGCGTTCCCCATGGCGGGGCAAAAACTGATGGCAAACGCCTTTGACGCGATGGGCAGTACACGCGCGGCGACATTGAAGCCTGCCGCGGAGATGGAACTGGAAGCGATTTTGGATAATGAGCTGGCCAGCGGGGAAGAGTTCAGCGGCTATGTACGCGCGTTTGCGGCCATGAAGCGGCTTTGGAAGATGTAGCCCACAAGATGGCAGGCGGTAAAACCCCCGCCGCAGCGGTAAAGGGTCAAGGGGCTTGGGCACCGGAAGAGAGCGTGTGCCCAGTGTGCACTTCGCCGAAGGCGAAAGCGAACTGGAGGTGAGAGGTTTAACAAGCACAGGGCACGGCAGTGCCGTGTGCGCCGATTAAACCGAGTGGGGCAGCGCCCCAACGTTCCCTCCAAAAAATCCCCGTAGCGAGCGAACAGCCCGAAGGGCTATGAGGCGAGTGGCAACAGCATATTGCAAGGACGTATCAAAACGAAAACGCCGCGGTGTAAACCTGCGGCGCTTGTTCGTTATGGAATGCCGCATCCTGACCCCGTTACCATATCTTGCGGCGCTTGAAATACAGAAGGCTACCCACCATCAGCGCAAGGCTGAGGACAATCACCAGCGGATAGCCAAACCACCAATCCAGCTCCGGCATATGGCGGAAGTTCATGCCGTACCACCCCGCGATGAACGTAGGGGGCAGGTACAGGGTCGCAAGTACCGTAAGGGTCTTGATGACGCGATTCAGGTTATAGTCAAGCGCGGCCTGGTAGGCTTCTCTCAGCTGGGTGAGCGAATCCCGCAGCAGCTGTACGGTAGCGCTCAGGCGCTCCACACGGCCGATGAACATCGCAATGTAGTGCAAGGAACCTTCCTGAAAGATATCATTTTCATTTTCAAGCAGTTCTTCGCCGATATCAAGCAATTGTTCGTAATAATTGCGCAAATGTAAAAGTTGCTTGCGCCGCTCAAACACCTCCGCATTACACTGGCGATTGATACTTCCGGTGGCAACTTCCTGTTCCATTTCGTTGATCTCAAAAGCCATGGCGGCCAGCGCCTGCGCGTTGCCTTCGATAAACCCTTCCAGCACTGCGGCCACAACTTTTTCCATGGTGGTCACTTCCGGCTTGTGACGGGCGGCGGCGCGCATGAACAATGCCTCGGCACTCCCGTCATCATCGGCAAGGGTAACCATCAACAGCAGGTTGCGTTCAAAGAAAAGCGCCACTTTGTCCGGATGGCTGAGGGGGTTTGTGGCATCTGCCATGGTCAGCACACAAAAGGTATAATCATCAAACACATCCACACTGTTACGGTACTGATCCTGCTCGGAAAGGCACTGCGCGATGGCCTGCTCGCTGAAACCAAAGCGCTGCTGCAGCATGGGCAGTTGCGCGATGGTGAAAGCGCCCGCCGTCAGGTGCGCGGGATCGCAGTTTTCAATGGCAATCTCCTGATAGGCGGGCGAGAGTTCAAAAAGCATGGAAGGTACGCTCCTTTGCTGTGGTAAGGGCATTGTAGCGCGGTGCGGCGCGCGCGTCAAGCATTGCCGCGCGTCACCCGTCGCCGCAGGCTTTGACAGCCGCCGTGAAGTGTTATACAATGATGACAAATCACGCAAAGGGAGGGTTGCCTGTGGAAGAAGCCGTGCGCGCCGAACTTTTAGAGGCGTTGCGCCCGCTTTGTAAGCGCAAAACGCTCCTGGAGAACGTTCCGCTGAGCAGCTACACTACCCTGGGCGTGGGCGGCGCCGCGGAAATCTTTTGCGAAGTGACAGCCGCCGAGCAGCTCAAAGAAGTGCTTCGCATTGCGTGGCGGCTCAGCGTGCCGGTTACGGTGCTGGGCAATGGGTCAAACACGCTGGTGCGGGATGGGGGCGTGCCCGGGCTCACCCTGCATATCGGCGAGGGGATGGCAGAAGTCAGCCAGCCTGTGCCTTTGCCGGATGGGCGTATGGCCATTACGGCGCAGGCGGGCGCATCGCTTGCAAGGCTTGCCAACGCCGCCGCGGATGCTTCACTTACGGGGCTTGAGTTTGCGGGCGGCATACCGGGCACGGTGGGCGGCGCGGTTGCCATGAACGCCGGCGCGTATGGCGGCGAGATCAGCGATGTGCTGCTGGGCGCGACCTGCGTTACCCTGAGCGGGGAGAGCAGCCACTACACCAAGGATGACATGCGTTTTGCCTACCGCACAAGCAGACTGAACGACCCCCGGGCGCCCCGGGAGATACTCGTGAGCGCGACCTTTGCGCTGGCTTTGGGGGATGGCGACGCCATCCGTGTGGCGATGCGGGAATTTAACGCCCGTAGGCGCGAAAAACAACCCTTGACCATGCCCTGCTGCGGCAGCACCTTCAAACGCCCGCAAGGCGGTTTTGCGGGCACGCTCATCGAAAACTGCGGGCTCAAAGGCCTGCGCGTGGGCGGCGCCAGCGTGAGCATGCAGCACGCGGGGTTTCTGATTAACGATGAAAACGGCAACGCGAGCGATTATCTGGCGCTGATTGCAAAGGTGCAGCAAACCGTATGGGAGAAAACCGGCGTGATGCTGGAGCCGGAGGTGCGCATCATCGGCGTTGACCCCTGAGCGCACAGCCCGCGGGAACCCCCGTTGAATGAAACAGGAGGAGACGGATGCAATTTTTAATCGTAACTGGGCTCAGCGGCGCGGGCAAGACGGTTGCCATCCGCACGCTGGAGGATCTGGGCGCGCTGTGTGTGGATAACCTGCCGCCCATGATGCTGGTGCCTTTCATGGAGGCCTGCAAAGCGGGCAACATCAGCAGGCCGCTGGTCGCCATCGCGGTGGACATCCGCTCGGGCGAGTTTTTTGACGCCAAGGCCGTGGTCAAGATGATTGATGAGGCGCGCAGCGTTGGCTTTACCATCGACACGCTGTTTATTGAGGCCAACGAAGCCATGCTGCTCAACCGCTATAAGGAAACCAGGCGGGAACACCCGCTGGCCAAAGAGGGCATGAGCCTGGAGCAGGCGATCAGCGCGGAACGCAGCCGCCTGCAACCGCTGCGGGAGACGGCCAACCATCTGGTGGATACCAGCGAGCTGAAAATCAGCGCGCTGCAAAGCAAACTGCGGGAGATTGCCAAGCAGGCGGGCGAAGAGCCCAATTTGCGGGTGGAGATTTTGAGCTTTGGCTTCAAGCGCGGCATTCCACGCGATGGTGATTTGGTTTTTGACGTTCGCTTTCTGCCCAATCCCTTTTACATTCCGGAGCTTGGGCACCACACGGGGCAGGATCAGGATGTGCGCGACTATGTGCTTACCCACCCTGTAACGCAGGAATTTTTAGCAAAATGCATGGATATGATCGCGTTTTTGCTGCCGCATTATGTGAGCGAGGGCAAACACCGGCTGGTGATTGCCATCGGGTGTACGGGAGGCGCGCACCGTAGCGTGGCCATTGCGGAGTACATCTGCGAGCAGCTTACCAGGCTTGGGCAACGCGCGACGGTCACCCATCGGGATTTGGCCATCGAGCAGGCGCACTGGGCCAGCGGCAAGCAGTAAAGGCGTTTGCGCGGCAACGCGGCGGTTTATGCGATACGTGTGAGCGTAAGCTTTCCTTGGAAGGGCTGATGCAGTTTCGCCGTGAGCAAGGCGCGTGTGACACGGCATTGAAACTGCCGATGCGCCCGCATGGGAACAAGGTTTGACATGGGAAGAAGCTGCGTAAATGTAAAAACAGAGGTAGCGGGGATTGCCGCTTACCTCTGTTTTGCTTTTTAGGATTCCAGCGCCAACTCCGCCGCGCGCGCCGCGTGCACCAGCGTGGTATCCACCAGCGGGACGGGCGTATCCGCCTGGGAAACCAGCATGCCGATCTCCGTACAGCCCAGAACCACGGCCTGCGCGCCAGCATCCGCCATGAGACGGATTACGTCTAAATAGGCCTGTTTGCTCTGCGCAACGTGTTTGCCAAAGCAAAGCTCCTCAAAGATGACGCGGTGTATCATCGCCCGCTCCGGCGCGGCGGGGATATCCACGGCGATGCCGCGCGAGATGAGCCGCTGCTTGTAAAAATCCTGCTCCATGGTGTAGCGCGTGCCCAGCAGCGCCACGCGGCGCACGCCCTGCGCCAGCAGCGCATCGGCGGTGGCATCGGCAATGTGGATGAAGGGCACGCGGATGGCCGCGGTAATCTGCTCGCTGCATTTGTGCATGGTGTTGGTGCCCAGCAGCACAAAATCCGCGCCGCCGCGCTCCAGGCGGGCGGCGGCATCCGCCAGCAGCTCGCCCACGCGCGCCCAGTCTTCCTTGCGCTGCGCCTGTTCCACTTCGGCAAAATCCACCGAGTACAACAGCACTTTGGCGCTGTGGTAGCCGCCCAGCGTATGGTTTATCTTTTCATTGATGACCTGATAATAGGTTACCGTGCTCTCCCAGCTCATACCGCCGATTAGGCCGATGGTTTTCATGCGCGTTCCCCCGCTTTCTTGTGAGGCATTGTACCGCGCAGGGCGCGCGCCGTCAAGGGCGCTCTGTTTGACAAACCGCATGCCCCATGGTATGCTTGGGCGAAGGAAACCCTATCATATCAGGCTTTTGGAGGCGTCGCAGATGAAGATTGCCGTGCTTGTGCCCTGCTACAACGAGGCCAAAACCATTGCCAAGGTGGTGCGGGATTACCGCGCGGCGCTCCCCGAGGCGGATATCTATGTTTATGATAACAATTCCACCGATGGCACCGCCGCGCTGGCCAAAGAGGCGGGCGCGATTGTTTGTCATGAGCGCATGCAGGGCAAGGGCAATGTGATACGCGCCATGTTTCGCCAAATTGAGGCGGATGCGTACCTGATGACCGATGGGGACGATACCTACCCCGCCGAGCATGCCCGTGAGATGGTGGATCTGGTGCTGTATGACAAGGTGGATATGGTGGTGGGTGACCGCCTTGGCTCCACCTACTTTACCGTAAACAAACGGCCTTTTCACAACGTGGGCAACCGGCTGGTGCGCGTGCTGGTCAACCGTATTTTCCGCGGGAACATTGCCGATTTGATGACCGGCTACCGCGCCTTTAGCGACCAGTTTGTCAAATCTTTCCCTGTGCTTTCCAAGGGCTTTGAAATCGAAACGGAAATGAGCATCCACGCGCTGGATAAGAACCTGTCCATCCAGAGTGTGAAAGTGGACTACCGCGACCGCCCTGCGGACAGCCACAGCAAGCTGAACACCTACACCGACGGCCTGCGCGTGCTGCGCACGGTGGGCATGCTCTACAAGGAGTACAGGCCGCTATCGTTCTTTGGCATCTTCGCGCTGTTTTTCTTCCTGCTGGGGGGCATCCTGTTCATCCCGGTGATGCTGGAGTACATCGCCACGGGGCTGGTGCCGCGCTTCCCAACGC
>Ga0334882_1004037_pt1 | contig 12847 bp, 13 predicted proteins | sample GraSluR1_MG_5_FD_207226 | JGI IMG/M metagenome (GOLD analysis project Ga0334882, IMG submission 207226) | Sludge microbial communities from methane-producing bioreactor in Wageningen University, Netherlands - Granular Sludge_15_04-R1 | ecosystem: Engineered > Bioreactor > Anaerobic >... | reverse complement strand
ATCCATACACCGGGGGGTTTGGTGGCAGCCTGGTTCGGAGGAACGGCGGAAGGCAATCCTGATGTGTGCATCTGGACGAGCATTAATACCGGCGGCGGGTGGTCAAAACCGGTTGAAACAGCGAATGGCATTCAGCACAAGGGCAAGCGTTACCCCTGCTGGAACCCCGTTCTTTACAGAGAAGCGGATACTCTTCTTCTCTTCTATAAAGCAGGCCCAAGCCCGTCAGCATGGTGGGGGGAATTGATATATTCTGTTGACAACGGCCGATCCTGGTCGTTTCCCCGGAGGCTGCCTGAAGATATCCTGGGGCCTGTAAAAAACAAACCTGTACTTCTCAAAACAGGGGAACTGCTCTGTCCGTCAAGTTCGGAAAACGATGGATGGAGGGTTCATATGGAATTTACATCCGACCTTGGATTTACATGGGAAAGAACCCGGCCTCTCAATGCAAAGGAAATATTTGCTATTCAGCCATCCGTGCTTTTTCATCCGGGAGACCGGCTGCAGCTGGTTTGCCGCAGCAAAGGATCTCAGATCCTTACGGCATGGTCATACGATAACGGCAGGCATTGGACAGGCCTGATGCCGTTCGGCCTTCCAAATCCTGACTCGGGTATTGATGCAGTGACCCTGAAAGATGGCAGGCATATTATGATATATAATCATCTGACAACCGGAAGAAACACTCTCAACGCTGCAGTATCGGATGACGGGAATAACTGGCTGGCCGCAGTCCTGCTTGAAAATGACCACGAAAAATCTGAATATTCATATCCGGCTGTCATTCAGGCTGATGATGGAATGGTTCATATAACCTATACCTGGAACAGGAAACTCATAAAACACGTGGTCATTGATCCGGATAAAATAATAACACGCTCCATGAAAAACGGCAGCTGGCCTGAAAACTGAACACTGTTTTCTAATGCAAGATCCACCTGACCAGCAGGCTCAGATGAACCCGATTCTATATCACCTGAAGGCTGACGGGCTGTTTTGGCAGCATATCCGCCTGTGTGACAGCAGGGTGAATATTATACCCTGTAAAACAATTGTAGTATCGTCAAAGGCAAAATAAGCTTTCTTCCCGGTCATGCCGCTTCAGGAAGGCATTTCTGTTTTATACAATATATGGGATCAGCGCTTTACGGTTTTCAGGATACCCGGAGAACCTCGCTTTATACCATTTATGCGAGGCAATTGCCCTGGGATACAGGTTTGCAAGCGTAAACAGTGCAAAGGCAAACCCAGGCAGAGACCAGGTCATTACCGCCCATCCTGTCCATTCAATTATTTCGCCGAGATAATGAGGGCAGGAAATGTATCTGAACAACCATCCCTGAGGCAAGGTATAACCGGAAGGATTATTTTTCCGGAAAGCCCTGAATTTTTCATCGGATACCCTGTTGATTATGAAGCCTGCGGAAAAAAGGATTATGCCAGCCGCAAACTGCCATGATGACAACCATGAAGAACTATAGCTGTAAATGTGGAACACCCCGTATCCGTTTACAAAACCATTCATGCAATTAAACAGGAACGCCATTGCTGCCAGCAAGAGAGGGAAATTTTTCGTTGAACCTGCCTGCCTGAAGGGATATATAAATGTCCTGCCGAGATAGTGGCTTAGCCACAGGAAAACAAAAATGCAGCTGACGATATTGATCCGGCCGGATCTGATAAAAAAGAAGAACACCAGAAAAGGCGAAGGTAACTCCATAAGCATCCATGCCCATCTGCTTTTAATGGTATAACCCCAGCCTTTTCTCAGGAACTTGCCATACGGAGCAGTTACAAAAAAAAGGGCAATGAAAACAGCAACTGCAAAGCTGAATATTGCACCAAGCGCATAATTGTACAGGCCGATCATAATGCCATGTTTTTTTGGTGTCAAATCTATTATTTTTTTGAATAGCGCATTAAGATCCCAGGAACGCATTTTTCAATATATTTGACACAGAAGCAATCACTTGCCATGTAAATGTATAACGCCTGAAAAACAGAGCTTTCCGGGACTTTTAATTCACACGGGCCAATGGATGCATAATTGCTTTCGTCGTCAACCAAGAACTATTACGGAACATCAGTGGCTTTTTCGCTGCCATTTGAGTCCTGCCAGATAAAGAACATAGTATGTCAGATCTTGAACAGTATTTTAACAGGTTCCGCTGCAACATAACCGGAGCAGACACTGAAATTGAAACACCTTACGGTTTGAAAAAGCTGGTTTACGCCGACTGGATTGCCAGCGGGAGGTTATACAAACCGATTGAGAGGAGAATATCGGAAGAGATCGGTCCTATGGTCGGCAACACTCATTCCGAATCGACTGCTACCGGCAATGCAATGACGCAGGCATATCATCTTGCGCAAAAAATTGTCAAGAGACATGTCAATGCAGGTGATGATGATGTCCTGATATTTACCGGGGCCGGCATGACCTCTGCCATAGCAAAGCTGCAGAGGATTCTCGGGCTGAAGGTACCGGAACAGGCAATTAATTATTGTGTATTCACCAACGGGGAGTACAGATCGTGCAGGGATATCCCAAATGAAAAAAGGCCTGTGGTATTTCTTACGCATAGCGAACACCACTCAAATCATACTTCCTGGTTTGAAACACTGGCTGACGTGGTATTGCTCAACCCATCTCCCGATCTCACTGTTGATCCCGACAGCCTGAGAAAAGAAATTATCAAATACAGGGACCGTCCGTTGCTGATAGGTTCCTTCACAGCATGCTCAAATGTTACAGGTTACATGCCTCCCATATACGAACTGGCACGGATAATGCATGAGTACAACGGTTACTGCTTTATCGATTATGCTGCTTCTGCACCTTATGCAGACATAGACATGCATCCTCATAACAGGATGGAACAGCTTGACGCCGTCTTTTTCTCTCCGCATAAATTTCTTGGGGGACCGGGAAGTGCCGGTGTACTGATCTTCAACAGGGAGCTCTACAGAAATGATATACCCGACACTCCTGGCGGAGGCACTGTAAAATGGACCAACAGATGGGGTGAATACAGTTACATCAGCGATATTGAAGTGAAAGAAGACGGCGGCACTCCCGGTTTTCTGCAGGGAATAAAGGCAGCTCTCGCCGTCAGCCTGAAGGAGGAAATGGACACAAAAATGATCCGCCTGAGAGAGAAGGAACTTATAGATCTGACATTCTGTAAATTATCAGAAACGGACAGATTGCACATACTTGCCGACAATATCAGAGACCGCCTCGGTGTTTTTTCCTTTTACATCGACAATGTCCACCATAACCTGGTAACAAAGCTTCTCAACGACAGGTTCGGCATACAGGTCAGGGGCGGATGCTCATGCGCCGGGACATACGGACATTTCCTCCTTAACGTTGACTTCAACCTTTCGAAGGAAATTACAGACCGGATAGAGGCCGGAGATCTCTCGCTCAAGCCCGGTTGGGTAAGACTTTCCTTGCACCCTACAATGACCGACGAGGAGGTCAATTTTATTGCTGAAGCCATCTCACTAGTATCGCAATATGGCAACGAGTGGGCAAAAGATTATACATACGACAAACATACCAACGAGTTCTGCCACAACAGCTTTGCCAAGAATGGCCCTGAAGATTTCAGGAAATGGTTCATATTGTGAGCCGATCCCTGTAAAATGGCAGCTTAATATAAGATCTCTGCTTCTTCGGTGTCTGACAGAGATATCCGAATTTTTTTCAAAGAAAAATTCAATAAAATTTGGTCATATGAACTAATGTTCATTATCTTTGTATTGAACTATTGCTCATAATATGTCGCCTCGTCCCACGCGTCTCAGAAAAGTAAGCAGTCCTCCTGTGATTTCAGGATTCAAGCCTTACGGTGCAAAGGGGGCCGGAAGGGATGCCGGCACGGTTTTCCTCCATTTTGAGGAATACGAAGCCGTAAGACTCGTTGATTTTGAGATGCTGAACCATTACCAGGCTTCACAGGAGATGAATGTGTCACGTCCAACTCTTACACGCATTTACTCAAAAGCGAGGCATAAAATTGCTGTTGCACTGGTTAAAGGCAGACAGATAATTATTGAAGGCGGGAAAATATATTTTGACAGTGAATGGTTTTTCTGCAACACCTGCAGTTGTTATTTCAACAATCCTGAAAAGCAGGAAGCGGTTAAAGAATGTCCTTTATGCAGAGGAAGGCGTTTTTCCATATACAACAAAGAAATTACTGAGCAGGAAGAATTTATGGCAACAACCAAAACCCAATAAAATGAAAATCGCAATAACAAGCACGGGAAACAATCTGGAAAGCAAGCTTGATCAACGCTTCGGACGTTGTTCATATTTTGTGATCTATGATACGGAAACCGGTGGTACGGAATTCATTCCCAATCCGAACAAAGATGCCCGTGAAGGCGCCGGGCCGGCATCCGTACAGATTGTGGCCTCACGTAACGTAAGCAGGATAATCTCAGGAGAATTCGGGATAAAAATAAAATCTATCCTTGACAGTCTGAAGATACAGATGATAGTAATTAAAGAACCTGAAAAAAGCATCGGTAAGATAATTGAAATGTTGAACAAATAAATTCATTGATATGCCACGCATGAACGGAACAGGGCCTGAAGGAAAAGGCCCAAAAACAGGACGCGGCCTGGGTCGCTGCAAAAAGAAGCCCGATGAAGAGGATGTCTCAAAACTCGGAAAGGGGATGGGGAAAAAACGCAAAGCGGGCGGAGGCACCGGAAAAGGTAAACGGTTGCAGGGAGGTTCGTAAAAATAAGTCAGTAAAAATATTTAAAACGATATGAAAAAATTTATTGCCGTCCCGTTGGAAAACGGGAAACTGTGTGCTCATTTTGGTCATTGTGAGCAATTTGCCATTGTTGAAGCTGAAGACACAAGCGTAACCAATGAAATTCTTGTAACACCTCCTCCTCATGAACCCGGCCTTTTGCCAGGCTGGCTGGCTGAAAAGGGTGTTACGGATGTAATTGCCGGAGGAATGGGCCAGCGTGCAATCAGTCTTTTTAACCAGCAGAAGATCAATGTTTTTGTAGGAGCTCCCATGAAAAGTCCAAAAGAGCTGGTAAATGATCTCCTCAGCAACAATCTTGTTGCCGGAGCTAATTACTGCGATCACTGATATGATCAGTTTTGGTCCTGTCCCATCGAGAAGGCTGGGCAAGAGCCTTGGGATAAATAACATTGTTTCGCCCAAGGTATGTTCTTATAACTGTATATATTGCCAGGTCGGCAAGACAATAAGGAAAAGCTGCTCAAGGAAATTATTCTTTGAGCCTGCATTGATTTATGAAAATACAGCCCGGCACCTTGAATCTCTGAGTCAGGAAAATTACCCTGATTATCTGACCTTTGTGTCAAACGGAGAACCTGTTCTTGACATTAATCTCGGAAGGAGCATTATGTTGCTTAAAAAGCTGGGCATACCTGTTGCAGTTATAACAAATGCGTCGCTTCTTTCGAGCGGAAAGGTCAGGGATGATCTCAGCAAGGCTGACTGGGTTTCTCTCAAGACAGATGCTGCCGACAACAAGGTCTGGCAAAGGATTAACCGCCCCTCACGCAAACTTGATTTCACAACACATATTGAAAGTATCTTTCAGTTTGCCTCCGACTATAAAGGCAGACTTCATACTGAAACTATGCTTGTCAGAGGTGTAAATGATTCTGCTGAAAACATTTCAGGACTGGCTGCCGTCATAAAAAACATCAGCCCCCTGACAGCATATCTAGCCATTCCAATCCGGCCTCCCGCAGTATCCGGTGTAAAAGTTCCGGACATCGACAGATTGAATTTTGCATGGCAGCATTTTACACAACAGAACCTGAAAGCCGAGTTTCTGACCGGATTTGAAGGTACTGAGACAGGATACACGGGAAACATATATGAGGATATCCTGAACATTACAGCTGTCCACCCCCTGAGGGAAGACTCGCTTATGAGGTTGCTGGAAAAGGACAAGGCCGGTTACCATGTAGTTGAATCCCTGATTAATCAAAAACTCATAAAATCAGTCCTGTACGAGGGTAAAAGATTTTTTATCAGGGAATATCATTATGAAAACTGAACACCTATGGAGGTTCCCATAATTTTATACGGCTCTGCTGTCCTCCGAAAACACTCGGCAGATGTTCACGAGGAGGATGATGTAAAGACTCTGGGTGAAAATCTGTCCATGACCCTTAAAAAAGCAGGAGGGGTTGGCCTGGCAGCTCCACAGATAAACATACTGAAAAGAGCTTTTGCAATTGACACAACGCCCATGTCGGAACAGGATGAGAATGTTCCGGCTTTTGAAGGGATTTTTATTAATCCGGTTATTCTCGGGAGCACAGGCAGGAATGTAATCTTCAGGGAGGGTTGCCTCAGCATCCCTGATATTTTTGAAGAGGTAGCGCGTCCTGAATCTGTAGTTGTAAGGTATCAGGATACATTTCTCGGAATTCATGAACAAGAATTTTCGGGTATCATAGCCAGGATCTTCCAGCACGAATATGACCATCTGGAAGGTATTCTGTTCATTGATAAAATTAACCTGCTGAGACGTAAGCTGATCAGCAGAAAACTTAATAAGATCAGGAAATTATCAAAACACTGAAATAAAATTGAAACTGTATATGAAAACAACAGATGTACTGATAATCGGAGGAAGCGCAGCCGGAATGGTAGCTGCCCTTACCGGTAAATCATCGTGGCAGGAGAAAAGTTTCACTCTGGTAAAAAAGCAGAAGGAGATGATGGTCCCCTGCGGTATACCTTATATCTTCGGAACACTTGGTGGTGTTAATCAAAACATTATGCCGGTTGATTCATTGCTCGAAAAATCCGGAATAGACTCAATGGTCGGTGAAGTGTCGATCATTAACCCTGAGAACAAAAGCGTGGAGTTAATAACAGGTGAGGCAATAAAATATGATAAGCTGGTCCTCGCAACCGGATCAACACCTGTTAAACCACGGTGGCTGCTGGGCGGCGACAGGGAAAATGTTTTTGTTATCCCAAAAGACAAGATCTACCTTGAGGAAATGAAGAATCGTCTTGCAGAGCTCAAAAGGGTTGTGGTAGTAGGAGCCGGCTTCATAGGCGTTGAATTTTCTGACGAACTTACCAAGAACGGGAAAGAAGTGGTTCTTGTCGAAAAACTTCCCGACATCCTCAGTCTTGCATTCGATAAGGAGTTGTCAAAAAAAATAGAAGACATCCTGACCGGGAGAGGTGTAAAAATAATTACCGGGAACGGCATCAGGGAAATAAAGGGAGAGACAAAAGTTGAATCCGTGATCCTCGAAAATGGCGAAATAATTGAAACCGATGCGGTGATACTATCCATTGGTTACAAACCAAATGTGGAGCTTGCGCGTAAATCTGGCATATATGTCGACGAGAGCGGATTTATTGCCGTAGATGAGTATATGCGGACTCATGTCAAAGATATCTTTGCTGTCGGCGACTGTGCCCAGAAGAGAGATTTTGTTACACGCGGACGTGTTCCCACCATGCTTGCCTCAACTGCCTGCGCAGAAGCAAGAATTGCAGGTATGAACCTTTTCAATCTCAACGTTGTCAAAACGTTCAGCGGTACTATTGCAATATATTCAACGGCAATAGGTGATACAGGCTTTGGTACTGCAGGGGTAACCGAGGCAAGAGCAGAACAGGAAGGCATTGATGCAGCAACAGGAACTTTTGAGGGTATTGATCGTCACCCGGGAAATCTTCCCGGGGCTCACAGGCAGCTTGTAAAACTGATAGCTGCCAGACATTCCGGTGTTATAATTGGCGGTGAAGTGATCGGAGGAACAAGCGCCGGAGAACTGACAAATGTCATAGGCCTTATCATACAGAACCGAATGTCGGTGAATTCACTCTTAACATCACAGATAGGAACCCATCCATGTTTAACCGCATCTCCTGCCGGATATCCTCTGATAAAAGCTGCCGAGATCATAGCCGCTAAAATGAGATGCGAGTAACAGGCACATCGAAACTATCGTTACAGTATGATTAAAATAGCGGTGGCCAGCGGCAAGGGAGGTACGGGAAAAACTTTTGTTTCTACCAATATTTACCATGTCCTGAGAAGGAATAATTATAATGCAACACTTGTGGATTGTGATGCCGAGGCACCTGATTCATCAGCTTTTTTCAGAACTGAATTATTAAAAACGAGTGATGTCACACAGCTCGTTCCCGTAATTAACAAGGATAGCTGCACCTTCTGCGGAAAATGCCATGAATATTGCAATTACAATGCAATATTCATTCTCCCTCCAGCCAGGGTTATAAATGTCATGGAAGACCTTTGCCATGGTTGCGGAGCCTGCAGTGTAGCATGCAGTTACGGAGCCATCACCGAAAATCCTGTTTCACTGGGGCAGGTTAATATTTTTTCCACAGATAACGGTTCGGAACTTATTGAAGCAAGGATGAATATAGGTGTGATGTCGCCGGTTCCCGTAATAAAAGCCGCCATACGGCAAGTCAATAACCATACCGACATAGCGATACTCGATTCCCCGCCGGGAACATCCTGTCCCTTTATCCAAACAGTTGCCCGGGCAGATTTCGTGATACTTGTGACTGAACCTACCCCTTTCGGGCTGAGCGATCTCATGCAGAGCGTGGAAACACTCGATACCATGACCAAACCTTATGGCGTGATAATAAACCGCGCAGGTCTCGGAAACAATGAGGTACTGAAGTACCTGCAGGCAAAAAATATCCCGCTTTTAATGGAAATACCTTTCAATAAGAAAATCGCCATTTCATGTTCTGCGGGAGAAATTGTATCTGATTCCGATACGGATTTTGCCGGCAAACTGCTCTCAATGGTCAGAAACATAATTTCAAATTATGGAGATAGCAATAATCAGCGGTAAAGGAGGAACCGGGAAATCAAGCATCAGTGCCGCATTTGCAACACTGGATGGGAATGTGGTACTGGCTGATTGTGATGTTGACGCTGCCAACCTTTTTCTTCTGTTTAATCCTTCAACCGAAGAAGAGGAGGTCTATGTTGCCGGTCATAAGGCAGTAATTAACTACTCATTATGTACCGGCTGCGGATATTGCATCGATTTCTGCCGCTTCGATGCCATCAGCAGCAATAATGACATGGTAGTCGTATCTGAGGTCTCCTGCGACGGATGCTTCCTCTGCTCACATGTCTGCCCCGAAAAAGCCATCGATATGATCCCGAATAATAAAAGCCGTATGTACTCAGGATCATTCAGGAATGGGAAAATGGTCTTTGGCAGACTAGCCCCGGGAGAGGAAAATTCAGGGAAACTGGTGAATATGGTAAGGAATAAGGCCCGGAAGATCTCAGAGGAAAACGGACTTGAAATCATTATACTTGACGGACCACCGGGTATCGGCTGCCCGGTAATATCCACCATCACAGGTGTCGACAGGGTAGTTATAATCACCGAACCAACCATCTCCGGCCTGCTTGACCTTCAGAGAGCTGTGGGTGTTTCCCGGAAATTCAATTTGCCGGTTTACATAATAGTGAATAAATTTGACCTCAATTTTTCCATGACCCTGGAAATTGAAAAATGGTGCCGGAACAACGGTCTGGTTTCAGCCGGCCGTTTAGGCTTTGACGAAAGAATGGTAACATCGATGGTTATGGGTAAAAGTATTATTGAATTTGACGACAATCTTGAAATAAGCAAGGGGATAAGAAAAATCTGGAACAGAATTCTAAACTAAAAACAATCATGAACAAACTCTTTGAAAAGCTTCCGATGGAAGGTGTTAAAAATATTATAGTAATTGCTTCGGGAAAAGGCGGGGTTGGAAAATCAACCATAGCAGCCAATCTGGCGATCTCGCTCTCAAGGAACGGATATAAAACCGCACTGGTTGATGCGGATATTTTCGGACCTTCTATTCCGAAAATGTTCGGTATTGAGAATGAAAGGCCGGAAGTAACAGCCTTCGGTGACAAGGAAATGATATTCCCTGTTGAAAGGTTTGGTGTAAAGATAATTTCCATCGGATTTTTTATCGACAGGGGTCAGTCCCTGATATGGAGAGGGCCAATGGCTGGAAAGGCAATAACGCAGCTGTTTGAAGATACACAATGGGGAGAAATAGATTATATGATCATAGATTTCCCTCCCGGAACCAGCGATATCCAGCTTACAACCGTACAGAAGCTCAGCCTGACGGGTGCAATAATTGTTACAACCCCTCAGGAGATATCGCTTAATGATGCCAGAAAGGCAACCTCAATGTTCCTTAATCCCGATCTTAAGGTGCCTGTGCTCGGTGTAATCGAAAATATGTCATGGTTCACTCCTGAGAAACATCCTGATGAAGTATATTACGTTTTCGGCAAAGGAGGCGGACTTAAGCTCGCCAAAGAGTTTGATACGATGCTGCTGGGACAAATACCGCTGGTTATAGAGGTGGGTGAAGCAGCAGAGCAGGGAAAAAGCGTATTCAACCAGACCAGCAAGACAGTTATCGATGCATTTGAGAAGATAACAGAAATGCTTCTCTCAAGAATCGGAGACAAAGCATGATGTTTTTTTGAGAATATTGCGGAATTCAAAATAAAAATGTTACTTTTGGGCAAAATCATGTTACGATGAGCGTTGCCCGCTTCAGTGTAAGCCTGGAAGAGGATCTTCTGAAAGAACTTGATGAATACGTTCATGACAACAGATTTGCCAATCGTTCACAGGCCTTAAGGCACCTTATAGAAAAAAATATAGTTGAAAAGAAATGGCTCTGCAATAATGAGGTTGCAGGGGCCGTGGTGCTGTTATATGACCACCACAGGAAGGAGATCCTCAGCAAAGCAAATGAGATACAGCATGAATACTTCGACGTGATCCTTTCATCCCAGCACTACCACCTCAGTCATGATATATGCCTTGAAATAATTGCTGTAAGAGGCGTGGCAAACAAACTTACCGAGTTATCCGAAAAACTTATAAGCATTAAGGGAATCAGACACGGCAAACTTGTTATGAGTAAGACCGATTAATTTTTTTATATGTATAGTAATACTATTTATATATTTCGTAATACTTTCGTTGAAAATAAATCTATGAAAAAGCTGATTTTTGCCGTATTGGCATATTGTTTCACTGCCATGACGGTCATACCCCAGGAAAAGATACTGTCAGTACTGGATGACACAATAAGCCTCAATGAAGTTGTAATTACCGGCACAGCCGTAAAAGTTAACAAACATAATGTTCCGATGGCGGTATCGGTTGTAAACAATCTTCAGATATCGGAAAGTATTGAGACTGCCGTCCTTCCGGCATTAAACGGACTTGTGCCCGGACTTTTTGTAACAGAGCGGGGTGTAATGGGTTTTGGAGTGGCAACCAATGCCGCAGGCCAGATTTCTATAACGGGTGTCGGGGGCAGCCCGACAACGGGTGTTCTCATGCTTATCGACGGACACCCTCAGTTCATGGGGATCTTCGGACATCCTCTGCCCGATTCATATATCACATCAGATGTGGACCGTGTGGAAGTTATCCGCGGCCCGGCATCCATACTGTATGGCTCTAATGCCATGGGAGGCGTTATAAACATAATTACAAAAAAGCAGGTCAATGAGGGTTTTTCAGCTAATGCACACTTAATGTATGGCGCTTGCAACACACAAAAATACATGGCTTCAGCCGGGTATAAAAACAGGAAACTGACACTTTTTGCATCTGTCAATCATGATCAGACTGACGGTCACCGGCCGTCTTCCGATTTCAGTATCACAAACGGTTACATGAAAGCTTCTTATGAGCTTAATAAAAATATTAATATCGGGTCTGACTTCAGCCTGGCACAATTTGATGCCACCGATCCAGGGCCTGACACTCTTGGTGCCGTTCCCGGAAATACTCTGGATATTGTAAGGGGTTACTGGGCAATGACAATTGATAATAATTTCGACAAACTGTCAGGAACCATAAAACTATTTTACAACTTTGGCGAGCACAGGATATCTGACGGATTCCATTCAAAGGATGCAAATTACGGATTGAATATTTACGAATCTGTGAAATTGTTTGAAGGCAACACACTGACATTTGGAGCTGATTATCTCACATATGGAGGGCGGGCTGAAAATGAGCTTGCAATGCAGGGAGAGGGGATCCTGTTCAAGGATACAACCCACTATGATGCAGGCTTGTATGGATTTATGCAACATACTTTCTCGAACCGGTTCACAATTAACGCAGGTATCCGGATGCAGATTCACCAGGCTTACGGTACAGAATGGATACCTGCAGGAGGGTTTTCGTGGAGAATCGGGAGCCATATGACATGGAAGGCTTCTGTATCAAAAGGCTTCAGGAGTCCCACGATAAGAGAATTATATATATGGAATCATAATTCTGACCTCAGGCCTGAAACCATTCTGAACTATGAAACAGGCATTGCAAACTCATTCTTCGGACAGAAGCTGAAAGTTGAAATCACCGGCTTTATTCTCAATGGAGACAACATGATAATTACCGTCCCAATGTCAGGGCTTCAGAATGCGGGGAAAGTTAACAACAAAGGGATTGAGCTCGCATCAAGTGCTACTCCTGTCCAAAATCTCGCACTCAACCTAACTTACTCATATATCCACATGAAAGACCCGGTGTATGCCACTCCCGGGCATAATCTTCACACAAGCATAAGCTACAGGTGGAATAAATTAAAGATCACCGGAGCCATACAGCATATCATCAATCTTGACACCGACCCTTCACCCACTAGGGAGTCATTTGAGAGTTATACACTGCTGAACTCCAGGGTATCATACCGTCTGCTGAAATTTGCCGAGATCTTTGCAAGTGCTGAAAATATCCTTAATCAGAAG
>Ga0334882_1004034_pt1 | contig 12854 bp, 8 predicted proteins | sample GraSluR1_MG_5_FD_207226 | JGI IMG/M metagenome (GOLD analysis project Ga0334882, IMG submission 207226) | Sludge microbial communities from methane-producing bioreactor in Wageningen University, Netherlands - Granular Sludge_15_04-R1 | ecosystem: Engineered > Bioreactor > Anaerobic > Unclassified... | reverse complement strand
AGATGCATAGGGCGGGCAACCTCATCTCACACAGGGCCCGGCGCGAACAGGGCGGTAGTTTCCGGAAGCTCCCGCGGGGGGTACGGCGGGGAATGGCGGGGCCGGCGGGACATGCGAGGGATTGTAGCAGCGCGGGAATGTAGCGTCAAGCCGGTCCGGGCGGTTAACGGCCGTGGCGCGTGGTTCGTGGCGCGTGGCGTGAGAGGGCGACGACCGTTGGCGGGGCGGGCGAACGGCGCGGAACGGCAACGGCGCCGCTCCCTGCCGGTCTGTGGACCCGCTTTCCCTCTCTTTCGCGATGGGGCCGCTCAGGAGAGGGCAACGGCAACGGCGCCGCTCCCTGCGGGTCTGTCGACCCGCTTTCCCTCTCCTTCGCGATGGGGCCGCTCAGGGGAGGGCAACGGCAACGGCGCCGCTCCCTGCGGGTCTGTGGACGCGCTTTCCCTCTGCTTGGCGCTGCGGCCGCTCAGAAGAGGGCTACGGCGACGGCGCCGCTCCCTGCGGGTCTGTGGACCCGCTTTCCCTCTGCTTGGCGATGGGGCCGCTCGGGAGAGGGCTACGGCGACGGCGCCGCTCCCTGCGGGTCTGTGGACCCGCTTTCCCTCTCCTTCGCGATGCGGCCGCTCAGGAGAGGGCTACGGCAACGGCGGACGGCAAACGGCGAACGGCAGTGCGGGTCCCGCCTCGCGGTGACCCGCGGTCCCAGGAACGACAGGCGCCGTCCCCGCCGTTTCCCGCCACACGCCACGGCCGTTGCCGCCGTTCGCCTACTGCCTGAGCTCCTCTACCCGCTCCATGACTTTCCGCATCGCGGCGGCCACGTCCGTCAGGGACTGCCGGCTCACGTCGATGAACCCCGGGAGCGAGATCAAGCGCCGGTTGAGGTCCTCAGCCACCGGCAGGGAGGGGCTCGGCGGCGCATCCGTGCGCGTAGGGTCGAAGAAGCAGCCGGGCAGCTCTCGGCGGTCGACGGTGGTGAACAGCGGCGCCGCGTGGAGCAGGCCGTAGGTGAAGTTGATGTCCGAGTAGCGGTCGGCGGTGACCGGGGCGCCCTCGGCCGCCATCGCAGCCACGATGCGCTCCCGGCTTGCGACGCCCAGCGCTTCCGGGGTGAGCTTGAACTTGTACTCCAGATACCCGCCCCGGGTGGCCCCGGGCAGAGCGTCGATGACCTCCAGCCCCGGACAGCCCCGCAACTGCTCGTTGAGGTACTCGTAGTTCTCGCTACGCCTGGCGTTGAGCTCCGGGAGGCGCTCCAGACCGACCTTCGCCATGGCGATGGCCCACGGATGTGCCCTGTACTTGATCCCCAGGCTCATGTCGCCGATCTGGTTGACCACCTCCACCGCGCCAGTTCGTGGGCGGCCGAAGTGGCCCAGCAGGATCATGCGGTCCAGCAGCACCGGGTCATCGGTGACGGCCACCCCCGCCTCGCCGCCGCTGACGGCCTTGCTCCCCTGCATCGAGAAGCAGCCGATCCGGCCGAAGCCGCCCACGGGCCTGCCTTTCCACATTGCGCCGTGGGCGTGGCTGGCGTCCTCGATCAGGGCGAGGTTGTGCCGGTCGGCGATGTCGCAGATGCGGTCCATGTCGCAGACGTTGCCGAACACGTGCACCACGCACAGGGCCTTGGTGCGCGGGGTGATGCGGAGCTCGATATCGTCGGGGTCGATGGTCAGCGTCTCGGGTCGGATGTCGCAAAAGACGGGGGTGGCGGCGCAGTGGAGCGCCGGAGTGGCCGTGGCGTGCCAGGTGTAGCTGGGCATGAGGACCTCGTCACCCGGCCCCACGCCCACGGCGAAGTAGGCGCTGTGCAAGGTGGCGGTGCCGCTGTTCATGCACAGGGCGTAGCGGCTGCCGGTGAGGGCGCTGAAGGCGGCCTCGAACTCGCCGATGACGCCGGTCGGCCCGCTGATGCTCACCGTGCCCTGCCCAAGCAGGTCCATCACCGCGGCCTTCACCGCATCATCCACCTGCACCCAGCGTTCCGCAGGTGGCGTCGCAACGGCCTTGGGTCCCCCGAGCAGGGCGAGCTGGCTCATACCGGGCCTCCCGTGGTGGTGGCGAAGAGAACGTCGCCCGGCCTCCCTTCGTCCGCCCACCCGGTCCAACCTCCCGCCGCCGATGCGCTACCTGTTCGTGTTGTACTTCTTGTTCCACTTGGCGATGCTCTTCCAGCGTTCCTCGTGCTCTCTTTCCAGGCGCTCGTCCAGCCGCCGGGCCGCATAGTCCTGCTCCCGCTGCAGGGCGCGATAGCTCTTGAGACGCGCCTCGGACAGCTCGCCGCTGTCGAGGGCCACCGCCACGGCGCAGCCCGGCTCGCCGCAGTGGGTGCAGTCCCGGAAGCGACAGTCCTCCGCCAGCGCCTCGATATCCTCGAAGGTCGCCGCCACGCCCTCACCCGGGTCCCACAATTGCAGCTCGCGCAGCCCCGGGGTGTCGATGACCATGGCCCCGCCGGGGAGGAAGAACAGCTCGCGGTGGGTGGTGGCATGGCGCCCGCGGGCGTCGGACTGTCGCACGGCCAAGGTACGCTGCACCTCGCGCCCCAGAAGCCTGTTGAGCAAGGTTGACTTGCCCACACCGGAGGATCCCAGCAGGGCCACCGTGGCCGCCGGCCGCAGGTAGACCTCCAGGGCCTCGAGGCCCTGACCGGAGACGGCGCTCACCGCGTGTACCGGCATGCCCGGAGCGGCTTCTCGCGCCTCGGCCAAGAACTGTGTGAGGTCCGGGCAGCCGTCGGCCTTGGTGAGCAGGATCACCGGCTGGGCCCCGCTGCCCCAGGCCATCGCCGCGTAGCGCTCCAGCCGTCGGGGGTTGAACTCGTGGTCGAGAGCGGTCATGATAAGCACGGTGTCGACATTGGCCGCCAGCACCTGCCGCCGGGTCTCCTGGCCGGCGGCATTGCGGGAGAAGTGGCTCCTGCGGGGCAGTACGGCGTGGATCAAGAAGGTGCCGGCGCCCGGGGGCTCCGTGACGGCGACCCAGTCGCCGACCACGGGGAACCCCTCCATCGGCAGCGTATGGTGGCGCAGCCGGCCGGCCAAAGAGGCCGCGGCCTCCTGCTCGCCGTCGCCGATCGTATAGTGCTCCCGGTGTGCCACGATGACACGCGCCGGTCGCAGTCTCTCGTCACCAAGAGCTTCCAGACTCTCTTCGTATCCTGCATCCCAACCCAGCATGTTCAGGCCCAAGGCTCTCCCCCTGCGTTGTTTCGGGTCCGTCGCGAGCGGGCGCCCTCGCCCCGCCCCGCAGGCACCTGTTATCCCCGCCGTGTAGACCGCGGCCGCGAGCGTGCTAAGGGGTGGCGGACCCCGGGCGGCCGCCCATCCACGGCCGCGCGCGCTGTCCTATCCGGCTTCCGCCAGCGCCCTGAGCACCCGCTCCCGCACGATGGCGAGGCCCTCGGGCGTCGGAGCGGCCAGGAGCTCATCCACCCGCTCCTGCAGCTCATCGCGGGCCGCCTCCTGCTGTCCCAGTTGCCACAGATAGCTGTAGTCCTCGATCCCCTCCCTCCAGGCCTCCCATCTCTTGCCGGGAATCAGCTCCTCGGCATCTCCGTCGTAGATCACCGCATAGTCACGGCGTGCTTCGTCCCAGCGGTCCCAGTTACTCCCCCCGCAGTCGGCATAGGCCCAGAAGCCCTGCCCGGTTATGCCCTCGCGCCAGCATCTCCAGAACGACAGCCGATAGCGCTCAAATGCCGGCGCCGCGAACCCCAGGACCTGGTAGGACCAAAACAGCTTCGAGTTCTCCCGGAAGAAGGGCAGAAGCTCCCCTGTGCCCCAGGTCAGCTCCGGGCACCAGACGTCGATCACCGGCGCCATCTGCTGGAGCAGGGCCCTGGTGCAGGCGCTGTAGGGGTTGGCCAGGATGAGCGCCTGGGGATCGGCCCTGCGCATGGCCGCGGCGGCGGTCACGTGCTGCCCCACCCGGGTCGAGGTGGTGGGCTCATCCGCAGGGTACCAGACGATGCGGTCGTAGCCCAAGCCTCGCTCTGCCAGCCCCGCGATCAGCGCCCGGAACCAGGCGATGAACCGCTCCTGCCACAGTGCAGAGCCCACCTCCAGCTCCTGGCGCAGCTTGAGGTTGGTCTCCCACTCAAACTGCGGCCACAGAAGCAGCCAGCGGGCATTGTCGTGGGCCTGCAGCGCGGCGTCGAACTTCGTCCAGTCCAAAGGCAGCAGCTTCCCCTCCTCGTCGAAGCTCGGGAAGGGGATGAGCCCCGAGGGCCAGCAGTAGGCGTTGGTGTGGTGGGCGAGCAGATCGGCCCGGGCCTGCTCCCAGCGGTCCCTGAGCAGCGGCTCGTGCTGGTACGAGTAGCTCCAGGTGGCGATGGGCAACTCCTGCGGCAGGCGGACGGGCAGCACCTCCAGCGAAAACGGAACGCTCAGAGCAAACCGTTCGTCGGCCAGCACCAACTCCGCCCGGTACTTCCCCGGCGTGGCGCCCCGGCTCGAGACGTCCAGCCACAGTTGCCTGAACACTCCCGGCGGCAGGTGCATACGGGGCCTGCCCTCCCGCAGTGTCAGCCGCGGCAGGGGGTCGGCCAGCAGGCCACCCGTGCCGTCCTCGATGTGAACCGCCTCGCGCAGGGTGACCCCCGGTGCGCCGGGGCCCTCCAGCCCCTCCACGGACACCGCGAGCTCCACAGACTCCCGGGTCAGATTGCACAGTGTGATCGCCACCTGCTCGCGCTCGTCGGTGCCCATCAGTGCCGCGGCCCGGCCGGGCGCGTCCTGCGGCACCAGCCCGAGCACCGGCAGCTCGGAGAAGGGGTCCTGGCTCCAGGCGGCCACCGGCACCGCTCCCTCCAGACGCCGGGCGTTGACCTCGGCCAGCACCCGGAACAGGTCCGCATGGAGGGGGAAGTACGGCGGCCCCCTGCGATAGTCCACACGATCCGGAAGATCATCGGTGGTCTCGATGCGCGCGGCCAGGGCTGCCAACTGCTCCAGGGCCGCGCCATCGTCGGCGGCCTCGGCGGCCGCTGCCGCCGTCTCAAGATCGCGGGCGAAACGCCGGCGCAGGTGCTGCTGCCGCAGCCGCTTCTCGAAATCCGGGGTCGCCTCGATCACCTCCACATCGTCAAACCACACCGTTCCGGTGGCCTGGTGCAGGTAGCACATGATGGTGATCTTGCCGCCGGCCCCCGAATCCAACGGCCCGAGTGTGACCTCCTTCCAGCCGAAGGTGCCCGTCTCCCGCTCGGTGGCCCGGTCGCGACCGCCGATCCCCTCGATGTACAGCCGCGCCCCCATGCTTCCACCCTCCGCTGAGGGGGTGATCTCCTCGCCCCTGATCCACGCCCGGAAGTAGTAGCGCCGATTGGGCTTGACGACGACGGCCTGCTGGCCGCGGGTGTAGCTGGTGGGCTTGTCGTGGTGCAGGCGCAGGGAGCGCTGGCCGCTGTGGGACACGGCGGGGTCGATGCCGACGGCTCCGGCTTCGGGAGGCGCCGTCGGCCAGCGCTCCCACTCCAGCGCCCAGCCGGTTGGGTCCAGCATCTCGAAGCCCGGGTTCAAAGGGAGCATTGGCTCCTGAGCCAGGGCGGCTCCGGCCACAAGCAGTGCCATCATAACCATTGTGGGCCTCCCGCCGGCGGTTGCATGGTGTAAGGTCCGCATGTCCTTTTCGCCCGCGGCCCGTGGCGCTCCTGCCCTGAGGCGATGCGGAGGTCCTATCGTGGTGCGCCACGGCCGGGGGCAGTTCTGCGACTCGTGCCGACGTCGACGGCGCCCCACCCCTGCGACCGCAAGCGGCCGCTGTCCCCTCTCCCTTACGCCCGCAAACGGCGCGGGCGACGGGAGGAGGGGACAACGGAAACGTCCCACGCGCCACGGCCGTTGCCGTTCACCCCTCTCCTGAGCAGCCGTCTCGCGAAGGAGGGGGGAGGGGGTGAGGCATCATCAGTGCCGTTGCCGTTGGCCGTTAGCGGTTGTAGGGCGGCGACCTGTGCGCCGCCGCCGTTCGTCGTTGGTGTTGGATGACCCCTTCGGCGCGGTACAGGCCCGCGCCCTACAGAGCCGCGCCGTCGCCGTTCACCCCTTTCCTGAGCGGCTCCCGCAGGGCGGGCCTGGAGTCCCGCAGGCACGGAGGTTCTCAACAGTGTGTGCCCACGGCCTGGGATGTGCTCGGCGAGCGGCGCCGTCCGCCGTCCCGCGCCACGGCCGCTGCGCGCAGGTCGCACCTCCCCGCGCGCGGAACTATCGCGCTGCGCATCCACTCGTCAATCATGGAGGGGCGGAAGATGACTCTCCAAAGAGCGCCCGGGTCGCTCCCATGCCTCCTGGCGGCGTCTCTCTTCGCGTGGCCCGTAGCCGCCGCTCCGGAGGCAGGAGGCAGTCTCGTGATCCGTTTCCAGTCGCCCGCAATCAAGGGAGTCTGTGCATGGCCCAATCTGACGCTCCTGCCCGACGGCAGCGTCGTGGCCCTGATCTTCAACCGGCCCAGCCACGGAGGCATGGCCGGTGATGTGGAGTGCTGGGGCAGCGAGGATGAGGGGCGCACGTGGGTCCGGCGCGGAGTGGTCGCGGCCGGGCCCGACGAGGACTCCAATCGGATGAACGTGGCCGCGGGCCTGGCCACCAATGGTGATCTGTTGGCCGTGGTGAGCGGATGGAGCGGCATCTCGGAGGGCTTCGACAAGATCCTCCAGGCCGTGGTCTGTCGCTCCGCCGACGGGGGCCGCACCTGGCACCAGACATCGGAGCTCGACCCGGTGCCGGAGCCCGGCCTGCGCTTTGGCGGGCTGACCGTGCCCTTCGGCGACATCCTCCCCGGCGCCGACGGCAGGCTCCGTCTCAGCCACTACTGCGGCGCCTCGTACACCACCTTCGTCTCCACCAGCCCCGATGACGGGAGAACCTGGCAAAGCCCGGTGAAGCTGGGTGAGAACACCAATGAGACCGCCCTGCTCCACCTGGGCGAGGGACGCTGGCTCGCCGCCGCTCGCACCAACAGCCCGGCGGACATCCACCTGTACGCCTCGGAAGACGACACGGCGACCTGGGCGGACCGCGGCCCCGTCACCGAGGCCAGCCAGCATCCGGGGCATCTGCTGCGCCTGGGCGATGGGCGCATCCTGCTCACCTACGGTAACCGCGTGGCCACCGAGCTGGGAACGCAGGCGATGCTCAGCGCCGACGAGGGCGAGACGTGGTCGCCGCCGCTGCGCCTGGCCCGGGTGACCAGTGGTGACTCGGGCTATCCCGCGAGCATCCAGCTTCCCGACGGTGCGATGCTCACCGCGTATTACGCAAGGAGTGCGGAAGACTGCGACGAGTACCACATGGGCGTCGTGGTCTGGGACCTCCCGGCGAGGTAGTTCCTATCCGTCTGCCGTCCGTGGGACCGCGGGTCGCCGCCAAGCGGGACCCGCAGCCGTTGCCCTCTCCTGAGCGGTGTTTGCGAGAAAGAGGGAAAGCGGGCCAGCGGCGCGCAGGGAGCGGCGCCGTAGCCGTTAGCCCCCTGCAGTCCCGGTCCCCTCCCCCCCCGTCCATTATTTCAGGAGGCACACCAGATGCTCATCGGATGGTCTGCCGTAGACGTCACCCCCGAAAGGCCCGTGATCCTGCGCGGCCAGTTCCACGCCCGGATCTCCCAGCACGTGGGCGATCCTCTGTATGTCACCGCCCTGGCTGTGCAGGCCGAGGACGGCGGCGAGGCGGTCATCTTCGCCGCCTGCGACCGGGTCGGCGTGCCGCTCTCCATCCAGCAGCGCATCCGGGCCGCTCTGGCCGACCGCATCCCGGACTTCGATCCCATGAAGCTGGTGATGAACGCCACGCACACCCACACCGCCTACGAGGTGGAGGAGGGCGTGTATCCACAGCAGGCGCCGGAAGTGATGACCCCCACCGAGTGCGCCGACTTCTTCGTCCCGCGCGCCGTGGACGCGATCGTCGAGGCCTGGGAGGGCCGCAGGCCGGGCAAGGTGGGCTGGGCGTACTCGCATGCCGTGGTCGGACACAACCGGCGCGTGACCTACGCCGGCGGGATGTCCAAGATGTACGGCGCCACCGACACCCCGGACTTCGAGCACATCGAGGGCTACGAGGACCACGGGGTCGATATCCTGTTCACCCAGAGCCTCGAGGGCGACCTGACCGGCGTGGTCGTGAACATCGCCTGCCCCTCTCAGGAGGTGGAGGGCGAATGCTACGTGTCCTCGGACTTCTGGCACGAGGCCCGCGAGGAGTTGCGCAGGCGCCTGGGCCGGGAGCTGTTCGTCCTACCCCAGTGCAGCGCCGCCGGCGACCAGTCGCCCCACCTGCTGGTCCACAAGAGGGAAGAGGCGCTCATGCGGCAGCGCCGCGGCCTCACCGCGCGCCAGGAGATCGCCCGGAGGATCGGCCATGCGGTGCACGATGCCCTGGAGGTCTCCCTGGACGATTCCCACGCCGACCTCGTCCTGCGCCACATCGTGCGCACCATCCCGCTGCCGGTGCGCACCGTTACCGGCGCCGAGTACGCCCATGCGGTGGCCGAGCGCGACAGTTGGGAGGCCAAGACCCCGGCGCCGGACGACACCGCCGCCGTCTCGTACCGGTTCATGATGCTCAAGCGCTACGGCCGCGTGATCACCCGCTATCAGGAGCAGGACGCGCATCCCACCTACGACACCGAAGTCCATGTGGTGCGCCTAGGCGACGTGGCCTTCGCCAGCAACCCGTACGAGTTGTTCCTGGACTTCGGCCTGCGCATCAAGGCCCGGAGCAAGGCCCTGCAGACCTTCGTCATGCAGCTTGCGGGCACGGGCGAGAGCTCCTCCAACGGCTATCTGGCCACAAGCCGCGCCATGGCCTCGCGCAGCTACGGGGCCGAGGTGCAGGACAATAAGGTCGGTCCCGTCGGCGGCCAGGTACTGGTGGACAGGACGCTGGAGATGATCGACGAGGTGTGGGAGGCGTAGGCGGACGGTAAACGGCGGACGGCGCGGGGCTCTGCCTCTGCACCCAGACGATGCTGCGGATCGTCTGGGGGCCACGGGTCCCAGACCCCGCCTGTCTGGCTGCCGACTTCGGGATGCCGGTGGGGGGGCACGTTGTGGTACGGGCCTGCCCGGCCACCCACGGCGGCCGCAGATTGGCGTGCCAACGACCGCACGCCGGTCTGCGGCTGTCCGCCGCCGCTGTCGCGTGGACTGTCGCGCCCGAGATGACCCACACGTTGAGCCCCGCGCGGCCCAGCGGAAGGCGACGCTCTGCGAACAGATACGGCCAACGTCCTGGGGCTCTGCCTGCGCCCCGACCGCCCTGCGGGTCGTTTCTGGAGCACGGCCCCCAGACCTCGTCTGTTAGGCCACCGCCCACAGGAAGCTGGCCCTGTACTTCTGCAGGTTGCACGAGGGGGCGGCCGAAGCCCGGCCGGTGGAACTCAACGAGATGGGAGAGATCGTCAACTGGCCGGATGGCTTCTTCGGCGACCTGACGGGAGAGGCGATGGCCATGGCCGAGGCCGTTGGACGGAGAAAGGCCGCCGGGCAAGATGGCTCCCGAACGCCGCCCCCTCGAACACCTCACCCCGCTTGGTCGTCTATAATGTAGTTACATGATTAGCTGCGGGAGGGGTGGTAGCATGGATCATCAGGACAAGCCCGGCCCCCTGTGGCCGGTGCTGCGACCGATCCTGCTGGGTATCGTGGTGGCTCTGCTGGCTCTGGGCCTCATGGCCCTGGCCTCTCATCTGGGCGGCCAGAGCGCTTCGCCGCAGTAGCGGCGGAGTGCCCATCCACCGCGACGGCAGGCAGAACTGAAGGTGCCCGGACCACCGTGGCCCGGGCACCCCTGCTTCGTCCTGGCTCCCGCACGGCCCATCACCAGCGCAACAAGACGCCCAGCATCCCCTCATCCTTCTCCCACACCATCTTGTAGGCGCGATTGGCCTGGTCACCCGCGAATTCGTGGGTGACCAGCTCGCGGACCTTCAGCCTGCCTTCGGCAACCGCGGCCAGCGTGTCTTCCATGCGCGGTGTCGTCCATCCCGACATGCCGTGGCAGGTGATCTCCTTGTCGTGCAGCCACTGGATGTTCATCAGGTGCTCGCCCTCGGGGTGGTAGCCGTTGAGCACGAGATGGCCGTCGTGGGCAAGCAGCGAGATGGCCAGCTCCACATTGCCCAGCAGCCCGACGGCCTCATCCACGATCCTGACGCCGCCCGGCCAGCGCTCGGCGACGATCCGGCAGATGTCACGGCTTCTGGTGTCCACCACTTCGTCCGCGGACACCTCGGCCGCGATCTGTACCCTCCTGGGCCGCCGGCCACAGATGACCACGTAGGCGCCCCGGGAGCGGAATGTCTGCGCGGCCCACTGGCCCACGAGGCCGTCGCCGATGACGACGGCAACGTCCCCCTCCTCCACCGGCGGGCGCGTCCCGCCGTTGTAGCCCACCTGAGTCAGCACCAGACCGGCAACGTCCTCCACGGCCACATTGTCAGGTACCGGGAGGCACTGCGAGGCCTGGGTGACACCCAACGCCGCGTGACTGCCCCACGAGCCGGCGTACTCGCCATCGAACCTCGAGATCGTGGCGGCCACCCGCTGCCCGACCTTCAGCCCGGCCACCTCGGCCCCCAGCTCTTGAACGATCCCCACCCGCTGGTAGCCCGGAATCCATGGGAAGCCGGCCCGGCTGGGCTGTCCGGGGCTGTGGAACCGACCGCTCCACACCCAGCGCTCGGTGCCGTTGCTGATGATCGAGGCCTCGGTCCGCACCAGGACCTCGGTGGGCCCCGGCGCCGGCACGGGCACTCGCCGCACCTCGCACTGCCCCGGGGCGGTGAATACGGCTGCTATTGTCTCTCGCGACATGATCGCTCCCATCCTCGGTGACCCGGTTGTCGGGCTCTGTCCGCATTCAGACCATCACACAGAGGGCGCCCTCGGAAGGGCGCCCTCTGGATGCTCGGTCCTGCCCGCGAGCCGGTCTAGATGCCCATGTGGGCGCACTTCCCGATCTTTGCAGCAAGTCCTGGGGCCGCAGCAAAGCGGTTCGCCACTCGGTAGGTCTTTCCACTCAGATCATGCGGGTTCCGGGCAGGCGCCCACTAACGTCGCCTCACCCCCCCCAGCCCCGCCTCTCGGCGTCTCTCGGAGTCGCTTGTACTCGCCGATACGACCGGCGAGACGGGAAGAGGGGGGAGAACGGCACTACTGCGACCGATAGAGGCCTGACTGTGGCGGGATGTAGCCTCAATGCCTCCATGCATACTGTGAGTTCCCAGCCCGACTGGGCCATCGCGCCCTGCGGGATCGCCGTCTGGCCGTGGCACCGACCCGAGGCGAACCTCCTCGCCGTACTCGTCGGTTTGGGCCGGAGCTTCGCTAGATCTTCCGCCTCATCCACAGCAGGCACTTCTCGTAGCCCAGGCCGTCGCCTTCCTTGCCCTCGTACTCCGCGGTCCACGCGTAGTCGTAGTTTGCTTCCTTGAGGCACTGGACGGCGTACTCCAGGTTGATCTCACCGTTGCCCAGATCGCGGCCCTTGTAGTCCTGGCGCGAGCCGGTGCCGTCCTTCATGTGGGTGTGGAAGACCCAGGGCGCCAGTTCCTTGTACAACCGGTCGCACTCCTCCAGCGAGTTGCCGAACCAGCGCAGGTTCATGGTGTCCAGGTTCGAGCCGATGCAGGTGGGCTCGTTTACCGTCTGCAGCAGCGCGAGCAGCACGTCGCCGTTGTTGGTCACCAGGCCGTGATTGTCGATGGCGAACTTGATGCCCATCTCCTTGCAGAAGGGGACGCACTTTTGCACGCAGCCGACCATGGCCTCGACCCACTTGTCCTCCGGCACGGCATCCTTCGGCTGCCCACCCTCGGTGCGGATCACATTGCAGTCCAGCATCAGCGCCAACTCGGAGATCTTCTTCATCCGCTCCGCCTGCTTGTCCTGCTCCGCCTCGTCCAGGTAGACGAAGTCGTTGCCCGAGGACACGGCGCTGGCGATCAAGTTGTACTTCTTGAGCAGGGCCTTGGCCTCCTCTGTGGCGGCCTTGCCGCACTGAGTCTCATCCGGCCAGACATCGCGAACCTGCAGCTCGACGCTCTCGAAGCCCGCGCCCGAGGCCCAGGCCAGGAACTCCTCGAGGTTCGCGCCCGGGGCATTGTAGTGGATAACGCCGTAGGTCATCTGAGATATCCCCTCTTCAACGACTGATAGTTGCCGGTACCCGTCCGCGGTGTTTCGCGCGCTCGGGGTGGAACTGCAGGTCACGATTCGCTGGGAACGCGGGAAGCACCTCCACCGCCCGAGAGGAAAAGTCGCGGCCGCGGCCGACGCCCCACGGCGACGGCCTTCTCTCCGGCGCCAACCTACTGCAGCCCCATCAGCCGCAGCTCTCCGGCGGCTGTACTCACCGCCGCAACAGGCCGCTGCCCCGCTCTCCCCGTGGCGATCCGCAGGACCCCGTCGCCCAGAGCTCCCCCGGAAAGCGGCGCGCCGTCGGCCCGCGAGAGCAGGTAGAGGCCCCCGTCGCGGGTGCCCGCCAGGACACCGGCCACCGGGTCCGGAGTCGGCGCCATGGCGCTCACCTCGCGCCCCAGGTCGCGCCGCCACAGCATCTGCCCCTCCCCGTCCAGTGCATACACATTGAAGCTCATCGAGCCCGCCAGCAGCTCGTCCTTCCCATCTCCGGTGGTGTCACAGGCCGCCAGAGCCGTCACCTCATCTCCCGTGTTGAACAGCCAGCGGAGACTGCCGTTCGGCGCCAAGCAGTGTACGTTGCCATCGGCTCCGCCGAAGAGTACGTCTCGCTGCGGCCCGCCGGAGAAGGCCGCCGAGGCCACGGCGTTCACCGTCGGCCCGCCCCGGGTGCTGTAGGAGAACCGGCGCGTGCCGTCGCGGTTCAGCAGGTGCC
>Ga0334882_1004032_pt1 | contig 12857 bp, 13 predicted proteins | sample GraSluR1_MG_5_FD_207226 | JGI IMG/M metagenome (GOLD analysis project Ga0334882, IMG submission 207226) | Sludge microbial communities from methane-producing bioreactor in Wageningen University, Netherlands - Granular Sludge_15_04-R1 | ecosystem: Engineered > Bioreactor > Anaerobic >... | reverse complement strand
GGTGAACCTTCACATCTCTGAAGACAAGTGGATGTATGAAAAGATGGATTCAACCAATGATGGATTGATGAACGCATACAAGTGGCAGGTAAAAATTGAAAACGGAGCCAGAACACACGAGGAAATGCTCGAAAGGTTTGAAAATACATTGAAGAAACATCCTGAAACCATATTCATTGCTGCTCATCTTTCAAACTGCTGTGCGGACCTTAATGTTCTGGGTGACTTTTTTGATAAATACCCGAATCTGCATGCAGATATCTCGGCACGCTTCGGGGAAATAGCTCCAATTCCCCGGTTTGTTCATGATTTTATTGAGAAATACAGCGACAGAATTGTTTATGGATCAGATATGATGTTTAATGAAAAAATGTACAGGATTACATTCAGGATCCTTGAGACGGGTGATGAACATTTTTATGAAACGGATATGTTTGGTTATCACTGGCCTTTGTATGGCCTGGATCTTACAGATGGAACACTTAAGAAACTTTACAGGGACAATGCCCTGAAGCTTATAAGCCGGTAGAATATGGTACAAAGAGGCTTATAGGAGCAAAAAAAATTCTTTCTGGTGATAAGTCAATATTAGTTTCCGGAAAACCTGCAAAAATATATTTGCACAATTATGCAAAAAGATCAGTCGATATAGGCTATACAGTCGATCTGTACCAGCACTCCGTCTCTTCCCATCTGATCAATCCCCGCACCGCTGTACGAACGAACCGGTTTAGGATCGGGAAAAAATCCGGCATAAACCTCATTCAGAGCAGCAATATTCTTATTGGGTTCCGCAACAGTCATGTGTACTTTGAGCACATTGGCCATTGAGGTTCCGGCTTTCTCAAGCATATTTTTCATGTCTGTAAGCGCGCTGTGTATCTGTACTTTGATGTCACCCGGTTCGGCACGCCTGTTAGCATACCATCCCCCTATGCCACTCAAAAACACCAGATGCCCCGAACGGATGCATAAAGACAGGGGCGCTGTGGTTGGGTATACACTTGGGATCGACTCTTTTTTTGGGGTCCATTCATCCTGTTTTTGTTTTTTTGCTTTTTCAGGCAGATCACTTCCGATGGCACCCGCAAGGGGCATAACGGCCAGACCTTTTACAATTTCTCTGCGTTTCATTTTTGATAATTTTGAATTATTGGTTCGGTTTATCTGTCAATCCATTTTTTAAAGTCTGCAACTTTGTCCCTGCTGACAATAAAAAGATCATTCTTTTCCCTGTTCTTTAATGTCAGTTGCAGCCGGCTTGAAGAATATCTGTGTATGATCTCGATCGCATTTATACTTACTATACATTCACGGTTGATCCTGAAAAATTTACGCGGATCAAGAATACCTTCAAGTTGTTCCAGGGTGTAATCAATATCGTACCCTTTGCCGCTGAACCCAAGCAGAAAAACATTTCTCTGAATTATTTGAAAATGACTTATTTCCCTGACAGAAACTGATCTGTATCTGTTTCCTGCTTTAATCAGGAATCTGGTTTTGTACTGGTTCCTGAACTCCTGAAGCAGCTGATTGAATTGCCATTGGGAAGGATAATTATATGAGTAAAGCTTTCTATGCTTTGCCAGAGCTGTCCTTAATGATTCTTCACTGACCGGTTTCAGAAGATAATCTATGCTGTTCACTTTGAATGCTTTCAGGGTATATTCATCATATGCCGTAATAAAAATAACAGGAATATCCACACTTATGGTATCAAAAATCTCAAAACAAAGTCCGTCATCAAGTTGAATATCCATCAATATCAGATCGGGTTGAGGTTGTTTTTGCAGCCGGTTTATCGCTTCTTCAACGGTTTCAACAATCCCCATAACAAAAACGGATCTGTCTGTTTTTTTCAACAACCTGATAATCCTTTCTGCAGCAGGCATTTCATTTTCAACTATCAGTATCCTCATTTTATCAGAGGTATTTTAACCATATAATAGCTGTCAGTCTCTTCGATTATCAGATCTTTTCCTGTTATGAGCCTGATGCGTTCTGACAGATTCTTCAGGCCTATTCCGGTAGATTTCAGCTGAGTGGCTTTTTTCTGCAGATTGTTTCTGACAACAACACAGGGACCTTCGCAGGAAATCGATATATATAAAGGATCTTTCCGTGAGGCAATATTATGTTTTAATGCATTCTCGACGAGTATCTGCAATGAAACAGGCACGATCTGGTAATCAATATTATCGGAACACCCGATATCTAACACAACTTTCTTTTCACCTCTGGCAAGGTGAAGGTCAAAATATTTATAGATAAGATTCAGCTCTGACTGCAGAGGGACCTTATCCTTCTGTCCGTTTTCGAGGACATACCTGTATACGGATGAAAGATTACTGATGAAGAGCTCAGCCTTATCAGGTTGTGATTGTATCAATGACGAAACAGTATTTAAACTGTTAAAAAGAAAATGAGGATTAACCTGGCTCTTAAGAGTTTCATTTTGAAATACAAGGTTCTCTTCCCTTAGTTTCTGCTCCCTTCTCAATGCATCCTGCCACTGAATAAATATAAATATTACTGCACCTGTTGATAATCCCGCCAGTGTTGATCTGAACCAGGCCCTGAACTCATATTCAAAAAAATTACCCGCGACCATTAAAATATTATCTCCCCTTAACCAGGCAGGAATTAGCTTAAAGAGCAATATGATTATTATAGAAGCAATGAAACAAATAAATATAAAAAGGAAAAACCTTGAAAGTACAATCCGGGTAAATTCCTTACCCGTAAAGCTTATATTCAGTTTTTTAAATATTAATCGGGCAATAAAGACAAATAACTCAAGTTGTATCAATCCCAGTAAAAAAAGGAATATGAATTCCCTTACAGACATCTCAGCATCTTTCCCGATCCGGATCAAGCCCACGACCAGAATTGTTATCAAAATGAACAAAAAATGCGAACCCGGTTTTTTCTGGTCCAGACAGCTTTCCAATGTTGATTTTTTCATTATTGCAAAGTTAAAGGTTCTGCCAGAAATCAATGCTGTTTATTAAATGATCAATCAATTCTCTCAACCCATATCTCTCTTATCGTTTTAGCAAGAAACTTGTTTTCCAGGCCCCTCACCTGTATTTCCTGCATTGTTCCGCTGTACATTACCGCCTGCTCAATATTATTTGTTTTCAGCGAAATCCAGGTGGTTCCCCAATATTGCTCGGTTCCTGTTGAACTCATCTGATCCAGGGTCAGCTTAATTATATTGTCAATGCAGTTGAAATCGATAACCGCACATACTTCATTATTGATTTCGGAAATTCCTTGCCAGCAAAGGATGATCTTCTTATGGTTATATTTTCCTATTTCGGCCATATCAAATTCTTCTTCATTCTTTGATATAAATGGTTTATTGATTTCCAGAGAATCAGAGTAGCCCCATGAAAAACCTTCAAAAGCCATCATATCCCATATCAGGTTTCTGGCCAGTACATTATCGGGTGAAGATGGAAAATCGATGAAAGCATTTTCATGCAACATCTCTTTTGATGGTATAAATTTCATGTTTTCCATATATTCCTGTTTTACTCCTGCAGGAAAAGGATCCAGATAGCCGGTGGCATTTGATATGTATACATTGTTCCATGAAACGTAGCCACCATCGAGTCCACGGGTATAATCACCGGTTACTTTGCTTTTTCCGGTAAAATTGCCATAAAGGTCCCTGTTGATGTATTCAGCGGTCATTCTGTATTTTGCCGGATCATTATCAGGCCTGCCTGAAGGAAGAGCGTACATATGGATATTAAATGCGTTTTCAGAATTCTGGCCGTGACATACTACTGAGAACACTATTCCTGAAACAATCAGGACCCGGCTTGCGGTTTTTGACAATCTGTTTTTCATGACCTTAATTTTTTGTGTTTTACCAATTATTCAGGCTTAAAGGAAAATAATAAATCCGGTCTGTAAAAATTAAAATTGCAGAACAGTATAAACAGACTGCCGGATCGACCCAGATGATGTTTTAACCGTAAGGTGATAGTTACGGCAGTCATAACCGGAGCTGACTTATCTCACGATGCTGTTGACTATTTTGTATATTGATGTATGATTCCTGCTTTCCCTGCCCGGCGGCGTACAATATTGAAACAGAAGGAAAGCGGATAAAATTCTGCAGATGACCTGTTTAATGTTACGAAGAATTTCGCATTAAATATTCCGAAATCTTGCGGAAATAATACTTCCGGCTTCGACACCATTAATGCGTAAGCAGGAATCAAGAAAAAGATTAAAATGTAAATGCCGGATGTCTGACAGAATTGACTGAAATCAGTTAAAACTATTTGTTTCTTAAATTTCTTTCGTAGGTATCGCAGATACCATTATTATCCTGGTCAATAAAAAACCTTCCACCGGGGCTTAGTCCCTGTCCCTGACCCGGGCCAAGTCCTCGGCCCTGTCCGGGGCCCAATCCAAGGCCCTGACCTGCAGGTAGCATGCGGCCCTGTCCCCGTCCGGCTCCCCGTCCGGCTCCGCGGCCCTGCCCCCTGCCTGGTGCCATCTGGTTTACTGTTGCCGAAGTATTGGCCATTCTCCGGCCATACCCTCCTCCATATGCGCCAAAACTCTCAAAGTTGTCACAGATCCCATTGTTGTTTGTATCTATAAAGGCACCCCTGGCAAAAGGTACAGATGCCTGCTGGGCCTGCCCGGGTGCTGTATTGTCCTGGGCATTTGCAAATGTTACCAAAGCAAATATCGCCAACAATGTTATAAATGTTTTTGTTTTCATATTATTTGGAATTTTGATAACGTTCAGATAGTTGTAAGAGTTAATCCTGAATCACGATAATCATTAAAGGAGCATTTTCCTTCCTTGAGCATGGTCAGTGAGTAACAGTTAAAAATCACATCATTTGGAAGGTTTTTACTCTTGTATTCCGGCCTTGTACCGCAACAACTGATTGCTAATTTAAGAAAAATATCCCACAAATGAACAAATGTTCATAAAAAAGGGTTTTGAATACATGTCTGAAATGAATAATAAATTATTTTACTGAACAATATTTCATACTGGCCGATCATTGGCATTTTTAGTTTGTATTATGTTATTTTGTTATGGTTTAGCCTTTTATATCCGGGCTATATATTATATCATTGATGAAGGATCTGGAGTTATTGCGCGAAAAGGTTCTTACCTGCAGAAAATGCAACTTATCGGCTGTCCGCAACAATGTGATTTTTGGTGAAGGAAGTCCCGATGCGGGAATCTTGATAATTGGTGAAGCACCGGGAAGGGATGAAGACCTTCAGGGGAGGCCTTTTGTTGGAAAATCGGGACAATTACTTGATAAGATACTGGCTGCATGCGGATTTACAAGGAAGGACCATGTATTTATCAGTAATATTGTTAAATGCAGGCCACCCGGCAACAGAGTGCCATCTCCCCATGAAGCAGCCGTATGCATGCCATGGCTGCTTGAACAAATTGACATAATCGATCCGAAAATCATGATTTTACTGGGTGCTACGGCGCTGAAATACATTGCAGGCGACAGCCACAGAATAACTCGCGAACGGGGATCCTGGCTTATCTGGCAAAACAGGCTTGTAATGCCCGTTTATCATCCTGCTGCCCTGCTTCGTGATCCATCACTGAAACGTGATACATGGGAAGATTTTAAAAAAATATACTATAAATATCGTGAAACAATAAATCCATTGCACCAGTCTTCATATATTAATAGCAACAATCAGAACAGATGATAAAACCACAAATAATATTTATGTTTATTATGCTATTATCATTCATTCCGTTGAAAGGACAGGGAAATAAGATAAAACCTGTAACATACACTCCGATAGGGGTATTTCATACTGATTATACTCCGGAGACGGGAGCTCCCCGTCAGGGGATACTGAAACCTGACGGCAAGGGTAAAATTGAAATATTCCCCGGATACAAGGATGCTTTAAAGTCTTTGGAATTATTTGAATACATAATTGTTATTTATCACCTTGACAGAGCAGGTTCGTGGAGCAAAACAGGCAGACCTCCGGCATCCGATTCCGGATATACATTCGGGCTTTTTTCAACACGGAGCCCCAGGAGGCCTAATCCGATAGGCATTGCCACGATAAAACTTGAAAAGATTGAAAACGGCAATTTGTTTGTCTCGGGGATTGATGCTTTCAACGGAACCCCGGTACTTGACATTAAACCTTATCTTCCTTCAATCGACGGGATCAGGAGCTCCGAAAATGAAAAGATTGAAAAAGAACTGGGTTTGCGTGCTGGTTATTAAGGTGCTATTATAAAAACATTATTTTAGCAACAGAATGATGAAAGCCAGTGTTGATGAGCCCCCTTTTTCTGGCACCTGAAACATGGAACATTTAAGAACGTCGTACATATGGCCGGGCAACTATGCGGAAGAAAGAGTTTGAGAAATTTATGACCGGGACCTGAGACACTTCATTCAATGTTTTAACATTAAGACTTCGGGAAAATTTAAGAAAATTGTTAAATATCAGAAAAGATATATTTTCGGCTCAAGCAATCTGAACATGGTTACCTGGATGGAATATAATAATAGAAGAAATGCTGTCAAAAATACCTGTAAAACAAATTGCTGCCATACACGATCTGTCAGCTTTCGGAAGAACTTCTCTTTCCGTTGTGATCCCTATTTTATCGGCTATGGGGATCAAAGTGTGTCCTCTGCCCACGGCAGTTTTATCTTCTCACAGCCGGTATAAAGGATATCATTTTGCCGATCTTACCGACCATATGCAGCCTGTTATTGATCACTGGGAAAAATTGAATATTTCTTTTGAAGCCGTTTACAGCGGGTTTCTGGGATCACATAGACAAATAAGGATCGTAGAGCGTATAATTGATAAATTTAATTACGGGAACCTTTTGGTGGTTGTGGACCCGGTTCTGGGCGATAATGGCAGCAGATATGATTCAATCGATGCAGAAATGATTTCGGAAATGAAATCATTGATCCGGAAGGCGGATATCATAACTCCGAACTTAACTGAAGCATCTCTGCTGCTGGATGAATCATATTTTCCGGTCATCAGTGAGTCAAAAATCAAAAACTGGATGGTAAAATTGTCCGATATGGGGCCGGGGATAGTTGTTATTACCAGTGCTCCTGACGCAAATTCGGGCAAGAAGTATTCAGTTATGGCTTACAACAGGAATGGTTCTCGTTTCTGGAAAGTTCCCATTGATTATATCCCGGCTGATTTTCCCGGCACCGGCGACTGTTTTACCAGTGTTTTAACAGGTTCTTTACTTCAGGGAGACAGTTTGCCCATCGCCCTCGACCGGGCTGTACATTTCATTTCTTATGGCGTAAGGGCTACTCTTGGGTACCGATATGACCAGAACCAGGGAATACTTCTTGAAAGGGTGCTTAACAGGTTAAATTTCCCTATGCCTGTCAGCAGCTATGAGATTATGTGAAAGAACAGGGATTCAGGTATTATTTATAAATAAGCACTATAACATCAAACAGTAACCGGAACAGACTTTAAATATTCTATTTTCTAACTTTCCGGAACAAAGTCAGGAGGGATGCCCGGAAAAAGCTGACAGATATGATCATTCAGATGTATACATTTTAAAGATCTCTCATATATTTCAAGGCCTGTTATTTCATTGTCTGCAGGACCAGCAACAGGGTTCCACCGACATTGCTGGATTGTAACATTAAAAATTTATTCACTCTTCCTGTAATTATCAAGCAATCTGCAGGCTGTTTTAACAGGCAGGCCAAGTACTATTTCGTTTTTCCCGATCCCGCCATGATTTCTTGATTCAACGCAGCCGAATGAAAGACAGGGAACCTGATTGAGATAACAATTGGCAAATATATTTCCACATACTGAGAGAAAAGAATAACACGGAATCGATGGACAGATCTCTAACCTGGCCAGATTGTGCATAAGTTCGGTTATTTTGTATGGCTGGACGTAAGCTATATAAAGATCAGTTTGATAATATGCTTCCATCTGTTCAGTTAATCCCAGATTTATATGTCTGATGCCCCTGAGGGCAGGTATTGAGGGCAGAACACTGGCAATGAAACTCCCGGATAAATTGCTGTGCACGGCAATCTCCTTAATCAGCAACTTATCATTGGTCTCAAATCCGATGCTGCGCCGGGCCCCAAGACAATTTAAATTGCAGGGGTTGATTCTCAAAGGAATTTTGAACGACTGATTCACGGCTTCGCAAAAAGTCATCTGTTTTAAGGGAATGTTGATAAAACTGTCTGATTCTCCGTTTATATTCACCGCAGTGCATTTCGGACCAAGAAGATGTCTTATTTTCTGTGTCATGGTTTGTTAATCAAATACATGAGGTTTGATAATATGTAAGATGGACATCGGGTTGTTTCCGCTTTAAAATTATTGCCCGGGAAGACCGGCATAAATTTAAATGAACTAATGTTCACTTAGAAATTATTTAGACTAAATTTGAATTAATTTTTTTGATTGTCAGCAGACTTTGGTTATGAATGAGATCATTGTTTCCACTCTCAGGCATTCGCTGATGATTACCGTTTTTGTATTATTCATGATGGTAATCATCGAATACATTAATGTACAGACAAAAAATTTATGGTCTGACAAACTTGGCAAATCATCATTTCTTCAGCTCATCATTGCAGCTTTTCTCGGTATTATACCCGGATGCCTTGGTGCATTCACCGTCGTATCGCTTTATACTCACCGTATCATGAACCTTGGGGCACTTGTTACGGTGATGATAGCAACTTCAGGTGATGAGGCATTTGTGATGCTTGCAATGTTTCCAGGCACAGCACTGGTTTTGCATTTAATTTTGTTTGTTATGGCAATTTTGACAGGATATCTGGTAAATATTTTCAGCAAAACCAAACAGGCAGAAGGTCAGTATGGGTATAAGGTGCATAGAGAAGAATATTGTAAATGTTTTTCAGCAGGTCAGATTATTCCACAGCTAAAGTCAATAACTTTCGAAAGAGCACTTTTCATAGTGTTCACATTGATTTTCATTTTGTTGCTGATCACAGGAATAATCGGATCAGATAGCTGGGACTGGAAAAAAATCACATTTATGGCAGGATCATCCGTTATGCTTTTTGTGTTTGTTACCGTCCCTGATCATTTTCTTCATGAACATCTGTATGATCATATTCTGAAGAAACATTTGATAAGGATATTTTTATGGACCTGGGGAGCTTTCATTGTACTTTCTTTTATTCAATCGAACATCAGACTGGCAAACCTTGTTGAGAACAATCATTTATTTATACTTGTTATAGCTGTTCTAATTGGTATTATACCAGAGTCTGGGCCACATCTCTTTTTTGTCACATTGTTTTCACAGGGTCTTATCCCATTCAGTATTCTTCTTGCCAATTCCATTGTTCAGGATGGACACGGCATGTTGCCGCTGCTGGCTGAATCGAGAAAGGACTTTATTAAAGTTAAAACAATAAATATGATAGCTGCTTTTATTGCAGGATCCGGCTTATTGCTCTTCAAGCTATAGATGAACAAGCATATTTTTATACTATATTGATAAAATAGTATTTGCCCGGGATTAAAAATTAACTCATATTTGTTATTCTAAAGAATCATATTTACAGGCATATAACAATGGGGCGTTATAGTTTCAGAAATACTTTAAGGTCATGGTGTATTACACTTCCACTAATATTCTTTTCATCATCATCAGCTTTTGAAATATTGGCACAACCCGATGAGATCAACAGATTTGACCTGGAACAATGCATCGGTTTGGGACTTACAAACAATCCTGAATATCAGTCATCAGGTTTTCTGGTTGAAAAATCAAATGCAAAAATTGATGAAGCCTTCGCTGGGTATTATCCTTTTGTGAATTTGAATTCGGATGCTGATGCCTTTTCAAAGAACGGCGGAGAACAGAGGTACAATAATATAAGCACGGGTTTAACGATGACCTACAACATTTTTCAGGGATTTAAAACAAAATCGGCATACGAGGCATCGAAAAGCAGCTATGAAGCAGATCTGTACCGTCATGAGACAAACAAAAGGATACTGATATTTAATATTACCAGGGCATATTATCTGGTGTTGCAGTCTGAAAGGATCCTGAGAAGCACTGAAGAGGCGGTAAAAAACTCACTGTTACACCTCGATTTTGCCAGGGCAAAGCAAAAAGCCGGTATGGCGACACGTACAGATATATTGAAGTCAGAAGTTGAAGTTTCCAATGCAGAACTTGACAGAATAAAGGCCTCAAATAATCTTCTTGCAGCCAAAGGCAGCCTGAATCAACTGCTTGGCCTGCCTTCTGATCGACGTATCGATCTGGAGGATGACCTTTCGGACCTGATTGAGATAAATATTCAGTCATTTGACTCTCTTTTTGCTTCAGCCATAAATTCACGCACTGAAATTAAAAGATATCAGTATCTTCTTGATGCACAGCAAAACACTATCAGGATAGCCAAAAGCGATTTATATCCTTCTTTGGGGACAACTGCCAATTACAGTTATGCTGGCCCTGAATTTTCTTCAGTCCGGCATAACTGGTGGCTCGGATTGTCACTATCAATACCCGTATTCAAAGGGTTCTCAACAAAAGCGCGTGTAAATCAGGAAGAGTATGCCTACAAGGGACTAGAAAAGGAATATGAGGTCATAAAACAGCAGATCAGCCAGGAGGTATGGAATGCTCTGCTTGCGGTCAAAGAATCTGTTGAACGGATCTCTGCTTCATCCAAAGCGCTGGAAAGTGCAAGGGAGCATTTATTGCTCGCGGAAGGAGAGTACAGGGAAGGAGTAGGATCCATAATTCAACTGACCGATGCACAGACAACTTTTGTGGCGGCAGAACAGAACTACATTTATGCTCTGTCAGACTATAAAATATCACATGCAGAACTTGAAAGAACAATCGGAAACTAACAATATATTTGAATCAGATACAAATGAAAAAATCTTACATAACAGTAATCAGCGTATTGTTTATAATACTGGTCATCCTGTTATGGATGTTTGTCTTTAAATCCGATAAGGAATCTGACAAGCAACAAATTACCGCAGTAGCTTCACGCAGGGACATAGGTTCAACAGTGCTTGCAACCGGGATAATAAAACCAAAAGTAGGCGCTGAAGTAAAGGTTGGTGCCAGAATATCGGGAGTGGTCAGAAAACTACGGGCCAACATAGGTGATTTTGTAAAGGCCGGGCAGGTAATTGCGGAGATTGATGATGCTGAACTCAGGGCAAAGCTTAATCAGAACCTGGCTGCGGTTAATAAAGCAAAGGCTGATTATGATTACGCAAAGCTCAATATGGACAGACAGAAATCACTGCTGGAGCAGAATTATATTTCACAACAGGCATATGATCTTTCGGAGAACACATTCAGAATTGCAGAAGCCCAGCTGAAACAGGCAGAAGCAAATGCTGAAGTGGCAAAAGTACAGCTTTCTTACACTTCAATATATGCACTGACATCCGGTGTAATTTCTTCAGTATCCACACAGGAAGGAGAAACAGTTCTTGCAGGTCTTTCGGCTCCTACGTTCGTTAACATTATAGACCTGACACGACTGGAAGTTCAGGTTTATGTTGATGAAACGGACATTGGCAAGATAAAGACAGGACAGGAGGCTGTTTTTACTGTTGACACTTATTCCGATACTGATTTCACCGGCAGGGTCACAGCTATATATCCCAAGGCAGTTATACAGGACAATGTGGTGAATTACATCGTAGTAGTTGAGATAAGCGATTACAAGGATAAAACACTGAGGCCAGAGATGACCGCTACGGTAACAATATATCTCGAGACCAGGAAAGATGTTGTCAGCATACCTTCAAGAGCAATTATAAGGGAAAGGGGTGAGAGATTTGTAAATGTCGTTGAAAATGAAAAAATAATTTTGAAGAAAATAAAAACCGGCTGGAACGACAGTAATTATACTGAAATTATTGAAGGTCTGAGTGAAGGAGAAATCATCATTATTCCGGATTGACAGGAATATTAACATTGAACAAATTGTAACCATGATAAGTAGAACCGCATATGGGAAATGCTATTATTAAAGCCCTGGGGCTGAAAAAGATTTATAACAAGGGGACCACAGGCGAAATTTACGCCCTGCGCGATGTTTCACTGGAAATTCACAAAGGTGAACTGATTGCAATTATGGGAGCTTCAGGTTCCGGAAAATCCACATTGATGAATATTCTTGGTTGCCTGGATAAGCCAACAGGAGGGGAGCTGTTTTTTGATAATGACGAGGTCAGCAAACTGGGTGACAGGGAACTTGCATTGTTGAGGAATAAAAAACTGGGATTTGTTTTTCAGTCATATAATCTCTTGCCCAGGACAAGTGCATTGGATAATGTTGAACTACCCCTGATCTACTCCGACAGGGCAAATATCAGAAAACTTGCCAGGGAGGCCCTTGTTGCAGTGGGACTGGAAGACAGGATGGATCATTTTCCGGGTGAACTATCAGGGGGTCAGCAGCAAAGAGTCGCGATTGCACGCGCCCTGGTGAACGATCCTGAAATAATCCTGGCCGACGAACCCACCGGCAACCTTGATACGAAATCAAGTTATGAAATCATATCGCTTTTTCAGAAGCTGAACAAGGATGGAAGAACTATAGTCCTTGTAACTCACGAACAGGATATTGCCGAGCACACAAACAGGATAATAAAAATATCGGATGGAGCTGTTGTTAGCGATAAGCTGAATAAATCACCCAGAAATGCTGAAAAAGAACTTATTAACTTACTTCAGGGAGGCGATAAATGAAGACCAGGAGAATAATAAAAGATGCATTAAAAAACCTTGCGAAGTATAAACTTCGCTCTTTCCTGATGATGATTGG
>Ga0334882_1004031_pt1 | contig 12858 bp, 7 predicted proteins | sample GraSluR1_MG_5_FD_207226 | JGI IMG/M metagenome (GOLD analysis project Ga0334882, IMG submission 207226) | Sludge microbial communities from methane-producing bioreactor in Wageningen University, Netherlands - Granular Sludge_15_04-R1 | ecosystem: Engineered > Bioreactor > Anaerobic > Unclassified... | reverse complement strand
CATCAGCGCCCGTTCCAGCTCGGCCACCACGGCCGCCGCGGCCGCGAACGCCGTGGGCCCCGAGCTCGCCTCGATCGGTCGTGACTTCGTCCCGGGGCTGCTCGCCACCGGCCAGAACGTCAAGGCCACCACCATCACCCCGGCCGAGGTCCCCAGCCGCCCGGTCGCGCCGAACCTCGTCCAGAACGTCGCGCTGGGGTTCCTCGCCGGCCTCGCCCTGGGCATCGGCCTGGCCATGCTGCGGCAGTTCCTCGACACCCGGGTGCGGTCCGAGCGCGACGTACGCGCCGTGTCGGACCGCCCGATCCTCGGCGCCCTCCGCCTGTTGCCGAAGGGCACCGACGCGGGAACACTGATGACCGACGATCCGCACGGAGTGCCCGCCGAGGAATACCGCAGACTGCGGACCAACCTGCAGTTCGCCGATGTCACCACCGGGGGAAAGCACTCCTTCGTCATCACCTCGGTGATGCCCGGTGAGGGCAAGACGACCACCTCGGTGAACCTGGCCATCGCCCTGGCCGATTCCGGGGCCCGGGTACTGCTGGTGGACGGTGACCTGCGCAATCCGTCGGTCGCCGCCGCGATGGGCCTGGAGGGCAACGTCGGTCTCACCACCGTGCTCCTCGGCCGGACGACGGTGGCGCAGGCGGCGCAGCAGTGGGGGGATTCGACCCTGCAGGTACTCCCGTCCGGCGCGATCCCGCCGAATCCGAGCGAGCTGCTGGGGTCGACGGCGATGGCCACCCTCTTCGAGGAGCTGCTGGCGGCGTACGACTATGTGCTGGTGGACAGCCCCCCGGTGCTCCCGGTGATCGACCCGGTGCTCATCGACCGGCTCGTCGGCGGGATGCTGGTCGTGGTCGGAGTGAACTGCACCCTGAAGCGGGACCTGGCCCAGGCGGTCCGGCAGCTCCAGACGGTGGACGCCACGGTCGCCGGGTTCGCGCTCAACCGGGTGCCGAACGACGACGCCGGACGGTACGGCAGCTACTACGCGTACGGTCGCGGCAAGAAGGACAGGCGTCGGCGGGAGGCGGTGGCCTCCCGGAACGGCAGCCTGGAGGAGGCCGTTCCGGTCACCCCGGCGGCCATCCCGGGGCTCTCCGGGCCCTCGGACGGCGACGAGCACCAGGCGGCCCGGACGCCGCAGGGCGCGCCGTACGCGCCGCCGCAGAGCGACTCACACTTCGCCCGGTCGCAGGGGATCCTCCGTCCGTTGCCGTCACCTCCGGCGCCTACCACCAGTGAGGACATGGACGACACGGCGATCAACGCCGTGGTGCCCCCGACCACCCAGCCCAGTCATGGGCGCAGGTTCGCGGACTAGGCGCGGGACGTGCACCGACCCGTTGTCCCCGCCGTCGCCGGCCCCACCACCACGCCCGACACCCGCCCGACCACCGCGGCGACCCCGCCCACGGCGGGAGCCTGCTCGCTGACGCTGCACGGCCTGGCCTGCCGCGTCCCGGTGCGGCTGCTCGGGGAGCGGGCCGAGGAACTGCGGACCTCCCTGACCGCGGCGTGGTCGCGCTGTCTCACCCCCGACGGCTGTCTCACCCAGGACGGCAACCCCACCCAGGACGACGGCGCACTGGTCACCGACCCGATCGCGGTCCGGCTGGGGTCCGCACTGCCGGCACCCGACCAGGCACCGGACGCCGGCCCCGGCGCCGACGTGGTCCAGGTCGACGGCCACCGGCTCGATGCGGTCCTGCAACACACCACCCAGGCGGTCACCCGCGCCCTCATCGCTGCCCAGACCGGCAGACTCCTGATGTTCCACGCGGGTGCGTGCGCCGATCCGGCGACCGGCGCCACCGTGGCGTACGTCGCCTCCAGCGGCACGGGCAAGACGACACTGTCCCGCGTGCTCGGCCGCACCCTCGGCTATCTCACCGACGAGACCGTCGGGATCACCGCCGACGGGTCCGTCCTCCCCTATCCCAAGCCGCTGTCGATCCGGCAGGACGGCACCGCCGCTCCCAAGCGGGAGAGCTCACCCGACGACCTGCACCTCCTCCCGGCACCGGCCGACCCGTGGCTGCGCCGGATCGTCCTGCTGCACCGGACCGACACCCACAGCGGACCGCCGACCGTGGAGCCCCTCGAGCTGCCCGAGGCCGTCATCGCGCTGGCGCCCGAGTCCTCCGCCCTGAGCAGTCTGGACCATCCGCTCCAGCTGCTGTCGGAGCTGCTCGCCGGCACCGGCCCGGTGCTGCGCTGCACCTACCGCGAGGCGGCACAGCTGGTCCCCGTCCTGACCTCCTTGGCCGAGGAGCCCCTCCCGACGTCCGACCGCCCTCCCCGGCGGGGCGGCACGGAGCCTCCGAGCGCCCCGACGCGGCACACGCCGGCACCACCGCGGCGGAGCCACGACGCCGGCCACCGGTCGCCCGGGACAGACCCGCTCCGGGCCTGCGACGGCGGCCTGCTCCGGGTGGAACCGGAGGACTCGCTGACCCTGGCGGACGGGCTCCTGCTGCTCTACCAGCACACTGTGGTCCGCCTCAGCGACGTCGGCCGCGCCATCGTCGCGCTGTGCGACCAGCCGCGCACCGATGCGGAGATCGCCGGTCGGCTGGCCGCCGAGTTCGGTCACCCTCCACAGGGAAGCATCGAGGACGCCGCCCGCGACGCGGTCGACATGCTGGTGTCCGGCGGCATTCTCCGGCGAACGGGCCCGGGCACATGCCGCTGATCGACCGAACCGGACAGACCAGGACACCGGACGAGCACGGAAGGGCGCAGATGACGGTTCAGCAGCCGACCGGAGGGCCGTCGGCGGAGACCCAGGCACCCCCGGACGGATCCTCCCGGCCGGGCTCGGCGCCGCCGGAGGAGGCGTACCGTACGGCCGGTACGGTCGACCTGACCGGCCTGCGGATCGCCCTCGCCCACGACTACCTGACCCAGCGCGGTGGCGCCGAGCGGGTCGTCCTGTCACTGCTGCGCGCCTTCCCCGATGCGGTGATCCACACCACCCTCTACGACCCGGACGGCACCTTCCCCGACTTCCGCGACGCCCACATCGTCACCTCACCGCTCAACCGGATCGGGGCGCTGCGCCACGACCCCCGCCTCGCCCTCCCGCTGCTGGCCTGGGCGAGCAGCCGGATGCGGATCGACGCCGACGTGGTGGTGGCCTCGTCCAGCGGTTGGGCGCACGCGTTCCCCACCGACGGTCGGCGGCTGGTCTACTGCCACAACCCGGCCCGTTGGCTCTACCAGTCCGACGAATACCTCGGTGAGGCGGGCAGGCTGTCGCCGCAGCGGCTCGCCCTGGCGCCGCTGCGCGGCCCGCTACGGGCCTGGGACCGACGGGCGGCCCACCGGGCCGACCGCTACCTGGGCAACTCCCGGGTGGTCGTCCGGCGGATCGCCACCACGTACGGCATCGACGCGGGTCTGGTCCCGCCGCCGCACAGCATCGATGCCTCGGGGCCCCGCCAGCCGGTCCCCGCCCTGGTCGACTGGCAGGACGGCTATCACCTCATCGTCTCCCGCCTGCAGCCGTACAAGAACGTCGACCAGGCGCTGGAGGCGTTCCGGTCGCTGCCGGACGAGCGCCTGGTCGTCGTCGGCCACGGCCCCCTCGCCGACCAGCTCAGGGCACAGGCACCGGCCAACACCCGGCTGCTGTCCCGGCTCAGCGACGCCCAGCTGCGGTGGACGTACGCCCACGCCGTGGCGCTGCTCGCCCCGTCGTACGAGGACTTCGGTCTCACCCCGCTCGAAGCCGCGGCATTCGGCCGCCCGACCCTGGCCCTGCACGCCGGCGGCTACCTGGACACCGTCGACCCGTCCACCAGCGGCGCGTTCTTCGAGGCGGCCACCCCCGAGGCCATCGCACAGTCGGTCCGGACCTGGCGGACGCACCGATGGGATCCCGCGGCGATCGAGCGTCACGCCGACGACTTCTCGGAGGCCCGGTTCATCGACCGGATCCGTACCGAAGTCGCCGCGCTGGCCGGCCGATGACGGCGCCGAGCCGGCGGACCGCCGGTAGGGGGTCCCGCCGGGAGCGTTCCGGAACGGGCTCCCAATTCACAAAGCGTCGTCCTTCGGTGCTTGAATGACCCCGTCAGTCGAGCTAGGCGACCAACCGGTCGCCGCACGGCGATCCGGCGCACGGGTCGCCGACGTTCAGGTTTCGGGGGAAACATGAGCACGGAGGCAACCACCAGCACCGAGACAGCGGCCCGCGTCGGCACGGTCGCGGAGCCCATCGCACCCGAGGACGGCCCGGCACACGACCAGGCCGGCCTGGTCGTGCCGCTGCCTCGGGGCCGCGGATCCTCGCGGCTGATCAGCGCCACCGCTGTCGCCACCGACCTGCTGGCCCTCCTGCTCGCCACCGTCATCGGCGTGCTGGGGCGTAACTCCCTGGCCATCTTCCCCGACGCCGCCGACGTGAGTTCGGTGGTCACCGGGATGGCACTGTGGCAGGTCCCGCTGTGGATCGGCCTGCTCGCATCCTGGGGGCTCTACCGGACCAAGAACATGGGCGCCGGGTCGGTGGAGTACCAGGCGGTGGTGACCGCCACCGGCATCACCGCAGGTCTCACCGCCGCGGTCCTCTACCTCAGCCACAGCCAATTGTCCCGAGGGTTCTTCCTGTTGGAGTTCACCGTCGGCCTGGCCCTGCTGCTGCTCGGGCGCTTCAGCATCCGTCGGGGCGTCCAGCGGGCACGGGCGGCCGGCCGGCTCCTCAACCGGGTCGTGCTGGCCGGCAACCCCCACACCATCGACGAGATCGCCACCGTGATCCGGCGGGAGTCCTGGCTCGGGTACGACATCGTCGGCGCCATCACCCCGGCGGCCGAGCCGTCGCTGCGCACCCCCCGTGGCATCAAGGTGATCGGCACCACCGAGCGGATCGGCGAAGCGGTGCGGGCGGCCGATGTCGAGGCCGTCATCTGCGCCGAGGGCGCCTTCTCGAGCAGCCGCGACTTCCGGCGTCTCGCCTGGGACCTCGAGAACGACCACAGCCAGATGATCGTGGTGCCGACGATGACCGACGTCTCCGCCGAGCGCCTCCAGGTGCGGCCGATCGCCGGGCTGCCGCTGGTCCACGTCGAGAAGCCCCAGTCCCAGGCCGCCTCCCGCTGGGGCAAGCGGCTGTTCGACGTGCTCGGGTCGGCCACGCTGATCGTGCTCAGCTCCCCGATCATGCTGGCGGTGGCGTTGGCCATCAAGCTCGACGACGGCGGCCCGGTCTTCTTCCGGCAGGTCCGGGTCGGCAAGGACGGCACCCTCTTCCGCTGCTTCAAGTTCCGCTCCATGGTGGTGGATGCCGAGCGGCTGCTGGCTCAGTTGCGCGCCCAGAACGAGTCGGAGGGAGGGGTCCTGTTCAAGATGGCGAAGGACCCCCGCATCACCCGGGTCGGCCACGTGATCCGCAGGCTCTCCCTGGACGAGTTCCCGCAGTTCTTCAACGTGCTGCGCGGTGAGATGAGCCTGGTCGGTCCCCGGCCGGCACTCCCCTCGGAGGTGGAGAAGTACGAGGACCACGTCCACCGCCGCCTCGACGTACGGCCCGGGATCACCGGACTGTGGCAGGTGTCGGGCCGATCCGACCTGCCATGGACCGAGACCGTACGGCTGGACCTGTACTACGTCGACAACTGGTCGATGGCCCAGGACATGATGATCCTGATGCGGACCGCTCGGGCGGTCCTGGCCTCCGCCGGCGCCTACTGAGGTCTCAGGCGACCAGGAACCCGTCGACCACCAGGGCCCGGATCCGCCCGACCACCTCGACCCGCAGCGCCTCGGCATCGGCCTCGAGCAGCTGTGCCACCGCCCCGATGATCACCCCGAGCGGCAGGTCCCCGTCACAGGCGCCGAGGACGCCCGCCAGCGCGGTGTCGGCCGCCACCGCCCGGGCGAATCCGGTCCGCTGCCGCAGCACGATGTGCTCCGGATCGGCCGCCCCCGGCGCTCCGTACGTCTCCTGGACCGTCCCGACCAGCCGCCAGGAGGTGGCGAGCAGCTCCTCGTCGCTGCGACGGGCGAGCGCCACGCCGCGTTGATGGGCGGCGAACGCGGCACCCACCGGCTGGACGACACCGTGTGGCCAGTCCTCGAGCTGCAGGTGCGGCCGGTCGTGACCGGCCCGGTGCAGACTGACCCAGCCGAGCCCGACCGCCTCGATGCCGAGGCCGTCGAAGTACGCCAGCCACTGGGCATACCGCCCGGCGTACTCCTCCGACCCGACCAGTCCGGCATCGGCGAGCCACAGCTCGATGTACTCGTACGGGTCCAGCACCTCCCGTTGCAGCACCAGCGCGTCACAGCCGGTCGGCTCGATCCACTCCCGCAGCCGGTCCGTCCAGTCCTGCCCGGCCACGTGGGCCCAGTTCGCCAGCACCTGCAGGGTGCCGCCCTCGGTGAGCATCTCGCCGGCACCACGCACCACCCGGGCGACCAGCTCGTCGGCGAGGAAGTCCCCCTCCCGGTAGCTGAGCCGGGCCCCGGGGTCCCGGGGCGGCGACATCACGTACGGCGGGTTGCTGACGATCAGATCGAACCGGTCCGCCGCCACCGGCTCGTAGAGGCTGCCCTCGCGCAGCTCGACCCGGTCCGCCACACCGTTCAGCCGCAGGGTGAGGTCGGCCAGGCGGAGCGCCCGGGGATTGAGGTCGGTGGCGACCACCCGCTCGGTGTGGCTGGCCAGGTGCAGCGACTGGACGCCGCAGCCGGTGCCCAGATCGAGGGCCCGGCCCGCCGGCCGGCGGATGGTCAGCTGGGTCAGCGTCGCCGAGGCGGGGCTGGCGGACAGCACGAAGTCCGGCCGGGTCCGGGTCACCCGACCGTCCAGTCCCGGCACGTGGTCGGCGACCACCCAGCCGTCCACCGCGGCCCCGGAGGCCTCGTCAGCGCCGTAGGGGCGTATGTCGACCGTCGCCGCCACCCGGCCCGCAACCTCGGCCAGCACCCCGTCGGCCGACAACGGACCGACCAGACCGGGTAGCGCCCGCTCGGCGGCGTCGCGCCCCACAGTCCGTTGCAGGACGAACAGCCGCAGCAGGGTGGCCTGCGGATCGTCGTCGCCACCCAACGCCCGCAACGCCGCCAGGGTGGTGTTGCGTCCGAGCGCGGCCCCGGCCCGCTCCCCCAGCCGCCCGGCCACCCGGTCGACGGTGAAGTCGGCGGCGCGCAGCGCATCGGCGACCCGGCGCGGATCGGCCGCGTACGGCGGCCGGGCGAAGCGGGTGGATCGGGTGGATCGGGCGGAGGCGGGATCGGCGGGCATGGCCCCATCGTGGCATGTCCCGACGGCTCGGTCACCGCCCGGCGGGCCGCTCGCCCGGTGCACCCACGTATTGGACGTATCAAAAGTAGTGGTCCGGGTGGCTACTGTGTGCCTCATGGGGGAACAGCAGGATCCAATGGACGTGGACGCCCTTCGGGTCGTCGTGCTCGACCACACCGGCGCGGAGGGGGGCGCTGAGCTCGCGCTGATCCGGTTGCTCGATCACCTCGACGCCGACATCAGTGTCCGTACGATCCTGTTCGGCGACGGTCCGCTCGCCAAGACCATCGCCGCCACCGGTCACGAGGTCGAGGTGCGGCCGCTCGACCCGCGGGTCGCCGACGCCGACCGGCATGCCGCGGGCAGCTGGTTCACGGCGCTGGTGAACGCCGTCCGGGTGCTGCCGTACGCGGCGCGGCTGGGCTGGCATCTGCGTCGGCTCGCCCCCGATCTCATCCACACCACCTCGCTGAAGGCCGACCTGATCGGTCTCATCGCCGGCCGAGTGGCCGGCCGGCCGGTGGTGTGGCACATCCATGACCGGATCAGTTCCGACTACCTCCCCGCGCCGATGGTCCAACTGCTGCGCTGGCTGGCCCGCTGGGCGCCCAGCCGGGTGATCGTCAACTCCGCCGGCACCGCCGCCACCCTGCCGAACGCCAGGGGCCTCACCGTCGCCTACCCGGGGTTCAGCCCCCGCCAGTTGGGCCCCTCCCCTATCGCCCGGGACTTCCCTCGGCCCCCCGTCGTCGGGATCGTCGGCCGGATCAGCCCGACGAAGGGCCAACTGGAGTTCGTCCGGGCTGCCGCGACCGTGCTGGCCCGCCATCCCGAGGCCCGCTTCCGGGTGGTCGGCGCCCCGCTCTTCGGTGAGGACGCGTACGAGGCGCAGGTGAGGGCGGAGGTCGAGGCCCTCGGTCTGGCCGACGCCGTCGACTTCGTCGGCTTCGTCGAGGACACGACGGTCGAGCTCGACCGGATGAGCGTGTGCGTGCACGCCTCCAGTCAGCCGGAGCCCTTCGGTCAGGTGATCGTGGAGGCGATGGCCCGTGGTGTCCCGGTCGTGGCGACCTGCGGCGGCGGGGTGACCGAGATCGTGCAGCCCGATCCCGACGCCGAGCCACTCGGTTGGCTGGTCCCGCCTCATGACGTGGCAGCCCTGGCGGAGGCGATCAACACGGTGCTGGAGCATCCCGAGGTGACCCGGCCGCGGGCACTCGCCGCGTGGTGGTCCGTTCAGGAGCGTTTCGCGATCACCGGGACCGCCGCAGCCGTCCAGGCCGTATGGCGCGACGCTGCCGGCCGCCGGGAGGGGGAGCGCCCCCGGACGCCCCCGAGTCCGGTGGAGCACTGATTCAGTCACGCTGAGGCGCCCCGGCCGGGTCGGCGGCTTCCCAGCGTGCAGGGCGGCAACCCCAGCGTGCAGGGCGGCAACGGTGACACCAGCTCGTCGTTCGGGAAACACCCGCGCATCACACCTAGACTGACCGCGTGTTCCAGTCAACCGATGCGCGGGTGAGTCACCTCCACCGCATTCCCGCGCGCACCGGACGCACCGCCGACTGGCCCGACTGGGTGCCGGCCGACGTGATCGAGGCCTGGGCCGCCCGGGGCATCACCCGCCCGTGGGAGCACCAGGCGGCGGCGATGAACGCCGTCCACGCGGGTCGGCATGTGCTGCTCAGCACCGGCACCGCCTCGGGCAAGTCCCTCGCCTACCTCGTGCCGATCGCCACCGCGACCCGGGACGCACCACGGGATGCCCGGCGGGCCCCCGCAGCTGCCACCCGGCGGACATCACCAGCACCGTCGGCCCGTCCGGCGCGGGCCCTCCACCATGGTCCCGCCACCGATGCCGGCACCGGTGGCGGGACCGGCCCCGGCACCGCCGTCGCCACCCGTCCGCGGCTCACCGCCGCACAGCTGCGCGCCGATCTCGGCACCGCCCACCGGACCGGCACCGCCCTCTACCTCGCGCCGACCAAGGCCCTGGCCCACGACCAGCTGCGGGCCTGCCACGACCTGGGACTGGACGGCTGGCGCGTCACCACCCTGGACGGCGACTCCGACGACGCCGAGCGGGCCTGGGCCCGCGACTTCGGGACGTACGTCCTCACCAACCCCGACATGCTTCACTACTCGGTGCTGCCCGACCACGGCCGGTGGGCGCGGCTGCTCGGCTCGCTGCGCTACATCGTCCTCGACGAGTGCCACCGCTACCGCGGCGTGTTCGGCGCCCACGTCTCGGCTATCATCCGCCGGCTGCGCCGCCTCGCCGCGCTGTACGGGGCGGACCCGGTGGTGGTCGCGACCTCGGCGACCGTCGACGGTGGCGGCGAACTGCTCGCCGATCTGGCCGGGGTCGCCGCCGAGGACGTGGTGACGGTCACCGAGGACACCTCACCGCACGGGCAGGTCGACCTGGTGCTGTGGCAGCCGGAGGGCAACCACGACACCGAGTCGGCGCACCTGCTGGCCGACTGCGTCACCGAGGGACGCCAGACCGTCGCCTTCATCGCCTCCCGGGCGATGGCCGAACGGGTCGCCGTCACCGCCCAGGAGCTGGCCGGCCCCACCGGGCGGATCGACGCCTACCGAGCCGGCTACCTGTCCCAGGACCGGCGCCGGCTGGAACGCGACCTGCAGACCGGCCGGCTGCACGGCGTGGCGGCGACCAACGCCCTGGAGCTGGGGGTCGACATTGCCGGGCTGGACGCCGTCATCGTGTCGGGTTATCCGGGCACCCGGGCCGCGTTGTGGCAGCAGGCCGGCCGGGCCGGCCGCCGCGGCAGCGATGCGCTGGTGTTCCTGGTGGCCCGGGAGAACCCGCTCGACGCGTACTTCTTCGCCCACCCCGAGGAGCTGCTGGACGGCTCGGTGGAGCGTACGATCCTCGACCCGGCCAACCCGTACGTGCTGGGACCGCACCTGGCGGCGGCCGCGCAGGAGGCCGCACTGACCGAGGCAGATGCCCGGTTCTTCGGCCCGGCGATGCCCGGCATCGCCGACACCCTGGCGGCGCAGGGGGTGCTGCGCAAGCGGCGGGCGGGCTGGTACTGGACCCGTCCGGAGCGCGCGGCGACGATGATCGACATCCGCGGCGGCGGGGCCCGGGCGGTCGACATCGTGGACCGGGACACCGGCCGGCTGGTCGGGGTCGCCGACGTCGGCTCCGCCGATCGGGCCGTGCATCCCGAGGCGGTCTACCTGCACCAGGGCGACTCCTGGATGGTGGACACCCTCGACCTGGAGCACTACGAGGCGATCGTGCACCGGGACCGGCCCGGCTACACCACCCAGCCGGTCTCCACGATGGACATCGCAGTGCTCGGCACCGCCGAGGCCCGGCCGTTCGGCCACGACGCGAGTCGCTCGGTGGACACCGCCGAGATCTGCCGGGGGACCGTACGCCTCACCGGCCAGGTGGTCGGCTACCTGCGCCGCGACGAGCTCACCGGCGAGGTCTGGGACCGGACGCCGATGGTGCTGCCGGAACATTCCCTGGAGACGCAGGCGATGTGGATCCGGATCCCCGAGGCCGTCGTCCGCGCCACCGGCCTGACTCCGCCGCAGCTCGCCGGGGCCGTCCATGCCGCCGAGCACACCGCCATCGGTCTGCTGCCGCTGTTCATCTCCTGCGACCGCTGGGACATCGGCGGCGTCTCCACGGTGTTCCACCCCGACACCGGCGCCGCCACGATCTTCATCCACGACGGCCAGTCCGGCGGCTCCGGCTACACGGCCCAGGGGTTCCGGATCGGCGAGCGCTGGTGGCAGGCGACGTACGAGCGGCTCAGCAGCTGCCGCTGCACGAACGGCTGCCCCCGCTGCGTCCAGTCCCCCAAATGCGGCAATGCCAACCAGACCCTCGACAAGGAGGCGGCCCGGGTGCTGCTGCGGGCCCTGCTGCCCGCCCGGTGAGCTCCCGGGCGCGGCCGTCGTCCCCCGCACCGGAGTCCGCCCCCATCGGCCGACGCCCGAAGCCTCACCTCAGCGCCGGGAGTACTCCTCCTCCTGCCCGAGGGCGTCCTCCAGCGGCTCGGTGGCCGGCACCCTGCCGCGGTCGATGGCCGACCAGAAGTCGCCCCGGACGTAGAGGTCGGCGGACCGGTCGCGCGGCACGTGGTCCCAGCTGGTGACCCGGCCCTGCGACAGCGCGTGCGCCACCAGCCGGCGCCGCTCCTGGCTGGTCCGGACGTCGCGCTCCAGCTCGTCCAGGTCACGGCCGGCCAGCAGCGCCGTCCGCAGCTGCTCCCGCACCTCCTGCCAGGCGGGGGCCTCGGCGAGGTTGACCTGCTCGTACGGATCGCTCGCCAGGTCGAACAGCTGCTCCGGGTCCCCGGGGCAGTAGGTGTACTTGAGACTGCCCCGGACCAACGTCAGCTGCGGGGCGGTGACCCCCTCCGCCAGGTACTCCACCACCACGTCGCGGATCCTCGACGGCTGCTCGCCGCGGAGCAGTTCGAGCAGGCTGGCCCCCTCGCCGGAGACCGGCGGGACCCCGCCGGCGATCTCCACCAGGGTGGGAAGCAGGTCGACCAGCGACACCGGGGTGCGGACCCGCCCCGGGAGGTAGCGCACCGGGGAGTGCACCACCAGTGGCACCCGCGAGGACTGTTCCAGCGGCGACATCTTGTACCACATGCCCCGCTCCCCGAGCAGGTCACCGTGGTCGGAGGTGAGGATGATGATCGTGTCGTCGAGCAGGTCGAGTTCGCGCATCCGGTCCAGCAGGATGCCGACCTGGTCGTCGATGTAGCTGACACACGCGTAGTAGGCGCGGCGGGCCCGCAGGGTCTCGGCCTCGTCCGGCGGACGGCGGTCGAATCCACTCATCGCCTGCAGTCGCTGGCTGTGCGGGTCGAGCTCCTCGAGGTCGACGGTCGGGACGGTCGGCGGATCGATCTCCACCCCGTCGTAGCGGGCCCAGTGTTCCGCCGACGGCTCGTACGGATCGTGCGGGTGGATGTAGGAGGCGACCAGGAAGAACGGCTGCCGGTCCCGGTCGCGGGCGCGATCGGTGAGGTAGCGGCGGGCCTGGAAGGTCACCTCGTCGTCGAAGTCCCGCTGCACCGTCGCGGCCGACACCCCGGCGGTGAAGACGCTGCCGCTGTCGTGGTACCAGGGCAGCCGCTGGCTGCGGGCCAGCCGCCAGTCCGGCACCATGCCCAGATCGGCGGGGTATACGTCCGAGGTGTGCCGCTCCTCGAAGCCGTGCAGCTGGTCGGGACCGATGAAGTGCATCCGGCCCACCAGCGCGGTGTGGTAGCCGAGCGCCCGCAGGTGATGGGCGACCGTCGGCGCGGAGGAGGGGAACTCGGCGGCGTTGTCGTACGCCCCGGTCTGGGACGGGAGCAGGCCGGTCATCATCGATGCCCGGGACGGGGCACACAGCGGCGAGTTGCAGTACGCGCGGTCGAACACCACACCCTCCTCACCCAGCCGGTCCATGTACGGGGCGCGGACGGTCGGATTCCCGTACGCCCCCAGCGCCGTGTAGGCCAGCTGGTCGGCCTGGATCAGCACGATGTTCGGCTGTCGTCCCACGAACGTCCACTCCTCTTCGACTCGGTCGCCCGGTCGGCTCGGGTCAAGCCCAG
>Ga0334882_1004029_pt1 | contig 12869 bp, 8 predicted proteins | sample GraSluR1_MG_5_FD_207226 | JGI IMG/M metagenome (GOLD analysis project Ga0334882, IMG submission 207226) | Sludge microbial communities from methane-producing bioreactor in Wageningen University, Netherlands - Granular Sludge_15_04-R1 | ecosystem: Engineered > Bioreactor > Anaerobic > Unclassified... | reverse complement strand
CGCCATGCCGGGACGGCAGCTCTGCGTCTACTGGGAGGAGAAGCCGCCGATGGAATACAGCTGGAGAGTGATGAATCCCGCTGGCAGATACAGGTTATTAGCCGTTATGATTTGCAGGCGGAAGAAAGCAGGAAAATTGAGTGCCAACAGGAATTTAGAAGTAAACTGGAAAACTATCAAGCCGACTGCAACAATCCGGAAACCGAGGCCATAATCCGGCGGCTGAACTGGCGGTATCCCTGCGGCTACGCGGTTAACCTGCCTTCCAAGTTATCCGTTTCTCAGATCAAGGGCATGGGAATGGATGAAGTCAAGCCAGCTCGGGTATCCTTAATCAGCCCGGGGGAAATTGAACCAGGAAACATAAACACCAATCAGGATTCTGCTTTGGGCTCAATGGAAAAGGGAACCCTGATGCATGTGGTTATGGAGCATATAGAATTCCAACCCTACCACAGCCGGGAAGAAATAGAGGAACAAATTGAGCTGCTGGTCAACAAGGAATTGCTGAAGGCCGAAGAGGTTGAGTGGATGGATATAAATGTCATTTTGGCTTTCTTTCAGTCCTCCCTGGGCCAAAGAGCCTTGCAAGCCAGCACTATTTACCGGGAAACCCCCTTTAACCGGTTGTGTCCAGCCGGGGAAATCATCAAGGGGGCAGAGGGTATTGGTGAAGAACTCTTGATCCAGGGGATAATCGATTTGTATTTCATCGAGGGATCGGAAGCGGTGCTGGTAGATTATAAGACCGACCGGCTGACTCCCGCCAATCGCCGGGACAGGATCGAACTATACCGTTTGCAGCTGGAGCAGTATCAGAAGGCCATAGAACAAATACAAGGAATTAGAGTAAAAGAGAGTTACCTGTATTTCCTGCTGGAAGGAGAAGCGGTGAGAATCGTCTGATGCCCCGGGTCAGGAAAGTCATTGCCATCAGGCAGAAAATTTGACATACTTTTTATATCCAGTAAAAAAGCTGCTCACCGCCTCTTCAAACATTCGGTTTCCTGCTGACAAAACGGCGAGGGGCTTTAATCCACCGCTTCGTGGCAACGGGTTGAAAATTATTCCGCAGTTTTTATCCATGATTAAGTAGGGGTCAGGCAAAACCGGCGGCCTGTGCCAGCAGGCGCTATTTCCGATAGGGGGTTAGGGAATGATAGTCGGTAGTTTTATGAACAAGGAAGTTATAGTCCTTGATTTGAATACCACTCTTTATGAAGCTGCGGGTATTTTCCTGCAAAATGAAATCGATGGGGCACCGGTAGTAGACGGGCAGATAATGATAGGACTGTTTACCAAGACCCACCTGATCAGAGCCATGCATGCCCGGGATGATCTCGATCGGCCGGTGAAGGATTACATGACCAGGAAGGTGCGGACCATAGGACCCGAAGAGGAGGTACTGAATGTAGATATCTCCCATACCGGTCGCTATCCGGTGGTAGATGAGAGCGGACAGCTGCTGGGCATCATCACCAAGTCCGACATAATGGTTGCTTTAAGCGAGATAGTAGCCGAAGTATACGGACAAATGGAAACGGTGATCAATTCTGCCTATAATCCTATAGTAGCCATAGATAAGGAAGGATATATAAATATCTGGAACCGGGCCATGGAAAAGATGAGCAATATAAAAGCCAGCGATGTTCTAGGGAGATTTATCAGCAACATCGTACCCGAGAGCAATCTTATGAGTGTAATTAAAAGCGGTCGCAGGGAATTCGGGATTAAGCTCAGGGTGGGAAACAGATCCACCATTACCAATCGGGCACCTATCATTACCAACGGAGAGATAACCGGTGCAGTAGCGGTTTTACATGACTTGAGTGAAGTTGAGGCTATATCCCGCGAACTTGAATATGTAAAAGCATTGAATGCGGAGATGGATGCACTGATTGATTCCTCCTATGATGGACTCTATATAACCGATGAGAATGCGGTTACCATACGTACCAATAAGGCCATAAAGCGGGTTACCGGGATGGAAGAAGATGTTTTTCTGAATAAAAGCATGCAGCAGCTGGTTGATGATGGGATATTGTCCAGATCGGCTACCCTGATTTCCATGGAGTCCAAGGCCCCGGCTACCACTACCCTAACCACAATCACCGGGCGTACCTTGCTGGTGAGCGCCACCCCCATATTTGATGAGAACGGCAAAATTTATCGGGTAATAACCAATGTTCGGGACATAAGCGAACTCAATATGCTTAAACAGAAACTGGAACAGATGGAGGGCTTGAAGCAGCATTTTGAGTTTCAGGTCAAGCAGATCAAGCTAAAAGAATCAGGCGAACTGGTATTTAAGAATAAGGAAATGGAGAGAATCGTATACCAGGCAGTAAAAGTGGCGGAAGTGGACTCTACCGTGCTGCTCTCCGGCGAATCCGGAGTAGGCAAGGAAGTGATCGCAGAAATAATTAAGAAGAACAGTGCCCGCAAAGATGGCCCCTTTGTCAAAGTGAACTGCGCCGCTATACCGGAAAATCTTATCGAATCAGAATTGTTCGGGTATGATTCAGGCGCTTTTACCGGAGCCCGTAAAGAAGGGAAACCGGGACTATTCGAAGTGGCCAACACCGGAACCCTGCTGCTGGATGAAGTGGGGGATATACCGGTATATCTTCAAGTCAAGCTCTTGCGCGCCCTGCAGGAAAGAGAGATTATTCGGGTAGGTGCAACTGAGCCGGTCAAGATAGATGTTCGTATCATAGCAATTACCAACAAGAATTTGGCATCAATGGTGGAGAATGGGGAATTCAGGGAAGACCTCTATTACCGCTTGAATGTGGTTCCCATCCAGGTTCCTCCTCTGCGGGAAAGGAGGGAAGAGATTCCTCTGCTGGTAAAGCATTTTATAGATAACTTCAACCGGCGTTATAACCTGGGCAAGAGCGTTGATCCGGCTCTGATCGATATATTGATGCAATATGACTGGCCAGGCAACATAAGGCAGCTGGAGAATTTTATGGAAAGATTGGTTGTGACCAGCAGCTGTGAAGTATTGACTTCCCAGCATTTGCCCGAATGTTTTCTGTCGGCGGGATACGGGAACGGGCGCAGTCCGGATTCTTCAGTCAGTGTGAACAGAATCATTCCCTTGAAGGATGCGGTGGAAAACGTAGAGAAGCAGCTGTTGGAGAAAACCTTTGCCATAGCTAATTCCTGCGGCAAAGCCGCTGCCATACTGGAAGTGGATGCTTCCACTATTTCCCGAAAGGCCAGCAAATATGGCATCAAGCATTAAATCACACTATTTTTAATGGATTACCCAGCAGCATAAATGGCAGGAAGTAAAGGACAGCACCGGCCAAAAATAAATATTAAGACATAGTCCAACGAAGCGAGTTATCGGATAAAAACCAGTAAGACTGCGGTTAGCAGCCTTACTGGTTTCAATAATTATTGAACTGTTTATGGATACGAACTCTGCGATCACCATCATTGGGGCTCGCAGGCTTAAAGGGATAAGGATAAAACTGCGGAGCAGCCACTCCTTATATTTTATTGGATTTTCTCCAGATTTTATAATTCTCTGCCTCTTTGATGAGTTCGTCTCTGAACTGGGGATGGGCTAGGTTGATCAGCCCCTCTGCGCGTTCCCAGGTGCTCTTCCCTTTCTGGTTGAAGATGCCATACTCCGTTACGATATAATATGCCATGGAACGGGGTACGGTAACAATAGTGCCGGGCAATAAACCTGGTACAATACGGGATTGCAGCGATCCGTCTTTTCCTTTTACGGTAGAAGTCAAAGCCACATAGCCGCGTCCGCCTCTGGATTTATAAGAACCAAAGATGAAGTCCCACTGTCCGCCGGTACCGGAAATATGCCGACCAGAGGAGGCTTCCGATGCTACCTGACCGAAAAGGTCTACTTCGATGGCATTATTGATGCAGACCATGTTATCTATTTGTCCAATAACAAAGGGGTTATTGGTATAACTGACCGGATAACTGGCAGCCACCGGGTTGTGATCCAGGAATTCATAAAGTTTATTGGTGCCCATGGCAAAAGTATAGGCCATTTTACCTTTGTCGATTTGTTTTTTCTTGCCTGAAAGCCGACCGGCTTCATACATATCTACAAAAGAGTCTACCAGCATCTCGGTGTGAACTCCCAGGTCCTTCAGATCAGACTGGGCGATCATGGCGCCTACTGCATTAGGCATGCCGCCGATTCCCAGCTGTATGCAATCCCCATCCTGCATTTCTGACAGTATCAACTCAGCGATTTTCTTGTCGACATCACTGGGCGGAACCCCCGGGACCTGTACCAATGGCGGGTTTGCTTGGCTTTCAACCACGTAATCCACATCAGAGATGTGAACGATTTCGCCGTTTCCGCCGCAGCACCAGGGAGCCGAAGTATTTACATAAAGAACCTTGATTTTGGCAACATCCAGTACGGCAGTGGAGATGGAATTAGAGGTACTGATATTGAAATAACCATTTTTGTCCATGGCAGTAACCGGCTGGAAACAGATATCTACCGGGTCGTATCCCCTTAAATAGTGTTCAGGCCCTTCGTGGTAGACCAGTGATATGTAGTTGCACAGGTCAGCTTCCTGAAGCTTTCGGGATACACCGGAAAAGTGCCAGTCATTCATGCAGAAGACTTCCCTTTTGGGGTCTACCTGGCAGATTTTTGGCATAAAGGTCATGGTAACCAAGCGGATTTTAACATCTTTTAATTCATCTTTTCGCTCCGCCAGCGCAGCGTCGATTTCCAGCGGCTGCTGAACAAATTCCCCATATTGTACCCAGTCGCCGGACTTAACCAACTTGGCAGCCGCCTCAGCGGTTATCAGCTTGCTTTTATATTGTTCCAACACATTACTCATAAAATAAATCCCCCTCTAAAATTTTCTTGCACATCACCGATATTTCCAAGACTTGACTGGATAACAGACAAGCGACCAGTGATGTTTGACCAGCCCTGGCCCCAAAATTTCGATAATTGTGTTTTATCACCTCCAAAGACTACTTATGTTGCAATATTTGCTCCCGACATTAATGTCATGGCCCTTCAAAAATCTCCATCTTTACATTATGCACATGACAAAGCGGAAACAAATTCTAAAATAATCTTGTTGTTGATTTATTTAAAATGATTAAAACTCTTGGAAAAGGAGAAAAAATATCAAACAATTTTGCTGCAGATAAGCCGTAACCAACGAAACCATAAAGAAGTTAAAATCCAGAATAATGGAGTAAACGTACAAAAACACTTAGAAAATAGGCATATTATATGCCATTAATATATTTTAACATTCATTAATTGCATATTCAATAATACCCGGCAAAACATAACAGGTGCAAAAATAAAGGCGATCATGTACCATATCTATGTTGGCAGAGACCGAAGTTTCAAGTATATAATAACAGATGGAAGCTATCATCCAGCTTGTAAACAAATAGGACATAAATTACAATATACAGGGGAAGGAGAGAATGAACAGGAAATATGTTAAACGAGACAGGTGAAGAAAAAACAGGTAAATTGAATTTAATAGCCACCAAGAGCTTTGCCTCTAACCCGGATCTGGTTTATGTGATTGATTTTTTAAACCGCAGCCTGAAGGGAAAAAAGGTAATGTTCGGTATCAAGAAGAATAAAGAAACTAACGAAATGATAATAAATATATATGAGATATAGGAGCGCCTATCAATGAGTGAAGAAATAAAAAGCTTTCTTAAAGAAGTAATCAGCATCGTAGTTATAGCCTTTGTTCTGGCTATGATATTAAGGACTTTTGTGGTGGAAGGCAGGATAATACCTACCGGTTCCATGCTGCCTACCATACAGCTTCAGGACCGGGTTATGGTAAATAAGTTCATATATTATTTTAAGGAACCTGAACGAGGGGATATAGTAGTTTTTGATCCTCCCGATGTTCTTAACAGTAAAGAAGATTATATTAAAAGAGTGGTTGGCCTGCCCGGAGATACCATTCAGGTAAAACAAGCCCAATTATATGTCAACGGACAGGCGGTATCGGAACCTTATTTGTTTGAGCCTATGGCTTATGATTATGGGCCGGTTACTGTACCCGAGGATGCACTGTTTGTTATGGGGGATAACCGCAATGCCAGCTTCGATAGTCACCGTTGGAATGCCTGGCTGACCAGGGACCACCTTAAAGGCAAGGCATTTTTGATCTACTGGCCGGTTAATCATATCACCTTGCTGGAACGTGGTTTTGCCTATGAATAGCATTTGATGGGGGAAACCAGGTTTATGATTGCTTATCCGGAAGTAGAATATATGCGGCTGGTTTTGGTCATAATCTGGAGAAACTATGAACGGAGGGTTGCATGGATTGAATATTCTGCTTACCAATGATGACGGAATTAATGCCGGGGGGATAAGAGCTCTGGTAAGAGAACTCAGTACCCTCGGCGATTTATATGTTGTGGCACCTGATCGGGAACAAAGCGGTACAGGGCATTCCATAACCGTGTTTGAACCCATCCTCACCCAGAAGCTGGAAATAGAGGGGGTAAAGGCGGCCTGGATCGTTAAAGGCACTCCGGTTGACTGCGTCAAGTTGGCCATAGGTAAACTGCTGAGCCCCAAAATGGACCTGGTAGTATCTGGTATTAACCATGGTCCTAACCTGGGAACGGATGTACTGTATTCAGGTACGGTATCTGCTGCGGCCGAGGGGGTAATTATGGGTGTACCCTCGGTGGCGGTATCATTAAACTCCTATAATGACACAATGGATTTTACTTTCCCGGCTCAATTCACCCGCAACTTTATTCGGACCGTCATCAGGAGGGGGATAGACCGAAATACCATGGTCAATATTAATATTCCGCCCCTACCTCCCAGGCAGATTAAAGGCATCCGTATAACCAGGCTGGGGGTCAGGAACTACGATAATTTGTTTGAAGAACGCCGGGATCCCCGGGGCAACACCTATTATTGGCTGGGGGGCGGGGTAAGAAAGGAAGAGCAGGAGAAAGACAGCGATGTTCTGGCAGTGGAAGAAAATTATATCAGCATAACCCCCTTGCATCTGGATCTTACCGACTACATATTAATGGAAGAATACCGGCAGGTCTTTCGCCGTTATCTGGACTATTTTGATGGAGAAAAAGTATGATTCTGATCAGCCTGCTAATTAATACCGTAATATTTTTTCTGATAACCAACTGGTCTTATCTGCAGAAGAAAAAGGCAGACCCTGATTACCCCAACCGCCCCCTGACCAGGGTCATTCTGTTTCCACTGGCATTAGGAATAGTATTCACCCTGATTGTAGATGCCTTTAAAGGGGTGATTATTTACCAGTTAATACTGTTCTTGGTTGCAGCTCTGTTGTTGTATTGGATATTCTTTGTAGTGAACAAAGGGAACAAATAAAGTGTAAAAACATTTTGCTAGTTGGATGAATATATAGTACCATTTTTACAGTTACAGTATATTGTGAGGAGGTCGTTTGATGAAGGTTTACCCTACAAGTAAAATTCGCAACATAGCTCTTGTCGGCCATGGAGGAACTGGAAAGACTTCACTGGCAGAAGCTATGCTCTATAATACCGGAGTAACCAGCAGATTGGGCAAGGTGGATGACGGAAACACCGTGGCAGACTTCTTGCCGGAAGAAGTAAAGAAAAAAATCACCATCAGCACATCACTGGTACCCTGCGAATACAGGGAACATAAAATAAATGTTCTGGATACCCCCGGTTTTGCCGACTTTTACTTTGAGGTAGTGGGAGCGGCCAGAGTTGCGGACACTCTGGTGATGGTGCTTTCAGCCAATGCGGGGGTGGAGGTTCAGACCGAGGTCATTTGGGAAGACTTTCCGGAAACGCCGAAACTGGTATTCGTAAACAAGATGGATCGTGAAAACGCTGACTTTTTCAAAGTGCTGGATCAATTGAAGGACACTTTTGCGGATCTGATAGTTCCGGTACAGATTCCTATCGGTTCGGAAAGTACTTTCAAAGGGGTGGTGGATCTGGTCAAAATGAAAGCCTACACCTTTGAAGAGGGCAGCGGGAAGATGAGCGAGGATGAAATACCTGCCGACATGATGGACGATGTGGAATTATACAAGGAACAATTGATAGAAGCAGCAGCAGAAGCAGATGATGACCTGCTGGCCAAATACCTGGAGGGAGAAGAGCTGAGCGATGACGAAATCCTGACCGGGATCAAGAAGGCAGCTGCATCAGGCTCAGCCGCATTTGTTTTCTGTGGATCAGCGGTAAAAAACATAGGTATTAAACCCTTTATGGATTTTGTCGTAGACTGCGCTGCTACTCCCGAGGACAATTCCCTCTATCAGGACATGGACCAGTCCAAACTGGCGGTACAGGTGTTCAAAACCATAGCCGACCCATACATAGGCCGCCTCAACATGTTCCGGGTTTTCACCGGCACCATGAAAGCCGACAGTTCATATTACAATGCCAATAAAGAAAAGGATGAGAGAATTGCTCAGTTGCTGGTGATGACCGGCAAAGAACAGTCCGCGGTACCGGAGCTGAACGCGGGAGACATCGCCGCCGTGGCCAAATTAAATATTACTGCTACCGGCGATACCCTTTGTCAAAAGGCCAATCCGGTATCCATCAGCGCCATTGAATTTCCTCAGCCAACTCTGAACATGGCCATTGAGCCCAAGAGCAAAGGCGATGAAGATAAACTAAGCGGAGCATTGCAGAGATTAAAGGAAGAAGACCCCACTATTGAGATTGAAAAGAATACTGAAACCAAACAGACTTTGTTAAAATCCATGGGCGATACCCATGTGGATACCATAATAGAGAAGCTAAAAAGCAAATTCGGGGTTGACGTAATCAGCAAAGATATGAAGATACCATACCGTGAAACCATCAGGACCACCGTCGAAGCAGAAGGCAAGCATAAGAAACAGAGCGGGGGGCATGGGCAATACGGTCACGTTAAGATCCGCTTCGAACCTCTGGGTGAAGGAGAATTTGAATTCGGTGAACAGGTATTCGGGGGATCAGTGCCCCGCCAGTACTTCCCGGCAGTAGAGAAAGGACTGCAGGAAGCCCTGGAAGAAGGAGTGCTGGCCGGCTATCCGGTGACCAGCATCAAAGCTACCCTGTTTGACGGTTCCTACCATTCGGTTGACTCCTCCGAAATGGCCTTCAAGATGGCCGCCCGGCTGTCTTTCCGCAAAGGTATGGAAATGGCCAAACCGGTATTGCTGGAACCGATAATGAATGTTGAGATACTGGTGCCCGAATCTTTCATGGGCGATATCATCGGTGATCTGAACAGCAAGCGGGGACGGGTTCAGGGAATGGAGCCGGTAGGCAAGAAACAGCTGATTAAGGCGCAGGTTCCTCTGGCTGAAATGGCCAGGTATACCATAGACTTGAAATCCATGACCCAAGGCCGGGGGAAATTTTCCATGGGATACTCTCACTATGAAGAAGTACCGGCCCAGAACGCCGACAAGATTATCGAAAGAACCCGTCAGGAAAAGGAAGAAAAAGACAAGTAGCAAAGATAGTGATAGGGGAGAGGTGTTTCTGACCTCAGAGCAACACCGATCCGAAAGCAAATAATCAGCAGATGACAACGGGAGCAATTTATTTCGTTGTCATCTTTTTTGTGCAAAGATTGAACAGCTGCCTTCCTCCTATTTGGCTGCTACCGGTAAAATATGCTCTAGCCCCATGCTGACCCGACTTCGCAGGGTGTTTGCTCCGGCTCAGCCAACCCTTGCTGATAAATTCACTATATCCTGATAGTTCTTTCGGCAGAATCCAGCAGGACTATGTTCAGAAGGAAGTTATTGTAATACTTTATTAGTATTGCCAGTATATATTATTAACTAATGGCAGTTTAGAAAAGGTATAGGCCTAAAGAACAAAATAATAACCCTAAAGTACGAAACGATCTTGGGTCATGGCAGAGAGGAAGCAAAACAGAAATCGGAGAAATCAATGATGTAATATCTCAATAAACATAAGGTCGATGGAGGAATATCATACTTAAGTTCATTTATTTTCAACTTATGGGCAGTAGATAATTTGCCTCACAGCATTGTATGCTTAGAATAACAAGGACGTACAGGCAGAAATATCCCCACTAGCAGACTGTCTTCAGGGTCATCGTCTTGCAGACAGAGATAGAAAATAAGGTGCTTATATTATGATCACTAATGTCATAAGTACGATATCCCTTTCCCAACGGGAAAAAAAACAAACCCACTATGATATAAGTGATTGAGTTGTGACTGGGGTTTGCTAGGATAGGATCAGAAAGTCGTAGAGATTGGCAGATCGTAGATACAAAAAGATGCAATCTTTATTGCTTTAAGCGCGGCTATAAAGGATCAGGCTGTTAATAGCCATATAGTAGTTGCGGACTATCACAATCCAAAGGATAAAGAAAGGGGTAAGAGGTATGATTTCAAAGAAATTGTCAAAAAGGCTGGCCTGGAAGCAAAAAAACTGGGAAAAGAATCAGGCTAAAAGGAGAAAACTAGGAGTTGCACTCGCATTAACCGGCTTTGTGGCTATAAACACTGCAGCCCCGCTGGAAGCCAGTGCGTCTTATTTCGATGAGGTTAAATCCTCAATTTATCAGCAGGCTGGAGATATCAAGGGTGATGCTTATGATGAGATGGGCAATATTATCGGCGATATTCTTAACGACCCTAATGTGCCCGACGGTTGGTGTGATCATTGCGATTGGTGTGAGGGAGATTGTGATGCTGATTCCGACTCCGATTCCGATTCCGATTCTGATTCTGATTCTGATTCTGATTCCGACTCCGACTCCGACTCCGACTCCGATTCCGACTCTGATTCCGACTCCGATTCCGATTCAGATTCCGACTCTGATTCCGATTCCGATTCCGACTCTGATTCCGACTCCGACTCTGATTCCGATGCTGATTCCGACTCCGACTCTGATTCCGATGCTGATTCCGACTCCGACTCAAACTCCGATCAGGGTATTAGCGTAGATGAGCGGGAGCCGTTGGGCAGCATGGAACTCATGGAAATTCCAGAGGATGTCCCCGCCCTGCCAAATACCGGCGGAACAGCGGCAGTTGGGATATTATCCGGATTTTCCACCCTGGCTGTTGGATTGAAATTATGGCTTAGAAAGAAGAAAGAATAGAACATAAAACCAGGTCTTTGCTATCAGCTATAATGGGCTGAGCAAAATGAAGGTTAATTTAATTATAATAAAGAGCTTGAGCTATTATTTAGTCAGGCTCTTTTTTCTGGCTAAAATATGAATCCAAGGTATCATATACGGATTAAAACTAGAAAAGCACCAAGATGAGATCCATAGCGAGGCATATTCTCCGCCCTCCTTTCAGGCTAAAACTTCTAACACCAAAAAATATTAAGAGCATAGGTCTATTTGTAACTCAGATGTAACTCTGACTTGCTAATATGCTATCAGAAAGTATTATATGGTTCAGTAAAAGCTGAAGTTCTATGACAGCTTTCGTGGTGTAACCTTCGAGAAAAAAACCGGGTAGAAATCGAGGAACAATGGTTAATATTAGAACCGGATAAAGAAAGGGGAAAGAGGTATGTCAAAGAAAATGGCCAAGAAATTGGCTTGGAAACATTGGAACTGGCAAAAGAACCAGGAGAAGAGAAGAAAACTGGTGACAAAATTTGTGTTAGCCGGTTTTATTATTCTGAATACTTCATTGCCGATTGAAGCTTATGCGGCAGCGGGAGACAACCATGGGCCGGATAATCAACAGTACAGCCAATCTCAAGGAGGAGGCCAGGGAGGCCAGGGAGGCCAAGGAGGCCAGGGCGGTCAGGGTGGCCAAGGAGGCCAAGGCGGTCAGGACGGCCAGGGAGGCCAGGGAGGCCAAGGAGGCCAGGGCGGTCAGGGTGGCCAAGGAGGCCAAGGCGGTCAGGACGGCCCGGAAGGCCAGGGTGGCCAGGGAGGTCAGGACGGTCAGGATGAGCAGGGCGGCCATGGTGGTCCCTTTGTGCCTGCCGATGGCGACGCCGACGCTGATACAGATTCCGATGCCGATTCCGATGCCGACGCTGATTCCGACGCTGATTCCGACTCCGGATCTTCGCGATATGTCTATGTCTCCGGCAACCCTAGCTATTGGGACTTTAAGATTGATGATATAGAAGGAAATAACTTCGATGGAGATTACCCAATAAAAAAAGGTGAATTAGTAATAGGCACCTTGACTATATCCAACTCCGATAATGACTCCTTTGATTGGAGCATAAACGATGCTGACAATGATCCTGGGACCGACCTGCTTAAAGTAACTGAAGTTCGGGTAAAAGGAGGTCCGGGCTACAACCTGTATGAATATGACCCTGCGGCCATATCGGATGAGAATTTGGTTTCTCCCAGTGTGCCAAACTATCCGGATATAAGCAATGTGACCTTCCTCTTCGATTATGATGACGCTGATGCCGATGCCGATGCCGACTCGGACGCTGATGCCGACGCCGACGCCGACGCTGACGCCGATGCGGATGCCGACGCTGATGCCGATGCCGACGCCGATGCCGACGCTGATGCCGACGCTGACGCTGATGCCGATGCGGATGCCGACGCTGATGCCGATGCCGATGCCGATGCCGATGCCGACTCAGACGCTGACGCTGACGCCGACGCCGATGCCGACTCGGACGCTGACGCTGACAGTGACAGCGACAGTGACAGCGATAGTGACAGCGATAGTGATAGTGACAGCGATAGTGACAGCGACAGTGATAGCGACAGTGACAGCGACAGCGACAGCGACAGTGACAGCGACAGTGACAGCGATGCGGATGCCGATGCAGACGCCGACGAAGAAATATTCCTGGAAGATGCCGAGCCCTTTGGCGCTCTGGAAGTGGAGAAACAGGATATGGAA
>Ga0334882_1004028_pt1 | contig 12871 bp, 15 predicted proteins | sample GraSluR1_MG_5_FD_207226 | JGI IMG/M metagenome (GOLD analysis project Ga0334882, IMG submission 207226) | Sludge microbial communities from methane-producing bioreactor in Wageningen University, Netherlands - Granular Sludge_15_04-R1 | ecosystem: Engineered > Bioreactor > Anaerobic >... | reverse complement strand
AAATATATCAGAAGCAGCACCCTTTAAACTGGTAAGTTACATTGTAGTCTCTGTTATTGCAGCAGTACTTTCCTTGGGCTTGATATCCAATATAACGGCGGGATTTGTTGTATTTGCTATATGGGTGGTACTCTCTCTTGTTGTGGATTATGCATCCTTGAAGGTTAAATGGATATATGATCTTATAAATGGGAAAGAAACCATTCTGATAAAGAATGGAAAGGTCATGGAAGAGAACTTGAAGAAAATAAGATACACCGGTGATGATTTACTGAGAGAACTGCGGTCAAAAAATATTTTTAATCTGTCAGATGTTGAGTTTGCCATAATGGAATCCACAGGAGATATAAATGCACTTTTAAAATCAGACAAAAAGCCAGTTACTCCCCATGACCTGCAGAGAGAGGTTGCACCGCTGTCTCAGCCTGAAACGGTAATACTTGATGGGAAAATACTTGACGGTGCTTTGACAAATAGAGGGTTAAACCGTGAATGGCTCAGAGTACAACTATCAAATCTAGGTGTGCTTCTTGAAAATGTATTTATTGGCCAGGTGGATTCTTCAGGAGACTTGTTTGTGGATACATTCGATGATTCAATGGAGATAATCCAGCCTAAAGTCAAAGAACTGCTTTATGCAAGTATGGCAAAAGTCCAGTCCGATCTTTTTGCCTTCTCGCTTCAAACTGAAAATCCTGAGGCGAAAAAAATGTATTCAAACAACGCCAATACAGTAAAAAGAATGATGGATAAACTTGAACCATATTTATTAAGATAGATGAAATTTTATATATTATTTGAAGGGAGGTGAAAAATATGACAGTAGGAACACAAATGCAGCAGGTCATAGCTGGAGTTCAATCAGCGGCTGCATCAATGAAGACTTTTGCACTGCAGACAGAAGATCAAACTGCAAAACAAGACTTTCAGCAGCTTGCCAAAACCTTTGAAGATGCACTTCAGGTTTTGAATGGAAGGTTGAAGTACATTCAGGAACAGGAAGTTCAGTACAGATAGTAGAGAGATGATTTAACATATAATACTTAGATAAATACTATGCATTTGTTTCCTGCATAGTATTTATTTATATATTTGTGATAATTTGTTGACAAAGTATAAATATATTGTTATCATATACATGAAAATGAAAATCATTATCATGTATATGAAAGGATGTAGATAATTATGGCAAATATAAACATAGTATATTGGAGTGGAACAGGAAACACAGAAAAAATGGCAAATTTGATTAGTCAGGGTGCAACTGAAAGTGGACATTCAGTAAAGTTGATAAATGTTTCAGAAGCATCTGAAGAAGATGTAAATACAGCAGATGTATTGGTACTCGGATCACCTGCCATGGGAGACGAAGTTATTGAGGAATCGGAAATGGAGCCATTTGTAGATTCCATAACTGATAAGCTCAAAGGAAAGAAGGTTGCTTTATTCGGGTCGTATGGATGGGGAGACGGACAGTGGATGAGGAGCTGGCAGGAAAGAATTGAAGATGCAGGAGCAACTTTGGTTGATGAAGGTTTGATTGTCAATGAAGCTCCGGAAGGCGAAGATGAAACTAAGTGCATAGAATTTGGAAAATCACTAATTAAATAATTTATATGGAAGTTCATACTACACAAGATAGTATGAACTTTTAAATTGCAATAATTTTGTAAAGAGTTTATAATAATTATTATAAGATAATTATTATAAACTAATATAGAAGGTGTTCATATGTCAAAAATTAAAGTTTGCAAGCATACTTTGAATTACACGGATTTAGTTAAAACCATGGCTGATAATGGAATTAAATTTAAAACTAAAGATTGTCTCCATAAATGTTCAAAATGTCATAAAAAAATTTTGCTTAAAAAAGGTAATAAATATATATCTGCGAAAAATATAGAAAATTTAATGGAGAAGCTGTAGGCTAAAGAATAAATATTGAAATGTTTTAAAAGCAGCATTACAGTTATTATAAGTATATTATGAAGAACTTGGAGTATAATAAATATTGACAACCGCACCTGTAAAATACAGATGCGGTTTGTATGAAAAACTATTTTTTAAGTTCATATTTCCAGTTATAGATTCCACCAAAATTATAAATACTCTTAAATCCCAATTTGTTCAATATATCACAGGCATTTGAAGCTCTTATGCCGCTTCTGCAATAAACTACAATATCTGTATTGAAATTTATATCCATCTTTTTAATGATATTTTCGAATTCTTGAAGAGGAATATTCTTACTTCCGGGGATATGTCCTTCAGAATATTCTTCAGGGGTTCTGACATCAATTAAAAGGAAATTATATTTACGGTCAAGCAATTTTTTCAGTCTGTGTCCTGATATTTCTTTAAAAGATGAACCATCCATCAATAATTACCTCCAATAGATTCTGACATTTTATAATAGATTTTATACTATCATAGTTATATAGTATGATTTATAGTTCAAGATTGACGTACTCATACGTAATATATATTAAACAAATTTATATGCTATTAAGGCATTTTAAAGGAGCATTACTATGAATGAAGAATATGAAAAACTTGAAATTGCAGAAAAAGGAGCCCGTCTTAGCATTGCTGCATATATTTTCTTGTCTATTTTCAAACTTTCAATGGGGTATTTCTTTAATTCAAAAGCACTTTTGGCGGATGGAATCAATAATTCCACAGATATAATTGCATCAGTTGCAATATTTATAGGTTTGAAAATATCTAGGAAACCTGCCGATGAGGATCATGCTTACGGGCATTTGAGAGCACAGACGGTATCATCTCTTGTTGCATCAATTATAATGGCGGCGGTGGGTATTGACGTTCTCTACAATGCAATTCATTCCACCATATATTTTAGAGAAGAATCACCTGATATGATTACAGCTGGAGTTGCTTCAGCCTGTGCTGTAATCATATATTTTGTATATAGGTATAACAGAAATATAGCTCTTAAAATCAACAGTTTATCATTGATGGCTACGGCAAAAGACAATCTTTCAGATTCCTGGGTCAGCATTGGTGCGGCCATTGGAATTACAGCATCTCAATTTGGGTATCCGTGGATAGATCCATTGGCTGCAGCAGTAGTTGGAATACTGATAATTAAAACTGGTATTGAGATATTCAAAGAATCCGCAAATAATTTAACAGATGGATTCGACAGTAGAAAACTTGACAATATAGTATACAAAATAGAGAGTACAGAAGGAGTAGAAAGTGTAAAAAATATAAAGGCCAGAGTACACGGAAACAATATTCTGCTTGATATAATTATAGGGGTTAATTCCAGATTAACTGTATCGGAGAGTCATAAAATAACCGAGAAGATAGAAAAAAAACTCAATGAAGAATGTGGTATAGAATATGTCATAATACACGTAGAACCCAGCTTTACAATATAGGTCCTGATTTTCAGGACCTATAAAATTAAAGAATTCTGTCATCTATTGAGTTTAACCATTCATTTACCGGATTTATAGTTGCATTTATACAGCCACTTTCAAAGGGAGATTTCAAATCTGAATAGTTTACCAGTTCCAAAAATGACTTAGTTCCACCTGCTTTACAGAGCTTTAGATAATCCTTCCAGGTGTTCTCTCTGTTCTCATTAGATTTCTTCCAGAATTGCAGTGCACATATCTGTGCAAGAGTATAATCTATATAGTAAAAAGGAACGTTGAATATATGTGATTGCTGGAACCACCAGCATCCTCTTTCAAGGAAATCACAGCCTTCATAGTTTTTGTGGGGTAGATATTTTTTTTCGATTTTTCTCCATGCATGTTTTCTCTCTTCCGGTGTAAGTTCAGGATTTTCATACATGCAGTGTTGAAATTCATCTACAGCAACTCCATAAGGTATGAATTTTATTGCGCTGCTTAAATGTGCAAATCTATATTTATCAGCATCTTCCTCGAAAAATAAATCCATCCAGGGCCATGTAAAAAACTCCATGCTCATCGAGTGTATTTCACAGCTCTCATAGGTTGGAAAATTACACTCAGGTATTTCTATCCATCTTGAAGAATAAACCTGGAAAGCATGACCTGCTTCATGAGTCAGTACATCAACATCTCCGGAAGTGCCGTTGAAATTTGAAAATATAAAAGGAGCTTTGTAGTCGGGTATATAAGTACAGTATCCGCCTCCGGCTTTTCCAGGTTTGGTTACAAGATCCATAAGATTGCAGTCCACCATGAATTTAAAGAATTCTTTTGTTTCAGGAGACAATTCCGAGTACATTCTTTTGGCATTTGCAATTATCCATTTTGAATCTCCCTTGGGTTTTGCATTTCCTGTAATAAATTCGAAATTTTCATCATAATAAGTCAAGTTCTGAATGCCTAACCTCTTTTTTTGTCGTTCATAGAGCTTTGAAGCCGCAGGAACAATATAATCCTGGACTTGTTTTCTAAAATCAGATACCATATGTGAATTGTAGTCGCTTCTCATCATTCTTATGTAACCAAGGTCTACAAAACTTTTAAATCCAAGCTTTTGTGCTATCCTGGTTCTGACTTTTACCAGCTCATCATATATTCTGTCAATTTCACCTTCATTCTCTGAAAAAAACTTGTATTTGGCATCGGAAGCATTTCTCCTAAGCTGCCTGTCTTTGCTTTGTATAAAAGGAGTCAAACCTGAAAGATTCCTGTCTTCACCCTGAAAGTGTATTTGGGCTGACGCTATTAATTTTGTATAATCTGAAGAAAGCTTGTTTTCCTGCTGGAGTTCACCTATTATTTCAGGTGAAAAAGCTTTGAGGGAGAATTCTGCTAAAGTAAAGAACTGCCTGCCAAATTTCTTTTCAAGGTCATTCCTGAAATTGGAATTTACCATTACTCTGAAAAACGTGGAATTAAGCTCGTCATATAGGGGCGTATACTTATCCCAGTAACTCTGTTCCCCATCATAGAATTTATTCTTTGTATCTATGCTGTGCCTTATTTCAGTTAAGGTAGACATGGTTTGTATGTGATTCCTGATTTTGTTTATATCTTTAATATATTCATACTGTTTTTCAGCGCTATTGGCATTTTCCACGTGCTTTACAAGGGATATAATTGATTTCCTGATACTATCATAATCCGGTCTCTCATATTTAAATTCATCAAAGTTCATCTAAAGTGCCTCCAATACTTTTTAATCACTATACATTATAAAATAAATCCTGTGATATAAAAAGACTTATGTATAATATTTACAAATTATCTATATTAAACTTGCAATTAAACTATAAGGCTGATTCCATATGCTATAATAAAATATAGATTATACAGATAAGGAGATGATGAGATGCTTGAAATAAAGAATGTGACTAAAATATTCAAAGATGTGAAAGCTGTGAGTGGGTTGTCCTTTAATGTAAATGAAGGTGAGATAGTAGGCCTCCTTGGAGAAAATGGTGCTGGAAAAACTACGACTTTAAGAATGATTTCCACGATGTTGAAGCCAAGTGAGGGAACTATAACAGTAAACGGATATGACTCAGCTGAGGATTCAGCAAAAGTTAGAGGAGAGATAGGTATCCTGTTTGGAGGCGAGGTGGGAATTTATGATAGATTGTCTGCAAGAGAAAATATGGGATATTTTGGAAGATTGTATGGAATGACTGAAGAAGAAATAGACAAGAAAATAGATGAGCTTACAAAGGAACTTAAAATGGAAGAGTATATAGACAGAAAAGCAGGAAAGTTTTCAAGAGGCATGAAGCAGAAAGTGTCAATAGCACGCGCCATAATACATTCTCCAAGTGTAATGCTTTTTGATGAGCCTAGTACCGGACTGGACGTTTCGGCAGCAAGGGTGATACATGAATTTATTTTGAAATGCAAGATTGAAAATAAGATAATTCTTCTGTCATCTCATTCAATGACAGAAGTTGAAAAGCTGTGTGACAGGGTTGTGATAATACATAAGGGAGTACTTGTAGAGAAAGGTACTATCCAGCAATTGAAGAAGAAATACAATAATGATGATCTTGAAGATGTATTTATAGAACTGATAGGTGGTGAAGTCCATGAATAACTTCTGGGTAATTCTAAAGAAAGAACTTGTAGATATATTCAGAGACAGGAAGACATTGATATTTACCATACTTCTGCCTATTATAATGTACCCGGCAATGTTCAAGATAATAGATTTGACTATGAGAAATACTATCGACTCAGTTCAGAAGAGTATAACCATTGCCTACAGGGGAAATGAAAGTTCTTCAGTTTACAAAATGCTCAAAAATATGAAAAATATAAAAATAGATAATAACGGAAAAGATACTGACAAATTGAACAAAGGTAAAATATCTCTCATAGTCGATGTACCCGAAGACTTCGACTCAAAGGTTGCAGGTGAAAATAAAACCGATATAAAAGTAATATATGATGAAACTTCAAATAAATCCTCCATGGCCTCTTCCATGATAAAGGAAGCCTTCAGCAATTACAGCAAGTCGATAGTTGATGGAAGACTCAGGGCAAAGGGAATAAGCACCGAAGTATTGACTCCATTTGAAGTAAAGGAGGAAACTGTCGGAAAACAGGACAGCAATTCCATAGGAATTCAAATACTCAATATTCTTCCCACCATACTGATTATATTCATGATAAGTCCCACTATAGGAATAGCGGCGGATCTTGTGGCAGGAGAAAAGGAAAGAGGCACTTTCGAACCACTTCTGTCTACATCTGCAGGAAGGATGTCAATATTTTGGGGAAAACTCATCGCCATATCATCTGTGGCATTTATTACACTTATAGTCACTCTGGCTTCAATGATAGGGTCAATGCTCTATATATTCTCGGGTGGAGGGAAAATAGGTATATCCATAGGTGCGTTTGCCATTATAGGGATAATTTCACTGTTTGTACTTGTAGCACTAAGTGCTGTAGAAATATCCATAAGTATATTTGCACGTTCCATGAAGGAGGCAAATACTTATCTTGGAGGTTTTATAGTTCCGGTAATGATACTTACGTATATACCATTTATGATGGATGCAAAGAGTATAGGATTCCTGTTCTTCAATATACCGATAGTAAATGCCGTTGTAGTTATGAAGGAAGCTATTGCAGGTGTATTCAATCCAGTACATATTTCAGTAGTGCTGGGATGGCATATTGTATATGTAGCAGCGGCGGTATTTCTGGCGAAATTTATGTTTTCCAAGGAAGAAGTTGTATTTAGATCTTGACAAAAGGGGGCTGTTTTATGACAGCTCTTTTTTATATTTACTGCATATATAATAAATTGAAATTTATTGTTTTATTAGGTAGAATTAAGGTATAAATACTTAAAGAAGACTGTTTAGCATAATTTGTCTATTACTTAACAATAAAGGGGGGACATTATGGTAAATGTATTGGTTGTAGAAGATGAAAAAGTGGAGAGGGAGACTCTTGCGAGGATGATATGTGAAGCCGGCAGGAACATAAAAGTATGGGGAGCCGAGAGCAAATACAGTGCACTGGATATATCAAGGAAAACACCAATAGACTTTTTCTATATAGATATTGCCTTGAAAAATTCTTCCGGAATGGATCTTGCCCTGGAATTGAGGTGTATGGAAAGGTACAAACTCAGCTGGATAATTTTTGTTACATCAAATGTGAATTACATGCTTGATGCATTCAAGAAAACCCACTGCTATGATTATGTAATCAAACCGTATGACAAGGACAAGGTAATTGAAATGACGAAGCTTCTTATTGCAGGAAGCTATGAAAAGAGTGTAGGCAAAAAAGTAGACAAGCATGTCTCCTTCAGTATTTCTGCGGATATAAGCGTGAGAATAAAGGTGGAGGATATAGTATTTATTGCAGTAAATCTCAGGTTGATGACAATATATACCAGAGACAGAAATTACAAGATTAGGAAGATGTCACTAAAGAAAGTGCTTGATATGGTAGATTGCCGAGATATAATACAGACACACAGGGCCTATGCAGTAAATATAAATTTTATAAGCAGCATACAGAAAATATCAAACAAATCCTGGGAGATAAGCTTTGGCTGCTGCGGCGAAAAGGCATTCCTGAGCTATAACTTCAAAGACGAAGTTATGAAGAAGGTTGGCATATATGCATGAACATACTATTTTGTCGTTTTATTAGATATAAGGAGGACTGAGTGATTGGAGCCATTGCAGGAATTTATTAGTACTTTTTTTGAGCTTACTGCCTTTATGATTTTGTGGTCAAAGTTTAATTTGAGAAGGAAATTGAATTTTAGTATTTTTTGTAAAAATTTTGTTATAGTAGTGTTAATATCAATTGTAGTTGTTATTTCTAATGATATGTTTGGATCATACTACAGTATTGCAGTTAATTATTTATTTATGACATTTTTAAGTTCTTTTGTTTATAAAAAAAATATAGTGAAAAATTTTGTACAGGTTTGCACAAGCATTATGTTTCTTATGATTATAGAACTAATTGTAATGTATCCACTGAAACTTATTGGATTTGATACAGATACGTTTTTGTTTGGTATAGTTGCAAATACATTTGTATGGATTTTTTGTATAATTATATATTATTTTATCCCAAATAGTAAATTTGAAGTTATAAGTAAAATTGATTATACAATTGTAAATTATATTTTAATAAATTTAATTTTATATGTCATAATCTACAAGGTATTATGGGAGTATGATAGCAAATTATTATTAAATAATTCTGTAATATTTATATGTATACTTATGATAATATTTATATTGAATTTATTTTTGTGCTATCATATTGTGAAGATAAATGAAAAAAACAAGGCAATGGAAGTAAACAGCAGATACATTCCCATAATAAAAAGTATGACGGAGGATATAAGGCGCAAGCAGCATGAATTCAAAAATCATCTCAATGCCATAGGAGGACTTGTACAGGTTTCAGAGGGAAAAGAATTGAAATACAATCTTCTTAAATACATAAAATCTGTTAATTGTTCAACTGAAGGCATTGAAAAAATAGCATATATAGACAATTTGATATTGAGGGCAGTAATATACAGCAAATCCAGTGAAGCTGAAATAAGGGGTATCAAATTTAAGTACAATGTTTCAAATGAACTGAATGAATGGAAGGTGGAGGATTACGAGCTGTCCGAAATACTTGCAAATATTTTAAACAATGCCTTTGAGGCAGTTGAGGATAACAGTAATAGATCTGTTGTATTGAATATATATAAAAATTTTGATAAAAACGTAATTGAGTTGAAAAATACTGTGGAAAATATAGATGAGGACAACTTGAAGAAGGTATTCAAAAGGGGATTTTCTACAAAGAAGGGTGAAAACAGGGGATACGGCCTTTACAATGCAAAAAAGATAGTTGAGTCTAAGGAAGGAAAGATTCAGCTATCTTTGGAAGACAATTTAATTTGTTTTGTCATATTACTTTAAAAGGCTTTTAGGTGGTTTTGGTTCTCCTAAGAAAACAAATGAATGGGTATTGCTGACTAAAACAGCAAAAGCAGCAAGAAGGAATCCACATTTTGTAATAGCGAGTTTTTTATTCAATTTATTCATATTAAACATCCTCTCTTTTTAGATATATTAATTGAGGCAGTTGAAGCAATATTGTAAAAAAGCCGCAGTTGAGATAGCTATCGTCTGATATAAAGAACAACAGTACAATCATCCAGAATACTGTAAAACAAGTCGATATTATCTTGAAATGCAAAATACGCTTTTTGTTTCTCGTTGGTCTTGTTTTGTTTTCACAAGGACTTTTCAGTAAAAATGTGGTTATGCCTGCTAAAGCGAGGATATAATAAATCCAAGCAGTGAATACAGGAATTAAGGGACAAATTATTGAAGTAAACAAAAAGAATGTGGTTGTCCAAAATAAACACAACAGTGTCGAGTTGCTGTGATATCCTCCTGAAAAAGTCCTTGTGGAAAGTAAGATTATAAGGGAAAATAAAAAGTAATTCAATTTTCCCAATACTGTAAACAAAGTAAAAAGCACTACCAACTTGAAGGTTTCATTTACGAGCACCTGTATTGAATAGTTGATCTTTTCAATACTGTCATTGTCTTTTATATAGCTGTTATATTTTATATATAGTGTGATTTTATCTGCTATATTTTTTACCATATTCATCACCTAACTCAATTTACATACACTATAGAATAAAGATTTGCCAGTGTAAATAGATTATGCATGAAAGGGAAAAAAGCAGGTTCAAGAGGAAGAAATTTTTACAAAAATTTCTTTGAATGCATTGTTATGTATTTTGAAAGAAACCATGCACATTAGCTGCATAAATATAATAGTATAATTGTAGAAAATGAGTTTATAGGGAGAATATATAAAATGCTTTATTTTAGCTATCCAGATAATTTAAGCGAGTTATTCGATGCTGAAGACTTTTATTTAAAATACAGCAGAAATGATAATAAAGATGTGCCTGTGAATTTGTCAGAACAAAAATTGATGCCTGAAGAGTTCAGCATATCGTATCCAGTGATAGAGAATGCCAGCAACGGAGAAAATATATCCAAAATTAATGAGGCGATTATAGACCAGGTAAGCAGACTTTTTAAAAGCCAGGTGCTTGTGGATGGAGTTACGGATTTTAATCAGGTACTTGGAACTTATGAGGTGCGGTTAAATAAAAGTAATTTACTGAGCATATTATTTGCAATGTATACTTATGTAAACAGAGCTGCCCACGGATTTACAAAATACTCTTCTTTAACGATTGATGCAAAGACAGGGCACATATACAGTTTCAATGAATTGTTCAACCAGAGCACAGACTATGCTGCAGTTTTGAATGAAATAGCATATCGGTATATAAAAGACAACAACATAACTTTAATTAATGAATACAATGGCATTACGAAGGATCAGGAATACTATCTAACTCCAGACAGTCTTGTCATTTACTATCAGGTATATGAGTACACACCTTATTCTTATGGACTGTTTAAAATAGAAATTCCATATGACAAAATCAAAGATATAATCAATCCTTCAGGGCCCATTGCCAGATTGATTTAAAGGGATGGAAAGGCAAAAAAGAATATTGACAAAAGAATATTTACATGTATAATATAACTATAATTTTAATGTTAGTGCTGAGAATTAATTAAAGACATTGAAAAAGGAAAGTAGTTTAAGTATGAATTTCAAGAGAGGAAATTTGATGCTGGAAGATTTCCAAATTTATCTTAGATGAAGTGCCCTTTTGAGTCATGTATCGAAATTATAGTAGACTACATCGGGTTTGCCCGTTACAGCAATGGGGTATAATGATGTACCTGAAAAAAAGAGGGACTTGTAGTCCAAAAAGAGTGGAACCGCGGAGTTTAAGCTTCGTCTCTATGATATAATAGGGACAAGGCTTTTTTTATTTTTAATTTTATATAGATATTCTTATCGAGAGAGGCAGAGGGACTGGCCCGATGATGCCCGGCAACCTGGATTTAATTTCAAGGTGCCAATTCCTACAGGATATACCTGAAAGATGAGAAATAGAAGAAATTTCAAACCTTCTTGCATTCATCTTGCGAGAAGGTTTTTTAAAATGATATTTGTAGGGGGAGTGGTAGCAGTGAATAAGAAGGAACTGCATAATAACAGTATTTCACAAGAAAATCTAGATAAGCTCATATGTATGCTGAGTACGATAAGGTATGGTTCTATAACTTTGGTCGTTCAGGATGGAAAAGTTGTACAGATAGAAAAAAATGAAAAAGTAAGACTGATTTAATAATAAATATAAAAGCTATCTCCTTATACGAGGAATTTTTTAAATTTTTGTATTGACAGAGTTAAGTATATGATGATATAATACAAGAAATATTTAAATAATTTGTATATAATTTAATATGGTCTTATCAAGAGTGGTGGAGGGACTGGCCCTTTGAAGCCCGACAACCGGCATTTATATATGTATCGGTGTCAATTCCTACAGAGTGAAGGTGGTATTCTGGAAGATAAGAAATTTAGTTGTGTAAAAAACTTGTTTTTATAAAAGCTATTTTTCTTATAAGAAAAATAGCTTTTTAATTTAGTCATAGTTACGATAGCTTTTTGAACAGAAGCATAGTTTAAATACAAAGTATGGAATGGGGGAATTTTTATGAATAGCATAGAGAGTAGATTTTTAAATATAATGAGAAATAATTTTTCACAGCAGGATGAACAAGAGGCTTTTATAAGTTGCCCGAAGGTATTTTATAATAGCCTAAGTGATAGAGAAATTAATGCGATGATGCAGCTTTATAGAGTAGCCTATAAAAAAGCAAAATCTGACACAAAAAATAAATTTGACATTTTCTACAATGGCAGCGAATTTTAGCAGATGCTTATTTATAGCTGAATGGTGATAAGTATTCTAATTGATTGACTAGAAAACTAGAGATCAAGTTCTTCATATTGGAGCATATTTGTTTTGTATTTATTATGAAAGCTTGATCTTTTTGTTTTAATTAAAATACATGGAACAAAAGGTATGATTGCTATGCTAAATGATTGCAAATTGTTACAAAACTTAAAAGTGGACGAAAAAAAGATATTTAATTTACTTCAGAAAAATGGAGCCATGAGTAAAAATGAAATCTTACTTAAAGCAAAGATGAAATTAACTACATTGAATCGTATTATGAATCCTCTTGAGAAAAATGGACTTATAGTTGAAAAATGTATAGGAGAATCTACCGGTGGCAGGAAACCTGTATTGTATGATGTGAATATATGCAGATTTTATATTTTATGTATAGACATATCTGAATCATGTATAGACATATCTATAGTTAACCTGAGAATGGAGATTATTCATAAAAAAGTTTTTCAAATTGAATATGGTACTTCTCCGAATGATTTAATAGAAATGATTCAAAAGAGCATAGGAAGTATATATGTAG
>Ga0334882_1004026_pt1 | contig 12876 bp, 11 predicted proteins | sample GraSluR1_MG_5_FD_207226 | JGI IMG/M metagenome (GOLD analysis project Ga0334882, IMG submission 207226) | Sludge microbial communities from methane-producing bioreactor in Wageningen University, Netherlands - Granular Sludge_15_04-R1 | ecosystem: Engineered > Bioreactor > Anaerobic >... | reverse complement strand
ATCGAGCATAAGTATCCGGAGTTCCTTCCTAACCTGTCGACATGCAAATCGCCCCAGCAGATGTTTGGTGCTCTTGCCAAAACATATTTTGCCCAGAAGAAGAAGCTCGATCCGGCCAAAGTTGTTTCGGTCTCGGTAATGCCCTGCACGGCGAAGAAATATGAAGCCGACCGTCCTGAAATGCGCGACAGCGGATACAAGGACATAGATTTTGTTCTGACCACCCGCGAACTTGCCGTAATGATCAAGCAGGCAGGTATTGACTTCAAAAACCTGGAATCCTCACATTATGACTCAATAATGGGCGATTCAACCGGTGCCGCTGTCATATTCGGAGCAACCGGAGGCGTTATGGAGGCTGCGCTTCGTACTGCCTACGAGATAGTTACTGGCAAAGAAGTGCCTTTTTCAAACCTGAATATCACTCCTGTCAGGGGCATGGAAGGTGTTAAGGAGGCAACGATAAAGATTGAAGGTTGCACTGATGACTGGAAGTTCCTCGAAGGAGCAGAACTGAAAGTCGCCATCGCACATGGTCTTACAAATGCCAACAAGATCATGAAACTGGTCCGTCAGGGTAAAGCACCTTACCATTTTGTTGAGATAATGGCCTGTCCCGGCGGCTGTATCGGCGGAGGAGGACAGCCTATTCCGACAAGCCAGGAAATCAGACAAAAACGTATTAAAGCTATTTACTCTGAAGATGAACATATGGTCCTTCGTAAATCACACGAAAATCCCGATGTGATAGCACTCTACAAGGAGTTCCTGGGCAAGCCCAACAGCCATAAGGCTCATGAACTGCTCCATACTCATTATGTCGAAAGAGAACAATATTAGAAACTTTTTGATTAAATTAAAGGCCGGCATCTTATTGCCGGCCTTTAATTTTTTTACCCATGGAACAGATAAAAATCTCTACGGCGCAATTCGAGAACAGAAGCGGTGATAAGGCTTATAATCTCTCTGTTATCGGGAACCTGGCAGAAAAAGCGGCCAGCCGGGGTTCAGAGGCAATCGCTTTCCACGAATCCTCAATAACAGGTTATACATTTGTACGTAACCTCACCGGGAAACAATTGCTTGACCTTGCCGAATATATTCCTGAAGGAGATAGTGTCAATAAACTTGCCAGGTTAGCCGGGAAATTCAATATCTCAATACTTGCAGGGCTCTTTGAGAAGGACATTGACAACAGGGTCTACAAGGCGTATATCTGTGTTGACGGGAATGGTCTGGTTGCCAGGCACCGTAAGCTTCATCCTTTTATACATCCTGATGTATCACCGGGAGATGGGTATACTCTTTTTAACCTTAACGGCTGGAAATGCGGGATACTGATCTGCTACGATAATAATATTATTGAAAATGTACGGGCTACAACTCTTTTGGGAGCAAACATTATATTTATGCCTCATGTTACCATGGGCACTCCTTCGCCACGACCCGGCGCCGGTTTCTTTGATATGGAGCTCTGGCAAAACAGGGATAATGATCCCGGGTCAGTGAGGGCAGAGTTTGACGGCCCGAAGGGAAGGGAATGGCTAATGAAATGGCTGCCAGCCCGTGCATTTGATAACGGTGTATATGTCGTATTCTCAAACCCGGTCGGGATGGATGACGATCAGCTTAAAAACGGGTGTTCCATGATCATCGATCCTTTTGGTGAGACTATTGCCGAATGCAGAAGCCTTGGAGATGAAATTGTTACAGCCGAACTGGTACCTGAAAAACTGGTTATGGCAGGCGGATACAGATATACAAGGGCAAGAAGGCCCGAACTCTACAGGGATCTCCTCGGTAAAGAACACAAAGCCGAACAGAAAGTGGCGTGGCTTAACAAAACATAAAGCCTAGCCTTTTGTCTTTGTCTTTTTCAGAAGCCAGAGGATGTTTTCCCCAAGCACCTTCATTGTCTTCATTCCCTCCTCATCTTTCAGAACATCCTTTTTCTCCCTGCCAATACCCACGTTCCAGTAGGATGAACCCGGTACAATCATCTCATTAATAAGGAAAAAGTGGTTTATGCTGTCAAAAGCATGAATTGCACCGGTTCTTCTTACAGCAATAACGGCGGCGCCTATCTTCCTCCTGAGAGGATTTCCTGCCCCGCGGAGGGCATATCCGGCAACATCGATCAAGGCCTTCGCTTCAGCAGAAATATCAGAAAAGTATGTAGGAGACCCTATTATTATAGCGTCAGCTTTAACCATCCTTTTAATGCACTGGTTAATCAGTTTATTATCCTGGTGACATATACCATCTGCTGCCTTCCTGCATTTCATGCATGCAATGCAGCCACTCACCCGCTTTCCCCCAACCTGGATCAGTTCTGTCTTTATACCGGCTGACTCAAGTGGTTTAAACACTTCTCTGATAAGCAGTTCAGTGTTCCCGCCCTTTCGCGGACTGCAATTGAAGCCTATTATTTTCATGTTTGGTTTTTTTGCTAAGATAAAAAAATTAGAGTGAAAGTTTTAAAATTGTACGGAGGAGTGGGAGTGAGCTTAAAACTTGTCAATTAACTTTAAACTCCTAACTTTAGGCACTTTAGGCACTCCAGACACTTTTTATGAGAAAAATAATTCACATCGACATGGACGCCTTCTTCGCCTCAGTTGAGCAGCTTGATAACCCTGAGCTCAGAGGAAAGCCTGTGGCAGTGGGTGGGAGCGGAGCACGACATGTTGTGGCCGCTGCCAGCTATGAGGCGAGAAAATTCGGGGTAAGGTCGGCAATGCCTTCAGTAACCGCAAAAAAATTGTGCCCGGGCCTGATATTCGTGTCACATCGATTTGAAAGATATCATGAGTTGTCAGCTAAAATCTTTGAAATCTTCAGTGAATATACCGAAAAAGTCGAACCACTCTCTATAGACGAGGCATTTCTGGATGTAACGGAAAATAAAAAGGATATTAATTCCGCAACAATCATTGCAGGGGAGATCAGAAAAGAGATAAGAAAAAGGACGGGACTGACAGCTTCGGCAGGGATCTCTTTTAATAAGTTTCTTGCTAAAATCGCATCCGATATTATGAAACCTGACGGTCTTTATGTAATACCACCGGAGAATGCTGATAAATTCATCGAAGACCTGGCAATTGAAAAGTTCTTTGGTATCGGAAAAGTCACTGCGGGTAAGATGCATAAACTGGGAATACATAACGGATATGATCTGAAGAAATGTGATTTGCCATTCCTGATAAGAAATTTCGGAAAGGCAGGGAAGTTTTATTATGATATCGCAAGAGGGATAGATGATCGTCCGGTCGAAACTGAATCTGAACGCAAATCAATAGGTACCGAGATCACTTATGATAAGGACCTTGTCACAAATTTTGAGTTCATTGCGGAGCTTTACAAAGTGGAAAAGGAATTGATGAAGCGCCTTGAACATGAAGAAACAACTGGTCGTACTATCACTGTTAAAATCAAGTTTTCAGATTTCAGGCAGATCACCCGGAGCAGGAGTTATCCGAAATACATCCGTGATTTTGATAGCCTCCACAGGGGAGTTACAGAAATACGCAAATCCCTTGATCTTGAGGGTGAGAGGATCAGATTACTGGGAGTGTCCGTCTCTAATCTTGAATCGGAGAATGACGAAGAGAAGCAACTACGCCTCTTTGAGGAGTAGCCGGGTGGAAGGAGGGGGAGACAAGGAACGTAGTGACGCAGTTCCGCAGAGCGGAAAGAGGAGATCAGAATAGTCCGGTGGTCGAAAGATACCTTTCTCCTGTATCGTAGCAGAAGGTAAGGATATCAGGGTTTTTCTTCAGTTCAGGCAATTTCTTGCTGATAGCTGCCAGCGAGGCTCCGGTTGAAATTCCTGCCAGCAGGCCCTCCTCTCTGGCTGCCCTTTTCGTAAATTCATACGCCTCTTCCCTTCCGACCTGTATTATACCGTCAATTACACTATTGTTCAGAATCGACGGAATAAATCCTGCCCCGATACCCTGTATGGGGTGGGGACCCGGAGGTCCTCCGCTAAGGACAGGCGATAACTCCGGTTCAACGGCATAAACTTCCAGTCCGGGGAATCTTTCTTTCAGTATTTCGGCACAACCTGTAATATGTCCTCCCGTTCCGACACCTGTGATCAGGTAATCGAACCCGTCAGGGAAATCATTAACAATCTCCATTACAGTGGTCTTTCTATGTATCTCCGGATTTGCCAGGTTGTCAAATTGCATAGGCATCCATGAGCCTTGTATCTCTTCCGTGAGTTCCCTTGCCCGCTCTATGGCACCCTTCATACCTTTCTCAGCTGGTGTGAGAACAAATTCCGATCCGTAAGCGCTCATTATCTTTCTCCGTTCTCCCGACATCGATTCCGGCATGACCAGAATAAGCTTGTATCCTTTTACTGCCGCAACCATGGCAAGACCGATACCCGTGTTACCCGATGTGGGTTCTATAATTACACTGCCTTTCTTGAGGATTCCTCTTTTTTCGGCATCATTAATCATGGCCAGTGCAATACGGTCTTTTATGCTGCCACCCGGATTGGACCTTTCCAGTTTGATCCATACCGATGCTTTATCCGCGAATAACCGGTTCAGCTTAAGGTGCGGTGTATTACCGATAGATTCAATTACAGAATTTATTTTCATCTTGATTCTTTTTAGCGCCCTTAGATTACAAAATTCACAGGGTCTTCGGCATCATTCTGCCGCTTTACAATCACCTCACTTTTGTGATAAACTACCGAGCCGGGGGCAATGCTTTCAGTAAGCCAGACATTACCGCCTATGATGCTCCCTTTCCCCACTATTGTGGTGCCTCCCAGTATTGTAGAGCCTGCATACAGTATTACATTATCCTCGATGGTGGGGTGCCGTTTGTCAGATGCCTTGCTCTTGTCAACACTGAGGGCGCCCAGCGTGACTCCCTGATAGATCTTTACATAGTTTCCAATAATAGTGGTCTCGCCGATTACGATACCTGTACCGTGATCGATGGAGAAGGGGGTTCCTATTACTGCTCCCGGGTGAATGTCTATTCCTGTTATCTTATGAGCGTACTCGGTTATCATTCTGGGAAGAAGAGGAATAGAGAACTTATTGAGCCTGTGTGCGATACGATAACAACAGATTGCAAAGAAACCCGGGTATATGGCAATGACTTCAGTAAGGCTCTTTGCTGCCGGGTCCGACTCAAGTATGAATTCAGCATCTTTAATGAGTGTCTCCTTAATAGAAGGAAGAGTGCTGAAAAACTTATCAGTTGTCTTATTATTGTCCTTTAAAATCACTCTGAAAACAGTTTCCCAGTGCTCCCTGAGCCTGCTTTCCGACACTATAAGGTCATCATCGGTCATTCCCTCCGCAAGGGGAAACAGATGCTTAACAGTTTTCTTGACCGCTATCTCAACACCTTTTTTATTAGGGACATATGCTTTCATATTGCAAATATAGTCATTAATGAATATTGATATTCAGCAGCATTAATGCATTTATCCGGCCCAGACGTGATAAAACTTATTGAATCAGGCTGCCAGCAGCTTGAATCCGTTAACTGCTGAATCTCCTCCCGGTATTCACAATAAAAACCTCCAGTTCAGGAAGCTTCTTTCTGATGGTAAATAACGTCTGCAGATTAATGACTCCGATAATATATTTGTTTGAGTGGTTCTTATAGCTTTCACTCACCTCTTCAAAATCAAATATTCCCAATGTTTTCTCATCGTGGTATCTGAGGTATATCTCAATCCTGTGATCACGGGAATAATTATTAACTGATCCCTGGGCATGTTTCTTATATTCATACCTGTATCCGTACGAGCTGGCAGAAATATCCGACAGAACTGCACTACCGGTCGGATGGCCTCCCGCGCCCTTACCTGAAAAGAACTGTTTTTCCGCAAAGGCTGCCTCGGTAATTATCCCGTTGTATTCATAATCGACATTAAAAAGATTTTTCTCCGGAGAGATAAACCGTGGCAAAACAAAGCTGGTAATAGTGTTTTCATTTGTTTTTCCGACAAAGGTTACCAGTTTAATCTTCATCCCTTTTTCCCTGGCATACTGAATATCAAATTTTGAAATGCTCCTGATACCGTAGTGAAAAACTTTCTCAGGATCAAGAAAGATTCCGTAAGCATGTGCTGTTATAATACAAAGTTTGAATTTTGCGTCCCAGCCATCAACATCAAGTGTGGGGTCTGACTCTCCAAATCCTCTGAGTATCGCCGTTCTCAGTGCAGAATCATAGTCCAGTCCATCGTTATACATTAAAGTTAGAATATAATTTGTTGTACCGTTCAGGATCCCCCTCAGTGAGTGAAGAAGTTCATTGTCGTAGTACTCTTCAAGGTTCCTGATTATGGGGATACTGGCACCGGCAGAGGCCTCATACAGGAGTGATACATTATGCTCTTTCTGCAAATCCACAAGTTCTTCAAAATGTCTGGCCATCATCATCTTATTTGCGGTTACGACATTTTTCCCGTTTCTCATGGCCTGCTTCACTATATCATAAGCTTCATCTGAATTATTGATAAGTTCGACGACAAGTTCAATTGAAGGGTCATTAAGTATTTCATCCTTGTCAACTGTGAAATTTGACATTGGGATCCTTCTCTTTTTTGTTTTATCCTTAATACAGATACGTGCAATTTTTGCCTTAATGCCCTTGCTGTTTTCAAGAACATCATGCAATCCCTGACCTACACAGCCATATCCGAATAAACCTATTCTCAGTTTCTCCTGTGTCATTTTTTCAGTTCATTATTATATTTTTCCCAGAATTCACGGACGGCCTCAGTGACTTTCCCTGTTTCTATCAGAAATCCGTCATGGCCGTATGATGAATCTATCTCTGCGTACACCGCATCATCAACATTCTCAGCAATGCGCTTCTGCTCTTCAGTCGGGAACAGCAGGTCCGATTTTATACCTACGCAAAGTACTTTTGCCTTTATGCTTTTCAGAGCTCCGGTTACTCCGGTCCTGCCTCTTCCGATGTTATGGGTGTCAGATAAACTGGTAAGGCACCAATAGGAGTAGGGATTAAATCTTTTTACCAGTTTCTCACCCTGATAAGCCTGGTAGGAGGCTGCCCTGAAAGAAATCAGTTTTTCATCATCATCCTCCATTTGCGTCTGATTATATGCAGAAACGGTCCTGTAACTGATCAGGGCAATTGATCTTGCAGCTTTCAATCCCTTTTTGCCTCCCTCAGGATCATTTGCCGTAAAGGTCTGATCAGCTTCCATTGCCAGCCGCATGGATTCGCTGAACGCCAGTGCCCAGGGTGTTTGCTTCGATCCGGAGGCTAAAAGAACAAGCCTCCGGATTAATTCCGGGAACATTATGCTGTATTCAAGAGCCTGGTAACCGCCAATCGATGCCCCGATAATGGTGTGAATCTTCACTATTCCAAGATATTTCCTGAGTATTTCGTGGACAATTACCAGATCTCTGATTGTTATTAACGGGAAATCCCTGAGCCAGGGTTTGCCTGTTTGAGAATTTACCGATGCGGGTCCGGTTGTGCCATAACACGATCCGAGTACATTGGCACATACGATAAAAAATTTCCCTGTGTCGAAAAGAAGTCCTTCACCAACCATCCCCGGCCACCACGATTCCACATCGGAGCTGGCTGTAAGGGCATGACATACCCAGATAACATTGTCGGCTTCACTGTTGAGTGTTCCGTAAGTGTGATATGCTATCTCAAGTGAAGGAAGCGTACCTCCTGCTTCAGTTATGAACGGTTTATTATATACCAGTGTTTTCATGTGAAAATAAAAATATTATATTGTTGAAAATTAGGTGGTTCACATGGAACCCAAATGAATTTATATTTTTTCATGTTTGTTTGTGGACTTGTATCATGTGGGTTTCATAATAAAGTCTTCTTAAAAGCTTGCTCAAAATCATTAATTATGTCATCAATATGTTCAATTCCCACCGACACCCTGAACAGGCCGGGCTCAATCCCTGCGGCCGATTGATCTTCAGCCGGCAGCTGGGAATGGGTTGTGGTCGCAGGCTGTATTATCAGAGTTTTTGCATCACCCACATTTGCAAGGTGACTTACCAGCTCAAGATGTTCCACAAGCCTTGCAGCTTTAAGTATTTCCGTCTTTAATACAAAACTCAGTACGGCTCCGGCTCCTTTCAGAAGATATTTTTTCGCGAGAGATTTATATTGGTTCCCGGGAAGTCCCGGATAGTTGACCCTTTCCACTCCCGGATGCTCCTGAAGCCATTCTGCCAGGGCAAGGGTGTTCTGAACATGCCTGTCCATCCTTAAGGAAAGTGTCTCGAGTCCCTGAAGGAACTGAAAAGAGTTAAAGGGACTCAGGGCAGGACCCAGATCCCTCAGACCTTCAACACGAGCCTTTACAATGAAAGCAATATTGCCGGCCCCGGATGTTGAAGAGAATATGTCACCAAATACAAGTCCGTGGTACCCTTCCGATGGCTGTGTAAATGACGGGAATCTGCCATTTGACCAGTTGAAATTACCGCCGTCAACAATTATACCTCCTATACTTGTACCATGTCCTCCTATCCATTTTGTGGCGGATTCCACTACAATGTTTGCACCGTATTCGATCGGGCGACAGAGATAGCCGCAGGCGCCAAAAGTATTGTCAACGACAAGAGGTAATCCATGTTTTTGTGCAAGTAATGCAAATGCCTCGAAATCAGGGATATCAAAACCAGGATTGCCTATGGTCTCCACATAGATGGCTTTTGTGTTATCATCTATGAGACTTTCGAATGAGCCAGGGTTAAGATCCCTTGCAAACCGGCATCCAATGCCAAAGTTTGGGAATGTGACTTTAAACTGGTTATATGATCCACCGTAAAGAAATGGTGAACTGACAAAATTCTCGCCTTGCCTGAGAATAGTCGTGAGGGCGATAAACTGGGCAGCATGCCCCGAAGAAACGGCAAGTCCGGCTGCCCCTCCCTCAAGCGCGGCGACCCTTTTTTCAAGGACTTCGGTTGTGGGATTATTCATTCTGGTATAAATGTTGCCGGGTTCCGCCAGACTAAAAAGGTTCGCAGCATGCTGAGTGTTCCTAAAAACATATGATGTAGTCTGGTAGAGCGGTACGGCTCTTGATAATGTCTCCTGATCGGGTTGATGCCCTGCATGTAATTGCAGAGTCTCAAATTTGAGTTTTATGTTCTCCATGATTCAGATAATTGGTAATTAGCAATATGCCGTGAATAAAGAAATCCTTTTATCGTCCCGCTACGGCGATATCAAAAACGACTGATTTAGAAAAAGGATTTTACCGGCACATGCACATAGGCTTGCGCTGCAGACTGAGGGTTTTATTGGAAAAGGTACAAGCCATTACTCCATATATAAGCAGAATTGTCTGAATCGAGCTGCAAATATAATCAAAACTATAGTAATGATAGTATAAAAGATGATTTGTTTTGGGTATTGTCTGATATTTTGATGTAATCATTTGATAGATTGTCAGATAGCCAGTGCCTGCAACTTTATGATCTTAGATTCAGGAGGATGCCCCCTTTTCTTTTTCTGTAAGAACCTCATTCATTGAACCTGTTCTGTAGCCCGTCAGATCGATGGTAACATAACTGAATCCTGAACCTTTACAGATATTGGAAAGCTCATTCCTTCTCTCCCAGGCCTTATCCATTTCTGAATCGATGAACTCGAGCCTTGCCAGGTTTTCATGGCTCCGGATCCGGTACTGTGTGAATCCCAGCTTTCTTACTTCATATTCAGCTTCACCAACCCTGTCGAGCTTCTCTTTCGTGATCTTTTCTCCATAGGGGAACCTCGATGCAAGACAGGCGTATGACTGCTTTGTTGCGGTTGGCAGATTGAATTTTGCAGAGAAAAACCTGATATCATCTTTAGTAAAGCCTGTCTCTGCAAGAGGGGAGATCACTCCCAGTTCTTTCTTCGCTTTCATCCCCGGGCGGAAGTCATTGAGATCATCAGCGTTACTGCCGTCAAAAACAGCATCGTAACCTTCTTTACCGGCTATATATTTAACTTTTGTAAAAAGTTCGTTTTTGCAATAGTAGCATCTGTCTGGCGGATTGTCGGAATAACCAGGTATTTCAAGCTCTTCCGATACAATGACCCTGTGCTTGATTTCAAGAAGTGCGGCCAGTGATTCCGCCTCCTCAAGCTCATAGAAAGGATATGTGCTTGATGTAGCTGTAATTAGAAGAAGCCTCTCTCCGTAAACATCCTTTGCAGCCCTTGCAAGAAAAGTACTGTCGACTCCTCCTGAGAATGCAATTACAGCACTGCTGTATTCCCGCATTAAAGCTTTAAGTGTCTCCAATTTGTCTTCCATGCATCCTGAATTACTTATTAATTTGCATCAATATTTTCTTCGGTACAACAGCACTCTTTGCCCCTGGCCTTTTCAAATGCCTCTCTTCCCTCCCTGAATGATAACCATGCCAGTCCAAGTGCACCGGCCGAATCAACCCATCCGATCCCGGTCAGCTCGTAGATGCCGCTTGAGACAAGAAGCACCACCGACATATACACACAAACCCGGGTACATTTACCGTCAGCAATGACGGGTTCTGAATTAAGCAGTTTCCCGTAGTATATCTTGGTACGGTATAAGAACAACATAACAGCTATTGATACTCCTGAGATAATTATGCCCCAAAAGGTAGTTTCGGGTTTATGTCCCTGGGAAATATTAATGACAGCACCTGCAAACAGCGCCAGGGTGAGAAGGTAAAAACTGGTGCCGGTAATGCGAAGAGCTCTGACCTCAAAAGGTGTTCGTGAAGATTCCTGATTGTTACGGATCCTTATTACCATCTGCAGGATACCAATACCCGAAATAACCTCAATGAAACTGTCTGCACCAAACCCGAAAAGAGCCAGTGTTTCGTCCTGTATACCCAGAATAACCGAAATTATACCTTCTGCAATATTATAGACAACTGTAAATATTGCTAACCATAATACTCTCTTATAATAAGTTCTTTCCAATTTATGCGAGTATTTCAATCACATTTTTTAATTTCTTCTGAACTTCGAGCGCAATATTCATTAATTCCGGATTTTCAATTGCCTGCATAGAAGCAATAGGATCGACAGCAGCCACCTCAATAGTACCCCCTGATTTTTCCTGAATAATCACATTACAAGGCAGCATTACACCTATTTTATCCTCTTTCTGCAGAGCCTGATGGGCATATGCAGGATTACACGCCCCCAGTATTTTATATTTCCGGAAATCGACACCAAGTTTTTCCTTTAATTTTTCGTGAAGATCGATTTCAGATAACACACCAAAGCCCTCTTTTTTTAAAGCTTCCACTGTTTTTAAAAGAGCTGTTTCAAAATCTGTATTCAATGTTCTTTCAAAGTAATACTTCATAATCTCAGGTTTTTATTAATTGTTTTTCATTTTTCTTTTTAAAAATTGTGCATTAACAGCAACAACTATTGTGCTTACGCTCATAAATACGGCTCCTATTGCAGGACTGATAAGTATTCCCGCACTAAATAAAACACCTGCAGCTAAGGGAATGGCTACTATATTATAGCCGGTTGCCCAGATAAAATTCTGTATCATCTTTGAATATGTCAATTTGCCGAAAAGCACTAAGGAAGCAATGTCTTTGGGATTACTATTAACTAAAATAATATCAGCCGTTTCCGCTGCCACATCAGTTCCTGAGCCAACCGCGATACCCACATCAGCAGCAGCAAGGGCCGGTGCATCGTTAATACCATCGCCTGTCATTGCCACAAATTCGCCTTTTTGTTGAAATTCTTTAACTTTTTCAAGTTTCTTATCGGGAAGAACGTCAGCGAAGTATCCGTCTAAACCCAGTTCGTCGCTTACGCTTTTGGCGACTTTTTCATTGTCGCCGGTCATCATGATCAGTTTCAGCCCGTTCTTCTTCAGAATTTTCACTGCATCATGGGATTCTTCACGAATTTCATCAGCCATTGCAATAAAGCCTGCCAGCTTATTATCCACCATTACAAAAACAACTGTTTCCGCTTCGTTTTTGTAGGCTTCACCCGGGATCTCGATTTTTTTATCTTCTACATAACCCGGACTTACGACTTTAACTTTTTTGTTTTCCACATCGGCTTCGATACCTTTTCCTGTAATAGCATTAAAATTTTCAGCTTCGGGGATCTCAATTTTCTCATCCCTGATTTTTTGCATGATCCCCAATGCCAGTGGATGCTCTGATTTTCCCTCGAGTGCTCCGGCCAAACGTAAAATCTGGTTATCGTCAAAGCTTTTATTTAATGAACCATAACGGGTTACACCAAAATTACCCCTGGTGAGGGTTCCAGTTTTGTCGAATATCAGTAATGTTATTTTTCGTGAATTTTCAAAAGCGGTACGGTTACGGATAAGCAGCCCGTGTTTTGCTGCTATTGATGTGGAAATTGCTACCACCAATGGCACAGCGAGACCCAAAGCATGCGGACAGGCAATGACCATGACAGTTGCCATACGCTCTAAGGCAAAAACAAAAGGTTTACCCACTATTAACCATGTTGCAAGTGTTCCAAATCCAATGGTAAGGGCAATAATGGTGAGCCAGAAAGCGATACGGTCGGCCAGATTTTGTGTTTTTGATTTTTTATTTTGTGCATCACGTACCATATTGATGACCTTGCTCAAATAGGCATCTTCCCCTACTTGCTTTACGCCGACTGTCAACGAACCATTTCCGTTTAATGATCCGCCAATTACCTTGTCGTCTTTAGTTTTCCTGACGGGTTTTGACTCTCCTGTAACCATGGATTCATTAATATAGCTTTCACCATCAACAATAACTCCGTCAACCGGTATCTTTTCACCTGGACGAACCATTACAAGATCATCTTTTTTAAGTTGATCTACTTTTACATCTTCCGTGTCACCATTTT
>Ga0334882_1004023_pt1 | contig 12878 bp, 9 predicted proteins | sample GraSluR1_MG_5_FD_207226 | JGI IMG/M metagenome (GOLD analysis project Ga0334882, IMG submission 207226) | Sludge microbial communities from methane-producing bioreactor in Wageningen University, Netherlands - Granular Sludge_15_04-R1 | ecosystem: Engineered > Bioreactor > Anaerobic > Unclassified... | reverse complement strand
GATCGCTTTGAGATCGGGATCACCCGCCCCTCGGAGAATGGGAGAATTGGGCTTTTGCCGAGCAGGTCGAGGAGGGTGGGGGCGAGGTCCACCTCCGACCAGTTCCCCGTCACCGCGACCTCGTCGACCCCCGGCCCCACGAAGACCGCCGGGACCATCACCGACTCGGCCAGGGAGGAGTACTTGGCGGAGGAGTGTCCGCCTTTGCCCTCATCAGAGGGGAAGGACATGCCGTGGTCGGCGGTGATGAGGAGGAGGACGCCTCCGGCCTCACAGCCCTCGACGAGCCTCCCCAGGGGTCCGTCGAGGCCGGAGATCGTCTCGACGTACCCCGCGGGGCCGAGGTTGTGGCCGGCGCTGTCGACGGCTCCGACGTTGACGATCAGAAGGAAGGGGCGCTTTCCCATCGCCGCCACCAGATCCGAAGCCGCGTCCAGAGCCCAGGCGTTATAAGCCAAGTAGCCGGGGACGCCCCGCTCCCGGTTGTAGGAGGGAAAACGATCCCTCCAGCTCTGGAGGAGGGCGGCCAGGTCCGGAGGGAGGGCGGGGCCGGAGCCGACCAGGGGCTCGGCCCCCCAGAGGGCGTTGTCGTCGAAGAAGAGGACGCCGTCCTGCTCCAGGAGCATGCTGATCGAGTCGCCCCGCTGGAGGATGGCGAGGCGGAGGAGCCCCACCTCACCAGCCGCATCGAAGATCGTCGCCCCCGGAGTCCCCAGGATGGTGGGGTCCATCCAGGAGCAGCCCGTCGCCAGGACCGAGTGGCTCGGGCCGGTCTCCGGGACGGGGACGGTCAGGTTCAGAATTCGAGCCCCCCTCCCCGTGAGGTTGAAGAGGCAGGCCCGCGGCAGGGGCGACCCGTCGATCCCCCGGGGCGAGAGCTCGGGGTAGACGTAAGCCGACCCCATCCCGTCTACTACCAGGACGACGGCGCCGCCGGGATCGGCGCCGCCCCCCGCCCGGACCTCGGTGGTGGGGCGGGCGGGGCCTGCCAGGGCCAGGAGGAGAAGGAGGACGAAGAGGAGGCGCATCTCAGAAGTCTGTCATCACCCTGTACTGGTCGATCTCCGTCTGCTTCAGCTCTGCAAGGAACTGCTCGGCGGCGTCCCTGACGTCCTTGGAGCCGGTGATCGCCCGGCCGGTGACGACGATGTCGGCGCCGGAGCTGAGGGCCGAGGCGACGGTATCGACCCGGATCCCGCCGGCTACGGCCACCAGGACCTTCCGGTCGGAGGAGGCGGCCATCCTCTTGATCTCGGCTATCGCCTCCCAGTTGTGCCGCTCCGCCTCCTGATCGATAGCCCGGTGCATCTCGACCACGTCCGGCAGCACCGCCAGGGACCTGAGGACCTCCAGGGGGTCGGGGACGTTCAGCATGTCTATCACCGAGTAGATCCCGGTCTTCCTCGCCTCCCGGATCGCGAGCTCCAGGGTCTTCTGGGGGGCGAGCCCCGATATCACCACGGCGTCGGCGGTGGCATCGGCGGCGAGCCTCACCTCAAGATTTCCTGTGTCGAGGGTCTTGAGATCGAGGACGACGAAGGAGCTGGGCCGGACGTTCCTGATCTCCTTCACCACCGAGGCGCCGAACTTCTTGACGAGGGGCGTCCCCACCTCTATCAGGAGATGGTCGCTATCCGGAAGCTGGGAGAGGACCCTCCGGACGACGGTGAGGTCCACCAGGTCCAGGGCCACCTGGAGGTAGGGGGGGTCCCAGAGCCGGATGACCCGGAATCCCATGATCGGGTGGGTGGACCTGTCCTTCTCGTAGAGGACGGTATCGATGTCAGGGAAGCCCTCCATCGCCCTTTTCACCGCGAGCTTCGTCGCCCCGTAGTTGTACCGATAAATGGCGTCGTAGTCCCGGGCTTGGGGGTGGATGAAGACGCTGGCGATCACCACCAGGTTCTCGACCTCGGCCTTCGGGATCACCCCCTCGGCGACGGAGTCGGCCACCGCCTTGGCGACGGCGTTCTGGGCGGGGCCAAATATGGCGGCGGCCTGCTCCATGTTCTTGACCGTCACCTTCGGGACGATCAGGGTTGCGGGCTTCGGCGGCAGGTTCGGCCTGATCACCGAAAGGAGCGGGGTGTGCCCCGCCGAGAGCTGGGCAAGGCCGCTCGCGAAGGCCGTCCCCACAGGACCGTCTTTGTCACCGATCAGCAGATCAACATGAGCGAGTTCGGGCTCGTCCCCTATCAGCGCCTCTCCTATCAAAAACAAGCGTTCACCTCAAAGGCGAGAGACTTCGTGCCTGTATTAATCTCTTTGCACCCGCCGGAAGAAGCCGCCCGGCTCTGGAAGGCCGGCGGGCCACCCCCCTCAGATCACCTGCCAGTATATGAGGGGGGCGAGGAGGAGGAGGGTCAAACCCGTCACAAGCCTGATTGCGGCCCGGTGGTCCTTCCGGAAGCTGTCGACCCTGGCGGGGCTCATCCCGAAGGCGATCACCCCCCCCAGGAGGAGGATGGGAAGGATAACCCCCAGGTTGTAGAGGAGGAGGTAGACCGCCCCCGAGGAGTACCCCTCCTCGGAGATCAGCCCCAGGATGGCGATGTAGACGGCGCCGACGCAAGGGGCCTTCACCAGGGAGAAGAGGGCCCCGAGGAGGAAGTACGAGCTGTACCTCCCCCGGGCGAGGGCCCCCTCGACGTACCTCTGGGACCAGCTCGCCTTGAAGAGGGATCGGCCTCCGGCCGATAGGCGCCTTGCGTCCTCGATATGGACGAGCCCCAGAGCGATGAGGAGGACCGTCAGGCCGGTCCGCAAATGGGCGGCGATCGCCCCGGCGTGGAGGGTCCGGAGGAGCCCCACCCCGAAGAGGTAGTACATCACGAAGATCCCAAAGGAGAAGAAAGCCACCATCATGATCAGATCCCGGCGGCGGCCGGAGCTGGAGATGATGGCGGTGGCAAGAAACGCCAGGACCCCCAAGAGGCAGGGATTGAACCCGGCGAGGAGCCCCGCCACGAAGACCGTCGCCATGGAGAGGGAGGAGACGTCCACCTCCTCGGCGGAGCCGTCCCGGACCGGGGCCGTCGGCCCGGGAATCGACCCCACGAAGGCCGGGATATCGGCGCCGGAAGCTCCGTCCAGCCCCTCCCACCCTGCCGGTGTCGCGGCGAGGGCGGCCCGGACCATCTCCTCCAGGAGCTTCTGGTCCCCTTCATAATCCCTATAGGCTATCGAGAGGTTCCCGACGGCGATCGCCGGGACCCCGCCCCGGAGGCGGTGCTCCCTTACGGCCTTCCGCCCCTCCTCGGAGTAGACGTCGTAGACGGCGAGCTCGACCCCCGGATGGTCTGCGAGGATCATCTCCAACGTCCTCTCGGCGGCGGCGCATTTGGTGCAGCCCGGCGAGGATACCAGGACCACCTCAGTACCCGAGGCCAGGGGAAGAAGGAGGAGCAGGGCCAGGGTGAGGAGAGCGAGAGAGAGCCTCGAGGCCATTGAACTGATCGACATCTCGGATCCGGAGAGGGGGTATGGCATCAAGGGAGGGAAGACGGGGAGGGCGTATAAAAAGTTAATTTGGGGCGGGCCGGAAAACCCCCAGGCCGCTCCAACATCCCCGGAGGAGGGTTTAATGGTCGGTGGTGACGACCGTCAGCACCGGGACGTTCCCGTCGGAGTCCTCCTTGGAGGCAAAGCCGATGGAGGCGTCGTCGGCCGCCACCAGGACCATGGAGAAGGGACAGTCGGGGCACTCATCGATGGCCTTCTTCACGATGCTGGTGGCATCGAACTCGTACCACCCGGAGCCGTCGATCTCCTCGACCCCGTCGACCTCATCGTCGTACTCGGGCTTGCCGTCCCAGACGACGGTATCTTCGAAGAAGCCCTCGTAGTAGAAGTGGAGCTCCACCTCCCCTGGAGCCTCCACCTCCTTGGCATAGATCTTCAGGGTCGCCGATGCGACCTCGTCGGAGGACTCGATCCCCAGGGCCTCTTTGATGCTGTTGGTGTCGAAGTAGAGCCAGGACTCTCTCACTGGCTCATCCCCTTCGGAGGAGACCCAGAGGATCTCTTCGGTGCCGAAGTTGTCGTCCTCAGCATACTTGTCGATGTACGCGTCCCCCATCAGGACCTTCTCAGAGGACCAGCTCGCGGCTGCGGCCGCTCCCACCATCAGGAGGGCGCACCCCAGGGCAAGGCCCAGTTTCAACGGATATCTCATGCTGAACACCTCAATCCAAATATGATATGCGGCGATAAAAAGACTTTGTTTTCACCTCTAACCTACGTGAGCCCTACAGAGGCCTCGCCTAGGCCGGATCAGAAGATCTCCGTCTCGAAGGCGGGAGGAGGGCCACGTTAGCTTTATTAACTGAAGATCCTCCTTAAGGCCGGTGGGTTAGATTGAAGAGTTCTGCGCATCTCAGCCCCTTCCTGGGAGCGACGGCGATTTTGGCGTTTCTGCTGGTGACGGCCGCCTCGGCGGCGACGATACAGGCGGGCTCTGACCTCCAGGCGGCGATAAACCAGGCGGTTCCAGGCGACACCGTCCTGGCGCCCCCGGGGGTCTACGGAGGGGTGGAGATAACAAAGAGCATAAACCTCATCGGCGACGGAGCCAGGATCAGGGCGGACGACCGGCAGATCGGGATGAAGGTCGGAGCGGACGACGTCACCATCTCAGGCTTCACCGTCGAGGGGGGGTTTTACGGGATCCACCTGGTCGGCTCGAGAAACTGCACCATCTCCAATAACACCGTCACCGGCTGCGTCCAGTGGGGGATCGGCCTCATCTCCTCCGACGATAACAGGATCGAGAATAACGTCGCGAACTACAACGGCCTCGGCGGCGAGGGATGGTACGGGATCTACCTCTCCGGCTCCCACCGCAACCTGATCCAAGATAACGTGGCGAGCTTCAACGGCGAGTACGGGATAGCCCTCTTCCCGAGCTGCTCCGAGAACGTCATCCGGGAGAACGTGGCGGAGAGAAACGACTACGGCATCTACATGTTCACCAACTGCGCCGACAACCTGATCCAGAAGAACCGGCTCGCCCAGAACTTCAACTCCGGGATCAAGATGATCAACGGCTGCTCAAAGAACCAGATCCTGGAGAACGATATCGTCGAGAACGGGGTCGTGGGCATATTCCTCCAGAGGGGGTCGGGATACAACCTGATCCGAGGTAACGAGATCGCGGATAACTCGAAATTCGGTATCCAGATCCAGGAGGGGCCCTCCGGAAACAACACCATCGTCGAGAACAACATCTCGGCAAGCCAGCGCGGCATCTTCGTCAACACCGACGGAAACCACATATACAAGAACAGGATCTTCGACTGCGTCATCCCCGCCGAGGATAGGGGGGTCAACCAGTGGTACGCAGACTACCCCGAAGGCGGAAACTTCTGGGGAGACTACATCGGAACCGACGAGTTCGGTGGCCCCGGCCAGAACATCTCGGGGAGCGACGGATTTGCTGACCTCCCCCGGATCATCAACGAGAGGGCTCGTGACATCTATCCCGTCATGGGCGAGGCGATCCTCCCCCTCCAGCTCGTCGACGCCTCGATAAACCCCGCCCGGGCATCGATAGGGGCCGAGGTGACGGTGGAGGCGGTCCTCGACTCAAAGTACGGCGTAGCCCAGGTCTCGGCCCGGACGAGGAGCCTCCTCAGATCCTCCGAACGGACCCCCTACATCAGGATGGACCGGGCCGGGGACGGAGCCTACGTCGGCACCCTCCAGACCGCCCTGATGGGGCCGGGGAGGTACGAGATAATCCTCTCGGCGAAGGACTCCAAGGGGTACGAGGTGGAGGAGACGATCGGGGAGCTGGAGCTGATCCCGAGGGCGGGATGGAGCTTCGACGAGGCCCTCTCTAAGGGGCTTTAAGATCATCATGATTCAATTCTTTCAGGGGAAAAAAAATGTTTGGGGTTAGAAGAAAGATCAACTCAGCTGAAGGGCCCTGCCCGTCGGCTGGCCGCAGGGCCGGGAGTCTCCGGTCAGGAGCGGCCCTGTGGGTCCTGACCATCGCGGCGGTATTCGCCTTGGTCTCTTGCACGACGGCAGATTTGGATATTGACGAGGAGCACGCAGGAAAATGGGACTGCCCCGAATGCAAAGGCCAGTCGAACTCGAGCCTCGCGATCTTTGAGTTTTTGGGCTACAATCCGACGGTGATCGAGGCCGGGACGCCCAAATCCGCGAAACAGGCGCGGGCCGATATGGAGGCCGGAAAGGAGGAGACTGAGGATCTCAACTCAGCCCAGAGGGCGCGAGCAGAGATGGAGGCGGAAAAGGCCGAGAGAAACGCTGATGGTTACATTCGCGGCGAGTTTCTCGCCTCCGTCGAAGACGCGAAGGCCGCGGACGTGATCCTGGACGTGGGATCATATTATGATACGATCCACATCAAGGGGGCCATCCCCCTATACTGGGAGGAGCTCCTCGACGACGACAACAATCCGAAGTCCGCCGAAGAGATGGCCGAGATCTTCGGGAACGCCGGCATATCTCCCGAGGACTCGGTGGTGATATACGGCGACTGTGAGCCCTGTGATGACATATCCGTCGCTCCCTTCGTCTTCTGGGCGATGAGGTACCTCGGCCACGACTCCGTCCAGGTCCTGGACGGCGGTCTGGACGCCTGGACCTCCGCCGGCCAGCCCACCGAGAGGGTGGAGAACGCGAGGCCCGCCGTCACCTACACCCCCCGGGTCAGGTCCGGCCTCATGGCCGACTACGAGGGGGTCTCCAGCGGCGACCTCCAGCTCGTCGACGCGAGGGTCCTCCGGGACTTCTCCGCCGATAAGATCGCTGGGGCCATCCACATCGACTACTCCGAGGTTTTGACCGGCGGCAGGATGAAGGGGAGCGACGACCTCGACCGGGCCTTCTCAGGCCTTGATGAGGAGAGGCCGGTCGTCGTCTACTCCTACGCCGGCGCCAGGGCTGCCATGGTCTGGCTCGCCCTCCAGCTTATGGGCTACGAATCGAGCGTCTACTCCTTCAACGACTGGGAGGCGAGGAGGCCCCCCGTCAAGGCGATCCTGGTGAGCTCCAGGGCGGACCCCAACCCCGCCCCCCCTGGACCGGTCAAGATATTCGCCACCTTCGATGTCGTCCCCGACGAGGCGGACTCGATGCCGGAGTTCTCCGAGGCGGAGGGCTCCGATGAGGTGACGACGACTGAGACCGTCGTGGAGGTGGTCTCGGAGGACGGGGGCATCGACGATATCGGTCCGGCGGAGAACCTATCCATCGAGACCAATGGATCCATCGTCAGCGGTGCCGAGATCGAGGATATCATCTCCAACGCCACCTCCATGGAGAAGCCGACGGCTAAGACGATGGGATGCGTCGCCTGCTTCGATCCCATCCTCCTCTACGCCTCGGGGTCCAATCCCTCAGAGATCACCAGCGGGGTCAAGCTCGGCTCCATCGGCGGCTCCGCCCTAGCCCCCATCACCGCCGCCGGGGCCCTGATCCAGGACTCCGAAGGGAGGGTGATGGCCACCATCGAGCTCGTCCCTACCCTCACTGACGAGTACCTGGGGACCTGGGACGCCACCGGAGCCCCCGCCGGGGCCTACAACGTCACCCTGGCGGCGGCGACGGGAGGGAAGACCTCCTACTTCGAGGACGTCCTGACGATAGAGATCGACGGCTCGGCCCCCGCCCCGACGGCGCCTACGGCGCCAGCGGCGACGGATGGCATCAGAAAGCTGGGAAAGTATTAATCGTATAGCCACGTAGGATGAGGAGATGAGCTGGCGAAGCCTCTCTCTTCTCCTCGCCCTGGCGGCGATCGTCTCGACCGCCTCCAGCGGCGCCGCCATCTCCATATCCTTAAAGCCTCCCCAGGAGGTCCCACCGCCGTGGTTCCTCCAGAGGATGAGCTCGGTCCTCAGCCCTGAAGACGACGCCGAGCCTCCGACGATCCAGTACGCCCACGTCTCTCCGATGATCATAAAACGTGGGGACCCCCAGGTCGAGGTGAGGGCCTGGGTGAGAGACGACGTAGGGGTGGAGACGGTCTACGCCGAGGCGGCAGGGCTTTTTATTCCCATGATCGACCTCACCCGGAGCGGCAGGTACGCCGGTCGATGCAGCTCGAACCTCCCCCCCGGAGACCACCCTATAGAGATCATCGCCGTGGATAAGGCCGGCAACGCCGCAAGGAACGCCGAGCTGGTCCTCAGGGTCCTCGACCCCCGGGACCTCAACTCCAACCGGATCGAGGACAGCCTCGAGGAGGCGGAGGAGAAGGAGGAGGTGAGGGTGATAGTCCTCGTCGATGAGAACGCCACCCTGGAGGGGGAGGGCGAAAAGTTCAGGATCCTTCCCGGCGCCTCGATGATCGTTCCCCGGGGAGAGCTGGAGAGCATCGCCGGGACGACGGGGGTGAAGGGGGTCTACGAGGACAAGAAGCTCAGGATCCTGGGGGAGCCTATCGAGGGATACAGGCCCAAGAACGACCCCAGGTTCGCCGTCGACGACTACTCCGGGAGGGGCGTTACCGTGGCGATCCTCGACACCGGGGCCGACCCCAACCACCGGTCCCTCGACGATATGGACGACGACCTCTTCACCCCCGGCGCAAAGATCGTCGCCTTCAAGGACTTCGTCAACGGGAGGGAGGATGTCTACGACGATCACGGCCACGGCACCCATTGCGCTAGCCTCATCGCGGGGACCGGGGACGGGAGGGGGATCGCCCCGGGGGCGGGGCTGGTGGTGGTGAAGGTGATGGACAGAGACGGCGCCTGCTACCTCTCCGACGCCCTCACCGCCCTCGACTGGTGCCTCGAAAACCGGGATTCCCTGGGGATAGACGTCCTCTCCTTCAGCGTCGGTGGGGAGGTGCCCAGCGAGGGGGCCACCCTCCTGGACGAGGCCTGCGACAGGATGGTGGACGCGGGGATGGTCGTCTCCGTCGCCGCCGGGAACGCCGGGCCTGCCACCAGATCGATCGTCACCCCCGGCACCGCCGAGAAGGTGATCACCGTCGGCGCCACCGACCCTGGGGGGATGATATTCCAGAGGTCTTCCCGGGGGCCCACCCTCGACAACCGGGTGAAGCCCGACCTGGTGGCGGTGGGGGTGAACGTCACCTCCGCCAAGGCGGGGACCCTCCGGGGGGAGGAGGATATGAGCGGAACCTCCATGGCGGCGCCCCAGGTGGCCGGGGCCTGCGCCGTGATCCTGGAGAAGCAGCCCGGCCTCGACCCCGCCGGGGTGAAGAGGGTCCTTCTGAGGTCCGCCGACGACATCGGGCCCTCGGGCCCCGACAACACCTTCGGCTACGGAGCCCTCAACCTCTCCCGAGCCATCTCCCTCGTCGAGGAGAGGCCTGCAGACCCCGAGGTCTACAGCCTCCAGCTGAGCAGGACCGCCGCCATCCCGGGGGACCCCGTCACCATCGAGGCGGGGGTCTCAGGAGATCCGGCCACCGTGGAGGTCCACGTCATCGGCAGGGATAGGGAGATCAGGATCCCCATGGGGGACCTGGACAGAAACGGCGTCTACACCGGCCGCTGGGAGACGAGGTTCTGGGAGCCGGGAGATTATTCAATCGCAGTGGAGGCGAAGGACCCTTTCGGAGGGGTGGGGTCTAAGGCCGTCTCCTTCGCCCTGACGTGAGGTGGAGACCTTTGGACCCGAGGAAAGAGATATCGAAGTTTGGAAGCAAGATCGTCTCGTCCGGCCTGACCTACGCCCACTTTGGAAACATCAGCCTCCTATCCGAGGGGATGATCCTGATCACCTCCACCGGATCGATCCTCGACGAGCTGACGGAGGACGAGGTGATCGCCGTCACCCCGGAAGCCCCCTGCCCCGAGGACGCCCTCGCCAGCTGCGAGACGGTGGTCCACAGGGCCATCTACGAGAAGACGGAGGCCCGGGCGGTGATCCACACCCACTCGCCTTACGCCGTGGCCACCTCCATCCTGGAGGAGGGGCCCTTCGAGCCGATGGACGGCGAGGGGGCGAAGTTCCTCGGGGCGGTGCCGATCGTCGAGGGGGAGATGGGGAGCCGAGAGCTCGCAAAGAACGCCTCGGCCGCCCTGAAGGGGAGCAGAGCCTGCATCGTCCGGGGTCACGGGGTCTTCGCCGTCGGCTCGACCCTCGAGGAGGCCTACGTCGTCGCCTGCATGGTGGAGCACAGCGCCATGATAAGAAGGCTCGTCAGCGTCGGATGATAATTCGAGGAAGGCTGATCGGGATAGAGGGTTAGCAAGGCCCGGCCACCCGGCGGCTCGGAAGCGGAGGGAGCCGATCTAAACCCCTCAAAAAAGATATTAACGGGCAGGGCCTCTCCAATACCATGAGCGCCGCCTTCTCGATCGGGAGGATCGCGGGGATCCCCATCAGGCTCCACATCACCTTCCTTGCGATCATCCCTATAGTCGCCTACATCTTCTCGACCTTCACCGCCACCACCCCCCTAGAGGTGCTGGGCCAGGTCTACGACCTCTCGTACGGCTTTGCCGCCGTCGAGCCCCCGGAGGTGCGATTGGCCTACTCCTTCGCCTTCGCCATCCTCCTATTCCTCTGCGTCGCCCTCCACGAGCTCGGCCACTCCTTCGTGGCGATGAGGTACGGGATAAAGATCAGGAGCATCACCCTCTACATCTTCGGGGGGGTCGCCTCGATGGAAGACATTCCCCGGAACCCCAGCATGGAGGCGAGGATGGCGGTGGCAGGGCCCGGCGTCAGCGGGATCCTCGGAGCCGGGACGATCCTCCTGAGCCTCCAGGCCGCCTCCCTCCTGGGCGGGGGCCACCCCCTCACCACCCTCCTCTGGACCCTGGGGGTGATCAACATCATCCTGATGATCTTCAACCTCCTTCCGGCCTTCCCCATGGACGGGGGGAGAATCCTCCGGGCCTGGTTTGCCTCCAGGATGCCCTACGTCGAGGCGACGAGGCGGGCCGCGGCGATAGGGAAGATCTTCGCCGTCCTGATGGGTATCCTGGGGATCATGGGGAGCCCCTTTTTGATCCTCATCGCCTTCTTCGTATACATCGCCGCCAACGATGAGGAGAAGGCCACCGCCATCGTCGTCCCCCTGGAGGGGGTGAAGGTCAGGGACATCATGTCCAGGGACCTCCGGACCGTCTCCCCCGATACGACAGTCCCGGAGATCATGAACCTCATGTTCCGGGAGAAGCACCGGGGATACCCGGTGATGGAGGGGGGAAGGCTCGCGGGGATCGTGACGATATCCGACGTCCAGAAGGTCCCCGAGGAGAGGAGGGGAACGACCGTCGTGGGGGACGTCATGGTGAGGGCGATATACGTCATCGAGCCGAACGCCGATGCCGCCGAGGCGATGAAGAAGATGATGGAGCGGCAGATCCGGAGGCTCCCCGTCATGGAGGACGGCGAGCTTGTGGGGATCGTCTCCAGGTCAGACCTCCTCCGGGCGATCGAGATCTGCTCGGGGTGGTGACGGCTACGGGCGCAGAAAGGGTTTTTAGGGGGGGCGCCCCTCTGGGGCCCACGGCGAGGTAATCGACTTGGAAGAGATGGTCTCAGGCGGCTCAATCAAAGGGGGCGAGGGCCCCTCCGCCCCAGGGGGGGAGAAGGGCGAGATCATGATCGTGGGGACGGCCCACGTATCCGAAAAGAGCGTCCAGGAGGTTCGGCAGGCGATCGAGGATCTCCGCCCCGACGTCGTCGCCGTGGAGCTCTGCCGGGGGAGGTACCGGGCCCTCAGGGGGGAAGAGGAGACGGGGGAGATCCAGATAAAGGAGATCCTCAGCGGCGGCAAGCTCTACCTCCTCCTGGTCCAGTGGTTCCTAGCCTACGTCCAGAAGAAGATCGGATCGGACCTGGGGGTGAAGCCAGGATCGGAGATGATAGCCGCCATCGAGGCTGCCGAGGCCGCCGGCGCGAGGGTGGCCCTGGTGGACAGGGATATTGCCGTCACCATCCAGAGGTTCTGGACTTCCATGAGCTTCCTGGAGAAGGCGAAGCTCGTATTCTCGATGATCCCCGCCGCCTTCGGGAAGGGGGAGGATATCGATATCGACAAGGTGACCGAGGAGGACGTCGTCTCCGCGATCATAGAGGAGTTTCGAGAGGTATCCCCCAGGGCAGCCGAGGTTCTGATCGACGAGAGGGACGCCTACATCGCCCGAAACCTCATCCGGCTCGCAAGGACGGGGAGGGTCCTGGCGGTGGTCGGCGCAGGCCACCGGGAGGGGATCGCGAGGTACCTCGACCACCCCGAGAGGATACCTCCCATGGAGGAGATGGCCAGCCCGGACAGGAGGAGGAGGATCTCGGCCCCGAAGGTCTTCGGAGCCCTCCTGATGCTCCTCGTCCTCGTGACGATCGGAGCCGTCCTGATAGCCGGAATCGACAGCGCCCGGATCCTGGCAGCCCTCAAGATCTGGTTTCTCGTCAACGGCGCCCTCAGCGCCCTCGGGGTGATCCTGGCCCGGGGCCACCCCCTCTCCGCCCTCACCGCCTTCATGATCGCCTGGCTGACGAGCCTCAACCCCCTGATGGCGGCGGGCTGGTTTGCGGGGATCGTCGAGGCGTGGAAGAGGAAGCCGACGATGGCAGATATGAAGAAGCTCGCCGAGGCGGAGACCTTCAAGGAGATGATGGCCATCCCCCTCTTCCGGGTGATCCTGGTCGCCGCCCTCGCCAACCTCGGGAGCGTGGCGGGGACGGTCCTGGGGGCTTATCTGATCCTCCGGATGGCCGGGGTGAGCCCCGAGGACCTCGTCGGCGGGTTCCTTTAGCTCAGCACGATACGACGTTTATGCCAGCGTTCTTGATCTTATTCAGCCGGCCTATGTTCAGGAGGAGGGGCGTCAACCCCTCCACCTGGGCCGCCAGCTCCAGGGGCCCCCCATCCAGGGGCCTCAGATCTTTTACGACCCGGACCAGGTCGGCGACGA